>Ga0207885_100034_pt1 | contig 168343 bp, 157 predicted proteins | sample LinPmetageLP31_FD_184047 | JGI IMG/M metagenome (GOLD analysis project Ga0207885, IMG submission 184047) | Marine viral communities from the Pacific Ocean - LP-31 (SPAdes) | ecosystem: Environmental > Aquatic > Marine > Oceanic | place: Pacific Ocean | collected 2009-08-23 | reverse complement strand
CCACCCCCAACCCCTCCCCTGAAGGGGAGGGGAGTCCGTCAAACGTCATCACACTCTAGCGCTTGATAAGTTCCACCTTCGCAACTGGGCCCCGGCCTTCGCCGGGGAAGCACGTTTTGAGCGCGCGCTGATCGAACCTTACGAAAGCGTTGTCCTACACGCGGGAAGTATGAAAATCTCGCCCCGCATGCTCTTTCTCATCGTTGCCGCCATCGACCGTACTCGGTTCATCGACAGCAAGACGAGATTGGTCGCACTCCGCCTATAACGCGCCCTTACCTTCGTTACCTTCCGAGTCGGGCGCACCGGATCACCGCTCGATATAGGTCGCCGCATATTCGACCGGGAAATTCACCGATCGCGCGATGAAGCAATGCGCGTGGATGCGCGCGTGGATCGCATCCGCCACCGCCAGATCGCTCCCCGCGAGCAGCTCGATCCGCGGCCGCAGCACCGCCTTCACGAACCGCCCCGTCCCATCGGGCGCGCTTTCGCCGATGCCGAGCGGGTCGTCGGTATAGGCGGTCACCACCACCCCGGCGACGCTCGCCAGATGCAGATACCACAGCATGTGACAGCCCGAGAGCGTCGCCAGCAGCAAATCCTCGGGGTTGGGCAGGCCCGGATCGCCGCCCAGCAACGGATCGTTCGAGCACTCGATCACCGGCTTGCCCGGCGTCACGATCTGCCACGTCCGGTCATAGCCGCGATACTGCCGCGTCCCCTCGCCGCGATTGCCGGTCCAGGCGATCCGCGCGGTGTACTGGTGCTCGGACATATTACCCTTCGATGATGTGCGGCACGAAGCGCGCGGTGTTGCCGGTGATCGGCCCGTCCTCGCGAATGCCCATCCCCGCCGGCGCGCCATCGACGATCCATGCGCCCAGCACCGGGCGCTGCTCGCCGCTGCCGGGCAGATCGTACAGCGCCTGATAGACGAAGCCTTCCTCGCCATAATCGCCGCCGGTCTCGGCCAGCGTCGCCCCGCCCTTCACAAGCGTGACATTGGCCCCCTCGCGCGCCAGCAACGGCTTGCGGACATGGTCGCCGACAAGCGGTGCCCGCCGCGTCTCCAGCAAATTGGGGTGCCCCGGATACAGCTCCCACAGCACCGCCAGGATCGCCTTGTTGCTCCACAACATCTTCCAGATCGGCTCGATCCACAAAGTGCTGCTCAGGCTCTCGATCAGCTCGCCGCCGAACGGCTCGTTGACCAGCCATTCCCACGGATAGAGATGGAAGATCGCGTCGATCGGCATGTTGTCGAGATCGACGAAGCGCCGACCCGCACTATCCCAGCCCAGATCCTTCAGCTCGATCAGCCGCGTGTCGACCCCCGCCGCGCGCGCGGTGTCGGCGAGATAGGCGGTGGTCACGCTATCCTCCCCCGCCGCATCCGCGATATGCGCCAGATAGAGCGCGCTGCTCCCCGGCGGCGGCGCGATGTCGCGCCATTTGGCGATCAGCGCCTCGTGCAGGCTGTTATACTGGTCATGGCTTGGGAAGACCGCTTCCTTCCAGTCCCACTGGATCACCGCCGCCTCGATCAGCGAGGTCGGCGTGTCGCAATTGAACTCGAACAGCCTGGGCGGACCAGACCCGTCATAGCCCAGGTCGAACCGCCCGAAATTGAGCGCCGGTGGCTCGGCATTCCAGGAATCGTAAATCGCATTGTGGCAGAAAGCGGGAATGCCGAAATCGCCGAGCAATTCGCGGTCGAGCACATGCTGCCCGGCGGCGAGGAACATCTCGTACAGCTCGGCACTGGCGCGCTCGATCGTCTCGATCTCGGCCAGCGAAAAGCGATAGCAGGCGCTTTCGTCCCAATAAGGCTGGCCGCCAACGCTATGCCAGACGAGGCCAAGCTCCTCGACCCGCGCCTGCCAGTCGCGGCGCGGGCTGCAATCGGTGCGGCGCATCACTCGCCCGCCCCGCCGCCGAAACCGCGTGCGCTCATCCCGAAGCCGCCGCGCGACACCGTCGCCGAGGAGGCGCGCGCATAGCCGACGCCCGCGCGTGGCGTGGTGTAACCGCCCGAAAGCGCCTCGCCCATCGCGGGCACGCGGCCGCCACGCCCGATATAATACCAGCCGCCGGCACCGCCGCCAGTCCGCCCGTTGGTGCCGCGCGCGCAATAAGCATCATCGACGCGCACGCCCGCGGCATCGCGGCACACCGCGACATCAGACTTGGCGACATCGGAAGACGGGCTGCACGCCCCCACCAGCAACGCTGTCGCCACCGCGCTGGTGATCGGCAACACCCTCGGATCGAATGTGCGCTTGGCCATGGCTTTCTCCCCCCTCGGCGAACGCTATAGAGCGGAAAATGCGGCAGGAATAGCGGAACCCGGCTTACGCCGCCTTGCCCTCGACCAGCGCCAGGAACGGCTTGGCGAGGCCATGATACAGCCGCTCGCGGCAGACAAAGGCGCTTGCCCCGTCGGCGATCAGCGCGGTCGCGAACAGCGGCAGGATCAGCCCGCGTGCCGCCGTCGCCTCCATCACGATAATCACGGCGGTCAGCGGCGCACGCACCACGCCGACGAAATAGGCGGTCATGCCCAGCAGCACCACCGCCCCTGCGGGCTGGTTATGGAACACCCCGGCCAGCAAATTGCCGAACCCCGCCCCCACCGCCAGCGACGGCGCGAAGATGCCGCCCGGCGCGCCGCTCAGCGTCGTCGCCAGCGCGGCGAGGAACTTGGCCGGGCCGAACCAGTCCGACTGGCCATGCCCCTCGACCAGCAACCGCGTCGCGCCATAGCCCGTGCCCCAGGTCGCGCCGCCGGTCGCAATGCCAAGCACCGCCACCGTCAGCCCGCATCCGGCCGCGAACAGGATCGGATGCGCCCGCGCCGCCGCGATCGGCCGCCAACGCGCACCCGCAAACCCCAGCACCAGCCGCGAGAACAGCCCGCCCGCAGCGCCGCCCAGCACGCCCGCCACGGGCGTGATCATCAGCACCGCCGACACGCCCAGCGTCTCGCGCATCGCGCCGAAATAGACATAGTCCCCAGCAATGCCGAGGCTGACCAGCCCGGCGATCATCACCGCGCCCATCACCAGCACCGCGACGCGCTGTTCATAAGCCGCCGCCAGTTCCTCGATCGCAAAGGCGACGCCGGCGAGCGGCGTATTGAACGCCGCCGCCACGCCCGCCGCGCCGCCCGCGATCAGCACGCCCGCGGTGATCGGCACGCGCAGATAGCGATGCACCTTGACCATGATCGCCGCGCTGATCTGCACCGTCGGCCCCTCGCGCCCGACCGAGGCCCCGCCGAGCAGCATCACCACCGTCAGCACGAATTTGACGCTCGCCGTCCACAGCGACACCAGCGCGTTGCTCGGCGGTGTATCGGGCGCGCGACTGGCGGCGATCACCTGCGGAATGCCCGATCCGCGCGCATAAGGCGCGCTCCGCCGCGTCACCCACACCACCGCGGCGAACAGCGCCGGGGTCAGCAGCAGCGGTGCATAAGGCCAGTGCGCGATCAGCGTCGCAAAGGCCCCCTGCGCACGATCGCTGATCGCGGCGAAAGCGAGCGCCACCAGCCCCAGCAGCACCGCGCCCACACCCGTCGCCAACCGCCGTCGCGCCCGCAGCAATTCCGCACCGGCATGGCGCGCACCGCGCCGTCGCCACACGATCGAAACCAGCCGGACGAGATAGGGGGCATTGCGATTCATGCCCGCGTTCATGCGCGATCACTTTGCGTGATACCACCCCGTATCGGCGGCATCGCAGATCGTGCGACACCACCGATACGGGGCTCTTCCTGGTCTTCAAGCCGTCTTAGTGACGGACCCACGCCCCCTGTTGCAATGCGGCTTGCGTCGCCACCGGACGACGCTGACCGTTGGTGAGTGCGCGCGATCCTGCCCCCGGTTTTGCGGACGTGTCGACCTTGAACTGCGACGCTTGCGCACTCAGCGACACCACTTCGGTCGACAGGTTGCGCGCGGCGGCCGACGTTTCCTCAACCATCGCCGCATTCTGTTGAGTCGAACGGTCCATTTCGTTGATTGCCGCGCTGATCTCGGTGATCGCCGACGATTGCGCCTGGCTGTCCGATGCCATCGAGCCGAGCAGCTTATGCACCGCATCGACATCGCCAGCGATGTTCGCCAGCGCCACATCGACCCGCTCGACCGCCTTCACCGCCGTCACAATCTCGGTTTGCGTCACGGTCAGTTGGTCACGCGCGCGCTTCGCTTCCTCCTCGGCACGCATGGCGAGCGCGCTCACCAGATCGGCAACGACGGCGAAGCCCCGGCCCGCGTCGCCGGCACGCCCCGCCTCAACCGCTGCGTTCATCGCCAGCACCCGCGTCTGGAAAGCGATCTTGTCGAGGCCCTCAATGACGCTGTCGATTCCCTCCGCGCTATGGCTCACCCGGCCCATCGCCTGCACCGCCTCGTCTGCGGTTTCGCGGCCACCGCCGACCGTCGCAATCGCTTGATCGGCCCGCGCGACCGTCTGTCCGGAGGCGACCGCGGTCGCCTTGAGACGATTGTCCATCTGGGCAATCGCGGCAGAGGTTTCCTCAAGGCTTGCCGCATTGCTTTCGGTACGCCGCGCCAGGTCTTCCGATGCCTGAGCAATCTCGCCCGATCCCGTCAGGATGCCCGCCGTGCTTTCCCCCACCGCGCCGATCAGCGTACGCAGATTCAACAGGGCCGAATTGAAGTTGTTCTTCAACTCGTCAAATTCCGGGGCGAACGTTGTGGTAATGTCGACCGTCAAATCGCCGCGCGACAAACCTCCAAGGTTGGTTAATAGCGTGTCGACGACCAGAAGCGATTTCGCTTGCTCCTCTGCGCGCCGCGTGATGCTGGTTTTGAGATCGCCCTGCATCTTCCGCAAGGATTCGGCCAGGGTGCCAACCTCATCGACCTGTTGGATGTGCAGCGTTTGATCGAGCTGTTCTCGCGCGATGCCATCGGCAAACTCGGCGCATTCGCGGATCGGGCGGGCAATACGGGCAGCGGCCAGGGAAATCGCGAAGATCGCAGCGACGGCTACGCCGAGGCCAAGCACAAGCTGCCAGACGACCCCCGAGATCGCACGTGAACCGAGCGTAGCGCTAAGCGTATCGGCCTGCGCCAGAACCAGAGCACGTGGCACCGAGATGACCACCGACCATGGGGTCGTACTGCGCCCGAGATGGATCGGCGAATAGACGTCGATATTGGTCTGCTTCGCGTCGTCAAGCACCTTGGCCTCACCCGATCGTACGATCCCTTCCAATTGCGACCAACGCGGATCGACCGACGCGGCCGGCTTTCCGATCGAGGACGGGTCGGCGCTGTTTGCGGCGATCAGGCCGGTATCGCTGACAATCAGCATCACGCCCTTGCCCGAAAACAGCGAGCTATTGGTCTTGATCGCCAATTTCTGCAGAAAATCGAGATCGTAATCCGCACCGGCAACGCCCACGAACTTGCCGCCGACCGAGATCGGCACCGACATCGTCGCCAGAAATACGCGCTTGCCCTGCACCGTATAGGGCAACGGGCCAAGGATGCTTTCCTGATTGTTGGTGCGCGGCCCAAGATACCAGCCACCTTTGACCAGCCCGTTGGGATGGCGCTCGGCGCTGTTATATTCGACCAGCGGCTGGATCGCGACGCTGCCATTGGCCGCACGCGTCCAATAGGGCAGATAGCGTCCGCTATCGTCCGACCCCTTGGCGCGATTATTGACGAACGCTGCGTCCGCGCCGTCGATCGCATTCGGCTCCCATGCCGAATAGGTGCCGTTGAAGCCGGGGTTTTGTTCCAGAACCCTCCGCATGATCGCGTTGAACTGGTCGCGCCGCGCGCCGCTCGGCGTGCTGCCAACCAGTACCGCGAAGGACTGAGCAGTCGTTCGGGCCGCATCGAATGCAACGTTCAATGCGCCCTTCACGGTGTCCGCCTCGACCGCCGCTCGATTTTGCAGCGTATCCTTGGCCTGGCTGCTGACAATCCCGCCCACTTCGCTGCTGACATACAGATGCGAGGTGAGCGATGAAATCGCGCTGATCGCAACAAGAATTATGACAGTTATTCCCAAACACAGCCCGGAGATTGTCGCGATCTTTCGCTGTAAGGAACGAATCGAGTCGAGGCGTTTCATCAAATTCATTGCGTCTTCCAATTTGCGACGAATTAACGCCAAGCGACAGGAGACGCGGCACGACAAAGCGAAACGTCAGTTCTATCATAGGAAATTCGACGACGGATCTTCGGTACGGCCGAACAATATTTGCCCCTCGTCTCCGGAGTCAGCCCGGGCGATCGGCATCACCATCGCCCGGGTTCCCGTCGCCATGTTGCACCCCGCGCGCGCCTCGCTTAGGCAGGGCCCCATGAAACTGATCATCGGCAACAAGGCCTATTCCTCCTGGTCGCTGCGCGGCTGGCTTGCGTGCAAGCAATCGGGCCTGCTGTTCGAGGAAGCGGTCGTGCCGCTGTACGATGCCGAATGGGACAAGCGCCGCGAGGGCGACGAATTCGCGCCCTCCTCGGGCAAGGTGCCGATCCTGTGGGATGGCGATGCGGTGGTGTGGGACAGCCTCGCCATCGTCGAATATCTCGCGGAAAAGACCAGCCGCGACCTGTTCTGGCCGGAGGACACCGCCGCGCGCGCGATGGCGCGGTCGATGGCGGCGGAAATGCACTCCAGCTTCACCGCGCTGCGCCGCAAGCACAGCATGAACGTCCGCCAGATCTTCCCGCCGCAACGCCCGGATGAGGACGTTCTGGCCGATCTCGGGCGGATCATGGAGCTATGGGCGCAGGCCCGCGCGCGCTTTGGTGGCGACGGCGATTTCCTCTTCGGCGCGTTCGGGGCAGCGGACATCATGTACGCGCCTGTCGTCACCCGAATCGTCACCTATTCGCTCCCCGTCGCACGCTTTGCGACGTCCTATATGGACGCGGTGCTGCATCACCCCTTTATGCAGGACTGGATCGCCTCGGCGCAGGAAGAGGAATGGGTGATCGAGCAGTTCGAACAACCCGCAACCCGGGCCTGACGATCACGGCACGCGCGTCGTCGGGTAGGGCGTGCCGTCCTTATGCTCATAGCCCTGGGCGGTGAAGCGCAGGTCGATATCGGGATACTCGCCGCCGAGCAGCCGCTCACCCACCCCGATCGCGACGAACACGCAATCGTGCTCGGTTCGGTTCTGCAAATGATGCCCGTCGTGCACCCCGGCCGGGAAAGTCGCGATGTCGCCGGCGCGCAGTAGCGTCTCGCCGCCATCCTCGATCAGCACCGCCTCGCCCGACAGCATCACCACCATCTCGTCCTCGTCATCATGCCAGTGGCGCTGCGATGACCAGGCACCGGGTTTGAGTGTAACATGACTCGCCCCGAAGCTTTTCAATCCCGCCACCGGCGCGAGCCGACGATACCAGCGCTCCGCCACCGGCGCATCAAACGGTGGCGGATAGCCGGTCGCATTGGTTTGCGGGATTGTGTCGAGATCGAGCTTGGGCAATGTCGCCTCCCATGAACGATAGTCTTTTGCCCGATCCGCTCGACCTCGCCAAGGCGCTGCTCGCTTGCGAAAGCATTACGCCCGCCCACGGCGCGGTGTTCGATGTGCTGGAGGCAGCGTTGCTGCCGCTCGGTTTCACGGTTGACCGCTCCATCGTTGGTTCCGCGCCCGACGGACCGGTCGAAAACCTGCTGGCGACGCGCGGCGGGCGTGGCACGCACCTGGCCTTTGCCGGGCATCTCGACGTCGTGCCGCCGGGCGAAGGGTGGACCAGCGGCGCGTTCGCTCCTGAAGTGCGCGGCGGGCTGCTGCACGGGCGCGGCGCGGTCGACATGAAGGGGGCGATCGCAGCCTTCGTCGCAGCAATCCCGGTCGAGCCCGGCATTCCGCTCAGTCTCATCATCACCGGCGATGAGGAAGGGCCCGCCATTTTCGGCACGCGCGCACTGATCGAACGAATGGCGGAAAACGGCGTCCGGCCCGATTTGTGCTTGGTCGGCGAGCCGACCTCGACCGCGCGGCTGGGCGATACCCTTAAGATCGGGCGACGCGGATCAGTCAACATCTGGATCGGGGTGCCGGGCAAGCAAGGCCATGTCGCCTATCCGCACCTGGCCGACAATCCGATCCCGCGCCTGGTCGCGATGCTCGCGGAAATCGACGCGATCGTGCTCGATGCCGGTAACGCGTGGTTTCAGCCTTCCAACATCGAGGTGACCGACATCACCGTCGGCAACCCCGCCACCAACGTCATCCCGGCGCGGGCCGAGGCGCGGCTCAGCATCCGCTTCAACGACGAACAGCGCGGCGTCGATCTCGCCGACCGGATCGAGGCGATCGTCAAGCGCCACGATCCCGCCGCCACGATGGTTGCACGCATTTCGGGCGAAGCGTTCCTCACCGCGCCCGGCCCCTTCTCAGACCTGATCGGCGATGCGATCGCGGCGCATACCGGTGCCCGCCCCGAACTTTCCACCACCGGCGGCACCTCCGACGCGCGCTTCCTGTCGGCGCTGTGCCCGACGGTGGAATTCGGCCTGCTCAACGCGACGATGCACAAACTCGATGAAGCGGTAGCACTCGACGATCTGCTCGCGCTGAGCCGAATCTACCGCGACATAATCGTGCGCGTCGCCGCGCTCTAAGCGATTCAAACGACTCAAAATTCCCCGCGACTCGTGGTGAGTCCTCGGTTTGTGTGGACGCGAGTCCGCAGAATGGGTAAGCTCGGGCTTAACCATAACGGCACGCGGGCATGGCGATCGACCCCTGGTTCCCAATTGCAATCGTCTGCAGCCTGGCAGGATACGGATCGTATCTCGCCGGGCTGCGACGGCAATTGGTACAACCCAATCGCGCCTCCTGGCTGATCTGGACGGCAGCGACGGCGGTCGAGGCCGCCACCTATGCGGCAGTCAACCCAGCGGCGCTGCAAGGCTGGGTGTTCGCGCTCTCCACGCTCGCGTGTCTGGTGGTGACGATCGGGATCTGGCGGCGTTCGGTGTGGAGCGCGCCGTCGCGCGGCGAAGTGGCCTGCACCGCCGCGTGCCTCGCCGCGCTGCTAGTGTGGATCGTGTCGCGCAATGCCTTTTGGGCGCACATGTTGGTGGTCGCCGCCGTCCCCGTCAGCTTCTGGCCGACCTGGCAAAGCGTGATGGAAGACCGCACGCGCGAACGCTCACCCGCATGGGGACTGTGGACGATCGGCGATCTGGCGACCTTGCTGGTGGCGACGCGCAATGGCGACCAACATGCCGGGGAATATGTCTATATCCTGGTCGAACTGCTCTGCCACGCCAGCGTGTGGTTCATGGTCGGGCTGGCGACGATCAACCCGCTGCGCTCGCTCGGTTTCCGCGACGGGCGCTTCTACGTGCTGGACGCTTATGCCCCCACCGCCAATCTGTTCGCGGTCGGCGAGACGCATCTGGGCAAGGCGGTCTATGCCGCGCAAGGCTTTGCCGAAGGCGACGAGATCATCCGCTTCACCGGTCGCCGCTTCCGCGCAGATCGCGTGCCGAGCCTGATGCGCGGATCGAGCGACCGCTTCGTCCAGGTAACCCCCGAACATTATATGGGTCCCTCTGGCCGTATCGACGATCTCATCAACCATAGCTGTTCGCCCAATGCCGGGCTGCGCTTTGGCGGCACCAGCGTCGTGCTGGTCGCGACCCGCAACATCGCGCCCGGCGAAGAAATCGCCTGGGATTATTCGACCACGCTCGCCGAATCGAACTGGCACATGATCTGCCAGTGCCGCAGCCCGGAATGCCGCCGCGTGATCGGCAATTTCTCCACACTGTCGCCCGAGCGGCAGGAATGGTTCCGCGCGCGCAACCTCGTCGCGCCCTATTTGCGGCGCAAGGATGAAATCGCTCTGCCGCGCGAGCGCGCCGCCTAAGCCCCCGCCAACATCGCGCGAATCCGCGCGGCGAGCGTGTCCATCGCGAACGGCTTGGCGATCAACGCCATGCCCGGTTCGAGCGGACCATCCCCGACCACCGCATTTTCGGCAAAGCCCGTGATGAACAGCACCGGCAGGTCTGGGCGGTGCGCGCGGGCGGCATCGGCGACCTGTCGCCCATTCATGCCGCCGGGCAAGCCGACATCGGTGATGAGCAAATCGATTCGTCCCTGCGATTTCAGCACCTTAAGTGCCTGCTCGCCGGTTTCGGTCTCGATCGCCGAATAACCGAGTTCTCCGAGCAACTCCATGACGAGCATCCGCACGGTCGGCTCGTCATCGACCACCAGCACCGTTTCGCCCGCACCGACCGGGATCGCGGTCCCGGCCCCGGCGGCGATCAAGTCCGCCGCCTCGCCGATATGGCGCGGCAGCAGAAGCGTCATAGTCGTGCCCTGGTCGCGCACGGAATCGATCTGCACATGCCCGCCCGATTGTCGCACAAAGCCATAGATCATCGACAGGCCAAGTCCCGTTCCCTGCCCCATCGGCTTGGTCGTAAAGAACGGATCGAACGCCCGCGCGATCACTTCAGGGCTCATGCCCGTGCCGGTGTCGGCGACGCTGAGCGCGAGATAGGGGCCTGGCGGCACGTCACGCTCGCCCGCCGCTTTCTCGTCTAGCACGACATTGTGCGTGGCGATCGTCACCATGCCGCCATCGGGCATGGCATCGCGCGCGTTGATGCACAGGTTGAGCAAGGCGTTCTCAAGCTGGTTGGCGTCGGCCAGGATCGGCCAGCTATCGGCGGGCGTCACCACGTCGAGCACGATGCTGGGGCCCAGCGTCCCGCGCACCAGATCTTCCATCCCCGCAATCAGCTTCGCCACATCGGTCGGTCGGGGGTCGAGCGGTTGACGGCGCGAGAAGGCGAGCAACCGATGCGTCAGTGCAGCCGCGCGCGCGGCTCCCGATTGCGCCGCGCCGATATAGCGCGGCAGATCGTCGATCCGCCCCTGGTTCAGGCGAAGCTGCATCAGCTCCAGCGCGCCCGAGATGCCGGTCAGCAGATTGTTGAAATCGTGCGCGAGGCCGCCGGTCAATTGTCCGACCGCCTCCATCTTCTGGGATTGCCGCAGCCGCTCCTCCAATTCGCGCTGGCGGCTGACGTCGACGCCGACACCGACGACCTTGCCCGGCTTGCCGTCCGGGTCGCGCAGCACGTGGTTGCGCGCCATTATCCAGCGCACACTGCCGTCGGGCAGTTGCAGACGATATTCATTGGCACCGTCGCCGCCAGTCGCACGGACATGCGCGATTGTGGCCTGCATCTTGGGCAGGTCCTGCGGGTGGATGCGCGCCATCACGTCCGCCAGCGTAACGCCCCGCGCCACATGCTCCGGGCTGAAACCGTATAGCGCGGCAAACTCGCTATCGCTCTCGAAACGGTCGTTCGCCAGATCGTAGGTCCACACCCCCACCCCGTCCATCGCCTGCAGCACCATCCGCGTGCGCGTTTCGGCCGCCAGCAACTCTTGATGCTGTCGCCGCTCCTCGGTAATGTCGCGGGCGCTGGTGTAGAGTCGGTCCCCGAACAGCGTGGTTTGCCACGCAAAGGTGCGGTAGTCGCCCGCCCTGGTCCGCAAGCGCTTCTCCAGCCGGTGGGTCGTTTCGGCGGCGGCGATGCGTGCGATCTCGGCGGCACTGCCACCAGTGTCTTCGGGATGGCGCAACCATTGCGAATCGCGGCCCAGGATATGTTCGGCGGACCACCCCAGCGCGCGTTCCCAGGCAGGGTTGATCGACAGCCACCGACCATCGCGCGTGGCAATCCCCAGCAAATCCTCGCTCACCTCCCACAGCCGGTCGCGCTCGGCGGTCCGCGCTGCGACTTCGCCAGCCAGGTCCGCGTTCAACGCCCGCAGCCGCTCGACCGCCCGCACGCGCGCGACTGCGTCCCAACTCAATTCCGCAACTTCCTCAATCAGTGCGATTTCGTTGCCGGTCCAGTTTCGCGGCTCCGCATGGCTAAGATAGAAGCCGCCTTGCCATTCGCCGCCACGAAGCAAGGGTACCGTGACCCCGGCTCGGCTGCCGACCAGGCCCAGCGCCTCCGCAGGCGGTGCATCACGGTCATCCGGCATGCCGAACGCGATCGTCTCGCCTGTCCGCATGGCAGCGTCCCAGCGCGCCCCGAAAACAGCCGCAGGGATCGGCCGCGTAAGCGGCGACAATGCTCCACCAACCCAACTCGGCCCATATTCGACGACGTGATCCGGGGTCACATCGAAGAAGCCCGCCCGGTCAACGCCCAGATATTGGCCGACCGCTTCCGCCGTCAGGTGCATAACCTCGGCGGAATCGCGCTGAACCCGCTGCTGTTCGACAAGGTGCAAAACGAAATCCCGCTCGGATTTCGCCGCGATTAGCGCGCGTTCGTTCAGCACTTGCGCGGTGACCTCAAGCCCCTGGTTAAGGATGCCGTGGGCCACCCCGTCCTCGTCCAGAATAGGTGAACTGTTATAGCTCCAGAAGGTCTCGGTCAGCGCACCTCCGCGCACCATCATCAGACGTTGGGCGACATGCGAGATCCCCTCACCGGCCGCCAACGTCTCGCGGAACTGGGCACCAAGCACCGGCCAGATGTCGGGGCGCGCCTCCGCCGCCGGTCGGCCCAGCGCCGAGGGGTGGTTGTCCGCGAGCACGGTCCACGCATCGTTGTAGAGCAGCAGGAATTCGGAGCCCCAGTAGATCGCAGTCGGGAAGCTGGAACGCAAACAGAGCCCAACGCTAAGCTTCAAGGCGGCGGGCCAATCCTGCGGGGGCCCGAGCGGATGCGACGCCCAATCGAAATCGCGCAGCAGCGCCCCGACCGCGCCGCCGCCGTCGAGAAAACGCACGCCCTCTCTGCTTGTCGCTGGGTCGGCTTTCTGATCCTGGGGTGCCATAACTTTGGTCTCGAACGCTGGCTTAAGCCGGACGGTGCGACGACTGGCGCCAGCCCAACCGTGCGGACCAGCATCGACCCTGTCAACATACTACCGTTTTAGCGCAACTGGCGCGAGACGCGGGCTTACGATAAGAAGTTTCATTCGAAACCACATTGAGGCCAGACTCGCGATGCCGCTCCATGACCTTGCTCATTATGGCCTGTCTGCCGAACGCGGATTCCTGTCGCCCCATGAAATCGACGAGATCGCATTGCCCGGGGACTTTGGCCCGATCGAGGAGGCGGCCGCCAAGCTGTCCGGACTGGTGACCACCGGCCGGGTTCGCCACTGGCTCGATGCCTTGCCCACCCCCGATATCGCTGCCTTCCTCGCCACGGCCGCCGATGCGGAAATCGGGCGTGCGATGGTGCGCTATTCCTTTCTCGTTCAGGCTTATGTGTGGGGGGAGCCGACGCCGCTCGACCGGCTGCCCGCCAATCTCGCCGTGCCGTTTGTCGCGCTGGCGGACCGGATCGGCTTCCCGCCGGTGATGAACTATGCGGGTTATGTGCTCGACAATTGGTATCGGCTCGACAAGAGCGGCCCGATCGCCCTCGAAAATCTGGTAATGGATCAGCATTTCGCGGGTGGTCAGGACGAAAACTGGTTCGTGCTGGTCCATGTCGCGATCGAGGCCGAGGCAGGCCGCGCACTCGAACTGGCGGTGAAGCTGGTCCAGGCCAGCGATACCGGCGATGCCGTCGCGGTCGAGGCGCTGCTGCTGGACATGCACGCGGTATGGGATGCGATCAACGCGATCTTCGATCGCATGGTCGAGAAGTGCGACCCCTATATCTACTTCAATCGGGTGCGCCCCTATATAAACGGCTGGAAGAACAATCCGGCGATGCCCGGCGGGCTGATCTATGACGGGGTCGCCCGTTTCGACGGCAAGCCGCAGGCACTACGCGGACAAACCGGATCGCAAAGCTCGATCGTGCCAACGATGGATGCGCTCTTTCAAGTCGTCCATTCCGGCGACGAGCTACGCGATTTTCTGCTCGAGCTGCATCAATACCGCCCGCGTACGCACCGCGCCTTTATCGAGGATATGCAGGCGGCAAGCGGCCTGCGCGCCTTCGCCGTGACACAGTCGCCGACGCTGAAAGCGGCGTTCAACGCTTGTGTCGAGCAAGTCGCGCGCTTCCGTAGCCGTCACCTCGAATATGCCGCCGCTTATATCAACAAGCAGGCGAGCAATGCTGCGGGCAACGATCCCGATGTCGGCACTGGCGGCACGCCCTTCATGAAATATCTGAAGAAGCACCGCGACGAGAATCGCGCGCAGGTGATCTGATCGGGCGGGCGCGCAATCGCCTAGAGCGCGCCCAGGTCGATCTCTCCGAAACGGTCGAGCGCAGCGTCTGCGGCGGGCATCGGATATTTCAGGCCCGTGGCGCAATTGAACAGCACGACGCGCTCATCCTCATCCACTTCGCCCGTGCGCAGCGCCTCGCGATAGGCGGCGAGCGTCGCGCCGCCTTCCGGGCACAGCAACAGGCCATCTTTCCTGGCGCAATCGTCGACCGCCTTCAGGATCGCGGGATCGCCGACGCCGAGCGCTTTGCCGCCGCTTTCGCGCACCGCGCGCAGGATCAGGAAATCGCCGACCGCCTTGGGCACGCGGATCCCTGCAGCGACGGTAGCGGCGTCCTCCCAGCGTTCGGCATGCTCCTCGCCCGCCTCGAACGCGCGGACGATCGGCGCGCAGCCGCTCGCCTGCACGGCATACATGCGCGGGCGTTCGGACCCGATCCAGCCGAGCTGTTCGAGCTCATCGAACGCCTTCCACATGCCGATCAAGCCCGTGCCGCCGCCGGTCGGGTAGAAGATCGCATCGGGCAATTTCCAGCCGAACTGCGCGGCCAGTTCCAGCCCCATCGTCTTCTTGCCCTCGATCCGGTAGGGCTCCTTCAGCGTCGAGAAATCGAACCAGCGGCCTTCCGCCGCGCCTTTGCCGACGATCGCCCCGCAATCGTCGATCAGGCCGTTGACGCGGTAGACGCGCGCGCCCTGCGCCGCGATTTCGCGCACGTTGATCTCGGGCGTATCGTCGGGACAGAGCACGATCGTCTCGATCCCGCAGCGCGTGGCATAGGCCGCCAGCGCCGCCCCGGCATTGCCGTTGGTCGGCATCGCGATGCGGGTGACGCCCAGCTCCTTGGCCATCGCCACCGCCATCACCAGCCCGCGCGCCTTGAACGATCCGGTCGGCAGCCGCCCCTCGTCCTTCACCAGCACATTGGGGCTGCCCGACGAGCGCGGGATCGCAATCAGCGGGGTCTCGATCTCGCCCAGGCTGACGATATCGCGCGTATGCCGCACCGGCAGCAATTCGCGCCAGCGCCACAAATCGGTCGGCCGCGCCGCAATCATCGCCTTGGGGATCGCCGCCTTCACCGCGGCCAGATCATAGCGCACCAGCAACGGCCGCCCAACGCGCGACAGGCCATGAAGCTGGTCCGCCTCATAACGCTCCCCGGTCATCGAACATTCGAGATGCGTGACGAACGTCGCGCGCTCGGCGGTGAGGTTGGGGTTAATGGGCATGGCTCTCGCCTTTCAATTTGGAAATCAGCGCGTTGAAAGCGACCGGCAAGTCCTCGAGACGTTTTGCCGTTTCGGATAGCGCATAATAGCGATCGACGGCGAATCCGACTCCGAGCGCTGCGATATGAATCTCGTGCCCCTGCTCGATAGCGCGGATGGTCGCGCGGAGATGACGCTCGAGATAAGATGGGCCATTATGCAGCAAGGTGATGTCATCGACCGGAGCCCCATCGGACACGACAATAAGTGCTTTGTGAGCCTCGTGACGTTGGCACAACATCCCGGCGGCCCAGACGATCGCTTCGCCGTCGATGTTTTCGCGCAAGAGGTCAGGATACAGCATGGCGGCCCAGTCGTCATCGTCAAACGGACGATCGAAATCCTTGTAGATCACATGCAACAGCGCACAGAGGCGACCGGGACGTTTGGGCTGCCCGTTCCAAAGCCAATCCTGTCGCGCTTTTCCGCCGTGCCAGCCGACCGTCGAAAAGCCAAAAACGGCGATGCGGGCCCCAGCCGCAGTCCACGCCTGGCTGACCCCTCTGACAGTCGCGGCTGTATGGGCAATCGGATCATCGCGCATGGACCCCGATTGATCGACCAAGAGGCAGATTGCCCAATCATCCAGCGGCGGCGGCATCGCAACCCGATCGGTCATCACTGCTTCGATGCCCCGCGCGACGGTTACCTTGCGCTGCCAGATCGTGCCATCGCACAAGGACCAACCCTTTGCCTTAAGAAACGCGTCATTGGCCAACGTGTCGGGCACGTCTCGTCCTCGCAGGACTAGATCATGTTGTGTGGTGTACACTGTGTAGGGTTGATCCCGCTTGTCGGGCACCTCGACCGGTTTTGGTTTGCGTCTGCGGGGAAACGCCCAGGCGACATATCCTATCAGCGCTGCTGCAAAGGCGCAGCTCAGGATGTCGCCTAGAGCGTTCTCCGTAAACGTCACCCCGCCTTCGCCACGCCCACCAACGCCGGCCGCAACAGGCGGTCCTTGATCATATAGCCCGACTGCATTTCCTGCACGACCGTGCCGACCGGCTGGTCGCTCGGCACTTCGAACATCGCCTGGTGGAAATTGGGGTCGAGCTTCTCGCCGATCGTGGTCATCTTCTTGATGCCGTGGCGCTGGAACACCGCTTCCAGTTCGCGACCGGTCGCATCCAGACCCGCGATCAGACCCTTCAGCTTCTCATCCTCGCGCAACTCGGCGGGGATCGCGTCCAGGCCGCGCGCGAGATTGTCGGCGACCGACAGCAAATCGCGCGCGAAAGCAGTCGCGGCATAAGCGCGCGCGTCGGCGGATTCCTTCTCGGCACGACGACGGACATTTTGCGCCTCGGCATGGGCATACAAGACCTGCGACTTGGCATCGGCAAGTTCGGCTTCCAGCTTGGCGACACGCTCTTTCGCGTAATCGTGTTCGGCCACTTCCGGCGCGTCGGTCGCGGTTTCGGCGCGCAGTTCGCTGGTCAAGTTGATCTTTTCGTCTTCGATCATGTCGTCACACTATCCAATTAGCCCATGAGCCGCGCGAGTGTCGCGGCGGTATAATCCACCATGGGCACGACGCGCGCATAGTTCAACCGTGTCGGCCCAATCACACCAACAACGCCGATCACGCGACCATCAAGACCACGGAAGGGTTTGGTGATGACAGATGAACCGGAAAGCGAGAATAATTTGTTCTCCGCACCAATGAAGATGCGCGTCGCATCGCCCGCGCTGGCATTGTCGAGCAGACGCGCGATTTCCTGCTTGCCCTCCAGGTCGTCGAGCAATTCGCGGACACGTTCCAGATCGGCGGCGGCGGCATCGTCGATCAGCCGTGCCTGCCCGCGGACGATCAGCACCGGGCGGCGATCGGCATCCTCGCTCCAGATCGCGAGGCCGCGTTCGACCAGCGTCCGCGCCGCGCCGTCCAGCGCGGCGCGCTCGTCGGCCATCTCCCGCTCGATCCGCGCGCGGGCCTCGGACAAGGTCAGGCCGCCGAGCATAGCGCTCATATAATTGCCAGCCTCGACCAATGCCGATGGTGGCAGGCCGAGGGGGATATCGATCACGCGATTTTCGACCGAGCCGTCCTCGCCGACCAGCACGGCCAACGCCTTGTCGGCGGAGAGGGTGACGAAGGTCATTTGCCGCAACACCAGTTCGCGCTTGGTCACCATCACCATACCGGCGCAGGCTGACAGGCCCGACAGCGCCGCCGTCGTCGCCGCGATCGCCTGTTCGACCGGCCCGGCCTGTTCAATCTGGCGCTCGATCGCGGCACGTTCCTCGGGCGAGGGTTCGAGCGCCTGCATCATGCCATCAACGAACAACCGGAGGCCGTTATCGGTCGGCATCCGCCCGGCACTGGTATGCGGCGCGGCGAGCAGGCCAAGTTCTTCGAGATCCTGCATCACATTGCGGATCGAGGCGGGCGACAAGTTGAGCCCGGACATTTGCGCAATCGTGCGCGAACCGATCGGCGCGCCGGTCGCAAGGTAGCTGTCCACCACCACGCGAAACACGTCGCGGGCGCGGTCGTTGAGTTCGGTGATCGGTGCGGTGGTCATGGTCGGCAATATGGGGCTAACGCGCCGCCCACTCAACCAGCACCCTCAATCGTCTGTCCCTGGGGCTCTGGGGACAGACGCTCAATCGTCGCCGCGATCGCGCTCGACGGTCCACACCTGTTCGCCCGTCACCGTATCGGGAATTGCCCGGCCGGCCGCGTTGCGGGTCGGGCGATAGCGCAGTTTGTCGATGATCAACTGGCAGGTCGCCGCATCGAGCGCGGCATTCCCGCTCGACCGCGTGACCCGGCACGCCGTCACGCGCCCCTTAACACCGACGTCGAATTCGAGCCCGACCTTGCCCGCCACGCCCGCGTCGTACAGCGCGCGCGGCAAATCGCGGTATTTCAGTTCGCCGTGAATCAGTTGCAGCGGGATTTCCCCGCCCCCGCCGCCGTCGCCATCGCCGCCGTCTCCGCTGCCGGTGCCATTGCCCTGCCCGCCACTGCCGGTGCCGGGGCCGCGGACTGGGGCTGCGCCAGCCGAAGGGTCACTGCCGATTCCAGCGATCGGCGCAACGGCAATGGGGGGCGGCTGCGGCGGGCGGATCACCAGCGGCGGCGCAACGACTTCGTTCGCCTTGGCGGTAAGATTGGGGGGTGCGGCCGCGCCCGCCTTGCGCTTCTGCGCCTCATGCGGTGCAGGGACGACGTCGGGCTTGGGCGGCGGCGCGGGCGGCGTGACGACGAAGGCCTTCAAGTCCTCCACCACCTTCGTCCGGAAATCGACCGACAGCCCGCTGATTAGCCCATAGCCGATCGCCAGCACCAGCAGCGCCGCACCGCCTGCACCTTTCAGGCGATCCTGGGTCGAAGGGTGATAGTGCGTCATCGTGACGGCGTGGCTCCGTGAAGTGCCCCCTCAGATAGGGGTGACACTGCCTCAACGCACGGGTACGGCGAGCCGACCATTTTCAGGAGAATATCGATGCGCCCCAGCGGCCGTACCCCCGACCAGATGCGCGCGATCACCATCACGCCCAACTTCACGCGCCATGCCGAGGGATCGGTACTGATCGGCTTCGGCGACACCAAGGTGCTGGTCACCGCCTCGATCGAGGAAAAGGTGCCGCCGTTCCTGCGCGGCAAGGGCGAAGGCTGGGTCACCGCCGAGTACGGCATGCTCCCGCGTGCCACGCACACCCGGGGCAGCCGCGAAGCCGCCAAGGGCAAGCAATCCGGCCGCACCCAGGAAATCCAGCGCCTGATCGGCCGTAGCTTGCGCGCTGTCACCGATCTGAAACTGCTCGGCGAGCGCCAGATCGTGCTCGATTGCGACGTGATCCAGGCCGATGGCGGCACCCGCACCGCCTCGATCTCGGGCGCATGGGTCGCGCTACGCCTCGCCATTGATGGCTTGCTGGCGAGCGGCAAGCTCACCGCCGACCCGCTGACCCAGAAGGTCGCGGCCATCTCTTGCGGCATCTACAAGGGCACGCCCGTGCTCGACCTCGATTATGACGAGGATTCGAACGCCGACGCCGACGCCAATTTCGTTCTGCTCGAAAACGGCAACATCGCCGAAGTGCAGGCGACCGCCGAAGGCGCGACCTATGATGAGGAAGCGCTGCTGCGCTTGCTCCGCCTCGCGCGCATGGGCTGCACCGACATCTTCGCCGCGCAAGCCAAGGCCGTCGCAAAATGACCGAGGCCGTGCCGCCGCAAGCGATCCGCAAGCTCGCCCCCGGCAAGCTCGTCATCGCCAGCCACAATGCCGGCAAGGTGCGCGAGATCAACGCGCTCCTCGCCCCTTATGGCATTGAAGCGATCTCGGCGGCCGAACTCGATTTACCCGAGCCCGAGGAGACCGGCACCACCTTCGTCGCCAATGCCGAATTGAAGGCGTTGCAGGCGGCGGATCTGTCGGGCCTCCCCGCGCTGGCCGACGATAGCGGCCTGTGCGTCGATGCGCTGGGCGGCGATCCCGGCGTCTACACCGCCAATTGGGCGGAAACGCCCAATGGCCGCGACTGGACCTTGGCCATGACCAAGGTCGAACAAGCCCTCGCCGCCAAGGGGCCCGATGCCAGCCGCGACGCGCATTTCGTCTGCGTCCTCGCGCTCGCCTGGCCCGACGGCCATGTCCAATGGTTCGAAGGCCGCGCCGACGGCACGCTCACCTGGCCGCCGCGCGGTCAAGTCGGCTTCGGCTATGATCCGGTGTTCGTGCCGCTCGGCAGCGATGTCACCTATGCCGAAATGGACTCGGCCCAGAAACACGCGATCAGCCACCGTGCGGCGGCTTTTGCGCAGCTGATTGCGGCGGTGCTGTAAACCCCAACCCGTCACCCCGGCCTTGGGCCGGGGACCACCGTGCAGGGCGCGCAACGCTAAAAATCGCGCGACATCCGCGCGGCTGGGTGGACCCCGGCCCAAGGCCGGGGTGACGGACGGCTAGGGACGCATCAATCCCCCGCGTGCTGTCCGACCACATTCCCCGGCGGCGTATAGCGACACACCAGATAGTCGTCGCGCGCACTGCTCGCGAGCGCACAGCCCATCTGGCTGGTGCGCCGCCAGATGATCCGCGTGTAATGCGCGACATCCTGCCAGCGGCCGGTCGTGCTGATGTCGGGCACTGCGCCGGCGCGATAGCTGCGCCCCTCATCGACCCAGAGCTGCACCATCTCGTCGTATCGATAGGCCCCGCGCGATCCCATGAAGAGGTTCTCGCCCTCGGCGATTCGCCCGCGCGGCTCGGTCGAATGTTTGAACTCGCGCGTCGCGGCCAGCACTGCGGCATAGCGCGCTGCGTCCTTGGCGAGTTCGGCATTCCACGCCAGCGGCGGTGCGCCGACTGCGGCGCGCGCGCGGTTGTGCCCGTCGAGCATGGCGCGCTGCAGCAGCGATTCTCCCCGCGCGGCGGGCGCTTCGCTCAATCGCGGCTCGGTCACACGCGGCGGTTGATCGGGGTCGGATGCGACGCATCCCATCAGCAATCCCAGCGGCAGCAAAGCCAGCCAGTAAACGCGCATCTTTCGTAATCTCCCCGACACGCCCATAGGCTCCCGTTGATGAATGCCCCAGAAACGCCCCTGCTAACGCCTCCTCTGGCGCTTTATGTCCATTGGCCATTCTGCGTCTCGAAATGTCCCTATTGCGACTTTAACAGCCATGTCCGCGACAGCGTCGATCAGGCGGCGTGGCGCGACGCGCTGCTCGCCGACCTGGCCTATGAAGCGCAAGCGCTGCCGGAACGGCGGCTCGGCTCGATCTTCTTCGGCGGCGGTACGCCTTCGCTGATGCCGCCCGAGACGGTCGCGGCAGTGATCGACGCCGCCACCGCGCATTGGCCCGCCGAACCAGACATCGAAATTACGCTGGAGGCCAATCCCTCCTCGGTCGAAGCGGCGCGCTTTGCCGATATTGCGCGCGCCGGCGTCAACCGCGTATCGCTCGGCCTGCAGGCGCTCGACGATGCCGCGCTCGCCTTTCTCGGCCGCGCGCACGATGTAACCGAGGGGCTCGCCGCGCTCGACACCGCGCAAGCCGCCTTTGCGCGAGTCAGCTTCGACCTGATCTACGCCCGCCCCGGCCAGACGCTCGCTGCGTGGGAGGCTGAACTGGCGCGCGCGCTGGCCTTCGGCACCGAGCATCTCTCGCTCTACCAATTGACGATCGAGCCCGGCACGCGCTTCGCGACCGAAGCGGCGGCGGGGCGGATCGTCATTCCGGACGGCGATTCCGCCGCCGATCTGTTCGAGACAACGCGTGCGATGACCGCAGCGGCGGGGCTGCCGGCTTATGAAATTTCCAACCATGCGCGGCTCGGCGCGGAGAGCCGCCACAACCTCGTTTACTGGCGCTATCGCGACTATGCCGGGGTCGGCCCCGGCGCACACGGCAGGCGGGGCGGGCTGGCAACGGCGCGCCACAAAAAGCCCGAAAACTGGATCGGTGCGGTCGCCCGCAACGGCCACGGCGCGCAGATCGAGGAGCCCCTCGCCCCAAATGCCCGCGCGACCGAGGCCCTGCTGATGGGCCTGCGCTTGCGCGAAGGCGTCGATCTCGCGCGGATCGCGCAGTTGGGCGAGACAACACCTACCGCGCTGATCGATCAGACCGCCGCTGAGCGCCTTGAACAGCAAGGCCTGATCGCACGCAATGGCGACCATCTCGGCGTCACCGAAACGGGGATGCTGCTGCTCGACGCAATCCTGCCGTTGATCGTGCGGGGGTAGCTCCTCTTCCGTCATGCCGGGCTTGTCCCGGCATCCACCGTGCGTCCGGCTCCATCATCGAAAGGCGCGGACCACGGTGGACCCCGGCATAAAGCCGGGGTGACGTCGGAAAATGCCTCAAGCCACAATCTTGTCCAGCGCCATACAAAACGCCTTCATCTCCGCTGCCGACCCCACCGTCACCCGGCTGACCGTCGGCCAGATCGGCCAGGACCGCCCGATCTCCACGCTTTCCTTGCGGAACGCCGCCTGCATCTCGCTGGCTTTCTTGGTCTTCCAGTCGATCATGAACATGTTGGCGTTGGTCGGCTTGACGTCGATCCCCTTTGCCTTGAGGTGGTCGAGCGTCAGCCCGCGCGCGGTCTGCATCTCGGCGCGGCGCGCGGCGATCAGCGGTGCCGCGGTCAGGCTCGCCGTCGCGCAGGCGATGCTGGTCACGGGCAAGGCCCCCGATTGCATGCCGCCATCATAGCGCATCATCTTGGCGATGTTCTTGGGGTTGGTGATGATATAGCCGACGCGCAGGCCCGCCATGCCGAACAGCTTGGAAAAGGTCCGCATCACAATCACATCGTCATGCTTCACCGCCAGATAGGACGCGACCGGCACGCCCGCGAAGTGGGTGTACGCCTCGTCGATCAGCACCATCGATCCGGCCGGCTTGTTGGCGATCAGCCATTCGATGTCGGCCAGCGGCGTGATCGTGCCGGTCGGGTTGTTGGGCGTACAGATATAATAGAGGCCCGCATCGGGGTTGGCCGCCAACATCGCCTTCACGTCATGCGTATAATCCGCCGTCAGCGGAACCGCCTTGACCGGTGCGCCCAGCCAAGCCGCAGTCCGCCCCGCAAGCTCGAAGGTCGGATCGGCCGTCACCAGCCCCTTGGTCGGCGAACAGAAGGTGACGACCGAGCGACAGAGCGGATCGCTCGACCCTGGCCAGGGCGCGACATGGTCATAGGGGACGTTCTCGACCGCCATCACCGCCTTGATGAAATCGCCGCGCTGGTCCTGCGGCGAATAGCGATTGCCCTGCGACACCATGTTGGTCGCGGCCAAGGCACCCGGCGCGAGCGGGCCGGTCCAGCATTCGTTGGCACCGATCCGAACCTTCGCCGTGGGTGCCGGATCGGGCACCCCGCCCGAGGCCCAGGCCGGGCGACCGATCGACGCCGCAACCGCCCCTACCCCGAACACTGCCGCGATTCGCGCAAGGTCGCGCCGCGCAAAACCGCGGCTCAGCAGATCATCCTGCGATTCTTCATTGAGATAGGTGCTGTGCGTCATCGGATCGGACCCCCTGTTTTGCGAAAATCTCCCATCTCTCCTGCGCAGGCTCCCCGGCCCTTGGGAGGGAGTGTTCCGCAAATTGGACACAAAAGCTACATCTTGAAGTAGAAAAACTACTTCATTGTTTCAAACCCGTGAGATTCCGCGACATTTACCCCCGGACTCGCGGTTTTCGCGCGCGTCTTCAAACGTGCGAACCCACCGCGCCCTTTGCGTTGACTTTTTCGAGCAGCCCGTTAAGGGCACGCACTCTCTCGTCGCGCGTCAGCACGGCGGGACCGTCCGAGACAGTAGGTGACCGGGATTTGCCGGTCTTAATTTCCTGCCGAGACGGGGACAGGATTTTGCCGGGGCGGTTTTCCGCGACCGGCCTGCCGCCTCCCACCAGGGGCGTCGCTCCCATTCCCCATCGCTGGACAACACCGGATGCGCATTTGCGTGCCCGGTTCGTAACCGGCCTTGCCGTTCGCGGTAAGGTCAAAACGTGGAGAATGGCATGGATCGTGCTCAAAAGACCGAGCTCGTCGCCGAGCTGAACCAGACGTTTGCCGAAGTCGGCGTGGTGGTTGTCACCCGCAACTTGGGCATGACGGTGGCTCAGTCGACCAAGCTGCGTAACGCAATGCGTGACGCAGGGGCGACCTACAAGGTCTCGAAGAACAAGCTTGCCAAGATCGCGCTGGACGGCACCGACTATACCTCGCTGGGCGCTCTGCTCACCGGGCCGGTCGGTCTCGCCAGCTCCATCGACCCTGTCGCAGCCGCCAAGGTGGTTGTCGACTTCGCCAAGACGACCGACAAGTTCGAGATCGTCGGCGGGGCGATGGGCGCGACCGTCCTCGACGTGGACGGCGTGAAGGCGCTCGCGACTCTGCCGTCGCTGGATGAACTGCGTGCCAAGATCGTTGGCCTTCTGGTTGCACCCGCAACCAAGGTCGCGACCATCACCCAGGCTCCTGCGGCACAGCTCGCCCGCGTTCTCATGGCCTATGCCGAGAAGGACAAGGCGGACGCCTGATTTCAGGCCTTCGAGATTACACCCTGAACTGATTTTACTGGAGACTACACATGGCAGACCTCAACGCGCTGGTTGACCAGCTTTCCGCTCTGACCGTTCTCGAAGCGGCTGACCTTTCGAAGCTTCTCGAAGAGAAGTGGGGCGTTTCGGCCGCAGCAGCGGTTGCAGCAGCTCCGGCAGCTGGCGGCGGCGCCGCTGCTCCGGCTGCTGAAGAGCAGACCGAATTCGACGTCATCCTCACCGGCGACGGCGGCAAGAAGATCAACGTCATTAAGGAAGTCCGCGCGATCACCTCGCTCGGCCTGACCGAAGCCAAGACGCTGGTCGAATCCGCTCCGAAGGCGATCAAGGAAGGCGTGTCGAAGGACGAAGCCGCCAAGATCAAGGCCCAGCTGGAAGCAGCCGGCGCAACCGTCGAAGTCAAGTAAGCCGCAGCGGGAGAGACGCTTTAGCCTCGGCTAAAGCGCACTCCCGCAAGGCCGGACGGCGCGGGCCCAGCCCGCGTCCGACGTCATGGGCTTTGCCCATGACCGTCCCGCGACACAGAAAAGGGGCGGCACCACACGGTGCCGCCCTTTTTTCGTATCTCACCCCTCCAGCAACGTCCGTCCGCGGCGCTCGGCGATCGCGCGCGCCGCACGCACCTGTGCCGCCGCAACGACGATCACCATCGCCGGCACGACCGCCGCATCCAGCACCAGCATCGGCCATAAAATGGCAGGCGGCTGCCCCGCCGCAAACCGATTGAGCAATTGATGCGCCGCGTTGAACGGCATGCGCGTCACGAAAATCAGCAACAGCGCCCAGAAATACCACCAACCGGTCACGCGCGCCGAAGCGATCGGCCCATATCCGCGAGTGCCGATCGCGGCGCTGACGAACCACAACAGCAAGGCCGGTTCGAGCAATTGTTGAGCGAGCCCAGCAATCGCACGAAGGGCCGTCACCTGCCCCTCGCTGGCGGCCCCGAACAGCTTCAGGATCGGCTCGGCATAAATGACGATCGCGGTCGGCACGAACTGAAACAGAATGACCCAGCCATAACGCCGCGCCGCAAGCGCCGACGGACGCAGCGCGATCCGTCGGTCGTGCAGCACCAGGTAGCGCGTCGCCACGAACGCCACGCTCCACACGATCAGCATTTTCGGCCAGCCAAAGGCGAGCCGCGCCGCCGTCAATCCAGCAGCATGGCGTGTGGCCGGATCGGCTGAGAAAAATCCGGTGCGAACCTCGACCCCATGCTGCGCCAGCTCGATCGCGGCCATCACCAGCACAATCCACGGCAGCGCGCGTGCGGTCCGCGCCGTGTCGCCAAATGCACCGCCCCAACTCTTGAAAAAGCGCTTGGTCACGCGTCCCCCTCCCCCTCAAACCGCAAAATGTCCCCCGGCTGGCAGTCCAGCACGGTGCAAATCGCCTCCAATGTCGAAAAACGGATCGCGCGCGCCTTGCCCGTCTTCAGGATCGACAGATTGACCACGCTGATGTCGACCGCCGCCGCCAATTCGGTCAGCGTCATGCGGCGCGCGTGGAGCACGTCGTCGAGTTTCACCACCACCGGCATCAGACCGTCGCCGCCAGTTCGTCGCGCATGTCGGCACCACGCGAGAACACCTGCGCCAAAACGAACAGCAGCAGAACCGCCACCCAGCCGCCAAACGAGGGCGTCCAGTTGACGAACTGCACGTGCAGCGCAGCGAACCACGCCGTCATCGCGCCCTGCACGAGATCGAGCCCCTGCAACGCCAGCATCGCCCAGGCGATCGCGCGGAGCCGCGTGGCGTTTGCGGCGGTGAACGGATCACCACGCCGCACCGTATCGAGGATCGCCAATAGCTGGGTGAAGATACGGTGCAGCACCAGCCCGGCAACAGCGCCCAAGGCCATTAACAGCCGCAGCGCAAGGATGACGCCCGCAACGTGCAACGTCGTCCCATATTTATGCACCAGCCGCGCGGTCAGCCAGCCATCCACCGGAAAGGACAGCAGGATCGCCGCAACGAAGCCGACGATGCACACAAGATTGACCACCAGAAACAACCGCACCGTGAAGCGCGACGCTTTCAAGACTCGATCATAACCACCCATCGCCGCCTCCTTTACGATTATCGATATGCTACTTATCGATAATCGTAAAGTGCTCAGCGTGTCTCCGCGATCAGATAGGGCAAGGCCACGACGCTATCATACATGCGCGGCGGCGCATCGAGGCGGAACGGCTGCAACTTCGCCTCGGCTCCGCGATCGATGCCGATGACATAGGAGCGCGCGGTCTGGCCGCTGCCACCGGCCCAATCATAGGTCAGGTTGACCGTCAGCACCGGCACGAACAGCACCTTGCCCGCAACGTCCAGCGGCTCAAGCGTCTGCTTCGGGTGCATCGCCATGCCGCCCAGTTCGATCGTCGCGCCCGGCGGCAAATCGAAGGGCGCGGCCACGGGCTGCGCGATCGGCGCGGCAAACACCGCCGCGATCTGCGCATCCTGCTGCGTGCCCGCGCTGAGCAAGCGCACGTTGAGGTGGATGCCAGTCGCCGCGCGGTTTCCTGTGTTCTGCGCAACGATCGTATAGTCGACCGCGGCGCTCAGCACATTGGTGCCGGCCCGCTTGAGAACCAGGGTGACTTCGATCAGGGCCCGCGTGTCTGGCGCAGCTTCGGACGGGACCGGCTCCGCGACCGCAGGTGGTGGTGGTGGTGGTGGTGGTGGTGGTGGTGGTGGCGCGCTGTCTCCGCCCGCTGGATGCAACAGGAAGATCTCGTGGTCGCGGTGGCGGCGCCGATCCCCGCGATCAGCCTCGCGGCGACGCCACCACCACCAGCCGAGCGCCCCGAGCGCCAACACCAGCGCCACACCGCCAAACCCAAGTCCAATTGCGGGCATGACCGATTCCGACGGAGCCACCCGCGCCGCACGGCCAGGTGGCGGCGGCGCTGCAGGCAACGCCGTTGGCGCAGAAGACGACTCCACCGGTGCCGGATCGGCGGCCACCGTGGGGAGCGACGTTGGCTCGGAAGCCGGAACTGGTGTCGGTGCCGCAATGGGCGTCGGGGTCGGGGTCGGGATCGGCGTAGCGCGCGGTGCCGCAGTCGGGCGAGCAGCAGGGGTTGCGCGCTCGGTCGGCACCACCAGCGGCGGCTGCACGCGTTCCGTGCTGGGCCGGTCGGCCGGACTGTCCCGGCGCGGCAGTCCGCTGACCGTCGGTTCGGGGGTCGGCACTGCGGGCCGGGGCCGCGATGACGGCAGGTTGAAGTCGTCCAGCCCCGGCAGGGGTTTGGCCTCCGGTGTATTCTGGGCATGCGCCATGGGAGCAGCCGCCAGCAGCACCGCCGCAACGACAAGAAAAGGCATCGGTTTCACCCGAACCGGCATAACGACAAATCCCCCCCCGCCAAGGCCGCGAGTGTCAAGACGCGCCCGACCGCACCATAGGTGCGAGCGACGCTCGATAAGACGCCCCCCGATACACGCAATCCGTACACACCGATGGCGAAGATAATGCCATCCAACGGGACAGGTAGGGCAGGACGTCAATATCGGCTGGAGCAAGTTCCGTTTTATCCGCGTCTAATTGACCCGGAACACAGGGAAACAGCACGCTATACTGCGTCCGCCCCTGTTCGAAACACCGGAGCGTGCGGCAATGTCTCAGCTTGAATGCAGCAGATTCGCGATCGCATCCACACCCCACCTCCTCTATGCTGAACGCACAGCATGGAGGCAGCAATGCATCATAAACGAGGCCGCGCGCGCAATCAGCGCGCCGGTTGCAAGCTCTGCAAGCCTTGGAAGGCAAATGGCGTTCGCACCGAGCGGATCGGCGGAGAGCGCTTCAGCGACCATCGCCGACGCGTAGCGTCGATCGAGGGGGCACATGCCTAACGGCAGCAGCGGAGAGCAACGCCGCCGTATTTGACAGCGCGCCCTGCCCTCCCTATATGGCGCGTTCCACTGCAATTTTCGGGAAATGATGTGCCGTCGCGCAGCACATCGATCGTATTGGAGATTGTAGTATCTAGAGACGCTTACAAGCTGCTGTCATCCGATGAGGAGGACATGCGGCTTTTTGCGTCTTTGGAGCGTGCCCGCCCGGTGGATTCCGGGCCAGATTATACAGCTTGAGGGCAGACATCTCCATGGCGACCAAAGCAATCGACGGCAGCACCCCCACGCGGCGCGCCGAAAGCGGCACGGCCAAGCGCCGCATCCGCAAGGTTTTCGGCAACATTCACGAAGTCGTGCAGATGCCGAACCTGATCGAGGTTCAGCGCGAATCCTACGAACAGTTCCTGCGCTCCGATCCGTCGATCGGCTATGTCTCCGGTCTCGAAAAGACGCTGCGCTCGGTCTTCCCGATCCGCGATTTCGCCGGCACCGCCGAGCTCGACTTCGTGAACTATGAGCTTGAGCCGCCCAAGTTCGACACCGACGAATGCCGCCAGCGCGGCATCACTTATGCGGCACCGATGCGCGTCACGCTGCGCCTGATCGTGTTCGAGGTGGATGCCGACACCGATTCGCGCTCGGTCCTCGATATTAAGGAGCAGGACGTCTACATGGGCGACATGCCCCTGATGACGGGCAACGGCACCTTCATCATCAACGGCACCGAACGCGTCATCGTGTCGCAGATGCACCGCTCGCCGGGTGTTCTGTTCGATCATGACCGCGGCAAGACGCATGCCTCGGGCAAGTACCTCTTCGCCGCCCGCGTCATTCCGTATCGCGGTTCGTGGCTCGATTTCGAGTTCGATGCCAAGGACATCGTCAACGTCCGCATCGATCGCAAGCGCAAGCTGCCGGTCACCGCACTCCTGTACGCACTCGGCATGACCGGTGAGGAGATCCTCAACCATTTCTACAACCGCGTGACCTTCGTCCGCGGCCAGGGTGGCTGGATCATCCCGTTCCAGGCCGAGAACTGGCGTGGCCAGAAGCCGATGTACGACATTATCGACGCCAAGACCGGCGAGATCGTGTTCGCCAACGGCCAGAAGATCAGCCCCCGCGCCGCCAACAAGGCAGCCAAGGACGGCCTGACCGACCTGCTGATCCCGACCGAGGAAATCTTCGGCCGCTATTCGGCTTATGATCTCATCAACGACAATACCGGCCAGATCTACATCGAGGCGGGCGACGAAGTGTCGGCCGAGAACCTCGAACTGCTCGACCAGGCCGGTATCGATCGCATCGAACTGCTCGACATCGATCACGTCGCCACCGGCGCATGGATCCGCAACACGCTCAAGGTCGACAAGGCCGAGGAGCGCGAACAGGCACTGTCGGACATCTACCGCGTCATGCGCCCTGGCGAGCCGCCAACGCTCGAAACCGCAGAGTCGCTGTTCTCGGGCCTGTTCTTCGATCCCGATCGCTACGATCTGTCGGCGGTGGGTCGCGTAAAGCTCAACATGCGCCTCGACCTCGATGCCGAGGACACGGTCACCACGCTGCGCACCGAGGACATCCTCGCCGTCATCAAGACGCTGGTCGATCTGAAGGACGGCAAGGGCGACATCGACGATATCGACAACCTCGGTAACCGTCGTGTCCGTTCGGTCGGCGAGTTGCTCGAGAACCAGTACCGCGTCGGCCTGCTCCGCATGGAGCGCGCCGTGAAGGAGCGCATGTCGTCGGTCGACGTGTCGACGGTGATGCCGAACGATCTGATCAACGCCAAGCCGGCGGTTGCCGCGGTCCGCGAATTCTTCGGCTCGTCGCAGCTGTCGCAGTTCATGGATCAGACCAACCCGCTGTCGGAAGTCACCCACAAGCGCCGCGTTTCGGCCCTTGGACCGGGTGGTCTGACGCGTGAGCGCGCGGGCTTCGAAGTCCGCGACGTTCACCCGACGCATTATGGCCGCATCTGCCCGATTGAAACGCCGGAAGGCCCGAACATCGGTCTGATCAACTCGCTCGCGAGCTTCAGCCGCGTCAACAAGTACGGCTTCATCGAAACGCCGTACCGAAAGGTCATCGATCACAAGGTGACCGACGACGTCGTCTATCTGTCGGCGATGGAAGAGGCCAAGCACACGATCGCGCAGGCCAACGCCGAACTGAACGCCGACAAGGGCTTTGTCGAAGAACTCGTCTCGTCGCGTCAGGCGGGCGAATTCCTGATGGCGATCCCCAACAACATCACCCTGATGGACGTCAGCCCCAAGCAGCTCGTCTCGGTCGCGGCATCGCTCATTCCGTTCCTGGAAAACGATGACGCCAACCGCGCGCTGATGGGCTCGAACATGCAGCGTCAGGCTGTGCCGCTGGTCCAGGCCGAGGCACCGTTCGTCGGCACCGGCATGGAAGAGACCGTTGCGCGCGATTCGGGCGCTGCGATCTCGGCCAAGCGCGCCGGTATCGTCGACCAGGTCGATGCGTCGCGTATCGTCATCCGCGCGACCGGTGATGTCGAAGCCGGCCAGTCGGGCGTCGACATCTACACGCTGATGAAGTTCCAGCGCTCGAACCAGAACACCTGCATCAACCAGCGTCCGCTGGTGAAGGTGGGCGACGTGATTACCGCTGGCGACGTCATCGCCGACGGCCCGTCGACCGAATTCGGTGAGCTGGCGCTGGGCCGCAACGCGCTCGTCGCGTTCATGCCCTGGAACGGCTACAATTATGAGGACTCGATCCTCATTTCCGAGCGTATCGTGAAGGACGACGTCTTCACCTCGATCCATATCGAGGAATTCGAAGTCATGGCGCGCGACACCAAGCTCGGGCCGGAAGACATCACGCGCGATATCCCCAATGTCGGCGAGGAAGCCCTGCGCAACCTCGACGAGGCGGGCATCGTGTACATCGGTGCCGAAGTCGAGCCGGGCGATATTCTCGCCGGCAAGATCACCCCCAAGGGTGAATCGCCGATGACGCCGGAAGAAAAGCTGCTCCGCGCCATCTTCGGTGAAAAGGCGTCGGACGTGCGCGACACCTCGCTGCGCCTGCCGCCGGGCGTTGCTGGTACCGTCGTCGAAGTGCGCGTGTTCAACCGCCACGGCATCGACAAGGACGAGCGCGCGATGGCGATCGAGCGCGAGGAAATCGAGCGCCTGAAGAAGGACTCGGACGATGAGCGCACCATCCTGAACCGTGCGACCTGGTCGCGCCTGAAGGAAATGCTGATCGGCCAGACCGCGACCGCCGTTCCCAAGAACGGCCCCAAGAAGGGCGTGGTCATCGACGAGGACGTGCTCGACAGCGTCGATCGTCACGAATGGTGGAAGTTCGCGGTTGCCGACGACAAGGTCCAGAGCGATCTGGAAGCGGTCAAGGCGCAGTATGACGATGCCGCCAAGCTGATCCTCGACAAGTTCCACGATCGTCGCGACAAGCTCGAGCGTGGTGACGAGCTGCCGCCAGGCGTGCTCAAGATGGTCAAGGTGTTCGTCGCGGTGAAGCGCAAGCTCCAGCCGGGCGACAAGATGGCCGGCCGTCACGGCAATAAGGGCGTCATCTCGCGCATCCTGCCGGCCGAGGACATGCCGTTCCTCGCCGACGGGACGCCGGTTGATCTCGTGCTCAACCCGCTGGGCGTGCCGTCGCGCATGAACGTCGGGCAGATCTTCGAAACGCATCTCGGCTGGGCCGCCCGCAATCTCGGGCAGCAAGTCCATCGTGCGCTGGAAGATTGGCGCGAAGCCAACCCCGAACCCGCACCGGGCGCGATGCCCGACGCGGTCAAGGCGCGGTTGCTCGAAGTGTATGGCGAGCATTATGCGGCCGACATCGAGGCGCGCGATGCCGACCAGATCATCGAGCTGGCGGAAAACCTGAAGACCGGCATCCCGATGGGAACGCCCGTGTTCGACGGTGCGCGTGAAGCGGACGTTTCGGCGATGCTGGAACTGGCCGGTCTCGACACCTCGGGTCAGTCGGAACTGTTCGACGGTCGTACCGGCGACAAGTTCGACCGCAAGGTCACCGTGGGCATCATCTACATGCTCAAGCTGCACCATCTGGTCGACGACAAGATCCACGCCCGGTCGATCGGGCCGTACTCGCTCGTCACGCAGCAGCCGCTGGGTGGTAAGGCGCAGTTCGGTGGTCAGCGCTTCGGTGAAATGGAGGTCTGGGCGCTTCAGGCATATGGTGCTGCGTACACCTTGCAGGAAATGCTCACGGTCAAGTCCGATGACGTCGTCGGGCGCACCAAGGTCTATGAGGCGATCGTCAAGGGTGACGACACGTTCGAGGCCGGTATTCCGGAGAGCTTCAACGTGCTCGTCAAGGAAATGCGCTCGTTGGGTCTGAACATCGAACTGACCACGACCGAGCATTTCGACAGCGACGGCGTCGCGATCGCGGCGGAGTAAAATCTTCTCCCTCTCCCCGCTCGCGGGGAGAGGGTCGGGGAGAGGGGCACCTCTCCTCAAACCATTTCCAAGCCGGGAGAGACTGCCCCTCTCCCCTGCCCTCTCCCCGCCAGCGGGGAGAGGGAGAGAAGGAAGCAAAATGAACGAACTCACAAACTTCGCGAACCCGGTCATCAAGGCCGAGACCTTCGACCAGATCCAGATCGGCATCGCCTCCCCGGACAAGATCCGCTCGTGGTCGTTCGGCGAGATCAAGAAGCCGGAAACCATCAACTATCGCACGTTCAAGCCTGAGCGTGACGGCCTGTTCTGCGCGCGCATCTTCGGTCCGATCAAGGATTACGAATGCCTGTGCGGCAAGTACAAGCGCATGAAGTATAAGGGCATCGTCTGCGAAAAGTGCGGCGTTGAAGTCACCGTCTCGAAGGTCCGCCGTGAGCGCATGGGCCATATCGAGCTGGCCGCCCCGGTCGCGCACATCTGGTTCCTCAAGTCGCTGCCGTCGCGCATCGGCCTGCTGCTCGACATGCAGCTCAAGCAGCTCGAGCGCGTGCTGTACTTCGAGGCGTATATCGTGATCGAGCCGGGCATCACCCCGCTCGAAAAGTACCAGTTGATGACCGAGGACGAACTCCTCGACGCGCAGGACGAATATGGCGAAGACGCCTTCTCGGCCGGCATCGGTGCAGAAGCCGTGCGCATCATGCTGCAGGACCTCGATCTCGAAGGTGAGCGCAAGGAACTGCTCGAAGAGCTGGCGGTCACCAAGTCCGAGCTGAAGCCCAAGAAGATCATCAAGCGCTTGAAGGTCGTCGAGAGCTTCATCGAATCCGGCAACCGCCCGGAATGGATGATCCTCGAAGTCGTTCCGGTCATTCCGCCCGAACTGCGCCCGCTGGTGCCGCTCGACGGTGGCCGCTTCGCGACCTCGGATCTGAACGATCTGTATCGCCGCGTGATCAACCGTAACAACCGCCTCAAGCGCCTGATGGAACTGCGTGCGCCGGACATCATCGTCCGCAACGAAAAGCGCATGTTGCAGGAAGCCGTCGACGCATTGTTCGACAATGGCCGCCGCGGTCGCACGATCACGGGCGCCAACAAGCGTCCGCTCAAGTCGCTGTCCGACATGCTCAAGGGCAAGCAGGGCCGCTTCCGTCAGAACCTGCTCGGCAAGCGCGTCGACTATTCGGGCCGTTCGGTCATCGTGACCGGTCCGGAACTCAAGCTGCATCAGTGCGGCCTGCCGAAGAAGATGGCGCTCGAGCTGTTCAAGCCGTTCATCTACGCCCGTCTCGACGCCAAGGGTCTGTCCATGACCCTGAAGCAGGCGAAGAAGTGGGTCGAGAAGGAGCGCAAGGAAGTCTGGGACATCCTGGACGAGGTGATCCGCGAGCATCCGGTCATGCTCAACCGCGCCCCTACCCTTCACCGTCTCGGCATCCAGGCGTTCGAGCCCGTGCTGATCGAGGGCAAGGCGATCCAGCTTCACCCGCTGGTCTGCTCGGCCTTCAACGCCGACTTCGACGGTGACCAGATGGCGGTCCACGTGCCGCTCTCGCTGGAAGCCCAGCTCGAAGCGCGCGTGCTGATGATGTCGACCAACAACATCCTGTCGCCAGCGAACGGCAAGCCGATCATCGTGCCGTCGCAGGACATGGTGCTGGGTCTGTATTATCTGTCGATGCTCAAGGAAGGCGAGCCCGGCGAAGGCATGATGATCTCCGACATGCAGGAGGTTCATCACGCGCTCGAGGCTGGCGCGGTCACGCTCCACACCAAGATCATCAGCCGCGTTCCGCAGACCGATGAGCAGGGCAACCAGTATCTCAAGCGCTATGAGACCACCCCTGGTCGCATGCTGCTGGGTGAGTGCCTGCCGCAATCGTCCAAGGTGCCGTTCGACACCGTCAACCGCCTGCTGACCAAGAAGGACGTCGGCGACGTGATCGACGAGGTCTATCGTCACACCGGCCAGAAGGAGACCGTGCTGTTCGCCGACGCGATCATGTCGCTCGGTTTCCGCCACGCGTTCAAGGCCGGCATCTCGTTCGGCAAGGACGACATGATCATCCCGGACGCCAAGGTCGCTCTCGTCGACGAGACGCGCGGCCTGGTGAAGGACTTCGAGCAGCAATATCAGGACGGTCTGATCACGCAGCAGGAGAAGTACAACAAGGTGATCGACGCCTGGAGCCGTTGCGGTGACCAGGTGGCAAACGCCATGATGGAAGAGATCAAGGCGGTTAAGCGCTACGAGGACGGCCCCAATAAGGGTCGCGAGAAGCCGATCAACTCGATCTACATGATGGCCCACTCGGGTGCCCGCGGTTCGCAGGCACAGATCAAGCAGCTCGCCGGTATGCGCGGCCTTATGGCCAAGCCGTCGGGCGAGATCATCGAAACGCCGATCATCTCGAACTTCAAGGAAGGCCTGACCGTCCTTGAGTACTTCAACTCCACCCACGGCGCTCGTAAGGGCCTCGCGGATACGGCGTTGAAGACGGCGAACTCGGGCTACCTGACGCGTCGTCTGGTCGATGTTTCGCAGGACTGCGTGATCATGGAGCTCGATTGCGGCACGACCCGCGCGCTGGAAATGCGCGCGATCGTGCAGGGCGGCTCGACGATCGCGTCGCTCGGCGAGCGCATCCTCGGTCGCACGACCGCGGAAGACATCATCGACAGCAAGACCGGCGAGATCGTTATCCCGTCGGGCACGCTGCTCGACGAGCCGATGGTCGCGCAGATCGAGGCGATCGGCACGCAGAGCTGCAAGATCCGTTCGCCGCTGGTGTGCGAGACCAAGATCGGTGTCTGCGGCAAGTGCTACGGGCGCGATCTCGCCCGCGGTACGCCGGTCAACATCGGTGAAGCCGTCGGCGTCATCGCGGCGCAGTCGATCGGTGAGCCGGGCACGCAGCTGACCATGCGTACCTTCCACATCGGTGGTGCGGCACAGCTGAACGAGCAGTCCAACCTGGAGGCAGTGGCCGACGGCACGATGGAATATCGTGATCTTCGCACCATCACCGACCAGCGCGGCCGCCGCGTTGTGCTCAGCCGCTCGGGTGAAATCGCGATCGTCGACATGGACGGCCGCGAGCGTGCAGTGCACCGCATTCCTTATGGTGCGTATGTGCTGTTCGACGACAAGCACATCGTGTCGAAGGGCGATCGTCTGGCCGAGTGGGATCCGTTCACCATGCCGGTCATCACCGAGAACCCCGGCGTCGTGAAGTATCAGGATCTTATCGAGGGCAAGACGCTCACCGAGCAGGCCGACGAAGCCACCGGCATCTCGCAGCGGGTCGTGATCGAGTATCGCGCCAGCGGCAAGACCAAGGAGGATCTCCGTCCGCGCCTGACCCTCACCGGCGAAAGCGCCGAGGAGGCCGGTCGCTACATGCTCGTCCCGGGCGCAACGCTCTCGGTCGAGGATGGTGCGACGGTTCAGGGCGGTGACGTTCTGGCCCGTGTCAGCCGCGAAAGCGCCAAGACGCGTGACATCACCGGCGGTCTGCCACGCGTTGCCGAACTGTTCGAAGCGCGCAAGCCCAAGGAAAATGCGATCATCGCAAAGGTCTCGGGCCGCGTGGTGTTCGGCAAGGACTATAAGGCGAAGCGCAAGATCGGCATCCAGCCCGAGGACGGCGGCGAGGTCGTGGAGTATCTGGTGCCCAAGTCGAAGGTCATCGACGTGCAGGAAGGCGATTACGTCAAGCGCGGCGATAACCTGATCGGCGGCAGCCCTGATCCGCACGACATTCTCGAAGTGCTCGGCATCGAGCCCTTGGCCGAATATCTCGTGTCGGAAATCCAGGAGGTCTATCGTCTCCAGGGCGTGAAGATCAACGACAAGCACATCGAAACGATCGTTCGTCAGATGCTGCAAAAGGTCGAGATCACCGACGGCGGCGACACCACGCTGCTGGCCGGCGAACAGGTCGATCGCGACGAGATGGACGAGATCAACTCGAAGATCGGCAAGAAGGATCGTCCGGCCCAGGGCAAGCCCGTCCTGCTCGGCATCACCAAGGCGTCGCTGCAGACCCGCAGCTTCATCTCGGCGGCGTCGTTCCAGGAAACCACGCGCGTGCTCACCGAAGCCTCGGTACAGGGCAAGAAGGACACGCTCACTGGTCTCAAGGAGAACGTGATCGTGGGTCGTCTGATCCCGGCTGGTACCGGTGCGGGCATGAACCGCCTGCGCGTCACCGCTTCGTCGCGCGATGCGGCGCTGCGGGTCCAGCAGCGGCGCATGGCCGAGGTGTCGATCATCGCACCGAACTCGGCCAAGGAAGAGCATGACGCCGAACTCGCCCGCTCGCCGCGCGATGCCGGCGGCACCGGCGACGATGCGCTGGCGGCGGTGACGCCGTCGGGCCATGGCACCGATGCGGATGCTGGCGAGTATCTGAACCAGGAGTGATCCTCCCGGTTCAGGCTTTGCGCCTGATCTGACGAAATTGGCCGCCGTCCGGGCAACCGGGCGGCGGCTTTTTCGTGGGAAAGGCGACCCGCCTAACCCGTCGCTTCGGAAACTGTCCCGACCGGGCGCGCCGCACGCAGAGCACGTTTCGCGAATCGCGCAAAATTGGTCTGGTTAAGGCCAATTATTGGTCACAGGTTCTCTTCAGGTTCTATCTACCGCCGGACCACAAAATTTGACGATGTCCGCGCGCCATGCGGTAACTAACCGAAATATAACGACTTGTTTCTGCGGTTCCGGCTTGGCCTCCTGTCATTGAAATGCAACTTCGGCATAGCTTTTGCCAAATGCATTGGTTATAAATTTCCATACCGTAGCGGTGCAAAAAGACACCAATGTGATACCACATGATGCGGTAAAGTGGGTGGCTCCGGGCAGGACCGGGGCTTCGGATCGGGGGTCAGCCTGGGCTGCCTGGCCGATGTATTGGGGAGGGTTCTGATTTATGCGACTTCATACCGTTTTGTTGACCTCGAGCATCCTTGCCGGTCTCGCCAGCGCACCGGCGATGGCACAAACCGCAACGCCGGATGCAGCGGCGGCCGCACAGGCCCCCGCGCCGCAGGCCGATACTGCGTCGAATGACGATATCGTCGTCACCGGTATCCGCGAGAGCCTGCGCAGCGCCATCTCGGTAAAGCGCAACGCCAATGCCGTCGTCGACGTGATCACATCCGAGGCGATCGGCAAGTTCCCGGATCGCAACGTCGCGGAATCGCTGTCGCACATCCCCGGCGTCAGCATCGATCGCCGCTTTGGCGAAGGCGAGAAGGTCGCCATTCTCGGCACCGATCCCGCGCTCAACCGCATGCTGCTCGACGGCCATGCGCTGGCCTCCGCCGATTGGGGCGGCAATGACAACGATCCGTCCAGCCGCACCTTCAACTATTCGCTGCTTGCCCCCGAACTGGTCGAGCGCCTCGAAGTGTACAAGTCGCCGGAGCCGCGCATCGAAGAGGGCAGCCTTGGCGGCACCGTCATCGTACGCACGCGCCGTCCGCTCGACACACCGGCAAATTCGATCTTCGCCTCGGGCGGCTACAGCTACAATGATCGCTCGGGCAAAGGCAATTTCCGCGGTTCGGGCCTGTACAGCTGGAAGAACAAGGACGACACCTTCGGCGTCCTGATCGCGGGCGGCTATGACAAGCAGACCATCACGCGCGCGGGCGTGGAATTCTTCGGCTATCAGAGCGGCGCGGACTTCTTCCAGAAGAACGCGGACGGCACCGTGAAGCGCGACGCGGCGGGCCAGGGCATCCTGCAGAACCCCAATGCGACGATCACCGGTGGTACCAAGGAAGACCTGATCAAGGCGGTCGCGCCGTTCGGCATCAACTACGCCTATTTCCAGCAGACGCGCGAGCGCAAGACCGTTTCGGGCACCGTGCAATATCGCCCGGCACCGAACCTGACGCTGACCCTCAACGGGCTGCACATTGACGGCAATTACAACAATTACAGCCAGTCGATGTACACCATCCCCGTCGCCTGGACCGGTAACGTGCTGCAATCGGCCAACGTCTCGAATGGCGTCGTCAATGCCGCCTCGTTCGGCGCGGCGACCAGCCAGAGCGCCGAGCTCGATACCAACGTCCGCCACACCAGCCTGAAGACCAATAACGTCAATTTCTTCGCCGATTGGGAAGGCAGCGGCGGCACGAAGGTCAACTTCGCGGGCGGATGGAGCCGCGCGGTCGGCGGTCGCAATCCTGAGTATCTGTTCAACACCCAAACCAAGCTGCCGTTCAGCTATGCCTTTGGCCCCAACAGCGCGACCGTCAACTTCGTCGGCGACCTGACCAACCCCGCCAATTACTTCACCAATCCGAACAACAACCCGGCGCAAATCGAAGGCAAGCCGGTTATCGTCAACGGCACGCAGCTGATCGGCGCGCAGATCGGCGGCCTCGATTACAGCGTCACCACCGACCGCGACGTGTTCGGCGGTTATGACGCTACGATCCCGGTCAGTTTCGGTCCGTTCACGCAGATCCTGCTCGGCAGCAAGATCACCGACCACGTCAACCGGCTCGATGCGCGCGGCGTCAACACCTATATGACGAGCTCGAAAACGCTGGCGCAACTCGGCGTGGCCACGACCACGACGCCCGACGGCACCTTCGACGGCAGCGGTGGCTCGGGCAATGCCACCAAATATATCAACCTGTCGCAACAGGCGGTGATCGACCTCCTCGCCAACGCGATCAACAGCCCGCTGGTCGCCAAGGTCGGTGCCTCGACCAAGGTGCAGGAAACCGTCGCAGCGTCATACGTCCAGGCCAATTTCGACCAGGGCGGCGTGCGCGGCAATATCGGGGGTCGTCTGGTCTATACCCGCGACATCTCGACCTATGCGACGACGCTGAGCAACACGGTCGCACCGGTGCCCGTCCCGACGCGCACCACCAGCGATTATCTGAAGTTCCTGCCAAGCCTCAATATCGCATATTCGGTCACCCCACAGGTGATCGTGCGCGGTGCCGTTGCTCGCGTGATTTCGCGTCCGCGTTATGAGGATCTGGCAGCAGCGACCTCGCTCAACGACATCACGCTCGACGGTGGCGGCGGCAACCCTAACCTGAAGCCGTATGAGTCGACCAATTACGAACTGACGGCGGAATGGTATCCGCGCGCTGGCACGTTGGTCTCGCTCGAACTGTTCCGTCGCGATATCTCGAACTACATCATCAACACCCGCACCGACACGGTGTTCTACAACTCGCTGCAGGGCAAGTTGACCAGCTACAGCGTCAACCAGCCGATCAACGGCGGCAAGGCCAAGGTCAACGGCGTGCTGGTGGCGGGCCAGGCGGAAATCTGGGGCGGTTTCGGCCTGCAGGCGAACTATTCGTATCAGGACAGCTCGACCTCGTCGGTCGACACCACCGGTGCTTCGCTCAACCTACCCTATCTGTCGCATCACACCGTCAATGTGATCCCCTATTTCGAAAAGGGGCCGCTGCAGGCGCGGCTGAGCTACAACTATCGTTCGTCCTACTTCCGCACGATCGGCCGTCTGGGCTCGCGCGAAATGGTGGCACCGTATAGCCAGCTCGATTTCTCGCTGGGTGTGAAGGTCATTCCGGCAGTGACCTTGTCGTTCAACGCGCAGAACCTGCTCGATTCGACCTATCTGCAGTATAATGCGACGCCCGATCGTCCGACCGCTTTCTACAAGAACGGTCGCACTTTCGTCGGCTCGATCTCCTTCCGCATGTAACCCCCCTCCCCCTACATGCGGCAGCGCCGCCGCCCGGACCCCCGGGCGGCGGCTTTTTTTTGGGGTGCGGGCACGACGGCTATGTCCTCTATACCAGGCCGTCGTTCAGCCCATCCGCACCACCCGCGTGCCCAGCCGCTCGGCCTCTTCCGGGTCGTGCGTCACCATCAGGATCGGCAGGCGCAGCACGTCGCGCATATGTTCGATCGCTTGCATCACCTCCTCGCGGCGCGGTCGGTCGAGCGAGGACAAGGGCTCGTCGAGCAGCAGGAAGCGCGGGTCGCTGAGCAGCACCCGCCCGATCGCGACCCGCCGCGCCTCGCCGCCCGACAGCGTGCGCGGCCAGCGGTCGAGCAAGCCGCCGATGCCGAGGAAATCCAGCCGATCGCCTATCTCCGCCCCACGCGGCGCGCCGTAGAGCAAGTTCCCGCGCACGCGCAGATGCGGGAACAGCCGTGGTTCCTGAAAGACATAGCCCGCGCGGCGGCGCTCGGGCAGCACGTCCACGCCGTCCCCGAACAGCGTCTCGCCGCCCACCCGCACATGCCCGGCATCGGGGCGCAGCAGCCCCGCCACCATGTTGAGCACGCTGGTCTTGCCCACGCCCGACCGGCCAAACAGGATCGTCGCGCCCGGCCCCGCGCTGGGCCCCGGTTCCAGCGTCAGCGCGATCTCGGTCGTACCGATCCGCTTGGTCAGTGCGACATCAAAGGACATGGTGCCCCGACCCCATCCGCCGCGCCAGCACTTCCGACGCGACCAAAGCCGCCAGTGACAGCGCGACCGATATCCACGATAGCCGCCACGCCATCGCCTCACCGCCCGGCTGCTGCAGCGCGCTGTAGATCGCCAGCGGCAAAGTCCGCGTCTGCCCGGGCACGTTGGAGACGAAGGTGATCGTCGCGCCAAACTCGCCGATCGAGCGTGCAAAGCCCAGCACTGCGCCCGCAAGGATGCCGGGCACACTCAGCGGCAGCGTGATCGTCCAGAATACACGCGCCCTCCCGGCCCCCAGCGTGCGCGCGGCGCTCTCCAACCGCTGATCGACCGCCTCGATCGACAGCCGCATCGCGCGCACCGTCAGCGGCAGCGCCATCACCGCCGCCGCAATCGCCGCCCCGGTCCAGCGGAACAGCACCGACACCCCGAACAGCGCCTCGAGCGGTGCGCCGATCACCCCGCGCGGGGCAAAGGCCAGCAACAGCACCCAGCCCGTCACCACCGGCGGCACCACCAGCGGCAAATGCACCGCTGCATCAAGCAGCACCTTGCCCGGAAAGCGCACCCGCGCCAGTATCCAGGCCAGCGTAAAGGCCACCGGCAGCGTCGCCGCCATCGCCACCGCGCCGACCTGCAACGACAGCAGGACGATGCCCCATTCCTCTGAGGTGAGCATTACCGCGCGCTGAAGCCGAAGCGCGCGAAGATCGCCCGGCCGCTGCGCGACAGCAGAAAGCGGCGGAACCCCTCCGCCTCGCGGTTCGTCGAGCTTTTCAGGCGCGCCAGCGGATAGGTGATCGGCGGATAACTGCGCGGCGGGAACACGCCTGCGATCCGGACGGCGGACGAGGCACGCGCATCGGTCGCGTAAACAATGCCGAGCGGTGCCGCCCCACGCTCGACCAGCGCCAGCGCGGCGCGTACGCTGTCCCCGGAGACGACATGCGGTTGCACCTGCGCCCACACGCCAAGCGCGGTGAGCGCGGCCTTGCCGTAGCGCCCGGCCGGCACGCTGTCGGGGTCCGCCATCGCCAGCGGCCCTGCCGCCAGCAGCCGCGCGAGCGCTGCCGGGGCCAGCGGCACCTTCACCGGGTTGCCCACGGCCGCGACGATCACCAGCCGATTGCCGAGAAAGGGCGCGCGGGTGCCCTGCACCAGCAGCCCCTTGGCTGCGACATCATCCATCCATGCCTGGTCCGCCGAAACGAACAGGTCGGCAGGTGCGCCAGCCGTGATCTGGCGCGCGAGCGCCGAGGAGGCGGCGAAGGACAGCACGGGTTCGGCATGGCCCTGCGCCGCCCAGGCGTGCCCCGCTGCAGTCATTGCCTCCTGCAGGCTGGCTGCGGCCAGCACCAACGGTCCTTGCGACTGAGGTCTCGCCACCGCGGGGGCAATCCCGGTCAGAAATAGCAACAGGAGCAGGAGGCGTTTCATGGCCCGTCCATACGATAGCTATATCGACGCGCATATAGCAAAACCCTCCCGCCCGCGCGCTACCCCGCCTGCACGCGCCCGGTGCGCACCAATTTGCCCCAGCCGACGCGCGGGCCGCGCAAGGCCTGCGCAATGGCCTTGATCACGACGTAATACATGATCTGGCGATAGCCGATGCGCTGCGGGATCAGCAGCCACAGCAACCGCCAATTCTCCCGCCGCTCCAGCGCGAACGCCACGGTCGCCGCGAGCAGATCGATCGCAGTGAACACCAGCCAGTAGATCAGCATCTTCTCGACATCGTGCTGGGTCTGCGCCCAGCCATGCGCCTGCACGGCCAGATACGTCGTCACGAAGCTGACGATCAGCGCCAGATCGATGATCGGCGAAATCGCGGCGAACACGATCTGGAACAGGATCGCCTGCGGCAAGCCGACCCGGGCAAGCCCGCGCGGCTTGCCCGTCGCGATGATGATGCCGTGCTTCCACAGGCATTGCAGCGTGCCGAACGCCCAGCGGAAGCGTTGCTTGGCCAGCCCCTTCACCGTCTCGGGCGATTCGGTCCAGGCGATGGCATATTGGTCATAGGTCACCTTCCAGCCCGCCCGCTGGATCGCGATGGTGAGATCCTGATCCTCAGCCAGCGTGTCATCGGGATAGCCGCCGACCTGCTGGATCGCGGCAAGCCGCCATGCACCGACCGCGCCTGGCACCACCGTCATCGCATCAAGCCGCGCCAGCGCCCGACGCTCGAGATTCTGCGCAGTGATATATTCGACCGCCTGGAATTTGGTCAGCAGGTTCACGCGGTTGCCAACCTTGGCATTGCCCGCCACCGCGCCGATCTTTGGGTCGGCGAACCAGCGCGCGAGCCGGGCGATCGTGGTTGGCTCGAACTGGGTATCGGCGTCGAGCGCGATTACGATCTCGCCCGTTGCCAGCGCGAGGGCGTGGTTGAGCGCCCGCGCCTTCCCGCCATTTTCGAGCGTTAACAGCTTCACGCGCGGGTCTTGCGCAAACGCCGACGCGACGACCTCGCTGGTCTCATCGCTCGATCCATCATCGATCACGATGACTTCGACGCGCACATCGGTCGAGGCGAGCACACCGCGCACCGCGCGCTCGATCACCAATTCCTCGTTGAACGCAGGGATCATCACGGTAACGAAACGCGTCGGGTCGATCTCGGGGAAGATCGTCCGGCTCTCGCGTCGGGCCTGAATCAGCGCCAGCGCCGAGAGGATCACCGCGCGCGCGATACCGATCGTAATGGCAAGAAAGAAGATCCACCCTAGCCCGATGACGATCGCGCCGAGCGCGCTGAAGATGAACAGATCGGTCGCCGCGGCTGCTTGATCACTCGCGGACAGCTTCGGCATCACCACATCGCGCGGGATGCCGGCCAACGTCGACACGGGCACGAAGGTGTACCCCCTGGCGCGCAACTGATCGATGATCTGCGGCAGCGCCTCAACCGTCTGAGAACGATCTCCACCGGCGTCGTGGAGCAGCACGATGTTGCGGCTGCACTGCGGCTCGGGATTGGTGGGGTCGCACTTGGCCGTGGGGTCGGTTACCTGCGCCACCGTCGAATCGATGATATTCTGGACGCCCGGGCGCTTCCAATCACCCGGATCGACGTGCAGCCCGACCGAGATATACCCCCGATCCTGCGCCTGCAGCGCCGGATCGATTTCGTCGGCGGTGGTTGGCTCGGCGTCGCCAAAATACGGTGCGCGGAACAGGCGGAGCGAATGCCCGGTAAACGCCTGGAACAGGCGCTGCGTGGTGTTGAGCTGAAAGGTCGTCTCGGCAAGCGAGGCACCCGCCAGATTGGGATGCGTATAGGTGTGGCTGCCGATTTCATGGCCTTCGCGGACCATGCGTTCGAGCAACGGCCGCTGGGTTAGCGCGTTTTCGCCGACGATGAAGAAGGTACCGGGTACCTTCTTTTCTTTCAGGATGTCGAGCACCTTGGGGGTCCAGGTCGGGTCGGGCCCGTCGTCGAAGGTCAGCGCGACAAGCCCCGGCTTATACCCGGTGCGCGCGACGATGTAGGGCGAGGGTAAGGTTTCGAACACGACATTCGTGATCGCGCCGTCCTTGTTGGTCTGGACGCGCCGCACGCCCTGCACGGGCACACCTGCGATCTTCAGGATCTCACCGCTGCCATCAATGTCGACGTCGGTCCCGGCGGGGATTTTCTCGATGACGGACGCAGGGGGCAAGGTTCGGTGCGAGCGGCCGAAGATCGACCAGAGTCCGGGATCCTCCGATCCCAAGCGCCAGACCGCGACCCCGTCCAGCCCCGATCGCGCCAGAAAGCGCAACTGGTTGTAGGCCGAGGCCGCATCCAGCATCCACACCTCGTGACGACTGCCGTTTTCCTGATAGGCAAAGCCGGTATTGCCGCTGGCCCTGTCGAACACGGGCATTGCGCTCGATTCCCGCGCGGTTTCCCACGCTTCGTCGATCGCGAGCGGCTCCCCGGTATGATCGTGCCAGTTATAGGCATAGCTGCCGATCGCGACGACGACCTTGCTGCGCGGCAGGCCATGCGCCGCTCTTGCGACAGACTGTTCAAACCACGCTTGCGACGCAATTGGCCCTGCTGCGCCGCCGACTTCATGCTCGTCATAGGCCATCAGGAAGATACGATCGACCACGGGGGCGAATGCCTGCATATTCCAGCCATTCTGCCCATCGGCTTCGCCGATCGGCACAGCGATCGCGATCACCCAGCTGTGCTTGATAAAACGCGCCCGCGCCTCGGCCAGGAACGTGCGAAAGTCGGCCTGCCCCCTGGGCGTAAGCTCTTCGAAATCGAAAAACGCGCCGCCCGCATGGTTGGCCGCCAGCCAGGGTTCGAGCTTGTCCAGCAACGCCTTGCGTTGCGCCGGTGCCCGCAACAACGCCTCCATGCCGCGCGGATCCCAATTGCCGTTCACCGCATTCTGGATCATCGGCAAGATCAGGGGGCGATGTGGCGACCGGTTGATGATCTCCCGCCCCGCAACATCCCGAAACACAGTGACCTTATGATCCGCGCCAGTGACCGAAACCCAGCCCGGAATCAGCCAGTCAAGCTCAGCGATATTGCGACGGAGGGATGCCGCCGAGGACTCGTCCCAAGGCGCATGAAACGCGATCGCCAATGGCTGATCGACCCCAACCCCGCGCGGACGCGCGCCGAGCAGCCGGGCATAGTCGTTCAAATCATGCCGCGCGCGCTTCAGCAGCGGCTCATGCGGCGGCGGCAGCTTGGTCAACGCGGCGTGCTCGGCCTCGACCGGCAACAAGGGCGCGCGCGGCACAGCCCCGATAGAAACCCCGAGCGCGGCAATCGCCACCACGATCAACAGCACAAACGCCGTCACCGCCACCGCGAAACGCCGCCGACGGCGCCCCGAGGCATCGTAGAAAACGGGGGCACTGCTCATGGAATTCCTGTCCTCGGGTAAAATCGTCATGATCGCATCGGCCCCTTCGCATGGCCTAAACGCGACGCCAACATGACATTCATGTCATTCGTAACTCTATCGTTATCTTCGGTCCAAAGGCTAGAGTGCCGGCGCACCTTGCCGTCAGCGAACCCCACGCTAGGATATCCCCCATAGGAGAGCCCCAATGCGCCACATTGCGATCATCGGCTCAGGCCCTGCGGGTTATTATAGCGCGGAAGGCTGTCAAAAGACGTTCGGCGATGCTGCACGCGTCGATATCATCGATCGTTTGCCGGTACCCTATGGTTTGATCCGCAGCGGCGTTGCCCCCGACCATCAATCGATCAAAGGCGTGGCCCGACGCTATGAAACGGTCGCGTTGAGCGACACGGTGCGGTTTGTCGGCAACGTCACGGTGGGAAGCGACGTCTCCATTGGCGAATTGCTCGATCGTTACGATGCCGTCATCCTCGCCACCGGGGCACCGGCGGATAAGCCGCTCGGCGTACCGGGCGACGGCCTGCCCGGCGTCATCGGATCGGCCGCCTTTGTCGGCTGGTACAACGGCCATCCCGACTTTGCCGACCTCGATCCGCCGCTCACCCGCGGCGATGCGGTGGTCATCGGGGCCGGCAATGTCGCGCTCGACGTTGCTCGCATTCTCGCAAAAGCCGAGGACGAGTTTGCCGGATCGGACATCGCCGCCCACGCGCTTGGACGATTGCGCGAGACAGAATTGGCCACGATCACCGTGCTCTCGAGGCGCGGACCGCAGCAGATCGCGATGACCCCGAAGGAGCTCGGCGAGCTTGCCCATCTTTCGCGGGCGCTCCCTGTTGTGGATCCCTCCGACCTTCCCTCGCCCGAAAGCGACGCGGCGCTGGACCCGGGCCTGCGGAAATCGATCGCTCACCTGAGGGCTTTTGCCGAGCGGAAGGACGACAAGCCGGTCCACATCGTCTTCGATTTTTTCGCCCGTCCACTTCGTATCGAGGGCACCGGTGTCGCGGAACGGGTTATCGTCGCCCGCACCATGATCGATGATCTTGGGAACGTGCGCGACACCGGCGACACCTATGCGGTCCCCGCTGGCCTGGTCGTCAGCTGTATCGGCTATCGCACGCCGCCGATCGCCGGGGTGCCATATGACGAGAAGCTCGGGCGCTTCGCCAATGTCGAGGGACGGATCGCGCCGGGGCTTTACGCGGTCGGATGGGCCCGTCGCGGTCCAACTGGCACGATCGGCACCAACCGCCCCGACGGTTTCGCCATCGCAGAGCTCATCGCTGCGGACATTCCGGCCGACAGTGGCAAGCGCGGGCGCATCGATCTTGATGAATTGCTCGCACAGCGCGGTGTCGAGATCGTGACCTTCCGCGATTGGCAAAAGATCGAGGCGGCGGAGGTCGCGCGCGCGCGTCAGGGTGCCCCCCGTGAGAAATTCGCGACGATCGACGAGATGCTCGCCGTGCTCCTTTGAGCCGCGGCAGACGCGCGATCCGCCTGCGTGGCATTTTTTTGACTTGCTACCGCCGCGCCCTGCGGCTACGCGCTGCGCCCTGCAATGTGTCGGGGCGTGGCGCAGTCTGGTAGCGCACTGGTCTCGGGGTCCAGGGGTCGTAGGTTCGAATCCTATCGCCCCGACCATTGCTGGAACGAAGCGGGCACTTGCCGTTGAAGGCTGCCCTGGCGTCCCCCCATATTCCCCGATGTCATGATGATCCGCCGCCGGCTGAAAATTGCCGTCCAGGCAGGTACAATCGATCGTGGCGTGCCCCATAAACTCGATCAATGTTGCATTAGCGCAACACGCTGTAATTATCTTGAAATATTACAAAATGCGCCCGTTACGGGCCTTCCACGCCTTGAGCTTTTGATAACGGGTATTTAGCCTCCCTCCCAATACGGCGCGGCAGGGGCAGCGCCAAACGGGGGAGTCTATCATGGTCGAGCTTGGTAAACGTGCGCCTGCTGCGCGAGCAGTCCTTCTCGCGTCCGCCGCAACTTGGTCGCTTGTCGCCGCTGGCGCGACGCAGGCCGCTACGCTCAACGACACACCGGTGGGTGTCGGCCCTGCGAGCTACGTTCTTGAACCGCAGACCAATATCGCGGTGCCGCCCGTTTCGGATCCCAGCATTGTCATCGCGCCGCCCGGCACATCGGTGACCGACCGCGACCCGACCAACGTCACCGGCATCGGGCAGATGATCATCGATCAGAAGAACGGCTTTATCGGCCTGTGCACCGGCACGCTGATCAACCCGCGCACCGTCATTTTCGCGGCGCACTGCGTCAATGAGAGCCCGACGGGCACGGCTATGAACCCCTGGGGTTACGGCACCGGTACTGGCCAGTTGCCGATCGCGTTCGGCTTTCAGACGAACAACAATCTCGCGGGCAATTCGGCTTTCGGGCACTGGCTCAATGGCACCGCGGGCGGTGCCAAGTATCTGACCTCGATCACGGACTATCTCTATAACGTCAATCAGGTGCAATATAACGCGCACTCGCTTGATCTGGGGCTGGCAAACAACTTCCTGCAGGCAGACGTCGCCGTCGCTTCGCTCGATACGCCCGCAGCGAATGTGCCGACCTGGGCGCTGCTATTCTCTGCACTGCCCGCCCCCACCTCGATCAGCGACACGACCGGCACCGGCTATCACGTGGCCATCGCCGGCTATGGCAATACCGGGACCGCGACCAGCGGCGCTTCGGTCGGCGTCGACTATCGGCGGCGCTTGGCAGAGAATTATTTGGGCTTGCTCGGGTCGCTCGACGATATCGATATCGGCCTGTTCGGCATCGCGCCACGGGGTCGCCCCCAGAATCTCTATCAGATCGACTTCGACAGCAGCGGAGCACCGAACAGCCGCACCAACGGTTTCGACTTCAATATCTTCAAGGATAACGCCCTGTCTGGAGAAGGGATTACCGGACCCGGCGATTCGGGCGGTCCGCTGATCCTCGACCGCACTTATGCCAAGCAACTGGTGATCGCAGTGCTCTCGGGCGGGACGCGCTATTTCAGTGCGCAGCCGTCCGGCAGCTACGGCACCAGCGCCTTCTACCAGCCGCTTTATCTGTATTGGGACTATATCGCGGCCGCCAATCCCTATCGCTACGTCAGCACGCTTGCGGGCGACGGCAATTGGACCGACCCAACGCATTGGGTGACCAACCTCGACCCCGCCTATAACGTCATCGTCAACGGCGCGCTGGTCAACGGCGTGCCCACCACGGCAGGTCAGGGCACCACCGGTACATCGGGCAAATTCGGCCAGATCTGCGATCAGGAACCCAATTTCGCCTATGACGTCTGCTATGACGTGAAGACCGGCGTCTATTATGACCACGGCGTCGCGGTCACCAACCCAGTTCCCGGCACCACCGCCAGCTCGACCGCCCTCCCCGCCGCGACGCTCGCCAATGGCTTGCCCGGGGCAACCAACTTCGTGCCGAACAATATCAATCCCGACTCGGTGAATCAGATCAACGCACGCTATTTCGACGTGACGTTGGCCGCGGCCGGCACCACCACGCTCGGATCGGCCGTGACGATCGACCGCCTAACGCTCAATGGCACTGCCGCCAAACTGACCGTCAACAGCGGCGCTTCGTTGACCAGCCTGATCAACATCAATCAATTGCAGGGTCTCGTCACCAATAACGGCACGGTCACCTCGGTTGGCGACTATCTGTTGCTGACCGGCGGTATCACCGGTGCGGGGCGCTTCAACGCGCCGTTCTTCACCAGCGTGAGCGGCATGATCATGCCCGGCACGGCCGGTACCATTGGCACCATCACCTTCGGCGGCAATTTGATCCTGTCCTCGGGAACGGTGCAGTTCATCGACCTTGGACCGGCAAATACCTCCGATAAACTCGCGGTCACAGGTGCTGCGAGCGTTGGCGGCATCGTTGGCTTCGCGCCCGTCGCGGGCCACACGATTCGCTATGGCGATGTCTATACGATCCTGACCGCGCAAGGCGGCGTGACCGGCACCTATGCGGCCCCGACCGCGCTCAGCGCGATCCTCACCCCGCGCTTCATCTATTCCGCCAATGCGGTGCAGGTGGCGATCGACGCTGGATTGTATGCAAACGTCGTTGGCAGTTCGCCGGTGCAGCGCGCTTATGCGCAATTGCTCGACCAGAACCGCAGCATCTACAACACCTATGCCGGTGTTTATGGCCCGCTCGATCTGCAGAACGCGGCCACGATCCAAGGTACGCTCGACAGCCTTGCCCCGCGCGAGCAGACGCTGAAGCGCGCGCTCGGCACGCTCGCGGTGGACAATATGCAGCGGTTCACCGCCACCCGCTTGGCCAATCTCGATCATGGCGACCTTGACGGGACGCTCGCGATCATCGGCAATCCGCTCGTCTTCGCGGCGAGCCGCGCGTCGGGAGATGTCGTCGCCAGTGGCGCTGCCCTCGCTGCAAACGATACGGCGCTGCGCCCGGGCAAGCTGCCCGAAACCGTCAACGGTTACATCGCGGCAGGCTATCTCAACGGCAACAGCCGCCCAATGCCCACCGCCGTTCCGCTCGGCGCGCGCGACACCTTTGACGGGTTCTACGTCGTCGGCGGCATCGAAGGCGAACTCGACAGCCGTACCGCCGTCGGCATGTCCTTCTCCTACACCAACGCGAGCGGCTCCACGACCGGCGGCCAATATGCCCGGGCGGACCTGTTCCAGACCAGCGCCTATGGCAAAATCGCGCTTGCAGGGCCGCTCACGTTCGATGTTCAGGCGAGCCTGGGCTTCCTCGATACGGCAACGCGCCGCAGCGTTTCCCTGGTCGGAACGCCCTTCACGCTGCGTGGGCACGAAAGCTCGCTGACCTATTCGACGCAGCTCGGGCTGGGATATGACATAAGCGTCGGGGGCGGCCTGAAGATCACGCCGCGCGCCGCACTGCGCGCAGGGCAGATCGACTGGGCGGGTACGAATGAGACCGGCGGGGGCACCGCGCTGCGGATCGCGCCGCTACCCTCGAACAGCGTTCAGGCATTGGGCGGTGTCAACCTGAGCGGCGGCAAGATCCTCAAGCCCTATCTGTCCGCTTATTATGTGCATGCGTTCCGCGACCAGCCGAGCGCCTTCGGTGCGAATTTCGTCGGCGGCGTTGGCCCCAACGCATCCTTCGCACTGGCTGCGCAAGACAAAGACTGGGGCGAGATCGGCGGCGGCCTGTCCTACGCGACCAAGGACGTCACGCTGTCCATCGGGGCGGATACGACAGCCGGTCGGACCGACATCTCCAACCAAAGCTACCGCGCGACGGTCAAGATCGCCTTCTGAGCGGGATATCGCGTTAAGCCAGCGGGCCGTTCGGGTGACCGGGCGGCCCTTTGCGCATCCATGCTCGACGCGTGGCATCTCCCACTGCTACCGCTCCGCGCCATGACCGCTCTCGAAATTGTCGCGTTCCTGCTCGGACTGGCCAATGTCACGCTGGTCGTTTTGCGCAGCATCTGGAACTATGTCTTCGGCCTCGCGATGGTCACTCTCTACGCGGTCATCTTTCTCCATACACGACTCTACAGCGATGCTTTGCTGCAGGTGTTTTTCTTCGTCGTGCAAATCTATGGCTGGTGGAACTGGTCCCGCGCCCGCGCGGCTGCGGGTGAAGTGACGGTCGGGCTTTTGACGAACCGCGCTCGATTGACCTGGACGATCGGGTGTCTGGCCGCAGCGGCGCTGTGGGGATATGCAATGCACCGCTTCACCGACGCCTCCTTCCCCTGGGCCGATGCGACGCTTGCTGCGATGAGCGTCGCCGCGCAGATTTTGCAATCGCGCCGTGTGGTCGAAAGCTGGTGGCTGTGGATCGCAGTCGATATCGGCTCGGTCGGCCTCTATGCCGCCAAGGGATTGTGGCTGACGATGCTGCTCTACGCGATCTTCCTGGCACTGGCGATCTGGGGTCTGTTCGACTGGCAGCGGGTCGCGCGACGGACCGCCCCCGCATGACCGTGATTTGCCTGCACGGGCCCGAAAGCACGGGCAAATCGACGCTGATCGAACAGCTTGCCGCGCATTATGCGACGGTGTTCGTCCCCGAATATGGCCGCACCTTCGCCGAACAGCACGGCACCGATTTCACCATGGCCGATCTGGTCGAGATTGCCCAAACGCACGATGCGATGACACAGGCCGCGCGCGCTACCGGTGCTGACCCTTTATTCCTCGATACAGATCCGCTGATGACGGCGGTGTGGGCCGACATGCTGTTCGGCACCCGCGACCCGTGGTTCGACGCGTGGCACAACACCGCCGACCTGTACCTGCTGCTCGACATCGACTTACCGTGGATCGACGATGGTACGCGCCTGTTCGGCAGTACGGCGGAGCGGCAGCGCTTCTTCGACCTGTCACGTGCCGAGCTGGAGCGGCGCGGCCTGGCCTATGTGCTTGTGGGCGGGCGCGGCCCCGACCGTCTCGCGGCGGCGCTCGCTGCGCTCGCCTCGGTCGGGGGGCACCCCGCCACTCCCAATCCCGCCTCGCTCAGCCCTTCTTCGCTTTGAGCGCCTTCACTGCCGCCAAGGTCCCGGTGATGTGCCCCTCGGGCTTCATCTCGGACAGCACGTAAGCGATCTTGCCGTTGGTGCCGATCACATAGGAGGTGCGGTTGGTCCAGCCGGCCTTTTGCGGCAGCGCGACGTCATAGCCCGAGATCGTTGCAGGCGTGGCGAGCCCGACCGGGAATTTGTCGCGGCATTCGACCGATGAGAATTCCTTGATTCGCTCGGCATTACCCGCCGTCAGGCCGATCAGCGTGGCACCCTGCTTCTCGAAATCGGCCGCCGCCTCGGCAAAGGCATGCGCCTCCGCGGTGCAGCCCGAGGTGAAGGCGGCGGGGAAGAAATACAGCACCACCGGCCCCTTCTTGAGCGCGGTCGCCAGCGTAAAGCTATGCGTCTTGCCGCCAAGCGCGGCTTCGGTGGTGAAATTCGGTGCGGTATCGCCAACCTTCAGCGCGGCCATGGCAGGGGTAGCAAAGCCAAGCGCGAGGCTGGCGGCGACAAACGGGATGGCAAACTTCATGGCGACGTCTCCTAAAACGATCCCTCACCCTAGCCCGCCGCCCCGGCCGCCGCCAGCCCGCCCGTTAGCGCGACGGCGCGAGCTTGGTGTTGAGCACCCAGCCGACATTGTCATTCTCGTCGGCGACTTCCCACCACAGGCCATTCTTGTTGCCGGTCGGGTAGACGATCGCACCGGCGGGCAAGGTGCGCAGCACACGGCCGGTCGCGCTGGCCGCCGAGCGCAAGGCCAGCGGGCCTTGCGCGGTGAAGGTCTTGGCAGGCGCGGCTTCGGCCGTGCCGGTGTCACCCGGCGTCACGTAGCCGAGATCGTTGACCAGCTTCGCATAGGCCTGGATGAACGCCAGCGTTACGATCCGGCCGATATCGGTATTGTCATAGCCGCCGCCGATCACCCCGCCGCCTGCGACGCCGCCGAATACGCCGCCACCGCCGCCGAAGCTGAGGCTGTTCTTGGCGGCATAGCCGTCCTCGGTCGCCAGCGTTTCGGTGGTGCGCACATTGGTGATCGACAGCACGACATTGGCTTCCATCTTCCGGCTGCGCACGCCGCCGACGATTCCGCCGATCGGTCCGCCGATCAGACCGCCGAGCCCGGCTGCGACACCACTGCCGCTAGCGTTGCTATTGGCACCCTGCACTTCGGCCTGGAGGACATAGTCGGCGGCCTTGATCTGGCCCTGGCCGACATTGGAACCGCGCTGCAGCCCGAGATCGCCGCCGATATCGCGCTCGCGCTGTGCTGCCTGCAAGCCGCTGCCGCGATCGACGATGTTGAAGCAGCCCGAACGCTGTACCAGCACCTTGAGCAGCTTCTGCGGCGGCGCGAGGTTGTATTGCGTCCAGCCGCGCGAATCGTCGCCGTCGACGATCGAGATCGTGCCATGCTTGCGCGCGCAATGCGGCACGTCGTTCATCGTCGCTTCTTGCAGCTTCTGGGTGCCCGAGGGCTTGGCCAGTCGCTGCGCGGCGACCTGCATCGGCATGCTCCCGATGATCGCTGCCATCGCCATCCCGGTCACGATTTTCGACATACCCTGCCCCCGCTTAGAGTCGTTACGCTGGCTCGATATCCGATTTGCGTCAGGCGGCATAGAGATGACCGCGATGATGACGGGCTTTGTGCAGGCGTGCAGGCGATGCTATGGCCCCCTCTTCTGTTTCCAGCACACAACCGGGCGAATTCGTGACCCCTCTTCAGACCATCCGCAATTTCAGCATCATCGCCCATATCGATCATGGCAAGTCGACGCTTGCCGATCGCCTGATTCAGGCGACCGGCGGCCTCAGCGACCGCGAAATGTCCGAACAAGTCCTTGATAATATGGACATTGAGAAGGAACGTGGGATCACCATCAAGGCGCAGACCGTGCGCCTGCGCTACACCGCCAAGGACGGCATCGAATACGTCCTCAACCTGATGGACACGCCGGGCCATGTCGACTTCGCCTATGAAGTGAGCCGCAGCCTCGCCGCGTGCGAAGGCGCGCTGCTGGTGGTCGATGCCGCGCAAGGCGTCGAGGCGCAGACGCTCGCCAACGTCTATCAGTCGATCGAGCATGATCATGAGATCGTGCCCGTCATCAACAAGATCGATCTCCCCGCCGCCGACCCCGACAAGGTCAAGGCCGAGATCGAGGAAGTGATCGGCCTCGACGCGAGCCAGGCGGTGCTGACCAGCGCCAAGGCCGGGATCGGCATCGCCGAAGTCCTCGAAGCGATCGTCACCCGCATCCCGCCGCCCAAGGGCGATGCCGATGCGCCGCTCAAAGCCATGCTGGTCGATAGCTGGTACGACCCCTATCTCGGCGTCGTCATCCTGGTGCGCGTGATGGCGGGCGTGCTGAAAAAAGGCCAGCAGATCAAGTTCATGCAGGCGGGCACGCTCCATCTGGTCGACCGCGTCGGCTGCTTCCGCCCCAAGATCGAGCAACTGACCGATCTCGGCCCCGGCGAAATCGGCTTCATCACCGCACAGATCAAGGAAGTCGCGCAGACCCGCGTCGGCGACACCATCACCGACGCCAAGCGCCCCGCCGCCGAGGCACTGCCGGGTTTCAAGGAAGTCCAGCCGGTGGTGTTCTGCGGCCTGTTCCCGGTCGACGCGAACGATTTCGAGAAACTGCGCGAAAGCATCAGCAAGCTGCGCCTCAACGACGCGAGCTTCTCGTTCGAGATGGAAACCAGCGCCGCGCTCGGCTTCGGCTTCCGCTGCGGCTTCCTCGGGCTCCTCCACCTCGAAATCATCCAGGAGCGCCTCACGCGCGAGTACGACCTCGACCTCATCACCACCGCACCGTCGGTGGTGTACGAACTCGAGCTGACGCATGGCGGCGGCACGATCGAGCTGCACAACCCCGCCGACATGCCCGATCCCAACAAAATCGAAAGCATTTCCGAGCCGTGGATCCAGGCGGTGATCTATGTCCCCGACGAATATCTCGGCAGCGTGCTGAAACTCTGCCAGGACCGTCGCGGCATCCAGAAGGACCTGACCTATGTCGGCGGCCGCGCACAGGCGACCTATGAGCTGCCGCTCAACGAAGTCGTGTTCGATTTCTACGACCGGCTGAAGTCGCTCTCCAAGGGCTATGCCAGCTTCGATTACACCCAGATCGGCAAGCGCGAGGGCGACCTCGTCAAGATGAGCATCCTCGTCAACGAAGAGCCGGTCGACGCGCTGTCGATGATCGTCCACCGCGGCACCGCCGAGGTGCGCGGGCGCGGCATGGTCGAGCGCTTGAAGGACCTGATCCCGCGCCATTTGTTCAAGATCCCGATCCAGGCCGCGATCGGCGGCAAGGTGATCGCGCGCGAGACGATCAGCGCGATGCGCAAGGACGTGACCGCGAAATGCTATGGCGGCGACGCCAGCCGCAAGCGCAAGCTGCTCGACAAGCAAAAGAAGGGCAAGCTCAAGATGCGCGAATATGGGAGCGTGAGCATCCCGCAGGAGGCGTTTATTGCGGCGCTGCGGATGGGGGATGAGGGGTAGCGTTGGCTGGGAGGTCGCGCATTTTAGCCCAATCGAATTAGCCCAATCGAAAAATCGATCCGTTTTGGCATTATTTTCGGTAGAACATAGGCCGAACATGTGCCAAAAATTGGCCATGCAAGGCCGGTTAGAAATTGGCGCGGCAAAGGAATTTGGATTTGCTGACGCTGGAGCAGAATGCGATCGATATCGCGCCAGGTTGGATAGGATCGATCAGGAAAGGGGTTTGGGCTCGTGCACAGCGTTGAACTGTTCACCGGTTGCGGGGGCTTGGGATTCGGCCTTGCCCAAGCGGGCTTTTGCCACAAGCTCATGGTTGAATGGAACCGTGATGCCGTCGAAACTGTCCTTCACAATCGGTCGAAGGGCGTTGAACACGTCAAGCATTGGCCGATTGTTCGCAAAGACGTGCGGGAGATTGATTGGCGGAGTTATGCAGGGGCCGATCTGGTCGCGGGCGGCCCGCCATGCCAGCCCTTTAGCATCGGCGGGAAACATCGTGGCGACGACGATCACCGTGACATGTGGCCGCAGGCAATTCGCGCAGTTCGCGAAATCCGCCCTAGCAGCTTTCTGTTTGAAAACGTGCGTGGCATCGCGCGACCGAAGTTTGCGAGCTATCTGAACTCTATCGTGCAACGGCTGACCAAGCCGACCACCGACCTTCATTACCAGGTTCGGGTCGTCCAGTTGAATGCGGCCGACTATGGCGCAGCGCAAAAGCGGCACCGCGTTGTGATCGCCGGTTTCCGTTCGGATGTAGTCAATGGCGAGATTCCGGTGCTTGACCCAAGTCATTCGCGCGACCGACTGCTATGGGATCAGTTTGTAACGGGCGAGTATTGGAAGCAGCATAAGATAAAACGATCCCTCGATTCCTACGAAGCGATCGATGCCGGGGCGGTACACCGTTTACGGAAAAACGGTATAGAGCCGAACGCCAAACGCTGGGTCACGGTGCGGGATAAGCTGACGGGCTTGGGCGAACCCAACGGTATGAACAATCACGTATTTCAACCCGGCGCCAAGATTTATAAGGGGCATACGGGCAGCTTGCTCGACCAACCTGCCAAGGCACTTAAAGCCGGAGACCACGGGGTGCCCGGCGGGGAAAACATGATGGTACTTCCAGATGGGGGAGTACGGTATTTCAGCACGCGGGAGGCGGCTCGTCTTCAAGGCCTGCCGGATGACTACGAATTCCCGCGCAGTTGGAGTGAAAGCATGCGACAACTCGGTAATGCCGTTCCATGCGAGCTTGCAGAGGCTGTGGGTCGTTGGACAGCGCACATCTTGACGAAGACCCGCTCGAAGCTGCCAATGGCGGCGTGACCGAATCGCAAACCGCAGCTGCAACGATAATCGACCCCGAACACAAGGGCTATGTCGAGTACGAAATCGACATAGAGAAGGTGTTACGCACAGAGCTTCCAGAAGTCATCGCGGCGATCGATCTGGCACCCCTCACTGCGGCTGCGGTTAATAGCATACCCGAGGGTGCCAAAGGTGCGTATGTCTTGTTCGTCGACGGCTATCCCGTTTATGCGGGCAAGACGGACACGCGTCACGGCTTTCGCGATCGACTGAACCGACATGCCTTTACGATCCAAAATCGGCGCAATCTCGACCCTTCGAAAATCGCGTTTAAGGCCATCCGGATTCTCGTCTTTTCGAACTTCGACGTCGAGGCAATTCTCATCGATGCTATGCGAAAAGCCGACGGCAAAGCGCTCGCTTGGAATGACAGCGGTTTTGGTTCGAATGACCCCGGACACAATCGAGAAGGTCAGCAACCCGCCGATTTCGATATTTCTTACCCAATCAACATCGACCGTCCGCTTCATCTGGTCCGGCCGGGTCGCTATTTGCCGCTCCTGCTACTAATCGCTCTGAAGCAGCATTTGCCTTATGATCTGCGCTACGAGACAGATCTGAAGCCCGGAACTGATGACAAGTATATCAGCTACCGAAAGGGGCATATCGATCAGCGAAATGCTGAGATCATTGAGGTCACCGACGACGACACGACCCGAACGCTCCTCATCAAAATCATGAAAGCGCTTCCCGTAGGGTGGCGCACCACCGTTTTCCCGGGACGCGTGATCCTCTACAAAGAAGATCGGCGCTATCGCTATGAAATGGAGAGTTTCACGGCCTGAGTCCCCTCGGCCGGCATGGCGGACCGAGACGAATGCTACCCCTCCCGCGCACACCAAGCCCGCCAGCCATCCTCGGTCGCGGCGGCTTCCCATTGCGCCTGGGCGGCGGCCATTTGGGTGCAGGCTTCCTTTCGGGCTGTCCTGCGCGCGTCGAGCGTCGCGCCGCTGGCAATGGCGCTCGACAGGCCGCGCCGCGTCATCGGCGCGGGACGCAGCATGGCGTCCTGCGCCCACACCGCCTCGCGCGCCTGTTTGAGCAAGGCGCGCCGCGCCGCGAAGGAATCCTCGGTGCCTGCCGCCGGGTCGGGATCATCGAGATGCAGGAACATGTCGTTCCAGAACGCGACGATCGCGTCGGGCCGGTCGATCACGCAGAAGATGAACTCGATTTCGGTCAACTGGCGCAGAGCGAAATCGGCACCGACGATGTCGCCGCGCAAGCGCGCCTGGCGCTCGGCTTTAACCTTATTGGTATAGTGCCGCATGAAATCGTCATGGCGCTCGGCACCGGCGCGCGCGCGGTCCGCCTCGGACATGGAGGCCGGGTTGCGCGCCTTGCACACCGGGCAATTCTCGGCGGCCTCGCGCTCGATCGTCGCGCGGTTGCGCGTGCCAGGGGCGAGGCCGGGCCCGCCATAGCGATCGGTCAGATGGTGGCGCAGGATGAACATCGTCAGCCGGTCATTATACCAGCGGCGTTCGCCGACCTGCTCGCCCTTGTGGAAGACCGGGACGGGCACGCCCTCGATCGCGCGTTCGATCGCGACATCGACCAGGCGCTGCACCCCGTGATCGAGCGCGGCGAGCCACGCGGCGCGGAAGCCGTCTGCCCCCGGTTGTCGGCGGAGGTAATAGGCCCCCTCCGCGCTCATGTTGATGCGCCGGGCGGCGGCGGTGACCGATCCGGTTTCGGCGAGCGCGGCAATGAAGCCGTGCTGCCGCTCGGGCGTCCAGCCGTCATAGCGATATTTGCGGGGAACGGGCTCGAACGCGAGCACCGGGCGAGCGGTGGGGACGAGGTTCTGCATGTCCGCGTATTTAACCGATATGGTTATTGTAGGACAGCGTGCGGTCGTTGCGCGGGTGCGCGGTTCAGCCGACCGCCGCCCAGCGCACTTCGCCCTTGCTCCAGGCGAGAAAGGCGGCTTCGTTCATCGGTTGGGCGATGGCATAGCCCTGGATCACGTCGCAGCCGATGATACGCAGGATATCGGCCTGCGCCTGCGTCTCGACCCCCTCGCCGACCGCCTGGCAGCCAAGGCCGTGGATCAGCCCGATCACCGCCTGTGCGATGATGCGTGCATCGGCGTCCGCGGCGATATGTTCGATCAGGCTGCGGTCGAGCTTGATCCGGTCGAGCGGGAGCGCGCGCAGGCGCGGCAGGCTGGAATAGCCGGTGCCGAAATCGTCGATCGCGATGGTCGCGCCATCGGCGCGCAGCAGCGCGATCGCCTCGAGCACTTCGTCGCTGCAGTGCATCGCGAGTGTCTCGGTGATTTCGAGTTCGAGCAGCCGCGCGGGTGCATCGACGCGGTGCATCGCGGCACGCAGGCGGCGGAAGAAGCTGGCATGGTCGAGCTGACGCGGCGACACGTTGACGGCGAGGCGGTGTTCGATCCCCATCCGGCTCCAGCGCGCGATCGTCTCGGCGACGCTGTGCACGACCCAGTCGCCGATCTCGACGATCAGCCCGGTTTCCTCGGCGCGCGGTAGGAAGGTGCCGGGCAGGCGCAACCCCTCCTGCGGGTGCCGCCAGCGCAACAGCGCCTCCGCCGCGACGATCTGCCCCGATCCGACGCGGAGCTGCGGTTGAAAGACGAGCGCGAACTCATCGCGGTCGATCGCGTCGCGCAGCGCGCTTTCGAGCCCGGCGCGTTCGCTGATCTGCGCGGCCAGCTCGGCCGAGAAGTGCTCGGCGCGGCCGCGGCCGCTGCTTTTTGCGTGATACATCGCGGCATCGGCGGCGCGCATCAGGTCGGTCAGCGTTTCGCCATGGTCGGGGCGCAGCGCAATGCCGATCGACGCGCCGATCGCGATATCGGTGCCCGCCAGATCGAACGGCTCGGCCAGCGCGAACAGGACCGCACGCCCGATCCGGGCCGCGTCCGCCGAATCGACCTGCGCGAAGAACATCGTGAACTCGTCGCCCGCCAGCCGGCCGATCAGCGGGGCCGGCCCGGCCTCGGGCAGCGTGACGCTGTCGGCGACCGCGCGCAGGCGGTTGGCAACCATCCCCAGCAGCATGTCGCCACAGGCATGGCCCATCGTATCGTTGACCGCCTTGAAGCGGTCCAGATCGATGAAGAACAGCGCGCCGCCCGCGCCCGTCGGCATCGTCGACAACAGCCGCTCGCACGCCCGGCGAAAGTTGGTGCGATTGGCAAGCCCGGTCACGGGATCGAACATCGCCAGCCGCTGGACGCTATCGAGATTGGCGTTCAACTGCGCGAACAAGCCATGCATCGCGGTAGCGAGCTGGGGCACGTTCGTCGCGATTTCGGGGGGGATCTGGTCGCTGAGATCGCCCTGCGCCGCCTGCGCCAGACGCGCGATCGCAGCGTCGATCGCCGACGCCGTCCCGGCAATGCTGCGCTCGGTCGACGCCCAGCACATCACCGCACAAACGATCGCCGGGATCAGCGCACGCGAGATGTTGCTGATTTCGACGCCGCCCGACGATGTCGCGGCGAGCGCAAGGATAAAAGCGACCGCCCCGGAGCACATCGCGAACACGATTGCGCGGCTTTTGAGCGTAACGCCTTCCATCGCGATATCGTTGGCTCCTGGCAGCGTGGTGCGAAACGCACCGGCTTGTCCAAGACGATGACAGCCAAAGGTTAAGACTTTCGCGAACTCCGCGCGCGTTTCAGCACGATGTAGAGCGCACCGCTCCCACCGTGGCGCGGATGTGCCGCGCGGACCGCCGCAATCGCGTCGGCGTGGCGCGACCCGGCCAGCCAGTCGCCGGTCGCCGCGCGAATCGCCCCGCGCGCGTGCGGACGCTCACTGGTCGGGCGCGGCGGCTTTCCGGTGACCAGCAGGATCGTGCGATCCCCGGCCCGGATCGCCGCGTCGAGCGCGCCGTCCAGTTCATTATAGGCGGATTGCAGCGTATGCCCGTGCAAATCGATTGTGCGATCGGGGGAAACGAGGCCTCGCGCGATTTGCTTGTCCCAGGTGCCGTCCAGCGTGTTGGCGCTGTTGGCGGCAGCGCGTGCGGGTTTGGGAACCGGCAACGGTGGAACGCGGCCGACGACACGCTTGGCAGGCGTTGCCGCAACCGGCGGGGCGATGGATGGCGCGGCCACGCCCGCTGCCCTGGCGGTTTTCGAGCCCGTCGCTGGCACCGTCGGCGCGGCTTTGGCCAAAGGGCGTACCCCGGCCATCACCCGCGCCCACAACGCCGCTTCGTCAGAACTGAGGTGACGCGTTCCCATCGGGCCTCTCACCAGACACGCGCGCGCCAGCCAGTCGCTGAAGAGTGCCCGTCGGTAACAAGAGAAAGGCGGTGCCGCGCGCGGTCATGCCCCCGGCGATGGCCTCGGCATCGGGGCCTGCCCCCCAAAAGGTATCGACGCGATTGGCCCCCTTGATCGCGCCGCCGGTATCCTGGGCGATCCACAGGCGGCTGGCGTCGGCGCGATCCATCGAGAGCAAGACCGGGGCCCCCAGCGGGATGAAATGCGGATCGGCCGCGACACTCACCCCGCCGGTGACCGCAACGCCCAACGCGCCCATCGGCGAGCCGGATTGTTCGTGAAAGAACACATAGCTCTTGTTTTCGCGCATGATGTCGCGGCCCTGATCGGGATGGTCATGCAACCATTGCGACATGCCCTGCAGCGAGGTTTGCCCCGGCCCGAGCAAGCCGCGCTTTTTCATCAGCGTGCCGATGCCGGTGTAATCGCGGCCATTCTGATTGTCATAGCCGATCCGCATCACCGACCCGTCGGGCAAGCGCAGCCGCCCCGATCCCTGGATCTGCAGGAAGAACAATTCGACCGGATCGGCCGCCCAGGCAAGGATCGGCGCGCGTCCGGCGAGCGAGCCGGTCTCGATCGCGGTACGATCGTCATAGGGGATGAAGCTGCGCCCATCGACGCGGCCGCGGATCTTCTTGCCCTTCAGCGTATCGCTGAACTGGCCGAGATCGACATCGACCAGGTCGGTCGGTCGCGCGTAAATCGGCACGTCATAGCCGCGCCGCCGTTCGCGCGCGGCGCGGATTTCGGGCTCGTAATAGCCCGTGGCAAAGGCTTTGCCGTCGCCGACCTGCGCCGTCTCGAAATATTCGGCGAAGAACGCCCGTGCCTCGCCCCGGCGGACGCCTGGCGCGGCCCCACACGCCGCCGCCCAATCGCTGCCGCGAGTCAGGCCGGAAACATCGGTACGGCGCAACAGCGACGGACAGGAGGCCTGAAAAGCCACCAGAGCCCGCGCCGCAGCGGCTTCGTCGATGGGGAGCGTGTAGACAGGCGGACCTGCGATCACGCCCGCGCTGGCGGCGGTCGCCGTGCCGGCCGCCACCGGCGCAACGGGCTGCGGCGCGATCGGGGTGGCGGCGACGGGTTTGCGCACCGGTGCAGGACGGTTGGCGACCGGACGGGGGCGTTCGACGTGACCGCCGCACCCGGCGAGCAAGACGGCAAACGCAATCGGCAGCCCGGTAAATGCCCCCCGCATTGGCGTTATGCCTCGTCGGTGTCGGCGAGCTTCCAATTCGGGTCGCTGCTCTTGAGAGTGCGCACGAAGGTCCAAACATCATGCGTCTCAACCGCATCGGTCATCGAGCCCGCGATCACGTTACCCTCGGCATCGCGCGTCACCGCAGCGATGTCGGCATCGAAGCGGACCGTGATCCGCGCAACCTTGCCGTCGAGCGACGCGTCGGCAATGACCGCGCGCTCGATCGACACGAGCCGGTTGTCCAGCACATGGCCCGCAGTGTCACGCGCCAGGATCGCGCTGGTGAAGGCATCGCGCACCGAATCCTCGGCAAGCCAGGCGAGTTGTTCCTCGTCGCCCTTCCAGAATGCCTCCAAAATCATGCGATAGGCACCCTGCGCGCCACCGAGAAAACGCGAGACGTCGAAGGTGGAGTCGGCAGCGATGATCGCGCGGATCCCCGCTTCGGCCTTGGGCTCGACATTGCGGCTGATCGGTTCACGCGCTTCGCCGATCGCCTCGACCGGGCGCTGCACCACCGTCAGCGGAGCACGTTCCTCGGTCGGCTTGGGCAAGGGCTGTTCGTGACCCGTGCGTTTGCCCAGCACCCGATACAGGTTCAGCGCCAGAAACGCAGTCAGCATTACGAGAATGACGGTCAGGAACACGCGGCCTCCGGGGCTTTCAACAGATGCAGTACATAGGCCTAACGCGCCAAGGATTCAAATCATGCAATAAGACGAGCGTCTCCGGCGAGTTGAACTCGCTGCCCCCCCCTGCTAGGCGCGCGCTTTCGACCACGCCACGGAAGTGTGGCGCTTATACGATCAGGGTAAGGACGAGTTCCATGAGCGAGCAGGACGACGGCTTCATCACCACCACGGTTCCGACGACCGACCCCTATGGCAATGGCCTGGACACCGCGCCTGCGGCCGGCCTCATCTCGCAATATGTGAAGGACTTGTCGTTCGAGAATCCGAACGCACCGGCCATTTTCCAGAACCCGACCGCGCCCGCCATCGACGTGCAGTTCAACATTGCTTCGGCCCAGGTCGGCGACGATGTCTATGAAATCGTGCTGCGCATCGAAGTGAAGGCGGACGCAGAAGGCACCGTCGCCTTCCTGGTCGACCTTTCTTATGCCGGGCTGTTTGGCCTGCGCAATTTCCCGGCCGAGCATCTCCAGCCGTTCCTGCTGGCCGAAGCGCCGCGCCTGATCTTCCCGTTCGCGCGCCGCGTGCTGGCCGATGCCATTCGTGACGGCGGCTTCCCGCCGCTGCTGCTCGAGCCGATCGATTTCGCCAGCGTCTTCCTGCAGCAGCAGGAAGCGGCCGAAGGCGGCATTGGCGAGACGCTCGGCACCGCCTAAGGGCCCTTTCAGCCCCCGATCTCCCAGTCCGGATGCGGGGGCTGTTTTTGTGAAGACAGCGCCATGAACCTCGTCAAATCACTCGGCTCGATCGGCGGCCTCACGCTGGCCAGCCGGGTGCTGGCGTTGGTGCGCGATTCGCTCGCCGCCCGTTATGTCGGGGCGGGGTTTGCATCGGACGCGTTCAATGGCGTCGCCTTCCGTCTGCCCAACATGTTCCGCGCTTTGTTCGCGGAGGGCGCGTTTTCCGCCGCCTTCATCCCGATGTTCAACAAGAAAGCCGCCGGGCCGGACGGCATTGCCGGCGGCTATCGCTTCGCCGAGCGCGCGCTGGCGGTGTTGCTGCCGATCCTGATCCTGTTCACCGGCGCGCTGATCCTGGCGGCCTGGCCGATCACTTGGCTGCTCTCGGGCGGTTTCGCCCGCCAGCATCCCACCCACGAGCAATTCGCCTTTGCGGTGATGCTGTCGCGGATCACGTTGCCCTATCTCGCGCTGATATCGCTGGCGTCGCTGCTGGGGGGCATCCTCAATTCGCTCGACAAATTCTGGGTCAATGCGGCGGCCCCGATCCTGCTCAATCTCGCCATGATCGCGGGGCTGTGGTTCTTCCACGGCACCGACGTCTATCAGACCGCGCGCGTGCAGGCGATTTCGGTGACGGTCGGCGGCGTGCTGCAACTGCTGTGGCTGCTATGGGCGTGCCACCGCGCCGGGGTCGATATGCGGCTGCGGCTGCCGCGCTTGGACGCCGATGTGCGCGAGATGCTGCGGCTGATCGTCCCCGCTGCGGCGGGCGCGGGCGCGTCGCAGATCAATCTGTTGATCTCGACCTCGCTCGCGGGCAGCCTGCTCGCCTCGGGCTCGATCACGTATATTTATTATGCGGACCGGCTGAACCAATTGCCGCTCGGGCTGATCGGCATCGGGCTTGGCACGATCCTGTTGCCGACAGTGTCGCGCCTGCTCTCGACCGGGCAGGATACCGCCGCGATGGAGACGCAGAATCGCGGGATCGAGCTGGCGCTGTTCCTCACCCTCCCCGCCACCGTCGCCTTCATGGTCGCCGCCGAGCCGATCGTGCGCGGGCTGTTCCAATATGGGCATTTCACCGCGATGGACGCGCGCCGCTGCGGCTGGGCGCTCAGCGCCTTCTCGGTCGGCCTGCCATCCTATGTGCTCGTGAAGGTGCTGACGCCCGGTTATTATGCGCGCGGCGATACCAGGACGCCGGTGCGCTATGCGATGATTTCGATTGCGGTGAACATCGTCGGCAACCTCATCCTGATCCCGCTGATCGGCCATGTCGGCCCGCCGCTCGCCACCGCGCTCGCCTCGACGGTCAATGTCGCCATGCTCTATCGCACGCTGGTCGAGCGCGGCCATTTCGCGGCGGACAGCGCTTTGCGCCGCAAGGTCCCGCGCCTGCTGCTCGCCGCCCTGCTGATGGGGGCGACGGTGTTCGCGTTCGAGCGGCTGCTCACCCCCTATCTCGGCGGCGCGCTGATCGTGCGCTATGCAGCCCTTGGCGTGCTGGTCGGCGCGGGCAGCGCGGTCTATGGCGTGGCCTGTTTCGTTACCGGTGCTTACCGGATCGCGGACCTGAAGGCGCTGATGCGGCGGCGCGGCACCTCCAACACTCCCAAGCCCGCCCAGGAATAAGCATATGCGTGTCGTCTCCGGCATCCAGCCAACCGGCAATCTCCACCTCGGCAACTATCTCGGCGCGATCAAGCAATGGGTCGCGATGCAAGACGCGATGCCGGAAGGCGACGATTGCCTGTTCTTCCTGGCCGATCTTCACGCACTGTCGCAGCCGGTCATCCCGGCCGAGCTCAACGCCCACACCACCGAAATGGCCGCCACTTTGCTCGCCTGCGGGATCGACCCGAAACGCGCGATCCTGTTCAACCAGGCGCGCGTGCCCGCGCACAGCGCGCTCCACTGGATTCTGGGCGGCACCGCGCGGATGGGCTGGCTCGGCCGCATGACGCAGTGGAAGGACAAGGCCGGCAAGAAGGGCGAGACGCAAAGCGTCGGGCTGTTCACCTACCCCGTGCTGCAAGCCGCCGACGTGCTGCTCTATCAGACGACGCACGTGCCGGTCGGCGAGGACCAGAAGCAGCATCTCGAGCTGGCGCGCGACATCGCGGTGAAGTTCAACGCCGATTATGGCGACACCTTCACGCTGCCCGAGCCGTTCATCTCCAAGGCCGCGCCGCGCATCATGAGCTTGCGCGATGCCAGCGCCAAAATGTCCAAGTCCGATCCCTCGGACGCCAGCCGCATCAATCTGGTCGATGATGACGACACCATCGCGGGCAAGATCCGCAAGGCCAAGAGCGATGCCGACGGCTTGCCGGGCGAAGTCGCCGGCCTCGCCGAACGGCCTGAGGCGCGCAATCTGGTGACGATCTATGCGGCGCTTGCGGGCGTGACGCCCGATGCGGTGCTGGCGCAGTTCGCAGGGCAAGGCTTCGGCGCGTTCAAGCCTGCCCTCGCCGATCTGGCGGTGGCGACGCTCTCGCCGATTCGCCAGCGGCTGACGGCGTTGCTCGACGATCGTGCGGCGGTGAGCGCGGTGCTGGCCGATGGCGCGGCGCGCGCGAGTGTGCTGGCGGCCCCGACGCTGGCGGCGGCGCAGGCGGCGGTTGGGTTGCAGGTGTAACCTTCGCCGCAGGCCGACCGTCGCCACAAAATCCCTCTCCCAGCGGGAGAGGGAGGGAGCGGCGAAGCCGCGGAAGGGTGAGGGTGAGCCGGGTGCAGCCCCGCAAAGTCGCCCTCACCCTTCCCACCGCTGACGCGGCGGGCCCCTTCCCTCTCCCGCTGGGAGAGGGAGGTTAAGCGATCAGCCCTCCAGCTCGCGCAGCAAATAGCGCACGGCGGTATCGATCTCGCGATCGGTGTCGCGCAGTTCCTCGATCCGGCGCACCGCGTGGATCACGGTCGAATGGTCGCGCCCGCCGAACTTACGGCCGATCTCGGGCAGCGATCGCGTCGTCAGGCGCTTGGCGAGGTACATGGCGATCTGGCGCGGCCGTGCCACCACCACCGCGCGCCGCGCCGACACCAGATCGACCGGCTTCAGCTCGAAATGCGCCGAGACCGCCTTCTGGATCTCATCGATCGTCACGCGCCGTTCCGCCCCGCGCAACACGTCGCCCAGCGTCGCCACGGCGAAGTCGAGGTCGATCTCGACCCCGGTCAGCTGCGCATAGGCCACCACACGGTTGAGCGCGCCTTCGAGATCGCGAATGCTGGCGGTGATGCGCGACGCCAGCAAATCGAGCACCTCGGCGGGCACCTTGGCACCCGGCATATCGACCAGCTTGCGCGCCAGCACCGCGCGGCGCAGCGCCAGATCGGGTGCCTTGATGTCGGCAACCAGCCCGCACGACAGGCGCGAGGTGATCCGTGCCTCGACCCCGTCCAGCCCCTGCGGGCAGCGGTCGGCCGAGATCACCAGGCGTTTGCCCGCGCCCATCACTTCGTTGATCGTGTGGAAGAATTCTTCCTGCGTCGAATCCTTGCCCGCGATGAATTGCAGATCGTCGACCAGCAGCAGATCGGCCGAGCGCAGCCGCGTCTTGAAGCTGTGCGTGTCGCGGTTGCGCAGCGCCTGGACGAAATCGAACATGAAGCGCTCGGCCGACATCAGCAGCACGCGAGCGCCGGGCACCGCCGCAAGATAGGCAGCACCAATTGCGTGCATCAAATGCGTCTTGCCCTGCCCGGTGCCGCTGTGGAGGAACAGCGGGCTGAAGCGCGGCACGCCGGGCTCGGCCAGCGCGCGCGCGGCATTGAAGGCGACCATGTTGGAGGCATCGACCACGAAGCGATCGAAGGTGAAGCGCGGGTCAAGCGGCGGGCGATCGGCGACCACCACGGGAGCTTCCACCGCAGCCGGGAGCGACTCGACCGTGAGCACGGCGGGCGCGGGTGCCGCGGTGGCGGAGCCCGTCTCGATCGAGACGCGCCGGACCGTCGGCAGAACCGCGCGGAATTCCTGCAGCAAACGATCGGCATAATGGTTGCGGACCCAATTGGTCATGAACGCCGACGGCAACGCCAGGCGCACCGATCCCTCGTCCAGACCGGGCAGCAGCGTCATCGGCTTGAGCCACTGGTCGAACAGCCGCGCCCCGGCCGATTCCCGCAAATGCGCCCGTACGACGGCCCAAGCGCGGTCGACCGAACCGTCCGGCTGCACGCCGTCCACGCTCGTACCGTTTGCGCTCGCCCCCCTGTTCAACGTTACGACCACACCAAAAACCTTTGTTTGACAGCGCGGTGAAAGACCGCGCCGCCGGAACTGCACAGACAAAGCCCCCCACAGCCGGAATCACCGCCTGCATGACGTTGCCATTCGAATTGAGTCGCGAGACGCTCGGTCTGCGCGTTGGAGGGCCAGTTATGAAGATCGCAGCGAGTCGATCAAGGCCTGCCCCTGTCAGATTTTTGAAATAATCTGGATTGACTCGTATCTAGCCACGGATTCGCGTCAAATTTCTTATAAGTATCTGATTCACAACAGATATTGTCGTTACACTTTCGTGTCGTTTTTGCGAATCGCGGTGAATCCGTGGGTTCCGGTAAATTGGGGTTCGCGGGGTCCCGAAACGTTCCGTGCACAACGCGCGGCGATGGGATGGAAGCGATGCGGTTCCGCAGCCGACGACAAAAAGCCCGCCGGATTTGCATCCAGCGGGCGTTTTTACCGCAAAATCAGCGGGAATCAGGCCAGCGCGGAGAGGCGCTTGGTCAGACGCGAGAACTTCCGGCTGGCGGTGTTCTTGTGCAGCACGCCCTTGGCGACGCCGCGCATCAGCTCGGGCTGGACCAGCGCCATCGCGGCGGTCGCTGCGGCCTTGTCGCCTGCTTCCAGTGCATTCTCGACCTTCTTGACGAAGGTACGGATGCGACCGGTGCGGTTGCCGTTTACCAGTGTCCGCGCGGCGTTACGACGGATACGCTTTTTCGCCTGTGGCGTGTTCGCCATGAAGCCCTCTGATTCTGCAAATAAGAAAGGGCGGGAGAAAGCTCCCGGCCCCGGAAGCCGTGCGCCTTAGCGAGAACGTGCGCGCTGGTCAATCACCGCTGGCACTTTGGGCACCAAAATGTCGAGCGCCCGCCCTCGGCATAGCGCGCTACGGTGCCCCCGCACGCGCAGGGCTGCCCCTCGCGGCCATAGACCAGGAATTGCTTGGAGAAATAGCCGAGTTCCCCATCGGGCCGCGCATAATCGCGCAGGGTCGATCCGCCTGCCTCGATCGCGGAGAGCAGCACCGACCGAATCGCCGCGACGAGTCGCTCGAGCTTGGCGCGCGACAGCTCGCCCCCGCCGCGCTTGGGCGAAATGCCCGCAAGGTGGAGCGCCTCGCAGACATAGATGTTGCCGAGCCCGGCGACGATTCGCTGATCGAGCAACAGCAGCTTGATCGACGCGATCCGCCCGGCAAGCGCCGCGTGCAGGTACGCGGCGGTCAGCTCGGGGCCGAGCGGCTCCGGCCCCAAGGCCTTGAAGGCGGGAAAGTCGGCGAGCGCGGTCGTCGCCAGCAGATCGACCGAGCCGAAGCGCCGCGCATCGTTGAGCGCCAACCGCTGCGTCGCGGTTTCGAGAATCAAATGATCGTGCGGCAGCACCTCGCTGGGGTCGACGCGCCAACGCCCCGACATGCCGAGATGGAACACCATGGTGTCGCCGCGATCGGTTTCGATCAGCCCGTATTTGGCGCGTCGGCTAAGCCCGGTGACCGTCGCCCCGGTCAGACGCTGGCCGAGATCGGCCGGAAAGGGGTGCCGCAAGTCCGGGCGGCGGAGCTGGACCAGCGCGATGCGCTGCCCCTCCAGCACGGGCCGCAGACCGCGCACGGTGGTTTCGACTTCGGGGAGCTCAGGCATTCCCCGCTTTCGCCCGAACGGTGCCAGGGGTCAACGACAGCCCGCGCTCTGGCTGATGACACGTCCTTCCTTCGCGCCTTCGCGGGCAATGCGCCTTCTTTCTCACGCGAAGACGCGAAGGCGCGAACAGGAATCGCCGCCACGTGACAATTTGACCCATCCGCCATGCAGTGGTTTGCGCCGCCGCTTCGCTCGGCTAGAGCGGGCGGCATGACCGACACCCAATCCGGCTCCGATACCGCCCCCGGCACCGTCTCCTTTGGCTATGAAGACATCCCCGCCACCGAAAAGACCGCGCGCGTCGGCGGCGTGTTTTCGAGCGTGGCGCGCAGCTACGACATCATGAACGACGCGATGTCGGGCGGGATGCACCGTTTGTGGAAGGATCGCTTCGTCCGCCGCGTGAAGCCGCGCGCGGGCGAGCAGATCCTCGATATGGCGGGCGGCACCGGCGACATCGCCTTCCGCCTGGCCGAATCGGGCGCGAGCGTGACCGTCGCCGACATCAACCCGCAAATGCTGGAAGTCGGCATGGAACGCGCCGCCAAGCGCGGCATTGATGGCCTGGTATGGACCGAGGCCAATGCCGAGACGCTGGTCTTCCCCGACCGCTTTTTCGACGCCTATACGATCGCCTTCGGTATCCGCAACGTGACCGACATCCCCAAGGCGCTCCGCGAGGCGCACCGCGTGCTGCGCCGCGGCGGGCGCTTCTATTGCCTGGAGTTCTCGACCACGCTGTGGCCCGGCTTCGCCGATGTCTATGACGTCTATTCCCACAAGGTGGTGCCGCAGCTCGGCAAGTTGCTGGCGCAGGATGCCGACAGCTATCGCTATTTGATCGAATCGATTCGCCGTTTCCCCGACATGCCGACTTTCGAAGGCATGATCCGCGACGCGGGCTTCGTGCAGACCGGGGTCGAGCCGATGCTGGGCGGGCTGGTCGCGATCCACCACGGGTGGAAGATTTGATGCAGTGCGCTGAAACCCCTCTCCCAACGGGAGAGGGAGGGGCCCGCTCGACGCAGTCGAGTGGGAGGGTGAGGGCGACCAACGCCTGCCCAATCACCCTCACCCTTCCGTCGCTTCGCTCCTCCCTCCCTCTCCCGTGGGGAGAGGGAACAATATGACCGCCCCCGCTATCCACCTGTGGCGCCTGCTCAAATGGGGCCGCATCCTCGCGCGCCACGGCGCGCTCTCGGGCATCGAGCGCGACCCCAATACGCCGACGCCGGTGCGTCGCCTCGCGCGGATCGCACGGATCGGTGCGCGCGTGCCCGCCGTGCCGCGCTATGCCGATGCGTTTCAGGCGATCGGCCCCGCTGCGATCAAGCTCGGCCAGACGCTGGCGACGCGGCCCGACATTGTCGGCGAGGCGGCGTCGAACGATCTGATGCGGCTGCAGGACGCGCTGCCGCCCGTGCCCTATGACACGATCCACGCCGCGATGACGCGCGCGTTCCAGCGCGATCCGGCGGAATTGTTCGCCTCGATCGATCCCGTCCCGGTCGGTGCAGCCTCGATCGCGCAAGTCCATCGCGGGGTCACCACCGACGGCCGCACCGTCGCGATCAAGGTGCTACGCCCCGGCGTCGAGGAAGATTTCACCCGCGCGATCGACACCTATGAATGGGCGGCGGCGCAAGTCGAGGCGATGGGCGGCGAACTGTCACGGCTGCGCCCACGCCTGGTGATCGAGACGTTCAAGCGCTGGACCGCGCGCGAGCTCGATTTGCGGCGCGAAGCCGCCTCCGCCTCCGAACTCGCCGATGCGATGACCGCCGAGCCCGATTTCCTGGTGCCCAAGATCGATTGGCAGCGCACCACCGGCCGTGTGCTGACGCTCGAATGGATCGACGGGATCAAGCTGTCCAACCGCGCGGCGCTGGTCGAAGCGGGCTATGACATGCAGGCGCTGGCCAACACCCTCGTCCACGCTTTCCTGCGCCAGGCGATCGCCGAAGGCTTCTTCCATGCCGACATGCACCAGGGCAATCTGTTCGCGCTGCCGGGCGGCAAGATCGCCGCGATCGACTTTGGCATCATGGGCCGGATCGACAGGCGCGCCCGCGTGTGGCTGGCCGAAATCCTCTACGGGCTGATCACCGGAAACTATAAGCGCGTCGCCGAAATCCATTTCGAGGCGGGCTATGTGCCGCCGCACCACAATGTCGCCGAATTCGCCACTGCGCTGCGCGCGGTCGGCGAGCCGATGCGCGGCATGGCGGTGAAGGACATGTCGATCGGCATGATGCTCGACGGCCTGTTCAACATCACCCGCGATTTCGACATGCAGACGCAGCCGCATCTGCTGCTGCTGCAAAAGACGATGGTGATGGTGGAAGGCGTCGCGACCAGCCTCGACCCCGACATCAATTTGTGGGACGCCGCCGCCCCGTTCGTGCGCGAATGGATCCGCACAGAACTCGGCCCCGAAGCGGCGGTCGCCGACCGACTGGTCGAGGGCTTCCGGACCCTGTCGCGCTTGCCCGATCTGGTGCGCAACATCGAACGGCGTTTCCCCAATCCGCCCGGAGCCCCGCCCGAGCCGCCGCTCAAACACATCGAAGTGCTGCGCGTCGGCGGCGGCTGGCGGTATGCGCTCGTTGCGCTGGTGAGCGCGGGGGCAAGCCTGGGCCTTGGGTGGGTGCTCTGGGGGTGAAGGACGCCACGCCCCTGTGGCTCGCCAAGCCTTCCAGATTTGCCGGGGTATCGCTCCAGAAGGCCCGTATCGGCCTGGCGCTACTCGCGCTGCTGTTACTCGCGACCTTGCTGGCTTTGGCGAGCCCCGGGACACCGTCGATCGACCATGACCCGGCCAATCGCGGCGAAGATCAAGCCGATGTCGTGCGCTATGAGACGATTGTCCAAGGGATGCGCGGCGGTGGCGGTTATTATCCGGTGACCGCCCAAGCGCTCCGCGCGGGCGATGATCCGATGCGCCCCTTCCTCACCTTCCGCCTGCCGACGCTCGCGGTGGTACAGGCCGCGCTGCCGCCCCCCGTCACCATGCTGCTGCTCTATGCGCTGGTCGCGGGAGTGGTGTTCGCCTGGTATCGACAATTGCGGTCGGCTTTTGCCCGTCCGGCAGCGGTGTGGGTCGCGATGGCGTTGCTGGCGGGGGGGCTGATCGCCTTCGTGCAAGCCGACCTCGCCTGTTTTCACGAGATTTGGGCGGGATTGCTGATCGCACTGTCGCTCGCCGCGCGGCGCGAGGGCAAATGGATCGAGGCGGTCGCGATCGGGCTGATCGCGATGCTGATCCGGGAAAGCGCTGCGCTCTACGTCGGTATCATGGCAGTGTTCGCCTTTGCCGAGGGCCACCGCAAGGAAGCGATCGGCTGGACATCGACGCTGGGGGTGCTGGCGATCGTACTCGCGCTCCACGCTCACGCCGTGTCGCTGGTGGTACGGGAGACCGATCCGGCTCTGTCGGGCTGGCCCGGCCCGCTGGGTTTCGGCTTTTTCATCACGACGATGCAGCTTTGGACGGTGTTGAGCTTGGCTCCCTTGTGGTTCGCCGCGCCGGTCGTCGGGCTGGCACTGTTCGGCTGGGCTGCGTGGAAGAGCGAACTGGCGTTGCGCGCGCTGGCCGTGTTCGCCGGTTATGCCGCGCTGCTGGCTCTGTTCGGGCGCGCCGACACCTTCTATTGGGGGCTGATGGTCGCGCCCACGCTCCTGATCGGCCTTGCCTTTGCGCCCGATGGCGTGCGCGATCTGATCGCGCGCGCGCAGGACCCGCGCCGCAAGATTACCGTGACGCGGGTGGTGCGATGAAGATTCTGCTGATCGTCGGCGGCGGCATTGCCGCCTATAAGGCATGCGAGCTGATCCGGCTGTGCCGCAAGGGCGGGATCGCCGTCAAATGCGTGCTGACCGATGGCGGCGCGCATTTCGTGACCCCGATGACGCTCGCCGCTTTGTCCGAAAACCAGGTCCATACCAGCCTGTGGGACCTGAAGGACGAAGTCGAGATGGGCCATATCCAGCTCAGCCGCGAGGCCGATTTGGTCGTGATCGCGCCCGCCACCGCCGATCTGATGGCGAAAATGGCGGCGGGCATCGCCGACGACCTGGCCACCACATTGCTGCTCGCGACCAACAAGCCTGTGCTTGCAGCACCCGCAATGAACGTGCGGATGTGGCAGCACCCGGCAACGCAGCGCAACGTCGCCACGCTGCGCGGCGATGGCGTGACCGTGCTGGAGCCCGATGAAGGCGCGATGGCGTGCGGCGAATATGGCCCCGGTCGCCTGCCCGAGCCCTCGGCGATTTTCGCGGCGATTCGGGCGGCTTTGGCTGCGTGACCGCGCTTCACATCCTAGTCACGGCCGGCCCCACGCATGAGCCGATCGACCCGGTGCGCTACCTCGCGAATCGCTCCTCCGGCAAGCAGGGCTTTGCGATTGCCGCCGCGCTGGCCGCGCGCGGCGCGCGGGTGACGCTGGTCGCGGGGCCGGTTGCGCTCCCCACGCCGCCGGGGGTGACGCGCATCGATGTCGAGACCGCGCTGGAGATGGCAGCGGCGGTCGAAGCGGCGCTGCCGGTCGATGCGGCAATGATGGTCGCCGCCGTCGCCGACTGGCGAGTCGACCGCACCGCGCAGAAGATCAAGAAAGGCCCGGACGGGCCCCCGACGCTGCAGCTTGTCGAGAATCCCGACATCCTCGCCACGCTCGCCGCCAGCCCGCTGCGCCCGCGCCTGCTGATCGGCTTTGCGGCCGAGACCGAGCGCGTAACCGAGCACGCCACCGCCAAGCTGACGCGCAAACGCGCCGACTGGATCGTCGCCAACGACGTGTCGGGCGACGTGATGGGGGGTGCCGCCAATGCCGTCCACATCGTTACTGCAGGCGGGATCGAAAGCTGGGAGCGGCTGCCGAAGGACGAGGTCGCGGCGCGGCTGGCCGATCGCATTTTGGCAACGCTTGCGCCGAACGGCTCGGCGACCTTCGACACGCCCGATACGCACTGCTATGATCCGGCGATGAGTGGCTCCATTACCATTGCGCTGAAACGCCTCCCCCATGGCGAAGGCCTGCCCCTGCCCGTTTATGCAACCGAGGGTGCGGCGGGCATGGACGTCGTCGCCGCCGAGGAAACCGTGCTCGTGCCCGGCGCGCGCGCGGCGATTGCAACCGGCTTCGCCATCGCGATTCCGCCGGGATATGAGGTGCAGGTTCGCCCGCGCTCGGGCCTGGCGCTGAAGCACGGCATCACCTGCCTCAACACGCCGGGTACGATCGACAGCGATTATCGCGGCGAAGTGAAAGTCATTCTCGCCAATCTCGGGCAGGAGCCGTTCGCAATCGCGCGTGGCGACCGGATCGCGCAGCTTGTCCCCGCCCCCGTGCAGCGCGCGGTGCTGGAAGTGGTGGAGGCGCTTGACGATACCGCGCGCGGCGTCGGCGGCTTCGGGTCGACCGGGCGATGATCGCCCTGCTGCTTCTGCTCCAGGCGGCGGAGCTGCCCGCCATGCCGACCGACTGGTCGGCGTTGGCACCGATCCCCTATCTCGCGCCGCCCAAGGTGACGCCCGAGCTGTCCGGGTTCGTGGCGACCGAAATCACCGCCGGGCGCTGCGCCGTGCCCAAGCCGGCCGATGGCCATTATGTCGTGCGTGTCGACGTCGCGACCTTGATCGCCTCGGACGGAACGGTGCGGCGCGCGGTGCCGCACGCCATTGCCTGCCCGACGGTCGAACAATATGCGGCGGGCCTCGTCACCGGTTTTGCGCGGGGCAATCTGCCGATGCGGCCGGGCGCGACCGACGCCTGGTATCGCGCGACGATCGTGTTCGAGTGGAACGCCTAGTGCCGTCCTCGGAGAGGCCGGATCATCCCCATCCCGTTCGGGCTGAGCCTGCCCTGAGCAAGGCCCTTCGACAGGCTCAGGGCGAACGGAAAACGGCGCGAAACACCAAAGCTGTGCCTCTGACAGGCTGCCTGTGACGCTGTCCGACGAAGAGCTGAACCGCTACGCCCGCCATATCGTGCTGCGCGAGGTTGGTGGCGCAGGGCAAATGCGGCTGAAGGCCGCGTCGGTCGCGATTGTCGGCGCAGGCGGTATTGGCAGCCCAGCCATTCAATATCTGGCAGCAGCCGGGGTCGGGCGGCTGATCGTCATCGATGACGACACCGTCGATCTTTCCAACCTCCAACGCCAAACCCTGTTCGGCGATGCCGATGTCGGCGCGGGCAAGGTCGCGGCGGCGGCGCTCGCGGCTCACCGGATCAACCCGCATGTCGTGATCGACCAGCGCCCCGAGCGGCTGACCCCCGACAATGCCGCCCGCCTCCTTGGCGGAGCGGACGTGGTGATCGACGGTACCGACAGTTTCACGACGCGTCTCGCCGTTGCCGACGCCGCGCACGCGCTGCGGATCCGGCTCGTCTCCTCGGCGGTCGGGCAGTTCGAAGGCCAGCTCGGCGTTTTTCGCGGCTGGGAGGCGGACAAGCCGTGCTATCGCTGCTTCGTCGGCAATGTGGCCGATCAGGCGGGCGACAGTTGCGCCGAACAGGGCGTGCTCGGCGCGATGACCGGGGTGATGGGCAGCCTCGCCGCGCTGGAGGCGATGCGCAGCGTGGTCGGCTTCGGCGAGGATAGCGCGGGCAAGCTGCTGCTGATCGACGCGCTCGCCTTCCGCTTCCGCACGATCGTGCTGCCCAAGGATCCCGGATGCGGGGGATGCAGTTAGCGGGGTTTTAAGGGAGCGCACGCTATGCGCCTGCCATGACCTCTCCGCGCATCCTCGTCATCTTCGGCACCCGGCCCGAAGCGATCAAACTCTTTCCCGTGGTTGCTGCGCTCAAGGCGCAGGGCGGCCTCGACGTGCGCACCTGCGTGACCGCACAACATCGCGGGCTGCTCGACCAGGTGCTCAGCATCGCCGGTCTGCGCCCCGATATCGATCTCGACCTGATGGAACCGGGCCAGACGCTCGACCGCCTGACCGCGCGGCTGCTGACCGGGCTTGGCGACGTGATGGATGCCGAAAAGCCCGACCGGGTGATCGTGCAGGGCGACACCGCCACTGCGATGGTCGGTGCGCTGGCGGCCTATTATCGCAAGGTGCCGGTCAGCCACGTCGAGGCGGGCTTGCGCTCGGGCGACATTTACCAGCCTTGGCCGGAGGAAGTGAACCGCCGCATCGTCGCGCCGATCGCCGATCAGCATTTCGCGCCGACCGAAACCGCCGCCGACGCGCTGCGCCGCGAGAATATCGCCCCCGCGACGATCCACGTCACCGGCAACACCGTGATCGACGCGCTGTACGCGACGCGCGCCAAGCTGGTCGCGGACCCGACGCTCGCGAGCGGGCTCGACGCGATTGCGCAGCGTTTCGCGGGCAAGCGCATCATCCTGGTCACCACCCACCGGCGCGAGAATTTCGGCGGGGGCATGGACAATATCGCGCACGCGCTCGCCCGCATCGCCGCGCGCGATGACGTGGCAATCCTGTTTCCGATGCACCCCAACCCCAATGTCGTCGAGGCGATGAACCGCGTGCTGGGCGACCGGCCCAATATCGCGCGGATCGATCCGCTCGATTACCCGCATTTCATCCGCGCGCTGGAGCTGTGCGACATCGCGCTGACCGATTCGGGCGGCGTGCAGGAAGAAGCGCCCGCACTCGCGAAGCCCGTGCTGGTGATGCGCGAGACGACCGAACGCCCCGAAGGCGTGGCGGCGGGCACGGCCAAGGTGATTGGGACCGATCCCGAACGGATCGTTTCCGAAATATCAACCCTCCTCGACGACAAGGGCGCGTACCAGTCCATGGCACGCGCCCACAATCCGTTCGGCGACGGCCATGCGTCCGGCAGGATCGCAAAGGTAATCGCCGATGGTTTCGGATGCTGAACTGAAGGTTGTCGTCGTCGGGCTGGGTTATATCGGCCTGCCAACCGCCGCCGTAATCGCGCGCACGGGTGCCAAGGTGCTGGGCATCGACGTGTCCGAACATGTCGTCGAGACGGTCAATTCGGGCAAGATCCATATCGAGGAAGTCGATCTCGACGGCCTCGTCTCGGGTGTGGTCGCGCGCGGCACCTTGCGCGCGGCGACGCAGATCGAACCCGCCGACGTGTTCGTTATCGCGGTGCCGACGCCCTTTGCCGACGATCACGCGCCCAATATCGGCTACGTCCTGCGCGCCGCCACCACCATTGCTACGGTGTTGAAGGCGGGCGACGTCATCATCCTCGAATCGACCTCGCCCGTGGGCACGACCGAGAAGGTGCGCGACCTGCTCGCGCAGTTGCGCCCCGACCTGAAGGTGCCCGGCAAGACCGGCGAGAGCGCCGACATCGCGATCGCCTATTGCCCCGAGCGCGTTCTCCCTGGGCGCATCCTCGTCGAGCTGATCGACAATGACCGCGTGATTGGCGGCATCACGCCGCGGTGTGCGCGCAAAGCGCTGCAATTCTATCGCCGCTTCGTGCGCGGCGCGTGCGTCACCACCACCGCGCGCGCGGCGGAGATGACCAAGCTGACCGAAAACGCGTTCCGCGACGTGAACATCGCCTTCGCCAACGAACTGAGCCGCGTCGCCGATACGATGGAAGTCGATGTGTGGGAGGTGATCCGCCTCGCCAACCGCCATCCGCGCGTCAACATCCTGTCGCCCGGCCCCGGCGTCGGCGGGCATTGCATCGCGGTCGACCCGTGGTTCCTGGTCCATGCCGATCGCGACAACACCCCGCTGATCCGCACCGCGCGCGAAGTAAACGACGCCAAGATCGACTATGTCGTGGAACGCGCCGAGGCGATGGTGGCGGCGCACCCGGGCGTTCGCGTCGCCTGTCTGGGCCTCGCCTTCAAGGCCAATATCGACGATTTCCGCGAAAGCCCCGCGCTGAAAGTCGCGACGGCACTCGCGCAGCGCTTCGGCGATCGGCTCGATGTGGTCGAACCTTATACCCGCGCCCTGCCCGCCGCGTTTGACGGCACCGGCACGACGCTGACCGACATCGACACCGCGATCGAGACGTGCGGCATCATGATCGTGCTGGTCGATCATGACGTGTTCAAATCGGTGCCGGTCGATGAGCGCGCCGACAAGATCGTCTATGACACACGCGGTATCTGGCCCGATCAGCCCCGCGCGCCCGTCCGCACGGAAGCGTTGCGCCTCGCCAGCTAAGGCCTGATAGGGAACGCCATGTCGACCGACCCCATCCTCGTCACCGGTGTCGCCGGGTTCATTGGCATGCACGTCGCGCGCGCGCTGCTGGCGCGCGGCGAGCACGTCATCGGCATCGATAATTTCAACGATTATTATCCCGTCAGCCTGAAGGAAGCGCGCGTCGCGGCGATCGCGGCGGAGGCCGAGGGGCGCTTCACGCTACACCGCGTCGATTTCGCCGATCATGCCGCGCTCGATGCAGCGCTCGGGTCCGCACGATTCACCCGCATCGTCCATCTCGGCGCGCAGGCCGGGGTGCGCTATTCGATCGACAATCCGCGCGTCTATATCCATTCGAACATCGCCGGGCACCTCAACCTGCTCGAACTCGGGCGGCAGCGCGGCGTGGCGCATCTCGTTTATGCGTCGTCCTCGTCCATCTATGGCGGCGATGCGAGCGTACCCTTCAAGGTCGACGACCGCGCCGACCGCCCCTTGTCGCTCTACGCCGCGACCAAGCGCGCCGACGAGTTGATGAGCGAAACCTACGCGCATCTCTATCGCCTGCCGCAAACGGGGTTACGCTTCTTCACCGTCTATGGGCCGTGGGGGCGGCCCGACATGGCGATGTGGCTGTTCACCAGCGCGATCCTCGAAGGTCGCCCGATCCAGGTGTTCAATCACGGCGATATGCGGCGCGATTTCACCTATATCGACGATATCGTTGCCGGGATCGTCGCCTGCCTCGACCATCCGCCTGCCGATGACGGCAGCATCAAGGCCGGCGGCAGCCCGGCCCCGCACCGGCTCTACAATATCGGCAACCACCGTTCGGAGCGGCTCGACCGGCTGATCGACCTGATCGAGGCGGCGTGCGGCAAGCCCGCCATCCGCATCAACGCGCCGATGCAGCCGGGCGACATGCCCGATACCTTCGCCGACATTAGCGCGATCCAGCACGACCTCGGCTTCGCACCGACCACCTCGATCGATGTCGGCGTGCCCCGTTTCGTGGATTGGTATCGCGGCTATATCGAGCGCTGCTGAGCGCCCGATCAGCCCCGACCGCTCGAGCCTTATTTCAGCAGGTCGACCGCAAAAGCACGGACGGCTTCGCCAATATCCGCGCGCCCGACGGCCACCGCCAGATTGGCGGTTACGTACCCAGCCTTATCGCCGCAATCATAGCGTTTGCCGTCAAAGGTGAGCCCATGGAAGGGTTGATTGCCAATCATCCGCGCCATTGCATCGGTCAGCTGGATTTCGCCACCCGCGCCCTTGCCCTGGGTTTCGAGCACCCGCATCACCTCGGGCTGGAGGATGTAGCGGCCGATCACCGACAGGTTGGAGGGCGCGGTGCCCTTGGCGGGCTTTTCGACCAGCCCTTTGACTTCGGTCAGGGCACCGTCGCGCACGCCTGGCGTGATCACGCCATACATGTGCGTCTGATCCTCCGGCACTTCCTGCGCGCAGATAATGTTGCCGCCGACCTGCATATAGGCGTCGACCATTTGCTTCAGGCAACCGGGCTTGCCCACCATGAAATCGTCGGCGAGCAAAACCGCAAAGGGTTCATCCCCCACGATATCGCGCGCGCACCACACCGCGTGGCCGAGACCCATTGGTTCCTGCTGGCGAACATAGGCGACCGCGCCCGGCTTGAGCCGGGTGGCGTCAAGGATCGACAGCGACTTGCCGCGCGCGGTCATGGTCGCCTCCAGCTCGTACGCGATGTCGAAATGGTCCTCGATCGCCGATTTTCCGCGTCCCGTGACGAAGATCATCTGCTCGATGCCTGCTTCCAACGCTTCGTCCACCGCATATTGGATCAACGGGCGATCGACGACCGGCAGCATCTCCTTGGGCATTGCCTTGGTTGCGGGGAGAAAGCGGGTGCCAAGACCACCGACAGGAAAAACGGCTTTACGCAACGGGCGGACGGTCATCTTTGCTCCGAAAAAATACGTTAGCGAAAGGTTACTTCGTTACGCCTCAATACCGATCCGGCCGGATATGGCATCCATCAATTTGGACGCCGGTTTTTCGATACCGCCCGTCAGGGCGCGGCCGGAGCCGTCTTGGGATCGGCAAGCTGTTGCTGGCGCAACTGGTCAAAAGCGGCCTGCGAAATAAAATCGATCAAATCGATGTCGAACACCAGCACCGACTTTGGCGGGATCGGCCCGGAACCGGCCTCGCCATAGCCCAGACTTGGCTTAATCCACACCCGATACTGCGCGCCGCGCGGCATCGCCTTCAACGCTTCGGCGAAACCCGGCACGAGCCCCGCGACGGGCAAGGGCGTGGGTTGGGCGCTTTTGTCGAAGGTCGTGCCATTCGTCAATTTGCCGACATAGTTGACCAGCGCGACGTCTCCGTCGCCCGGCTTTTCCGTCCCGGTTCCGGGTTTCACCACCCGATATTGCAAGCCTGACGGAGTCTGGATGACCCCGCGCACGCGCGCGTTCGCAGCGAGGAAAGCATCGGCCGTAACCGGCACTGCGGCGACTGGCTGGGCGCGACGCGGGAGCGGCTTTTTGACCCGCGCTTGCGCAATCCCACTGGTCAGGAGCAGCGCCGCCAGCCCGGCGGCAAATGCGATCGCGCGCATATCAGCGGCCCGTCGGCGGTCCACCGGCACCCGGGGGCATCATCCCCTGCTGCTGCTGCATCATCTGCTGCTGCATTTGCTTGTACTTCAGGATCGGCATCGAATCGAGCAGTTCGACATCGAACACCAGCGCCGCATTGGGCGGGATCGGGCCGCCGGGCGGCACATGCTCGCCATAGCCAAGGCTCGGCTTGAGCCACAGGCGATATTTGCCGCCCTTGTTCATCAGCTTCAGCGCTTCGCTGAACCCGGGTACGACCCCACCAACCTCGAGCGGGGTCGGCTGCTGCGACTTGTCGAAGACGGTGCCATCCAGCAGGCGTCCCTCATAGGTGATGAGGACTTCGTCCGCGTCGGTCGGGTTCGGCCCGGTGCCCGGCGTCAGCACCTGATATTGCAGGCCCGACGGTGTCGTCACCACGCCCTTCGTCCGCGCGTTGTGCGCGAGGAAGGCCGTAGCGGGATTGACCTGAGTCTGGAACGCCAGTGCAACCGCCGCGACCAGCGCGACGGCGATGCCAAGCCACAGATACACCAAAATGCTCCGCTTCACGGGCTTTAGCGGGACAGCGGTGATCGACATGGTGGCTCCCGGGCAGGGGGTCGAGAAAGATAGGCAGGCGAAATCAGGTCGTGGCGGGCATCAGCGCCCGCCCGATCACGATCTTACCGTGCGCCGTCGCGTTCCATACGCTTGCGCTCGAGCTTGCGCGCGCGGCGTACGGCAGCGGCGCGCTCACGGGCGCGCTTCTCGCTCGGCTTCTCGTAGTGACGGCGCAGCTTCATCTCGCGATAGACGCCCTCACGCTGCAGCTTCTTCTTGAGCGCGCGCAGCGCCTGGTCGACATTGTTGTCGCGTACGATGATTTGCATAAACCCGAACAGCTCCGAATCGATAGAAAAGCGCCGCCGCGAACATGAGGTCCGCGTCGCAAGGCGTGCGCCCTACACGGCGATGCCCGAACTTTCAAGGCATACCGCACCTTTTACGTGACTTTGGGCCGGAGCGGTCTGTAAGCGGGCGCAATGAGCAGCACGCCCCTCACCTTCTACAACAGCCTCACGCGCTCGCTGGAGCCGTTCGTCCCGATCGATCCGCGCCTGGTGCGAATCTACACCTGCGGGCCGACGGTGTATAACTATCAGCATATCGGCAACATGCGCGCCTTCCTGTTTGCCGATACGCTCGGGCGCGTGCTGCGCTGGAAGGGCTTCCCGACCAAGCATGTCATCAACATCACCGATGTCGGCCATTTGACCTCCGACGCCGATGCCGGCGACGACAAGATGGAAAAGGCCGCCGCCGCGCAGGCCAAGTCGATCTGGGAAATCGCCGCGCATTATACTGCGGCGTTCAAGGAAGATGTCGCGCGGCTCAATATCGATCCGCCCGCCGAATGGACCGTCGCCACCGACCACATCCCGCAAATGATCGCATTCGCCCAGCGAATCGAGCAGGACTGCTATCTCATCGACGGCGGGCTCTATTTCGACACCACGCGCGTGCCCGATTATGGCAGCCTGGCGCGCGCCGTGTCCGACGCAGGCGAAAGCCGGATCGATCCGGTCTCGGGCAAGCGCCATCCGCAGGATTTTGCGATCTGGCGGCGGTCGCCCCCCGGCGAGCAGCGCCAGATGGAATGGGATTCCCCCTGGGGCAAGGGCGCGCCCGGCTGGCATCTCGAATGCTCGGTGATGAGCCTGCAGCATCTTGGCCACCCGTTCGACATCCACACCGGCGGGATCGACCACCGCGAGATCCATCATCCCAATGAGATCGCGCAGAACCAGGCGTTCTGTGCGTGCGACGACACCGGCGCGCGAGTGTGGATGCACAACAACTTCCTGGTGGACCGCGGCGGCAAGATGTCCAAGTCTACGGGTCAGTTCCTGCGCTTGCAGACGCTGGTCGATGCGGGCTTCCATCCGCTCGCCTACCGCATGATGTGCCTGCAGGCGCACTATCGCAGCGAGTTGGAATTTACGTGGGAGAACCTTGCCGCCGCCTTCACGCGGCTGAAGCGGCTGGTGATCGCGCGCGATGCCCTGCGCGCGCGCGATGACGGCACGCTGAAGGGCGATGCCGAACCCTATCTGGCGCGGCTGGAGGAAGCGGTCGGCGATGATCTGGGTACCCCGCGCGCGCTGCCGGTGCTGGATGAGCTGCTGGCGGACAAGCGCCTGTCGCCCGCGACTCGGTTGCAGGCGCTCGACGATTTCGATGCGGTACTGGGCCTCAACCTCGCCACGCTGACCCGCAGCGAACTCCGCGTGCGCCCGGTGACCGCGATCGTCACCGAGGCGGACATCGATGCCCAACTCGCCGCCCGAAAAGAAGCGCGTGCGGCAAAGAACTTCACCCGATCAGATGAGATTCGCGATGCACTGGCGGCGGTCGGTGTCGAGGTGATGGATGGTGATGCGCTGGCCTGGGACTGGAAATTGGCGGTCTAGCTCCCTCTTTCCTTCTCACACCTCCTCGTTCAAGCTGCACAGCAGACAATGCGGGGGACGATCTGTCGGTACGCCGGGAATCGTGATCGCGCACGATAGGAGACATTGATGAAGGCCGTCCTCCCTGCGCTCGCGCGCGCGCTGATCGAACATCGGCTTCCTGACGCGCTTGAAGTGACCTGGGTGACGACGCGCGAGGAAGCGACGACCGCGATGGCCGACGCCGAAATCGGCTGGGTCGACCTCTATCCGCACGGGCTGACCCCGGAAGCGGTGGCGGCGGGGACATCGCTCAAATGGCTGTTCACCGCGATCGCCGGGGTCGAGGCGCTCGATTTGCCGACACTCGCCGCGCGCGGGACGGTGGTGACCAATGGCGCGGGCATCAATGCCATCGCGGTGGCCGAATATGCCGTGCTCGGCATCCTCGCCGCCGCCAAGCGCTTCGACAGGGTGGTGCGCAGCGCCGACCGCCACGAATGGCCCGATTATGCCCCGGGCCGCCTCGAACTGTTCGAAACAGCCGCGCTGATCGTCGGCTATGGCGCAATCGGGCGCTTGATCGGCGAACGGCTCGCCGCCTTCGGTGTCGCGGTGACGGGGGTAACCCGCTCGGGCCAGGGCGGCACGCTGACGCCCGAGGCCTGGAAAGCGCGGCTCGGCGATTTCGACTGGGTGGTGCTCGCCGCCCCCTCAACCGACGCGACCAAGACGCTGATCGGCGCGGACGAGCTTGCTGCGATGAAGCCCGACGCTTGGCTCATCAACATCGCGCGCGGCGACATGGTCGATCAGGACGCGCTGATCGCGGCGCTGACCCAAAAGACGATCGCCGGGGCCTTCCTCGACACCGTCACCCCCGAACCCCTGCCCGCCGAGCATCCCTTATGGTCCGCGCCCAATGCGATCCACAGTATGCACCTGTCGGGCCGCAGCCAGACCAAAATGTTCCAGCGCGCCACCGCCTTGTTCCTGCGCAACCTCGACGCTTTCCTGGCGGGACGGGCGATGGAAAATGTCGTGGATTTGGGGGCGGGGTATTAGGGAGCGGTCTGATCCATCCCGGCAGGCAGAAGTCGCCCACTTGCGGACGTCAGGTAAACGCCGACTGACTTGTCGGCTTGACGGTTAGAACGCTCCACCCTTTACGGAGAACTCGTACTCCTCACCTGGCACCCCAATCACCAACTCCTCTCTGCTTGGTGAATATGAAACTGCGTTCTTGCTCGCGCGTCCCGGTAGATTTGATCTACCATCGAACAGTTCTCCGATGGTGAAAGCGCTTATACCGGCAGTGCCGATACGGGCACGGTAATGCACTTCAAGGCCGTTGCTGCCTTTCCACATCCATTCATATTCGCTCCACACACTACCGCCTGTGGTCTTGCGGTCGATTACGCGGTGATACTGAGAGCAATGGGTTGGCTTCGAAGTCGAAGGACCTTCGTCGAAGACGCATGACCTCACTCCATCAGAAATCCAGCCAGTTTCGACTCTAGGCTCTGGACTGCGAGCAACAGCTGGACAGTTCATTCCCAACAGGAACACTACGCAGAGAGAGCGGCGAATGGGCATCGGTCAAAACTACAGCTTCGATGTGCAGCGTCAACGACCGCTTCCCACCAATCCCGGTCGTCCAACTTCACCCCAAACCCTAATTTACCCCATCTGGGAAAATTCGCGCTTGCCGCCCTTACCCCAATTGGGTAATGCGCCGCCCATGACGACGATGGCCGGCCTCAAGATCAAGCACTTTCGCGAAGAGCGCGCGCTCAGCCGGGCGGCGTTCGGCGCGTGGTATGGCGCGCCCGGCTCCACCGTTCAGGGCTGGGAAGAAGATGGCAAGCGCGCCAGCGGCCCGGTCGTCAATCAGATCGCGGCCAATGGCATCGCCACCCATGCCGATTGGTACATTTCGATTCGCACGGAGAATGACATGAGCAGCTGGGCCCCCGATAGCTGGACGCGCGCCGACGCGCGCCAGATGCCCACCTATCCCGATGCGGCGGCGCTCGACGCGGCAACCGACACGCTCGCCAGCTTCCCGCCCTTGGTGTTCGCCGGGGAAGCGCGCAACCTCACCGCCGATCTCGCGCGCGTCGCCGAGGGCAAGGCGTTCCTGCTGCAAGGCGGGGATTGCGCCGAGAGCTTCGCCGAGCACAGCGCCAACACCATCCGCGACACCTTCCGCGTCATCCTGCAAATGGCGGTGGTGCTGACCTTTGCGTCGAAGCTGCCGACGGTGAAGCTCGGCCGCATGGCCGGGCAGTTTGCCAAGCCGCGCTCGTCCGATGTCGAAGTGCAAAATGGCGTGGAATTGCCCGCCTATCGCGGTGACATCGTCAACGATATCGAGTTCACGCCCGAAGGTCGCCTGCCCGATCCACAGCGCATGATCCGCGCCTATAGCCAGTCGGCGGCGACGCTCAATCTGCTGCGCGCCTTTGCTGGCGGTGGCTATGCCAATCTCGCCCAAGTCCATCGCTGGACGCTCGATTATATGGGCCGCAGCCCCTGGGCCAAAAAATATGCCGAAACCGCCGACCGCATCGGCGAAGCGCTCGATTTCATGGCCGCGTGCGGCATCAGCCCGGAGACGGTGCCGCAACTCGCGCAGACGCGCTTCTACACCAGCCATGAGGCGCTGCTGCTGCGCTACGAACAGGCGCTGACGCGGCAGGATTCGCTGACAGGCGACTGGTATGACACCAGCGCGCACTTCCTGTGGATCGGCGATCGCACGCGCTTCGAAGGCAGCGCGCATGTCGAATATCTGCGCGGCATCGGCAACCCGATCGGCATGAAGTGCGGCCCAAGCCTTGAGCCCGACGCGCTGCTGCGCTTGCTCGACACGCTCAACCCCAACCGCGTGCCCGGCCGCATGACGCTGATCACGCGCTATGGCCATGATAAGATCGAGGCGGGCCTGCCCAAATTGGTGCGCGCGGTGCTGCGCGAAGGGCATCCGGTGGTGTGGAGCTGCGATCCGATGCACGGCAACACGGTGAAGGCAGCGACGGGCTATAAGACGCGCCCGTTCGACCGCATCCTGGCCGAAGTGCGCGGCTTCTTTGCGGTTCACCGCGCGGAAGGCTCAATCGCGGGCGGCATTCATGCCGAGATGACTGGGCAGAATGTCACCGAATGCACCGGCGGCGCGGTCGACGTGACCGAACAATCGCTCGCCGATCGCTATCACACGCATTGCGATCCGCGGCTCAACGCGGGCCAGTCGATCGAGCTCGCTTTCCTGCTTGCGGAAATGCTGAACGTGGAAATGGCGGAACGGCGGCGCGCGGCGGCCTGAACCGCCCCGCGCCGCGCGGATCCGTTAGAGCGCGCTGCGGCCCTGCAGCAGGCGAACGACCACGACGATCAAGGCGATCACCAACAGCAAGTGGATCAACCCACCGCCAATATGAACGGCAAAACCCAGCGCCCACAGCACCAGCAAAACGACGACGATGGTCCACAGCATCGGAAATCCTCCCATTACGCCACTCCGCAGGTGCGGGCGGTATCGGCTAGGGAAACGCCCACGCGCCGGGCAGGTTCCGAGCGCGCGGCACTTCGCTTGACGCCGCGAGGCGGGATCGGTAAGGCCGCTCCTCCGCCTTACGGCCCCTTCGTCTAGCGGTTAGGACGTCGCCCTCTCACGGCGAAAGCACGAGTTCGATTCTCGTAGGGGTCACCAGCGCAGCTCAGCTCCACCGAAGACCGCCGGACATGATACCGACACGTCGGTCATCCCGGCGTGCGCGCCAGTTCCACCACCTCGAAAGCGTAATCGATCCACCCCCGCTGGGTGGCGGCGTCGCGGGCGGCGGTGTGCTTCTTGCGGGCTTCCGCCAGCGATTTGGCGTGCCCCCAAAATACCTCGGTCTTGCCATTGCCAAGCTGGGCAACGATCCGCCAATAATGGGTGAACGCCAGCGACGTCGGACCGATCGTCTTCACATAGCCGTCGGACAGCGTAGCCGTCAGATAGTATTTCTTGGCCATGGCCGGTGCCTCGGGAACGCGATCACGCCGCCACTTGGGCGGGGTTTATCGACAGGTCCATGACATGCGATCGACGTCCCCTCAAGCCAAGGCCGAGGGCGCGTCAGGAAAGGATGCAGAATGCGGAAGATTGAGTGCGAGGGCATCTGCCGATACAGGGTGAGGCACACCGCACGTGCTCGATCCGCGATCTGGCGTGCGGCATGAGCGGGCGCTTTTTCGACGCCTGGACGGTCGGCGACCGGATCGAGCACGCGCTTCACCGCACGGTGACCGAGACCGACAATCTGCTGATCACCACGCTCACCCACAATCCGCAGCCGCTGCATCTGGATGCGGAGTATGCCGGCGCGACCGAATTCGGCCGCATCGTCGTCAACGGCATCTTCACCTTCGGGCTGATGGTCGGCCTGTCGGTCGGCGATACCACGCTCGGCACGCTGGTCGCCAATCTCGGCTATGACAAGGTGGTGATGCCCAAGCCCGTGTTCGTCGGCGACACGCTGCGCGCGGAAACCGAGGTGGTCGAGCTGCGCGCGAGCAAATCACGCCCCGATGCCGGGCTGGTGGTGTTCAAGCACCGCATGTTCAACCAGCGGAGCGAATTGGTGTGCGAGTGCCTGCGGACGGCGTTGTTGCAGCGGACGCCTGGTTAAACGGTGAAGCTCTCGCCGCAGCCGCATGCACCCTTGGCATTGGGGTTGTTGAACACGAAGCCTGCCGTAAAATCATCCTCGACCCAGTTCATCGTCGATCCGATCAGATACAGGATCGACCCGCCATCGACGAACAAGGTGCCGCCGGGGGTATCGATGCGTTCGTCGAACGGCTTGGCCTCGGTCACATAATCGACCGAGTAAGCGAGGCCGGAACAGCCGCGCTTGGGCGTCGACAGCTTGACGCCGATCGCGCCCTCGGGCGCCTTCGCCATCAGCGCGGCGATGCGACCCTCGGCGGAAGCCGTCAGGATCAAGGCGGCGGGGCGTACCCGTGTGGTGGTGGTCATCGGCTTCGTCCTTCTTCTCCCCTCCCGCCTGCGGGAGGGGTTGGGGGAGGGGCTTTCCATCTGGGGAGCAGCGGCTTTCGCGAGGACTGCCCTCCCCTAACCCCTCCCGCAAAGCGGGAGGGGGATTTTATAGCATGCCCAATTCGAGCTTGGCGTCGTCGGACATCTTGGCCGGGTCCCACGCCGGGTCCCACACCAGATTGACCTCGGACGAGCCGATGCCGGGCACCGCGCCGACGCGCATCTCGACTTCCATCGGCATCGATTCGGCGACGGGGCAATGCGGCGTGGTCAGCGTCATGGTGACGACGGCATGGCCCGCCTCGGTCACATCGACACCGTAGATCAACCCGAGATCGTAGATGTTGACCGGAATTTCGGGGTCGTAAATGCCCTTCAGCGCCTCGACCACCGCCTCGTACAGCGCGCCGCCAGGCTCGCCCGCCGCATCGCCCGCTGGCTTTTGCGCGAGAAAGCCTTCGAGATAGTCGCGCTTGCGCTCGAGCGTCTGGCCCGGCGTTTCCTCCGCCGCCTCGACCCGCGCGCGCGGCGGCTGCTCGACCGCGCTCACTTCCTCGATTTCGATCCGGTCGCTCATCCGAAAATCCTCGTTACCCGTTCAATCCCGCGCACCAGCGCGGCAACATCGTCTGCAGTGTTGTAAACGCCAAAGCTGGCGCGCGCCGTCGCATCGACGCCGAGCGTCTCCATCAGCGGTTGCGCGCAGTGATGCCCGGCGCGCACCGCGACGCCCGCTTCGTCCAAGATGGTGCCGATGTCGTGCGGATGCACCCCCTGGATGCTGAAACTGACGATTCCGGCGGAATCCTCGGGCCCGAACAGCGCCACCGAATTGATCTGCGACAGCGCCTCGCGCGTCAGCGTGACCAACGCGGTTTCATGCGCGTGGATACGGTCGAGCCCGATGCTCTCGACATAGTCGATCGCGGCATGGAGCCCGAGCACGCCGACGATATGCGGCGTGCCCGCCTCGAACCGGCCCGGCGGGGGGGCATAGGTCGTCTTGGCGAAGCTGACCTTGTCGATCATCGACCCGCCACCCTGATAAGGCGGCATCGCTTCGAGCAAATCGGGCCGCGCCCACAGCACGCCGATGCCGGTAGGGCCGTAGAGCTTGTGGCCGGAGAAGACGTAGAAATCGCAATCGAGCGCAGCGACGTCGACCGCCATGCGCGGCACCGCCTGGCAACCGTCGAGCAGGAGTTTCGCCCCGACCGAATGCGCGATATCGGCGGCATGACGGGCATCGAGCACCGAGCCGAGCACGTTGGAGACATGCGCCAGCGCGACCAGCTTGTGGGCGGGCGTGATCATCGCCGCCATCGCGTCGAGGTCGATCTTGTGGTCGGGCGTCAGCGGGATGACGTCGATCGCCACGCCCAGCCGCTCGGCCACCATTTGCCACGGCACGATGTTGGAATGGTGCTCAAGCTGGCTCAGCAGGATGCGGTCGCCCGCCTGCAACTGGGTGCCCGCCCAGCATTGCGCCACGAGGTTGATGCCCTCGGTCGCGCCGCGCACGAACACGATTTCGTTTTCGGAAGCCGCGTTCAGGAAGCCAGCCACGCGCCGCCGCGCCGCCTCGAAGGCGAGCGTCATGTCGGCCGAGCGTTGGTACACGCCGCGATGCACGGTGGCATAGCTCGTGTCATAGCCGCGCGTGATCGCATCGATCACCGCTTGCGGCTTTTGCGCGGTGGCGGCGGTGTCGAGATACGCCCAGCCTGCGGGGATGGCGGGGAAATCGGCGCGGTGGTCGAGGGCTGCCAAAACCCCTCTCCCATCGGGAGAGGGAGGGAGGAGCGAAGCGACGGAAGGGTGAGGGTCAAGCGCGGTTGTCATAAGCCACCCTCACCCTTCCCATCGCTGCGCGATGGGCCCCTTCCCTCTCCCAACGGGAGAGGGAGAGACAGCATCCGCTCCAATGCCGCTTGCGCCGCCGCTTCCACGCGGTCGCGTTCGGCGGCGTCTTCAATCTCCTCGAACACCGAGCCGATGAACGCGCGCAGCAGCATCGCCTTGGCTTCGGGCGGGGCGATGCCGCGCGAGGCGAGGTAGAAGAGCGCATTGGCATCGAGTTCGCCGACGGTCGCGCCATGCGCGCACTTCACGTCATCGGCGAAAATTTCGAGCTCGGGCTTGGCATTGGCGGTGGCGGTGCGCGTCAGCAGCATCGCCTTGACCGACTGCGACGCATCGGTCTTCTGCGCATGGCGCGCGACCGCGACCTTGCCGAGATACGACCCCGTCGCCCGCCCGCCGAGCACCGAGCGCACGACCTGATTGGAGGTGGCATTGGGCTCGATATGGTTGAGCGTGGTGACGAGTTCGAGCGTCTGTTCGCCCCCGCCGAGCATCGCGCCGCCGAGTTCGAAATGCGAACCCTGATGGCACGTCACATCGATCGTCACGCGACCGAGCTTGCCGCCGGTGTTGAGCACATGGAAGGTTGCGGACGCCCCTTCGCGCAGGATCACACGGTAATCGCGGATCGCCACGGCATCGGTCGCGGCATCCTGCACGATAACGCGCGCGATCGACTCGCCAGCGGGAACGTCGATCACTTCGGCGGCAGGCACGGGCCAGACCGAGGCGACGGCTTCGAGATCGCTATACCGCCAGGATTCATCGCGACGCGTGGGGAGAGCGAGCGTCATGGCCGCGCCCCTGCCGCCAAGGTCCGCCGCACGCCTTCAAGCAAGGCGGGTTTGCGGCGATCGATACAGGCGGCAGCGGCTCCCTGATCGATCGCACCGGTCTTGACGCATTTCGCCGCAGTCCGGCACAATTGCTCATCGAGCCGAGCATTCCCGGTCGACTGGCTGAGGCCGCAGGTAAAGCGCCCCTGCGGATCGCGCCCCACCCGTACCGACAGCGCGGCAAGCCGACGACCGATCACAACGATGTCAGGCTCCTCGGCGGGCAGCGGCGTACCCTGCACCGCGAGCGCCAGGGCGAGCGCGATCACGCCACCACCCCGGCATAGCCTTCGCGCTCCAGCTCCGCCGCGAGTTCCGGCCCGCCCGAACGGATGATCCGGCCGGCCGAGAGGACATGCACGAAATCGGGCGCGACATAGCTCAGCAGGCGCTCGTAGTGCGTGATGAGGATCACCGCTTTCTCGGGCTTGCGCATGATGCGGTTGATACCCTCGCCGACGATGCGCAGCGCGTCGATGTCGAGCCCGCTGTCGGTCTCGTCGAGGATTGCGAGCTTGGGGTCGATCAGCCCCATCTGCACCATCTCATTGCGCTTCTTCTCGCCGCCCGAAAAACCGACATTGACCGGGCGCTTGAGCATGTCCTGGTCCATGCTCAGCGCATCGGCCTGCGCGCGCGCGAACTTGAGGAACTCGGCACCCGAGAGCGGCTTTTCGTCGCGGCCCTTGCGCTGGGCGTTCAATGCCTCGCGCAGGAACTGCACGTTGGACACGCCGGGGATTTCGACCGGATATTGGAAGCCGAGGAACAGGCCAGCGGCGGCGCGTTCGTGCGGGGCGAGCGCGAGCAAATCCTTGCCGTCGAATTCGACCGAGCCCGCCGTCACCTCATAACCGGGCCGCCCGCCGAGCACATAGCCCAGCGTCGACTTGCCAGCACCATTCGGCCCCATGATCGCATGGACCTCGCCCGCATTGACGGTGAGCGAGAGGCCCTTGAGGATTTCCTTGCCGTCGATTTCGGCGTGGAGGTTAGTGATTTTAAGCATCGTTAGTCTTCAGTTTCCATGATTGGCTGCTTGTTGAGCCGACGTCGCGCGACGTGAACGACAACAGCGCTAAAGTAGATGATCGCGTAGGTTCCGCCGGCCATTACCATTGCGGCAAAAACTAGTGTCGCCAGATAGTTGGTGGCTTCGACTCCAAAGAACCGGATCACGCCCTCGGCGAGTAACAGAAATAGGAACGCCATAATGATGCCGCTCCCAATGAAGTAGGCACGAAGCCGCCACCGCGCGCGTTTGAGGCGAGCGGCCTCCATCACCCCACCGCCCCCTCAAGCGAGATCCCCAACAACTTCTGCGCCTCGACCGCGTCTAGCCCCTCCCCTTCAGGGGAGGGGTTGGGGTGGGGCCTCTCCCAGCGATCCGACGCCTGTGCCAGCGCGATCACGACCGCATCGAAGACCCCTTCGAGTTTCGCCATCACATCGTGGTTCGATACCCGCAGCACGCGGAAGCCCAACCCCGCCAGCACATCGTCGCGCAGCCGGTCCTTGGCTTCATCATGCGTATCGCCATCGACTTCGACGATCAGCGCCTTTTGCGGGCAGACGAAGTCGGCAATGTAGCGGCCGATGACGGCTTGACGACGGAATTTGTGGCCGTTCGCCTGGCCGTTGGACAGCGCGCGCCAGAGACGTTTCTCGGGTTCGGTCGGGTTACGGCGCATTTCTCCGGCGCGCTTTTGCAACGCCGCTAGGTACTCGGCGGAGAGGCCCCACCCCCGGCCCCTCCCCTGAAGGGGAGGGGAGTCGGTGCGCCGATCATAGTCTTGCGGCGACAAACTCATCCGACCGACCCCTCAAGGCTGATCCCCAGCAATTTCTGCGCTTCGACCGCAAACTCCATCGGCAGTTGCTGGAGCACTTCCTTGGCGAAGCCGTTGACGATCAGCGCCACCGCCGCCTCTTGATCCAGCCCGCGCTGCATCGCGTAGAACATCTGGTCGTCGCTGATCTTCGAGGTGGTCGCCTCATGCTCGATCTGCGCCGACGGGTTGCGTACTTCGATATAGGGCACGGTATGCGCGCCGCATTGGTCGCCGAGCAGCAGCGAATCGCACTGGGTGAAGTTGCGCACGCCCTCCGCGCCGGGTGCCACGCGCACCAGCCCGCGATAGGTGTTGTCCGAACGGCCCGCCGAAATGCCCTTCGACACGATCGTCGAGCGGCTGCCCTTACCATTGTGAATCATCTTGGTGCCGGTATCGGCCTGCTGGCGGTTGTTGGTCACCGCGACCGAGTAAAATTCGCCGACCGAATTCTCACCGTTCAGCACGCAGGACGGATATTTCCAGGTGATCGCGCTGCCGGTCTCGACCTGGGTCCACGACACCTTGGAATTGCGGCCCTGGCAGAGCGCGCGCTTGGTGACGAAATTGTAGATCCCGCCCTTGCCGTTCTCGTCGCCGGGATACCAATTCTGCACGGTCGAATATTTGATTTCGGCATCGTCCAAGGCGACCAGTTCGACCACGGCGGCGTGGAGCTGGTTTTCGTCGCGCATCGGCGCGGTGCAGCCTTCGAGATAGGAGACATAGGCCCCCTTATCGGCGACGATCAGCGTGCGTTCGAACTGGCCGGTATTCTCGGCATTGATGCGAAAATAGGTGGACAGCTCCATCGGGCAGCGCACGCCCTCCGGGATATACACGAAGGTCCCGTCGCTGAAGACCGCGCAGTTGAGCGCTGCGAAGTAATTGTCATGCTGCGGCACGACCTTGCCGAGCCACTTGCGCACCAAGTCGGGATATTCTTTGATCGCCTCGCTGATCGAGCGGAAGATGACGCCCGCGCTTTCCAGTTCCTTGCGGAAGGTGGTGGCGACCGAGACGCTGTCGAACACCGCGTCCACCGCGACGCGGCGTTTGGGCTGGCCGTCCTCGCCAAGCTCCTCGACCCCGGCGAGCATCTTCTGCTCCTCGATCGGGATGCCGAGCTTTTCATAGACGCGCAGGATTTCGGGATCGACTTCGTCGAGCGAGCCGAGCTTGGGCTTGGCCTTGGGCTCGGCGTAATAATAAGCGTCCTGATAATCGATCGGGTCGATCTGCAGCTTGGCCCAATCGGGCGTCTCAAGCGTCAGCCACAAACGGTACGCCTGCAGCCGCCAGTCGAGCATCCATTCGGGCTCGCCCTTCTTGGCCGAGATGAAGCGGACGGTATCCTCGCTCAGCCCCTTGGGCGCGAAGTCCTGCTCGATGTCCGAATGGAAACCCCATTCATACGACTTGTTCGCGGCTTCATAGGCTTCGGCGTTCTTGGTGGCCATCATGCAGTCCTTGCCGCGCAGCGGCTACAAAACCTCTTTGTGCCTTTGCGGCTTTGTGCGAGAAAATTCTGCTCGCACGAAGACACGAAGACACGAAGAAGATGAGAAAATAAACGCGCTGCGCGCGGCTGGGGCGTCATGCTGGCATCCTCGACAGGCTTGCGAGCGTTACGCCGTCGAGCGCGCCGCGGACGGCGCCGTTGACGGCGTTCCAGTGCGGCTTGACGCGGCAGTCGCCTTCCAGCGCGCAGTCGTGGCGGCCTTCTTCGACACAGGCGGTCAAAGCGATCGGACCTTCGACCGCCTCGATGATCTCAGCCAGCGAAATCGCCGCTGCCGGGCGCGACAGGCGGAAGCCGCCGCCGGTGCCGCGCGTGCTCTCGATCAGGCCACCCGCCGACAAGCGGCTGACCAATTTCTGCACCGTCGGCAGCGGCAGGCCAGTCTCGTCGGCCAGCGTCGTCGCATTCAGCTTGGCCGCGCTGCCGCAATGTCGCGCGGCGGCGGACATCATTACGACGGCATAGTCGGCAAGGCTGGAAAGACGCATCGGCTCCAATCGGATTAATTCTGTCCGATTGCAAATGGGCGCAGTAGCGGCGCGGGTCAACCCCTGGTTGCACGGCCGCCCAAGGCGGCGCGCGCATGGCGCTATGTTTCGCTGATCAGCGGACTGACCACCCCGCCCAGCGCGCTCCGGTGCAAAATGGTCAATTGCGACAGCAGACCGGGATCGGCCCGGATCTGGCGCGGGGTAAGGCCGGTAAAATGCTTAACCTCGCGAATCATGTGCGACTGATCATAGAAGCCGCGGTCGATCGCATCGGCGACACCTTCCTCGCCCCCACGCATCGCCACCGGCGCGCGCAGCGCGCGATATTTGCGGGCGAGCACCTTTGGCGGCGCGCCGTACAGGATATTGCACTTCCGCTCGATCTGGCGACGCGACAAGCCCGTCGCCGCAATCAGACATTCCATTTCCGGCGACGGACTGCCCGCCAGCCACGCATCGACGTGGCGGATGAAATCGGCATAATGCGGGTCCACATTATGCAACAGGTCGCGCACCAGTGCCTCGCAAATCCCCACCCGTGGGCCGACACCGGGCGATTCGCGCAAAGCGTCGGCAACCCCCTGCAACCGCGCCGCACCAAACAGCGGCGCTGCATCGATCACACGGTTGAGCATCGTCGATGCGTCGGCCCCGATCATTGCCGACCATCCCGCAGCCGTCAGCCCCATCCCGAACACCGCCACCGGCCCGGCCACGCGCACGCTGCGCGGGCCGCTGGTCGGCCCAAGGACATGCGCGTCCGGTGCCTCCTGCGCGCTCCCGTCGGGAAAGGAATAGACCGCCTGGCCAGGCGACAGATGGAATCGCAATTGCGCATAATCGGCGCGCTCGACATCTTCCAGCATCGGCACGTCCGCTGAAAAATCGTAAAACAGCGTGATATACTCGGCTAGGTCGGCCGACGGCACGGCATAGTCCAGTTCAATCGATCCCACGCCGCGACGCCCCTGCCCTGTCGCGATCAAGTGTAACGCTTCTGCCAAACAAATAAAAGCGGCCCGGATGGTATACCATCCGGGCCGGAGGAAAGATGCTCCGGTCCGGAGCTTCTTGGGTCGCACTGCATTAATGGCGTCTTTCGAAGGTCGTGTATTGGACAAATTCGTCGCTTTTCATGCTAAATGCATAATTAAGGCACCTTTGCCGGCTTTGACGCCAGCGCTCCCGGATGCCATCAGGCGCACGATGCTGTTCCCACTGATCCGCCCCGCTTTGTTCGCGCTCGAACCCGAACGCGCGCACGCCCTCACCCTCAAGCTGCTGGCGCTCGGGGCCACGACAGGCGCTCCGTTCTTCCGCGCACAATCGCCCAACAGCCTGCGCACCTCCGTCGCCGGTCTGGACTTTGCCAATCCGGTGGGCCTGGCGGCCGGGGTGGACAAGGATGGTCGCGCGATCGACGGGTTTTTCGGGCTTGGCTTTGGCAGCGTCGAAATCGGTACGCTCACCCCACTGCCCCAGGCGGGCAACCCGCAGCCGCGCTTGTTCCGACTGGTCGAGGACCGCGCGGTGATCAACCGCATGGGGTTCAACAATGGCGGTATTGCCGCAGCGCTGCCGCGCGCAACGGCGGCAAGGCGGCGCGGGATCCTCGGTATCAATGTCGGGGCGAACAAGGACGCGCCCGACCGGATCGCCGATTATGCACATGGCGTGGCCGCTGCGGCGCAGGTGGCCGATTATGTCACGGTCAATATCAGCTCCCCCAACACGCCGGGCCTGCGCGATCTCCAGCATGGCTCCGAATTGACCGAGTTGCTCGCGGCGGCGGACGAGGCGCGGCGCGCGCCGATCGCGCGGCCGCGCCTGTTCCTGAAGGTCGCGCCCGATCTCGACGCGGCCGCGATCGATGCGATCGCGCGTGCCGCCGCTGCGCATCACGTCGATGCGCTGATCGTCAGCAACACCACCATTTCGCGCCCGCCGCTGCTCTCCGCGCACGCGGGCGAGACTGGCGGGCTGTCGGGTGCACCGCTTGCGGCTCTGGCACGCCAGCGGCTCGCCGATTTCCGGGCGGCGACAGGCGGTGCGATTCCCTTGATTTCCGCAGGCGGCATCGACAGCGCCGAGGAAGCCTATGCCCGCATCCGCGCTGGGGCGAGCCTGGTCCAGCTCTATACCGCCTTGGTCTATCAGGGCCCCGGCCTCGCCCGCCGCATCGTCCGCGGCCTCGCCAACACCCTGCAGCGCGACGGGTTCGCGACCGTCGCCGAGGCGGTTGGCACCAGCGAACGACACCGCGCAGCGTAAATCCTTGCCGACGTCTTTAGAGAGGACGGCGAGGCTGCTGCGGCGCAGGCGGCGGCTTGCCTGTGCGGTGAAGCGCGTTAGGGTCGTCGCATGAAAAGATCGCTCGCCGCCCTCGCCCTGCTGTTGCTCGCACCCGCCACCGCAGAAGCGCGCCGCCCCGCCCCCAAGCCCCCCGCCAGTCTCGGCATGGTCAGCGCTGCCGATCCCCGCGCGGCAGCGGCCGGCGCGGAGATCCTGCGCAAGGGCGGCAGCGCAACCGATGCCGCCATCGCGACGATGCTTGCGCTGAACGTGGTCGAGCCGCAAAATAGCGGCATCGGCGGTGGCAGCTTCATGGTGCATCACGATGCCGCGACCGACCGCACCACCGGGCTCGACGGGCGCGAGGCCGCACCTGCTGCCGCCGACCCAAAGTGGTTTTACGGGGCCGATGGGAAACCGCTGCCCATCTTTACTGCCATCCCCGGCGGCCGCAGCGTGGGCGTGCCCGGCAATTTGCGAATGATGGCGCTGGCGCATCAGCGGTATGGCAAACTGCCCTGGGCGACCTTGTTCGGCCCCGCTATCCACCTGGCGCGCGATGGCTTTGCGATCACCCCGCGCCTCCACAACGGACTCAACAATTTCGGTCGGCATCTCGATCCGTGGGCGCGCGCGCATTTCCTGGGCGACGACGGCAAGGCGCTCCCCGTCGGCACCATTCTGAAAAACCCGGAACAGGCCGCGCTGTTCAGCGCCATTGCCGCAAAAGGCCCAGACGCCTTTTATACCGGGGCGGTGGCGCAGAAGATCGTCGCGGCGGTCAACGGTGCCGCGCAGAATCCGTCCAAGATGACGCTGGCCGATCTTGCCAGCTACCGCGCCAAGGAGCGCGCGCCGATTTGCGGCACATACCGTGTCTACAAAGTCTGCGGCATGGGACCGCCCTCGGCTGGCGGGATCGCGGTGCTGATGATCCTCAAGCAGCTCGAGCGCTTCGACATGGCGGCGCTGGGCAAGAACAACCCGGTCGCGTGGCACCTCTTCGCCGAATCCGAACGGCTCGCTTATGCCGATCGCGATCTGTATCTCGGCGACCCCGATTATGTGCGCGTGCCGGTCAAAGGCTTGCTCGATCCCGGCTATATCGCCGTACGTTCGGCGTTGATCTCGCCCGAGCGCAGCATGGCGAGTGTCGCCCCCGGTACACCGCCGGGCGCTCCGCCGCGCACGCCCGCCCCCAATGCCGATATCCCCGGCACCAGCGATCTGGTCGCGGTCGACCGGCGCGGCAATGTCGCGGAGGTGACCACCACGATCGAGAGCTATTTCGGATCGGGCCTGTCGGTCGGGGGCGTGATGCTCAACAATGAGCTGACCGACTTCGATTTCGTCCCCGCCAAGGACGGCTATCTCGTCGCCAACCGCGTCGAAGGCGGCAAGCGCCCGCGCAGCTCGATGTCGCCGACCATCGTCTATGGCCCCGATGGCAAGGTACGGATCGCGATCGGCGCGGCGGGTGGGTCCACCATCATCGCGCAAGTCGCCAAGGCGCTGGTGGCGGTGCTCGACTGGAAAATGTCGGCGCAGGATGCGATCGGCCTTGGCTTGCTCTATGCCCCCAAGCTTGACGCAGTGGCCGAGAAGGGCACGCAACTCGATGCGATGGTGCCCGCGCTTCAGGCGCTGGGCGAGCATGTCCAGATCGCCCCGCTCGGCCTCAAGGCCAATGCGATCGAGCGCGTGAACGGTCAGTGGGTCGGTGCCGCCGATCCGCGCAGCGAAGGTGTGGCCGTACGCGAAGACGGCCAGACCACCCAGATCGTCCGCGCCGGTGCCGCGCCGCGACCGCCCGAATAACCCCCCTACGCGCAGCCGAATGCGGCGCGCTTACTCCCCGGGAGAGAACCATGCGTACCCTCGAACACTTCCCCAATCTCGTCGCGATGTTCCTCGCGCGCGCTGCCGAAAAGGGGGATGCCCCCTTTCTGTGGCATAAAACCGGCGGACAATGGGTCTCGCGGAGTTGGGCTGAGACTGCGCGTCAGGTGGCGAGCCTTGCGGCCGGCTTGAAAGCAATCGGGCTGGCACCCGGCGACCGGGTGATGCTGGTGTCGGAAAACCGCCCGGAATGGTGCATCGCCGATCTCGCGATCATGGCGGCGGGGTGCATCACCGTGCCGACCTACACGACCAATACCGAGCGCGACCATGCCCACATCATCGAGAATTCGGGTGCGAAAGCGGTCATCGTCTCGACCGCGAAACTGGCCAGGACGCTGCTCCCCGCCGCGATCCGCGCGAGCGCCGCGAAGATCGTGATCTGCATCGAGGATCTGCGGGCGAGCCAGGCCGGAGCACTCGAATTCCATCCGTGGAACCGCTTGCTCGCCGATCACGACACCGACCCGGCCAGCATCGCCGCGACCGCGACGCGCGACGACACCGCCTGCATCATCTACACCAGCGGCACCGGCGGCTCGCCACGCGGGGTGATGCAGCATCACGGCGCGATCCTGCACAATGTCCACGGCTGCTGCACGATCATCGAGGAGGATTTCGGCTGGGAGGACGAGGTATTTCTTTCGTTCCTGCCGCTATCCCACGCCTATGAGCATACCGGCGGGCAATATTTCCCGATCGGGCTCGGCGCGCAAATCTACTATAGCGAGGGCCTCGACAAGCTCGCCGCCAATATCGAGGAAGTCCGCCCGACCTTGATGGTGGTGGTGCCGCGCCTGTTCGAGGTGTTGCGCACGCGCATTTCCAAGGCGGTAGAAAAGCAGGGCAAGCTCTCCAGTTTCCTGCTCGGCCGCGCGCAAGCGCTCGGCACGAAGAAGGCGGCGGGCAAAGCGGGCTTGCTCGACAAACCGATGGACCTGTTCCTGGGCGCAACGCTCCGTCCCAAGATCCAGCAACGCTTCGGCGGGCGGATCAAGGCTTTGGTGTCGGGCGGGGCACCGCTCACGCCCGAGGTCGGCACCTTCTTCGAGGCGATCGGTATCACCATGCTGCAAGGCTATGGCCAGACCGAATCCGCCCCGGTCATCTCGTGCAACCGCCCCAAGGTCGGGCTCAAGATGGATACGGTCGGCCCGCCCTTGGTCGAGACCGAAGTGCGCATCGCCGAGGATGGCGAGATCCTGGTGCGCGGCGAACTGGTCATGAAGGGCTATTGGCGCAACGAGGCCGAAACCGCGCGAGTCCTCAAGGACGGCTGGCTGCACACCGGCGATATCGGGCTGATCGACACCAAGGGCCGCATCCAGATCACCGATCGCAAGAAGGACATTATCGTCAACGACAAAGGCGAGAATGTCGCGCCGCAAAAGGTTGAAGGAATGCTGACGCTGCAACCCGAAATCGCGCAAGCGATGATCTTCGGTGACCGGCGGCCCTATATGGTCGCAGTGATCGTGCCCGATGCCGAATGGACGCAGGAATGGTGCGCGCGCGAGGGCGATGTCTGTGACTTCAAGCGCCTCGCCGAGAACAGCCAATATCGCACCGCGCTCGGCCTCGCTGTGGAACGCGTGAATGCCGATCTTTCGGTGACCGAACGCATCCGCCGCTTCGTCCTCGCCGACGAGCCCTTCGCGATCGAGAACGAACAGCTCACGCCCTCGCTCAAGATCCGACGGCACGTGCTGAAGGCGGTGTACGGTGCCCGACTGGAGGCACTGTACAAGGCGTAGGTCACTTCGCCTTCGGCACCACCTGCATCGTCCAGTCGCGATCCGGGCGAAGGTACTTGGCCGCCGTCGCCTGCAGGTCCGCCGCCGTCATCGTGGAAATGTCCGAATAGAGGTGCGTCAGCGCCGCGATGCGCGCGGGCTCATAGGTCGCGCCGTCGAGCTGGTTCATCCAGAACTGGTTGCCGGTCGATTGCCGCATGATCGATTGCTGCATCGGCCCGATCGTGCGCTTCAGCTCGTCCTCATCGACAGGCTTGGCCACCAGTTCGGCGGCAATCTCGCGCGAGAGCTTGAAAAACAGCGGGATGTTGTCGGGCGCGACCTGGCCGATCGCCATGATGCGCCCCCCGCTCGGCGTGCCTGTCGGCCACGAACTGGAGACGTTCGGGCTGTAGCTTGCGCCGGCTTGCGAGCGCAGGCGATCGAACAGGCGATCGCTGAAAATCGCCGCCAGCACGTCGAGACGGCGCGATTCGGTCGCGCCCGCGACGCCGCCACCGGTCGGCCAGGCGATCACCGCCGCTGCCTGATTGTCCGGTCCGTCATGCGTGCGCACCACGGGCGACAGATTGTGCGCGGGGAAACGCACCGGCGGCACCACCAGCCCTGCAGGCACGGCGCGCGGCGGCAAGGCTCCCAGCGTCTTTTGCACCGCCGCAATCGCGGCATCGGCCTTGATGTCACCGAACACCATCACTTCGATCGGCCCGGTCTTGAGCAACGGCTCCCACAGCGCGCGGAACGATTGCGGCGTCGTGGCGGTGATCGCCTCCAGGCTGGGGTTGCCCCAGCGCGGATCGCCGTCGTGCAGCAAGCGTTCGAGATCGCGCGACAACACCCCGTCGGGCGACGCGTTTGAGCTCGGATATCCCGAGATCGCCACCGCCCGCGCGCGCAGCACCGGTGCCGGATCCCAGGCTGGCGCGGACAGTGCCGCTGCCATCAAGCGCAATTGATCGTTGAGATCGGTCGGCGAGGTCATCGCATTGTAGGTGAAGGCGTCCTCGTCGATGCCGAAGTCGAGCCCGATCCGTCGGCCCGAGGTCAATTCATCGAGATCGCCCTGGTTGAGTTTGCCGATACCGCCTGCGGTCAGCGCAAGCCCGGCCGCCCAGGCCGCAGTTTCGCGATCGGTCGGCAAGGCGTTGTACCCGCCACCGAAGCGCACGCGGACATAGACGCGGCTGTCCTCCGACGTTGTCGGATAGATCAGCACGCGCACGCCGTTGGACAGCGTATATTCCTGCATGTCGAACTCTTTGATCGGCGTGTTGGACACGATCGTCGCCGGTGCCCCGAGTTTGGGCAACGTATCGAACGTCACTTTGCCCTGCTTGATGCGCTTGCCCGCGAGACCTTTGACATCGACCTTGAGCGCCGCAGCGAGTTTCGTCTCGATGCCGGGCTCGGCCGCCGGGGTCGAGATCAGGGCGCGGGTCGCGCTGCCCTGAAAGAGGCGTCGGGTCGAGGCGAGGATTTTGTCCGGCGCGAAGAAGCCCTTTTTCTCGGCGTCTTCGAAAACCTTCTGGATCGTCGATGGCGCGGTCGTGGTCTCGCGAATGTCGAGTGCCTGCACCATGTCGTCGGCTTCCTTGCTGCCCGCCTCCGCGCGATAGGTGTCGACCAGCGTCTTGAAGGCGATGCGCTCCTCGGCGAGTTCGCGTTCGATCTCGGCCCTGGTCGGCGGCGAAGCCTGTGCGTCGGCGATGACCGCGCGCACGTCCTTCAAGGCCGGCTCCCACGCCGAGCCAACCGGCAGGATCGTGACAAAGGTGCCGTTGGCCGAACGCGACGGATCATCGAGCCGGACGGCGGCCGCGATAAAGCTGCCGCCCGAGCGCGCCCGCGTTTCCAGCCGACGGTTGATCACGGCGAGCGCGGTCGAGTCGGCCAGGCGCTTCTGGTTGAACAGGACAGTATCGTCGTTGTAGCGCCAGGGCCGGAGGATCGCCATTTCGATCCGCGTCGGGATACCGGGCTCGACCACCGCCTTGGTGGTGATCTGCTTGGGATCGGGCACGCCGAAATCGGGGTCGGCGGGATTTGGGCCGGAGCCCTTCCAATCGGCGAAATTCTTGGCGACCATCAGTTCGAGCTTGGCCGGGTCGAAATCCCCCGCAATCACCACCAGGGCACGCTCGGGGCGATACCAACGATCGTGAAACGCTTTCACCGTCTCTGCGGTCGCCGCCTCAAGCTCGGCGACATGGCCGATCGGCGAACGATCGGCGAGCGGCTGCCCGGCGAAGAAGGTCGCGTTCAGCGCATCGATCACGCGCACCTGCGGCCCGGGTGCCTCGCGCTGCTCGGCGAGCACGGCCGGGCGCTCGGCATTGAGCGCTTGCGGCGTAATGTTGGGTTTGGACACCATGCCCGCCAGAATGTGCAGGCTCTCGTCGATCCCGGCATCGGTCGCGCTCGGCAGATCGAGCTTGTAGACGGTCTGGGTCGGGGTCGTCTGAGCATTGGTATCCGAACCGAAGGTCGTCCCCATCCGCTGCCAGATCCGCTTGGCCTCGCCATCGGGCACATATTCCGAACCGCGGAACGAAAGATGCTCGATCAGATGGGCAAAGCCACGTTCGCCCTCATTTTCATACAGCGACCCTGCATCGATCCGCACCCGCACCGAAATCTGGCCGGGCGGCACGCCATTCTTGCGCACCGCATAGCGCAGGCCGTTCTTCAGCACGCCGAAATGCCATGCCGGATCGGGCGTGATGTCGCTGCCTTTGTAAAGCCATGCCGCCCGGCTGGCGATGGCCGCGCCGGGGCGTCCATCGGTGGCGTCGGCGCTCGACGACGGAGTGGCCTGCTGCGCCTCGGCGCGACTTTCGGGGGCACGTACCGAATGCTGGGGGGCGGCGCCGATGGTGAGAAAGGCGAGAAGGGCGAGGCGCGAGGCGCGCGAATACACGATCATGCCGGGCACGATAGCGCGGTGAACCCACCTCCGCCAGCGACACCCGTTCGACACCTGGCCGAGGATTGCTTTTCGGCGACGATGCGTTTCCTATTCGAGTCCTATTCGCAACACATCCGCTCTTGCGCGCACGCCCCCCGCGCGCCACATGCCAGCCATGCTGATCGAGACCGAAACAACGCCCAACCCGGCGACGCTCAAATTCCTTCCCAACCGGACGGTAATGGAAGCGGGCACGCGCGATTTCGTCACGCCCGAGGAAGCCGAAGCTTCGCCGCTGGCAGAAGCCCTGTTTGGCTTGGGTGATGTGACGGGCGTGTTCTTCGGGCGCGACTTCGTTTCCGTCACCGCCGCCCCCGGCACCGACTGGAGCAACCTAAAGCCCGACGTGCTCGGTCTGTTGCTCGACCATTTCAGCGCCGACATGCCACTGTTCCGCCCCGGCACTGCGGGCGCGATCAGCGTCCCGGCTGAAGACTCCTTCACCGACGACCCCGAAGATGCCGACATCGTCGCGCAGATCAAGGACCTGATCGAAACGCGGATCCGCCCTGCGGTCGCCAACGATGGCGGCGACATCGTCTATCGTGGCTTCGACAAGGGCAAAGTCTATCTGGCGATGCAGGGCGCATGCGCCGGATGCCCATCCTCGAGTGCGACGCTGAAGAATGGCATCGAGCAACTGTTGCGATATTACGTCCCCGAAGTCACCGAAGTGCGAGCTGTATGATGACCGTTTTGAACGACGCGACCCTGGACCAGATCTTCCGCACCGCGCGGACCTATAACGGCTATACCGATGCGCCGGTCAGCGAGAGCGACCTGCACGCCATCTGGGAGCTGATGAAATGGGGCCCGACGTCGGCGAACCAGCTTCCCGGTCGCTTTATCTGGTGCACCAGCGATGCCGCCAAGGCCAAGCTGGCGGAATGCTGCTCGGCGCAGAACGCGCCAAAGGTGCTCAAGGCCCCGGTGACGGTGATCATCGGCATGGATCGCGATTTCCACAATTATCTGCCCGAGCTGTTCCCGCACGTCGACGCCAAAGCGTGGTTCGAGGGCAATGCCGAGCTCCGCGCCGCCTCTGCCTTCCGCAATTCGACGCTGCAGGGCGCGTACTTCATTATCGCGGCGCGTGCGCTGGGGTTCGATACCGGGCCGATGTCGGGCTTCGATGCGGGCAAGGTCGATGCCGCCTTCTTCGCCGATACGCCCTCGGTCACCACCAACTTCATCTCGACGCTTGGCCATGGTGACCCCGCGACGATCTTCGATCGCCTGCCGCGCCCGGCGTTCGAGAAGTTCAACAGCATCGCCTGATCGCGGTTTGCGCACCCTCGTCATCGAAACCGCGACGGCGGCTTGCTCGGTCGCGTTGATCGAAGGCACCCGAATCGTCGCCCACGCCCATGAAATTGTAGGGCGCGGTCATGCCGAGCGGCTGGTGCCGATGATCGCGGCGTTGCCCGAGGGCGGCCGCGCAGCCCACATTCTGGTCGATTGCGGTCCCGGCAGCTTTACCGGCATCCGCGTCGGCATCGCCGCTGCACGCGGCCTCGCGCTCGGCTGGGGAGCCAGTCTCAGCGGCTATTCTTCGCTACCGCTACTGGCGGCCGCCGCCTTTTCGCGCGGCATGACGGGCGAAATTGCCGTTGTGCTGGAAGGCGGCCACGGCGAAGTGTTCATGCAGGGGTTCAGCGCCCCGCTTGCCGAAACCGGTCCGTTCGCCTCGCTGCGTCCCGAAGTGGCACTGGCCACTTTGAACGGTCGACCGGCCGTCGGTAACGGCGTGCGCTTCCTCACCGCGTTGGACCCGACAGTGGCAGCCGAAGCCTGGCTGCCCGACGCCATGGATGCAGTGCTGCTGACGCCTGGCCTGGCCGGGTTGGAGCCGAAACCCATTTATGGGCGCGCCCCAGACGCAAAACCGCAGGCCACTGCGGAAGCTGCCGCATGAGCACGATGCTCGGGATCGATTTGCGCAGCGGTGCCGTTGCCGATCTCGCGATCGTCGATCGAATCATGCAGGCAGCGTTTGATGCCCGTTTCGGAGAAGCGTGGACTCACAATCAAGTCCTGGGTCTGCTGGCCATGCCCGGTGTGTGGCTGACGATTGCCGAAGTCGGCGGAGAGCCGGCCGGTTTTGCGCTCTGCCGCCGAGTCCTGGAAGAAGCGGAGTTGCTGCTGCTTGCGACCGCGCCGCATTTGCGGCGGCGCGGCGTTGCCGCTGCTTTGCTCCGCGCGGTCGCGTCGGACGCGTCGGCGCAAGGTGCGCGGACGCTCCACCTGGAAGTGCGCGACGGCAACGAAGCGATCAAGCTCTATAGCAACGAAGGCTTTGCAAAAGTCGGCGAACGTCGAGATTACTATCGGGGACCTAACGGTCGCCTGTTCGATGCTCTGACATTTCAGCGGGACCTAGCCTAACAATTTTACCTAACAATACTGTCATGCGGCACAATACCTACTTGCGCGAACCGTTCTCAAGCGCGATAGGCGTGTCCCTGACGATGCGTAACAATCGTCCAGTTCGGTTGAAAGGATTATTAATGGACACCATGAACGAGCTTCAGGAGACTTTGATCACGCTGACCGCAGATATTGTTGCGGCCCATGTCAGCAACAATAGCGTCGCGGTTTCGGATCTTCCGGTGCTGATCGCTCACGTTCACGGTGCATTAAGCAACCTCGGCGGCCCCGCACCCATCGAAGTCGTGAAGCAGGAACCCGCCGTGTCGGTCCGCTCCTCGATCAAGCCCGACTTCATCGTGTGCCTGGAAGACGGCAAGAAGTTGAAGATGCTGAAGCGTCACCTGATGACACACTATCAGATGACCCCGGAGCAATACCGCACGAAGTGGAATCTTCCTGCGGATTATCCGATGGTTGCACCGAATTACGCGGAACAGCGCCGCACGCTGGCCAAGAAGATTGGCCTCGGCACCAAGCGCCGCAAGGTCGTTCGCTGACCCCTTGGCCCCTCCCCGGCGTGGGAGGGGCTGACCCCTGTCCTATTGCGAATCACTATCCCCTTTCGCAACAATCGCGAAACGCCTAAACGCGTCTCATGGCGCGTCACATCGATCTCGAAGCTCTCTGTGCAGAAAAAGGCCTGCGCATCACCGATCAGCGGCGCGTAATCGCGCGCGTGCTGTCCGACGCCGATGACCATCCCGACGTCGAGAAGGTGTATGAACGCGCGTCCGCCATCGATCCCGGCATTTCGATTGCGACGGTGTACCGCACCGTCCGCCTGTTCGAAGAAGCGGGTATTCTCGACCGCCATGATTTCGGCGATGGCCGCTCGCGTTACGAGCCCGCCCCCGAGGCGCATCACGATCATTTGATCGACGTCGAAACCGGCAAGGTCATCGAATTCGTCGATCCCGAACTCGAACAGCTGCAAAAGGCGATTGCGGAACGATTGGGCTTCCGCCTGGTCGATCACCGCATGGAACTCTACGGCGTAGCGCTCGACCGCAAGGCCTGAGGCGATGCCGATTCGCCCGGAAGCCCGCGCGGCGGCGGCGGCGGGCAACCCGCCCCCGCTTGGCTGGCTCGGCTGGTGGCGGCTGTGCATCCGCTCCGTTCTGTTGGCGCTTGCCCTGCTGATCGCGATTCCGCCGCATTATCTGTGGCGAATCCTGCATATTTCCTCGCCGTGGCCGCGCTTCTTTCTGGCCGCCGCCGCCCGGATTTGCGGTGCGCGGGTGAAGGTGAAGGGCGCGGCGCTGAAGCGCGACGTCTTTTACATCTCCAACCATGTCAGCTGGATCGACATCCTCGCGATCGCCGGGGCCAGCGGCACCGCCTTCGTCGCCAAGGCCGAGATTCGCGATGCCCCGATCGTCGGCTGGCTCGCCACGCTGAACCGCACCGTATTCGTCGAGCGCGAGGATCGCCTGGGCGTTGCCGAACAGATCAACCGCCTGCGCGATGCGCTGGCTGAAACCTGGTCGGTCACCGTGTTCCCCGAAGGCACCACCACCGACGGACGCTCCCTCTTCCCGTTCAAGACACCGATGCTGAAGGTGCTGGAGCCGCCCCCGCCCGGCATTCTCGTGCAGCCGGTGTTGCTCGATTATGGCGCGGCGAGCGAGGAAATCTCCTGGATCGGCGTTGAAACGGGTAAGGACAATGCGGTTCGGCTGCTCGCCCGGCGCGGCACGTTTCGCATGACCGTCACGTTTCTGGAACCCTTCCATCCGCGCGACTTTCCGGGGCGCAAGGCGATTGCCGCCGAAAGCCGCCGTCGCATCGAAGAGGCGCTGGTCCGCACGATCGGCCACCCGCTGCGGCCGTTTACCGGACACGCGCAACCGTAATTTGTCACGCTCGCGCGGCGCGCCTATAGCCCGCGCATCATGAAACCCGCCCCCAAAACCTATGCCGTAAAGTCGTTCGGCTGCCAGATGAACGTCTATGACGGCGATCGCATGGCCGAATTGATGGCCGCGCAGGGCCTGACCCAGGCTGATCCGACCGAGGCCGATCTGGTCGTGCTCAACACCTGCCACATTCGCGAACGCGCGACCGAGAAGGTCTATTCGGACATCGGACGGCTGCGCAAGGAAGCGCTGCGCGACATTGGCCGCGCGCCGATGATCGCCATCGCTGGTTGTGTGGCGCAGGCCGAGGGTGCCGAGATCGTGCGCCGCGCCAAGGTGGATGTGGTGGTGGGGCCGCAAGCCTATCACAATCTGCCCGAGTTGGTTGCGCGGGCAGCACGCGGCGAATCCGCGCTCGATACCGATATGCCGGTCGACATGAAGTTCGGCCATTTGCCCGCGCGCCGCCGCGTGCCGCCGAGCGCGTTCCTGACGGTGCAGGAAGGCTGCGACAAATTCTGTACCTATTGCGTGGTGCCCTATACGCGCGGTGCCGAAGTCTCGCGCGGCTGGGACCAGATCGTCGACGAGGCCAAGGCGCTGGTCGATGCGGGCGCGCGCGAGATCACGCTGCTGGGGCAGAACGTCAACGCGTGGAGCGACGATACACGCGGCCTGCACGATCTGATCGCGGCGCTGGCCGAGATTCCGGCGCTGGCGCGGATCCGCTATACCACCAGCCACCCCAATGACATGACGCAGGGTCTGATCGACGCGCATGGCGACGTCGAGAAGCTGATGCCGTTCCTGCATTTGCCCGTGCAATCGGGCAGCGACCGCGTGCTGCAGGCGATGAACCGCAGCCACAGCCGCGATTCTTACCTGCGCATCCTCGACCGCGTTCGCGCGCGCCGCCCCGACATTGCGCTGTCGGGCGATTTCATCGTCGGCTTTCCCGGCGAAACCGATGCCGATTTCGAGCAGACGCTGAGCCTGGTCGATGCGGTCGGCTATGCCCAGGCGTACAGCTTCAAATACAGCCCGCGCCCCGGCACCCCGGCGGCAACGATGGCCGAACAGATCCCTGAAACGGTGATGGACGAACGGCTCCAGCGGCTACAGGCCGCGCTCAACCGCGATCAGGCGTCGTTCAATGCCGCCACCGTCGGCCGCACGTGCCAGCTGTTGCTCGAGCGGCCCGGCAAGTTGCCGGGCCAGTTGATCGGCAAGAGCCCGTGGCTGCAATCGGTCCATTTGGTCAGCGATGCCGCGATCGGCGATCTGGTCGAGGTCACGCTGGCAGAAGCTGGGGCCAATTCCATGCTGGGGACGCGCACCGCCTAAATTCTCCCCTCCCTGAAAGGGAGGGGTCGGGGGTGGGTCGGCGCGTTGTCGCACCCGGACGCCCGCCTCAAACCAACCCACCCCCAGCCCCTCCCTTTCAGGGAGGGGAGCCGCACACACCCCTCGACACCGCCTAACAAAAAGCCCAAATAGGGGCCATGTCGAAGCCCGCGCCAACCGATCTCGTTCCGCCGCAATGGAAGCGCAATCCGGTGGCCTTGTGGGTTTATATCGCGGCGGGTGTCGGCATGATCCTGCTGTCGGGCGGACGCATCGTGCTCGAGCGTATCGGGCTGCGACGCTGATATCTGCCCGCCCCCGATCAAGCACGCGATCCGCGGCCTCGCATTGTCTTCCTAAAGTGTTGCCCACCCAACAGAGCAAAGGAAACGCATGAGCCGCAAGCCTGTCCCCGCGCAATCCGGTGATCGTAGTCGCGCTGAACTGGTGTTCGACCGGCCCCAATTGATGGCGCAACTGTTCGGGGAGTTCGACCAGAATCTGCTCGCGCTGGAGAACAAGCTCGGCGTCTATATCACCGCGCGCGGCAATAAGGTGGGGCTGGAGGGCAGCGCCGAAGCGGTGGCGCAGGCGCGCGATGTGCTGCACGGGCTCTACAACCGCATCGTGCGCGGCGAAGTGGTCGATCCCGGCCTGATCGACGCGGTCATCGCCATGTCGAGCGAGCCGACGCTCGCCGGGATCATCCAGGCCGATGCCGGTGGCGGCGCGGTGCCGCAAATCATGATCCGCACGCGCAAGAAGACGATCGTGCCGCGCACCATCGCGCAAGCGCATTACATGCGGCAATTGCTGAACAACGACATCATCTTCGCGCTTGGGCCAGCGGGCACCGGCAAGACCTATATCGCGGTCGCACAAGCCGTCGCGCAGCTCATCACCGGCAGCGTGCAGCGGCTGATCCTGTCGCGTCCGGCGGTGGAGGCGGGCGAAAAGCTCGGCTTCCTGCCCGGCGACATGAAGGAGAAGGTCGATCCCTATCTCCGCCCGCTCTACGATGCGCTCAACGACTGCCTGCCCGCCGAGCAAGTCGAACGGCGCATCGCCAGCGGTGAAATCGAGATCGCGCCGATCGCCTTCATGCGCGGGCGCACGCTGGCCGATGCCTTCATCATCCTCGACGAAGCGCAGAACACCACGCCTGCGCAAATGAAGATGTTCCTCACCCGCTTTGGCGAAAACAGCCGCATGGTGGTGTGCGGCGATCCCAAGCAGACCGATCTTCCCGGCGGGATGAACGCGTCGGGGCTGAACGACGCGGTCGGTCGGCTGGAGGGCGTCGAAGGCCTGTCGATCTGCCGCTTCGGCAGCGGCGACGTGGTGCGCCACCCGATCGTCGGGCGCATCGTCGAGGCGTATGAGGGGAAGGATGCTTGATTTTTGGGGCACCTTAGGATATACTATTTCAATATCCCGGATATACTGAGACGCACGATGGCATCGCTCTACATCAAGGATCCGGACACGACAGCATTGGCAGCACGGGTCGCAACTCGACTCGGCCTGAGTAAAACGGGCGCGGTAAAGAAGGCTTTGCAGGCGATTGAGGCCAATATGAACCGCGCCGATCGTCATCCGAATGCGCCCGAGTGGTTACAGCAGTTTTGGCGGGACCACCCCCTTCCGCCCCCTACCGGACTGTTGGCAGACAAGACGTTTTTTGACGAATTATCGGGCGATCTGTGAGCATTTTGATCGACGCATCGGCCCTTGTGGCCATGATCGCGGGTGAGGAGGAGGCCGTCGCATTGGCCGAGCGGGTCGACAGTCATGTCGAGCGAATGACGTCCGCAATTGCCTATTGGGAAACGGTCGCGGCGCTTTGCCGCTCCTATGGATATGCCCCCGATGTGGCCAACCAAGTCGTGCGAAACTTCGTCGACAAGCGCGTGATACGTATCAATCCCGTCTCGTTTGCAGAGACGCAAGTCGCGATAGACGCCTACGCACGCTATGGAAAAGGCCGCAGCCCCGCGAGCCTGAATATGGGTGATTGCTTCGCTTATGCCTCGGCGACGACGAGCGGAGCCGAACTTCTTTATAAGGGCAATGATTTCGCCCTAACGGACCTCGCATGATCTTACGAAAATTGCAGCAAGGGCAGCGGACATCCCGCTGAGCTCAACATGGGCGATTGCTTCGCTTATGCCTGCGCCAAAACCAACGACGCCAAATTGCTCTACACGGGCAACGACTTTGCAAATACGGACATGGCCTGATGCTTGAAATCGCCCTTTCGCGCGAAGATGTCTGGCCCGAGCAGGATTGGGAGGCGCTTGCCACCCGTGCCGCGACGGCGGCGATCGAGCGCACGCCGCACGACCCCCTGCTCTCCGTCACCGCCACGGTCGAAATCTCGATCCGGCTGACCGACGATGCCGAGGTGCAGACGCTCAACGCGCAGTATCGCCAGAAGGACAAGCCGACCAACGTGCTGTCCTTCCCGATGGTGCAGGCCGATCTGCTCGACACGATCGACCAGAATAGCGACGATGGCGAGGTGCTGCTCGGCGACATCGTGCTCGCTTATGAGACGTGCGTGCGCGAGGCCGCCGAAAAAGGCGTGAGCGTCGATGATCATGCGTCGCATTTGATCGTGCATGGCACGCTGCATTTGCTAGGGTACGATCATCTCGACGATCGGGAGGGCGATGCGATGGAGGCGATCGAAATCGACGCGCTCACCGCCCTTGGGATCGCCAACCCTTATTGTCTCGAAGAGGACTAAACGACCGCCATGCCCGACGGCCAAAGTACGACCGGCACCGCCAGCCATCTCGGCGGTGCCCCGCATAACGAAACCAGCATCTGGCGGAGTTTCCGCAGCTGGATTTCGGGTCATTCGGGCGACGAGTCGCTCCGCGCCACGCTCGAAGAAGCGATCGACGCGCATGAGGACGACCCGGCACCCGACGCCAAGGGCGACCTCTCCCCGCTCGAACGCACGATGGTGCGCAACCTGCTCCATTTCGGCGAGCGCGATGCGGGCGATGTCGGCGTGCCGCGCGCCGACATCGTCGCGGTCGAGGAGCAGACCAGCTTCGCCGATCTTGTGCGGCTGTTCGCCGAGGCCGGGCATAGCCGCCTGCCGGTCTATCGCGAAAAGCTCGATACGATCATCGGCATGGTGCATATCAAGGACGTGTTCGCGATCCTCGCCACCGGGGCCGAGCATCCGGCGAGCATCGCCGCGCTGATCCGCGAGCCGCTCTATGTGCCGATGTCGCGTGGTGCGCTCGATCTGCTGGCCGATATGCGCCAGAAGCGCGTGCATCTTGCGATCGTGCTCGACGAGTATTTCGGGACCGAGGGGCTGGTTACGATCGAGGATCTGATCGAGGAGATCGTCGGCGACATTGAGGACGAGCATGACGATGCGCCGCATTCGCTGCTCGTGCCGCTGGATGGGGGCGCATGGGAGGCCGATGCCCGCGCCGAGCTGGAGGATGTCGGCGAGACGATCGACCCGCGCCTGGCCGAGGTGGATGGCGACATCGACACCATCGGCGGCCTCGCTGCGGTGCTTGCCGGGCACATGCCGCATGTCGGCGAATGCCTGGTGCACGACAGCGGCTGGACGCTGGAAATCACCGCCGCCGACACGCGCCGCGTGCTGGGCGTGCGACTGCATCCGCCCAAGGCCGAGCCAGAGCACGCCTAACCAGGCCCCCTGCCCCGCGCCCCACCGCAAGCCGGAAAGTTAGGGGAAAGTTAGGCGTAAACGCCATCGTTCGTCCTCCCTCCGGGGCGATGGTTACAGGCTGTCTGCGGGGTCCATCATTGCCGGGGGAGCATGGCATAAGCGCCGCGATGTAGGACAGGGGTAGAGCCGCCCGGCACCGCCGCGCCATGCCTTATCCGGCGCTTGCCCAGGACAGGATCGATTTGGTCAGTGCTTCCGCCACGGGCTCGCCGCGCCCAGGACCGATGATCACGAATTCCATCTCGGGCAATATGGGGAGCGCGGCATCGGCGGTAATTCTAGCCAAGCCCGCTGGCAGCAAGCGCAGCGAATGCGGCATCATGCCGAGGCCAGCGCGCGCGGCGGCGGTCAAGCCGCTGAGGCTGGCGCTGGTGAAGGCGACGCGCCACGGTCGCCGCGCCTGATCGAGCGTCGCGATCGCCATGGCGCGGGTGACGCTGGGGGGCGGATAGAGCAACAGCGCCAGCGCACCCTCCGCATCCGGCTGATAGCCGGGGCGCGATACCCATTCAACCGCTTCGCGCCACGCCGTCACGCCGCGCGGATCGCCCGAGCGACGTTTGACGAAGATGATATCGAGCGTGCCGGCGTCGAACGCATCGTAGAGATTCTGGCTGAGCCCTGCGGTCACCACCAAATCCACCTCCGGGTGGCGCCGCGCGAAACTGGCCAGCACATCGGGCAGCGCCGACAGCACGAAATCCTCGGACGCGCCAAAGCGCAGGCGCCCGCGCAACGGGGTGCCGGATACCTGCCGCTCCAGCGCGCCATAGGCATCGAGAATGCGTCGGGCAGGATCGATCAAGGTCTCGCCATCGACCGTCAGCGCCACCCTGTGGGTGTCCCGCGCGAACAGGCTGCGCCCCAGGGTCGCCTCCAACCGTTTGATTTGCTGGCTGACGGTCGACTGGCGCGTGCCGAGCACGCGCGCCGCCGCAGTGAAGCTGCCCGTCTCAGCCACGGTCACGAAAGCAACCAGCAAATCGGGGTGGACGGCATCCATAGTCATCATGATAGATGATAACTGTTATTGCTGCCATCACAATTGTGCGTAAGCAGTTAGCCGCCTAAGTCGGCGGGGCCTCCTTCAGGATGTTTGCCATGCCCACTGTCCGCTCGCTAATCGCGCGTTCCCCGATCGACCCGTATTTGCTGCTGTTGATCGGCACGGTCGGGCTCGCCATCCTTCTGCCCGCGCGCGGCACCGCCCAGCCGCTGGCGGAAAGCGCAGTGACGGTGGCCGTCGGGTTGCTGTTCTTCCTCTATGGCGCGCGCCTGTCGCCCGCAGCGGTCTGGGCGGGGATTTCGCATTGGCGACTGCAATCGCTGGTGTTCGCCAGCACCTTCGTGATCTTTCCGATCATCGGGCTGGGGGCCTCCTGGGCGGTGCGGGGCTTGCTGCCGCCCGACATTGGCGTGGGCCTGCTCTATCTGTGCCTGTTGCCCTCGACCGTGCAATCCTCGATCGCCTTTACCGCGATCGCGCGCGGCAATGTGCCCGCCGCATTGTGCAGTGCCTCGCTCTCCAATCTGCTTGGCGTGGTGCTGACCCCAGTGCTGGTGGCGGTGCTGCTGTCCACGGCCGGGGGCGGCTTTTCGATCACGGCGATCGAGGGCATCGCCTTGCAGATCCTGCTGCCGTTCGTCGCCGGGCAAGCGGTGCGGCCGTGGATCGGGGCGTGGCTGTTGCGCCACCGCACACTGACCGCAGTGGTCGATCGCGGATCTATCCTGCTGGTGGTCTATGCCGCGTTCAGCGCCGGCGTCGTCGCGGGCGTGTGGACCAGCCTGTCGGTGTCCGACCTGGTGATCGTGCTGGCGGTCGACCTGATAATCCTGGCGATCATCATCGCCGTGACCACCCTGCTCAGCCGCCGTCTGGGATTTTCAACCGAGGACGAGATCGCAATCGTATTTTGCGGATCGAAGAAGAGCATGGCGGGCGGCATTCCGATGGCGACGATCCTGTTCGCCGGGCATGCGGTCAGCTTGATCGTGTTGCCGCTGATGCTGTTCCACCAGGCGCAATTGTTCGTCTGCGCGACGCTGGCGCGTCGTTATGCCAAGCGGCCGATCGAAGACGCGCCGCCGGCCGCCGCGCAGCCGAGCCCGGTTCGCATCTTGACCAGTGCATGATGCCACCGCGCCCGCGTTTATATTAGCCGCCCGATCACTCTACGCGGATTAATCCATTTCTCCGATCAAGCGCGCCATGCCATCCTCTGCGAAAGCCAACCAGAAGCCGCATTGGAGACTGCCATGAATGCCGAAACGAAATGCCCGATGGGTGGGGGCAAGGTGGATGGCAATGCCGTCCTGTTCGAAATGACCAACCGCCTGTGGTGGCCGAACCAGCTTGACCTGACCGTGCTCCACCAGAACCCGCCAGCCGGCGACCCGATGGACCCCGATTTCGATTATGCCGAGGCGTTCAAGGCCCTCGATCTGGCGGCGGTGAAGGCCGACATCTTCGCACTGATGACCGAATCGCAGGACTGGTGGCCGGCCGATTTCGGCCATTATGGGCCGCTGTTCATCCGCATGGCGTGGCATAGCGCGGGCACGTACCGCATTGGCGACGGGCGCGGTGGCGCGGGCAGCGGGCAGCAGCGCTTCGCCCCGCTCAACAGCTGGCCGGACAATGCCAATCTCGACAAGGCGCGTATCCTGTTGTGGCCGATCAAGCAGAAATACGGGCGGGCTTTGTCCTGGGCCGATTTGCTGATCCTGACCGGCAATTGCGCCTTGGAATCCATGGGTTTCAAGACCGCCGGTTTCGCCGGTGGCCGCGTCGATGTGTGGGAACCCGCCACCGACGTGAACTGGGGGGCCGAGCGCGAGTGGCTGCAGACCAGCGACAAGCCCGGCGGCCGCTATTCGGGCGAACGCGAACTCGCCGATCCGCTGGCGGCGGTGCAGATGGGGCTGATCTACGTCAATCCCGAAGGCCCCGACGGCAACCCCGACCCCGTGCTCGCGGCGCACGACATTCGCGAGACGTTCGCGCGCATGGCGATGAATGACGAGGAAACCGTCGCGTTGATCGCGGGCGGCCACACCTTCGGCAAGACGCACGGTGCCGCCGTGCCCGACCAATATGTCGGCCCCGAGCCCGAAGGTGCCGGGATCGAGCAGCAGGGCCTGGGCTGGGCCAACAGCTATGGCACCGGCAATGGCGCGGACACCATCACCAGCGGCCTGGAAGTGACCTGGACGCAGCAGCCGACCAAATGGACCAACCTGTTTTTCGACAACCTGTTCGGCCATGAGTGGGAACTGACCAAAAGCCCGGCGGGCGCGCATCAGTGGGTCGCCAAGGATGCGGCGGAAGACGTGCCCGACGCGCATATCGCGGGCAAGAAGCATCGCCCGACGATGCTGACGACCGACCTCTCACTGCGTTTGGACCCCATTTACGGGCCAATTTCGAAGCGCTTCCACGAAAACCCCGACCAGTTCGCGACCGCTTTTGCCGAGGCGTGGTACAAGCTGACCCACCGCGACATGGGGCCGCACGTGCGCATGCTGGGGGCGGAAGTCCCCGCCGAGCCGCGTATCTGGCAGGACCCGGTGCCCGCGCCTACGCATCCGCTGATCGACGAAGCCGATGCGGCGGCATTGAAGGCACAGATCCTGGACTCGGGCCTGTCGATCTCGCGGCTGGTGAAGACGGCGTGGGCCTCGGCCTCGACCTTCCGTGGCACCGACAAGCGCGGCGGGGCGAATGGCGCACGTATCCGGCTCGCTCCGCAAAAGGATTGGGCGGTCAACGAGCCGGTCGAGCTGGCCGAGACGCTGGCCAGGCTGGAGGCGATCCAGGCGGGGTTCAATGCGGGCGGCAAGACCGTCTCGCTGGCCGATTTGATCGTGCTGGGCGGCAATGCTGCAGTGGAGGCGGCGGCTAAAAAGGCCGGGCATGACGTGTCCGTACCCTTCACGCCGGGGCGCACCGATGCGTCGCAGGAACAGACCGACGCGCATTCCTTCGCGCCGCTGGAGCCCAAGGTCGATGGCTTCCGCAACTATGTCGGCGGGCCTTCGCAATATTCGGCGGAGGAATTGCTGGTCAACCGCGCGCAATTGCTGACGCTGTCCGCGCCGGAAATGACGGTGCTGGTCGGTGGCCTGCGCGTGCTGGGAGCGAACTTCGGTGGCTCCAACCACGGCGTGTTCACCGATCGACCGGAGACGCTGACCAACGACTTCTTCGTCAATTTGCTCAAGACCAGCACGGCGATGAAGTGGACCGCAAGCGAGGACGGTGTGTTCGTCGCGCGCGACCGCAAAACCGGAGCCGAGCAATGGGCGGGCACGCGGGTGGACCTGATCTTCGGCTCCAACTCGCAACTGCGCGCGCTGGCCGAGGCCTATGCCACCGACGATGCTGGGGCGGCGTTCGTCCGCGCCTTCGTGGCGGCGTGGACCAAGGTGATGAACCTCGACCGGTTCGACGTGGCGTGATCCGGTCGATCCGCTGAACCGAGAAAGGCCGTCGACCACACGTCGGCGGCCCTTTCCCGTTCAAGCGGGCAGAATCGCCTTCCCCTCCCCCGCTCCACCCCCTAGTTTGGGGCCATGCGCAAACACATCCTCATCATCCTCGCGATCGTCATCGTCCTCGCGGGAGCCGTCATCTGGTGGGCGGTGCAGCCCGACGTGGCGACGCTGCCGATCGCCAAGGTCGAGGGCGAACGCCCGACCATCTCCGCCCCGCGCGACCAGACCATCCCGACCGTTGCCGTTGCCGATGCGGTCGGGTGGAAGGACGGTGCCACGCCGGTGGCAGCGCCGGGGCTTAAGGTGGTGCCCTTCGCCAATGGGCTCGACCATCCGCGCTGGCTTTATCGGCTGCCCAATGGCGACATTCTGGTTGCGGAAACCAACTCGCCGCCGCGCAAGGTCGCTGGCATCGCCGACGTAGTGATGGGGTATTTGTTGAAAAAGGGCGGTGCCGGTGTCGCCTCACCCAACCGCATCCGCTTGCTGCGCGATACCGATGGCGATGGCGTGGCCGAGCTGCAGACGGTGCTGATCGGCGGGCTCAACTCCCCCACCGGCATGGCGCTGATGGGCGGCTATCTCTACATTGCCGATACCGATGCGCTGCTGCGCGTGCCGTTCACGCCGGGCGAGACCAAGATCACCGCCAAGCCCGAACAGGTCATTCCGCTGAGCGGCGGCGGCAACCATTGGGCGCGCACCTTGCTGGCCGATCCGGCGGGCAAATATCTCTATGTCGGGGTCGGTTCCTCGACCAACATCGCCGAAAATGGGCTCGACGCCGAAAAATACCGCGCCAACATCCTGCAGGTCGATCCGGTCGCCAAGAGCTTCCGCGTGTTCGGGGCTGGCTTGCGCAACCCGCAGGGGATGGCGTTCGAGCCCAAATCGGGGGCACTGTGGGTCGCGGTCAACGAACGCGACATGCTGGGCTCGGACATCGTGCCCGATTACATCACCCGCGTTGGCCTGGGCGACAATTTCGGCTGGCCCTGGTATTATTGGGGCGGCTATCCCGATGCGCGGGTGAAGCCCGAAAACCCGGCGCTGCAGGAATATTCCAAACGCCCCGATTTCGCGATGGGCCCGCACGTAGCGGCGCTGGGCCTGACCTTCGCGAATGACGCGAAGCTGGGCCCGAACTTCGCCAATGGCGCGTTCGTCGGCGAGCATGGATCGTGGAACCGCGTGCCGGTGTCGGGGTATAAGGTCGCCTATGTGCCGTTCGGCGATCTCGGCTTCCCCAAAAAGGGTGCCAAGCCGGTCGACGTGCTGACGGGCTTCCTCAACGCCAAGAGCCAGGCGCAGGGGCGTCCGGTTGGGGTTATCACCGATGCGACGGGCGCACTGTTGGTGGCGGATGATGTGGGCAACACGATCTGGCGGGTCAGCGCGAAGTAACCCCTCACCCCGGTCACCCCGGCCTCGTGCCGGGGCCCACCGAGCGCCAAGACGATCCCCCGCAGGAGATGCGTCGCGGTGGATGCCGGGACGAGCCCGAAGTGACGGATCATTCCAACAGCTTGGGCGCTTCCTTGGCGAGTTTCGCGCGGATCTTGTCGGCGAAGAGCGCGAGGAAGGGCGGCAAGTCGATTTCGGCGCGGACCTTGTCCGCGGCCACGGTCAGGCGGCTGGCGACGCGCTGCCCGAGCGCCGCGACGGTGAAGTGGAGCGTGTCGCCCTCCCAGCGGTGATCGACCGCCGCGCCGCCGGGAAACATCGCGGCCAATTTGCCGATGCCGCCATCCACGCGCGCGCGCGCCGCCTCAAGCCCGAGGTGGTGGGGAAATTCGACGATGATCGGTTCGCTCATGTCCGGTCCTTTACGTCGCGAACAGCATCGCGTCATCGACAAACGCCTTGAACTCGAGCGCGTTGCCGCTGGGATCATAAAAGAACATCGTCGCTTGCTCGCCCGGCTGCCCGACGAAGCGGATATGCGGCGCAATGCCGAAGCGTGTCCCCGCTGCCGTCAGCCGATCGGCGAGCGCCTGCCAGTCGGCCATGGTCAGCACCACGCCGAAATGCGGCACCGGTACGTCATGGCCATCGACCGGGTTGGAGACGGTGACGGGTTTCGCGGCGGGATCGAGATGCGCGACGATCTGGTGGCCATGGAGATCGAAATCGATCCAGGCGTCGGAGCTGCGCCCCTCGGCGCAGCCGAGAATGCCGCCGTAAAAGGCGCGCGCGGCGGCGAGATCGTGGACGGGGAAAGCGAGGTGGAAGGGGCGAGTCATGGAGGGACCGTACCAAATCCTCCCCGGCACGGGGAGGGGGACCCTGAGCATGTAGCGAAGGGTAGAGGGGGGCCTCCGCACGCGCTGTGCCCGTGGCACGCCCCCTCCACCACTCGGCTGAAGGAGCCGAGCGGTCCCCCTCCCCGTTTCCAGGGAGGATTGGTTGCGTCGCTCTCGCGATCACGCGATAGCGCAGGCATGACCGAACGCCCCGCGCTTTTCTCCTTCCTGCTCGGCGGGATCGCCGCAGTCGGCTTCGCGCCGCTGGATCTATGGCCGGTAACGCTTGGCTGCCTGGCGCTGTGGATGGGGATCGTCCACGCGGCTCGCGGCATCCGCGCGGCGCTGTGGCGCGGGTGGCTGTTCGGCTTTGGGCATTTCCTGATCGGCAATAACTGGATCGCCAAAGCCTTTACCTATCAGGACGCGATGCCGCACGCGCTCGGCTGGATCGCGCCGGGGCTTATGGCGCTGTATCTCGGCATCTTTCCGATGGCGGCGGCGGGGGTGGCGTGGCGCTTTCGCGGGGCTCGCCCGGATGCGCCCTATGTGCTGAGCTTCGCCGCCGCCTGGATCGCCACCGAATATCTGCGGGGGACGCTTTTCACCGGCTATCCGTGGAATCCGCTGTCGGAGATGTGGTTGCCGACCCCAATCGCGGCGAGCGCGCGTTATCTCGGCACCTACGCCCTGTCGGGGGTCGCTGTCCTCGCGGCGGGTGCCGTTTTGCTCGCCGTCACGCGGCAGTGGCGGACGAGCACGGCCATGCTCGCGCTGCCGATACTCCTCGGCATGGCCGCGCTGGAGCAACCCGCCCCCACCCGCATGACCGCCACCGCCCCGCGCGTGCGCGTCGTCCAGCCCGATCTCGACCAGGAACAGCGACCGCGCGACGATTATGCCGAGGCCAATTTGCGCCAGCTCGCGCGGCTGAGCGGCAAGCCCGGCCCCGCCCCGCGCTTGATCGTGTGGCCCGAGGGCGCGCTGCGCTTCCTGCCCGAGGATGGCTATCCCCGCCAATATTATTGGGAAGCAACGCCGTATGAGACGCGCCACCGTATCGCGGCGCTGCTCGGCCCGAAGGACGTGGTGTTGACGGGTGGCAACGCGCTGATGTTCGACTCGGCGGGGACGCTGTCCAGCGCGACCAACGCGATCTTCGCGCTCGACGCGCACGCGCGCATCCTCGGGCGGTACGACAAGGGGCATCTGGTGCCGTTCGGCGAATACTTGCCCGCGCGACCGCTGCTCTCGGCGATCGGCCTCGCGCGCCTCGTGCCGGGCGATTTCGATTTTTCGGCAGGCAGGGGCGTTGGCGGCCTCGACCTGCCCGCCTTCGGGCGGGTGGGGTTCCAGATCTGCTACGAGATCATTTTTTCGGGCGCGGTGGTCGAGCCCGGCCACCGCCCGGCCTTTTTGTTCCAGCCGTCCAACGACAGCTGGTTCGGCTATTGGGGCCAGGCCGAGCATCTGGCGCAAGCGCGGATGCGCGCAATCGAGGAGGGGCTGCCCGTCATTCGCGCCACGCCGACCGGCATTTCGGCGATCATCGATGCGCAGGGCCGCGTGCTCGCGTCGATCCCGGCGGACAGGCCGGGCGCGATCGAACGGCCGATCCCGCCTGCGGCTCCCCCCACCCTGTTCGCGCGGTTGGGCAACCTGATAGCACTAATTGTTGGTGCCGCATTCCTCCTGTCGGCAATTGCATTGCGACGTTTCGCACGATAGGGCATCATATAAGGAAAGCTTTATATCAGGCATGGCAACGGCCAAAGCTCTCCTCAACCATTGAGGATCTCAACACATGCGTTCCAGTTTTCTCTTCACATCCGAGTCGGTCTCGGAAGGCCATCCTGACAAGGTCGCCGACCAGATCAGCGACACCGTCGTCGATCTGTTCCTGAGCAAGGACCCCTATGCGCGCATCGCGTGCGAGACGCTGACCACCACCAATCTCGTCGTGCTGGCCGGCGAAATCCGCTGCAAGGGCGTGTACGAGAATGGCGAATGGGCCGAGGGCGCGCTCGCCGAGATCGAAGCTGCCGTGCGGAACACGGTCAAGGAAATCGGCTACGAACAGTCGGGCTTCCATTGGGAAACCTTCGCCTTCCACAACAATCTGCACGGCCAGTCGGCGGAAATCGCGATGGGCGTGGACGAAGGTGCCAACAAGGACGAAGGCGCTGGCGACCAGGGCATCATGTTCGGCTACGCCACCGACGAGACGCCGGGCCTGATGCCCGCGACGCTCTATTACAGCCACAAGATCCTCGAGCGCATGGCGGCTGACCGCCATTCGGGCGCGGCCCCGTTCCTGGAGCCCGACGCCAAGAGCCAGGTCACGCTGGAATATGAGAATGAAGTGCCGGTGCGCGCGACCGCGCTGGTCGTCTCAACCCAGCATAAGGCGGGCTATTGCTTGCAGGGCGACAATGCCAACCCGGCGCTGTACGATGAACTGCATGCGTACGTTTCGCGCGTGCTGACCGAGACGCTGCCCGAGGGCTTCGTCACCGACGCGACCAAGATCTACATCAACCCGACCGGCGCGTTTGAAATCGGCGGTCCGGATGGCGATGCGGGCGTCACCGGCCGCAAGATCATCGTCGACACCTACGGCGGCGCAGCGCCGCATGGCGGCGGCGCATTCTCGGGCAAGGATCCGACCAAGGTCGATCGCTCGGCAGCATACGTCTCGCGCTACATGGCGAAGAACGTCGTGGCCGCTGGCCTTGCGCGCCGCTGCACGATCCAGTTGAGCTATGCGATCGGCATTGCCGAGCCGCTGTCGCTCTATGTTGACCTGCATGGCACCGGTGCCGAGGGCATTACCGAAGCCAAGATCGAGGAAGTGCTGCCGCAGCTCGTCCGCCTGACACCGAAGGGCATTCGCGAGCATCTGAAGCTCAACGCCCCGATCTACAAGCGCACCGCGGCGTACGGCCATTTCGGTCGCGAGCCCGACGCCGATGGCTTCACCTGGGAAAAGACCGATCTGGTCGACGCCCTGAAGGCCGCTGTCGCGTAACAGCTTGCGGTAAATCGCTGAGACTTTAGGCTCCCCCGGTATCGCTTGGCGATTCCGGGGGAGTTTTTCATGCGCCTTTTACTGGCTGCAATCGCGCTGTGCGTCGCTTCGCCCACAATCGCCCAACAGCCCCCGCAATTGACGCTCGGCGCGACCGAGCCCTATCGTCACAAACCCTCCGGCCTGTCGGTTCCAACCACGCTCGATGGCTTGCAGCGCACGTCTGCGGTCGCTTACGTCCCCGATCTCGACGAGGCGCTGAGCTTCGACAATCCCAGCAATAGCGATACGCTGACGGTCTATGTGTTCCGCAATGTCAGCGGATCGGTGCCGCTGTGGTTCGACCGGATCGACTGGGTCGCAAGCCACCGCGACATCTATGGCGGGCTGGTGCCGCTGCACACCCCGACCGCGTTCACGCCGCCCGGCCAGGGCACTGCCAGCGGCTTGATCGACAGTTACAGCGTCAGCAAGGGCCCGTATCGCAGCACGGCAATCGCCTTCATGCCATTGGGGGCCGACTGGTACGTGTCGGTGCGCTATTCGTCGAAGACCTTGGACGGCGCGACATTGGAAACGCATATCCGCGCGGTCGTCGCGGCGCTCGGCTGGCCGCAGAAGATCGCGCCACAGCCCGCCGCCGTGCCGGTCGCAGATTGTACGTCCGCGCTCGCGCTGTCGGGCGACGCGAAACCGATCAACCGTAGCAAGGCGATGGGCAGTGCGCTGCTGTTCGGTGCCTTGCTGTCGAGCGCATCGACCGACGAGAAGCAGAAGATGGCGAAGGATGAACCTCCGCCACCGCCCGTGACCTGGTGCCGCGACCTCGCCGCCTCGATCGGCATGGGCAGCAGCGGGGTGTATCGCCCGGTTGGCACCACCGATCGCTATCTCATCGCCTATCAGGATGCCGGTCGCGGCCTGATGGTCGAGCCCGACACGCTCTCGGCGCTGCTCGACACCAAAGCGAAGGCATCCTGGTCGGTGACCGAATATGAAGTTGCCGCGGCGGGCAGCTACATCCCGCGCGATCGCTTGCCGCCCCCCGACCAAGCCCTCAAAATCGTCGGCAAGGAACATTTCGCAAGCAAGGCCACGACCTGGGGCGAAAAGCGCGACATTCAGATCGATAGCGGGGTGATGAAATAGCCCCGGTTAAGCCCCTACGGTCGGTTTGACGAAAAAACCGACGGATCAAACCGCGCGGGCGGCGCTCGGCGCGCCTGTTGCTCGCTATCCGGCATGACCGCCACCGCTTGCGTCGAGGCTGCCTGCACATTGAAACGCAGATCGTCCGCGAGGTACGCTGTCACCACCGTATCGGCGGGCATCCTGCCGCTGGTGCCGTGAATGAACAGCATCGGCCAGGAAATGAACAGCGCACCGCCAATTGCCAGCGCGCCCTGCCCGTTGCCCTGCCGCGCGGTGCGGCCCGACAAGCGGATTGGTCCGTTCGGCGTCTGCACATAATCGAGCCGGATATCGAGCTGGCCGCGCTTGCCGAAATGCCCGTTGCGTTCGGCGCGCATCACTTCGCCCACCGCGATCGACCCGACCGGCACCACCACTTGCCCGCGATAAACGAGCGGTTCGGCCACTTCGAGATAGAAGCGGTCGCCCGCATGATTGTCCTTGGTGTTAAGCTCGGTGCGCGTGGTCAATTGCAGCGGCGTTCCCATCGGTAAATACGCCGTGGTGGAGGTGACCGCAGCCGGAGCCGCCCACTGTACCGTATATTGCGCCTCGGCAATCGCGGGTGCGCATGACGCGAACACGATTCCCGCCCAATGGGAAAATTTCATCGATAAGCCCCCGTTGCCAATACCGACGGGCTTATACTTACTTATTCTACCAATACTTAGCGTTCACGATGAAGATTATCTTAATATCGCCGGCCTGTTCTCGGCCGACGTCTTTGGGCACCGCGATCGCCGAAAATATCCGCCGATCGTCGCGTACTGCAAACTTACCCCGAAAATAACCACCGCACGAGCCGACCGTTACGGCGTCGTAGCGTCTATCAATAGACAAGGGTCACCAGAGGAAACGTCTCTTGTCCGGTCAACACGCACGTCCAAATGCAGAGCAGGAGCATGACTTTCACCTCGTCATGGCGTTCCAGCCGATCATGGATGTCGTGGCGAACCGTACCTGTGCCTATGAGGCGCTGGTGCGCGGTCCCAACGGCGAAGGTGCCCCGGAAATGCTGGCGCGGGTGACGCCCGAGACCCGCTATGCCTTCGACCAGCAATGCCGCGTGGCTGCGATCCGCCAGGCCGTGGCCGCCGGGATCATGTCCACCGGCGCATTGTTATCGATCAACTTCCTGCCCGAGGCGATCGAGGATCCGGTCGCCGACAGCGAGCGCACACTGCGGACAGCGCGCGAGACGGGATTCCCGCCCGAGCGACTGACCTTCGAATTCAGCGAGTGCAAGCGGCTCGACGATGCGCATCTGGAGCGTGTCGCGCGCGCCTATCGCAAGATGGGAATGACCACCATCATCGACGATTTTGGATCGGGCGATTGGGGGCTGACGCTGATGAGCCGCTTCCTGCCCGATGCCGTCAAGCTCCAGCCCGATCTGATCCGCGGTTTGTGCGGCAGTTGGGCGCGGCGGCTGGTGGTGGAGGAAACCTTCCATCTGGTTTCGCGACTGGGCGTGAAGGTGATTGCCGAGGGGGTCGAGACGCGCGCCGAATATGACAAATTGCGCGGCATCGGTGTGCGCTACATGCAGGGTTATTATTTCGCGCGACCGCAGATCGGGCGCCTCGTTCGCCCCGAGCTCGCGCACGCAGCCTGACCGCGACCGCGCCCGCGAAGGAAACGGCGCTTTCCAGCCGCCTGCGCGCTCGCTAGAGCCTGCGCCGATGACCGATCCGATGACGACCCGCCGCCTCTATGGCCGCCGCCAGGGCCATAAACTGCGCCTGGGCCAGGCCGACCTGGTGGAAACCCTGCTACCGCAAATCAGCGTGCCGACCGACGGGCCGCTCGACGCGACACGGCTGTTCGGCAGCGATCGCCCGCTCGAAGTCGAAATCGGCTTTGGCGCGGGCGAACATCTCGCCGGGCAAGCGACCGCGCGGCGCGACACGGGCTTTATCGGTTGCGAACCCTTCCTCAACGGCGTGGTCGGCGCGCTGGGGCACGTCCGCGACGCGGATCTCGACAATGTCCGCCTGCACATGGGCGACGCGCTCGACGTGCTCGAGCGCCTGCCCGATGCCTCGCTGTCGCGCGTGTACCTGTTGCACCCCGACCCGTGGCGCAAAGCCCGCCACGCCAAGCGACGCATGGTCAATCACGGCCCGCTCGATCTGATCGCGGCCAAGCTGAAGCCGGGCATGGAGTTCCGCCTCGGCACCGACGACCCGACCTATTGCCGCTGGGCGATGATGGTGATGGGGCAACGCCGCGATTTCGTGTGGACCGCGCGGGAGCCCGCCGACTTCCTCAACCGCCCCGAGGACTGGCCCGAGACCCGCTACGAACGCAAGGCGCGCCGCCAGGGGCGCGAGGTGTGGTATTTCACCTTTCGACGTAAATAAGGCTGCAATATCGCAGGATTTTGGTAATTATATCATAGCCATACGACAAGTTCCCGCCTTGCTGACGCGCCACCACCGCGAAATCGCCGGGTGTAAGGTTGCCAAGATCCGCCAAGCTTGCCGGAGCCCGCAGGTCGAGGTCGAGAATGCCGCGACCACCGCGCGAGCCGCAGTCGGCCCGGCAGTGGCACCGGCAACACCGGCGCGGCGACTCCCCAAAGCGGCGGGAACGGGACCGCCCATCCCGGTGACGGCGCCGATGGCGGGGCAAATCGTCCCGAGGGCCGCTTGCTCGCGCTAAGCCACGCTGCGCAACCGCCCCGGTGCCACTCCGTGCGCGGCCCGAACCTGACGCGCGAAATGCGAGCGTGACGCATAGCCCGCAGCCTGGGCGGCCTGGGTCACCGAATAGCCCGGCGCGCTGAGAAGCGATCCCGCCGTCGCCATGCGCGCGGACAGGCAGACCTGGCGAAACGACGTGCCTGCCTGTTTCAGGTGACGGCGCAACGTAGAGGCCCCCATGCCAAGCATACCGGCGACCTCTTCGACCCGCCAGGCATAGGAAGGGTCCGCATATACGATGGCTTCGAGCTGTTCGGCGCGATCGACAGCGACGAGCATCCGCCCGACATGCGTGCCGCTGAGCAACAACAGAATTTCCACGATACGATGGCGCGCCACGGCTTCGGCCGTGGCCGCCTCTGGGGCCGCCAGCGCGCTCGCAGCATGTCCATAGGCCTCCACCAGATCGGCGGACAGCGCAATGCCAAAGCTGCCCGGGATGCTGGGGCCATCGGGCAAGCCGTTCAGACTGGCGCGCAGCGACTGGCGCAGCGGCGCATCGACCGTGATGCAAATCGATTCGTACCGCCCGCTCTGCGGATCGGGAATGTTGACCAGATCGATTTTCAGACCTGCGGGGATCGCGAAGGGCACACCGCGCGGAAAACGCTGTGCGACATCGCCGCGCTGTGCCTCCTGGGTGGGGTCGTAATTCGTCATGGGCTGACCATCGGCGTCCGCCGCGACACGAACAAGGGCCGACAGAGCGTTTCGGGCGCATCACCGAGCGGTTCGGGTCCACGCCCCTGAGCACGCGCCGTCATTCCGGACATCTATCAATCGAGGATCACGTCATGAAATTCACGTTGTGGCATGTGCTGGCCAGTTGCGTCTCGCTCCTGCCGAGCGCCCCCGTTCAAGCCGCTCCGACCGCTCCCGAGGTCGAGCTGTGGCGACTGGATTGCGGCGAGATCGAAATGAACGACGCTTCGCCGTTATCCGATGCCGGCAGCTATGCCGGGAAATCACGCCGACTGACCGACGGTTGCTACCTGATCCGCCACGGCAAAGAGCTGTTGTTGTGGGACGCAGGGTTGCCCGTCACCGTACGCGGCGCGCCGATTGACGCGCAACCGATCAGCCCGACGCTCGCGGTCGATTTGCCGACCCAGCTTGCGCGGATCGGCATTCGCCCGGACGATATTGGACGGCTGGCGATCAGCCACTATCATTTCGACCATGTCGGACAGGCAGCGAGCTTTCCAAAAGCAACGCTGCTGATCGGCGCGCGGGATTGGGCGGCGCTGCATAGGGGCACGATCCCGTTCGCCGACCCGCACCTGCTCGCTCCCTGGTTTACCGGTGGGGGCAAGGTCGACCTGATCGAAGGCGATCGGGATATTTTTGGGGACGGCTCGGTCGTGATGCTTGCCACGCCGGGGCACACCCCCGGCGAATCCTCGCTGCTGGTGCGTCTCCCCAGGACCGGTGCCGTGATCCTCACCGGCGATGTCGTGCACCTGGAAGCCCAATGGCCGCTTTCGGCAGTGCCGATCTGGAACACCGAGCGCGCCGATAGCCTGGCGTCGATGGATCGCTTGCAAAGGCTCGCAGCAAATACCGGCGCGACCATCATTGTGCAGCACGACCCGGCAGACGTTGGGAAGCTTGCGCGCTTTCCGGAGCCGACACGCTGATGTGAGGGACTGTTGAAGCAGGCGGTTGCCATGATGTTGGTTCCGATGACAACCGCCGAACGCCGCGCACCTGCTGACGGAAAAGCAAGGGATGCCGTCCTCTGGTCCCCTGCCTCACCATGCCATGCTGGAACGTCTATAGCGGCGGCTGGCGCGCCCGACTCGATGCGATCCGGTTCAGCGCGGGATCAGGATTGGAAAGCAGGATGAGCAGTTCGACAAAGGCATGGGATAGCGAACTCGTTCGCAAGTGGTTGGAAAGCCGCCTCAAGGCTGCGACGCTCGAGCAAGCGGCTGCGGATAAGCGAGGATATGAGGCCCAAGACGACTATGACAAAGCCGCCGCCGAGGAATGGGTCTGCCGCCGCCTGAATGCCCCTGGGGGCACCGATGACCAGGCGGCATTCGCTGCGCGCATCAAGACACTGCTCGCCCAGGACGAGTATCCGATCACGGGCATCTATGACGACCGCCGCTTTGATCGCAACATCCGAGCCAACCTTCGAAAAATCGCGAAGATGACAAAGGCGAATGATGGGTTTTCGAACACGTTGCGCTATCAAGCCTGACGCACTGCTGCTTGGGGCAGCGCGATTTCAGACAGACACGATAGACGCATGGCACGTAAACATTCCAAGCATGATCCATATCTGGATTCGGATCGAGACGATGACGCCCCACCGGCCATAGTGCCCTGCTGGCTCTGCGGTCGGCCCACCGGCAAGACCATAGTCTGGCACCATCCCGTACCCAAGAGCCGGGGCGGGCGCGATGTTGTCCCCATGCACCCCATCTGCCAGCAAACGCTGATCGCCAACTTCAGCAACTCCGAGCTCCAGCGCCATGGAGCCGATGTGGAGGCCTTGCTGGCCAACCCCAATGTGCGCAAGTTCGTCGATTGGGTAGCAAACAAGGCTCCCGATTTCACGGCGACTACGGCCAAGAAGCAACGCTGATCGGGCTGCGCGCCCGACGCGGCTGGAACCTGCCGTTCGTTCGGCTCCCGCTTATGGCTGGTTTGGGAGTCCCAATGGCGCGCCGCGAACAGCGCCAAGCGGTGGAGAGCGGAGAACAGGCCTTGCCGGTTCGTAGCTTGCCCCATTGCGGGGAACTCTTGGGCTAAGCTGGTGAGCGAACGCTGGCGGATCGGCCGTACTGGTCACGCCGCGCCACCTGTCAGATCCAACCCACTGAAATGCGCCCGCGCTGCATCGATGAAGGCGCGTACGTTGACCGAAGCGCGTCGGTTGGCCTGATAGACCAGGTGAACCGGTGCGGGCGGCGGCGCGGCCCCGTCGAGCACCGTGACCAACCGCCCCGACGCGATGGCCGCAAGCGCCTGATAGGACAGAACGCGCGCGATCCCCACGCCATCGGTCGCCGCCGCAATGGCCGCATCGGCGGTGTTGACCGTCAACCTTGGCTCGATCCGGATGGCGGTCTTGCCGGTCGTTCCGAAGCGCCACTCGTGCGCGCGGTCGATCTCGGTAAAAGAGATCAAGGCGTGTCCATGTAGCGCCGGCACGTTCCCGGGCGCTCCATGCGCCGCCAGATAGCCAGGACTGGCGACAAGAACCCGCCGTACCTCCGCCACCTTGAGGGCATGGAGCGAACTGTCCGACAAATCGCCGATCCGCACGGCGACATCGATCCCTTCATCGACCAGGCGCACGACGCGATCGATCAAGGTGAGTTCTACATCCAGACGCGGATGATCGCGCAGCAGGCCGGTGGCGATCGGCAGGATATGGAGACGCCCAAAGGTAACCGGCGCGGTGACGACAAGACTGCCCCCCGGCAGTGCGCCCGCACCTTGCAAAGCCAGCGCTGCATCGTCGAGTTCGATCAGCGCGGCACGGCAGCGCTCGAGATAGGCGGCGCCCTCGTCTGTCAGCCGCACCGATCGCGTCGTCCGCCGCAACAAGGGGGTTCCGAGCGACAGTTCCAGCGCCGCCACCGCTCGACTGGCCGCCGTGGGCGAGACGCGCAGGCGGCGCGCGGCCTCGGCAAAACTCGCATGATCGGCCACCGCAACGAAGGTGCGCAACATTTCCAGCCGATCCATGATTATCCCGATCTTCGCATGAGTGAAGTGTCGATTGAACCGATTATCACAGACGGCTCGAAAGGGCATTTTAATTGGGCAGGCCGCACCCAGCCGCCTACCCAGGAGAAAAGACGTGTCCCGCATCGCTATCCCCACGCGCGAAGATTCCCCCGCAAAGTCGCAGCCGCTGCTCGATGCCGTCCAGAAACAGCTCGGCACGATCCCCAACCTCTTCCGTCTCGTCGGCACCAGCCCCGCAGCGCTCGAGGGTTATCTCGGCCTCAACGGCGCATTGGGCCGCACGCTCGACGCCAAGACCCGCGAACGCATCGCGCTCGCAATCGCGCAGGCAAATGGCTGCGATTACTGCCTGTCGGCGCACACCTATCTCGGCCTCAACCTCGCCAAGATCGACAACGCCGAGGTCGCGCTGAACCGTACCGGTCATTCGGGCGACGCCAAGGCCGACGCCGCCCTTGTCTTCGCGCGAAAGGTGCTCGACGCGCGCGGCCGCGTCAGCGACGCCGACCTCGCCGCAGTGCGTCTGGCCGGCTTTAGCGACGCCCAGGTGATCGAGATCGTGGCGTCGGTCGCGCTCAACGTGCTGACCAACTACATCAACAATGTCGCCGAAACCGACATTGACTTCCCGGTCGTCCTGGCCGCCCAGGCCGCGTGACGCCCCCGTTGGCGGGCCGCGCACCGTGCGCCCGCCAACGATGTCCCCTTTTCCAGCCCTCCGGGAGTCGGATCATGGCCAATGCCTTCCTCACCCTCGCAACGACGCCGAGCGTGCTAGCGGCACAGCTGGCAAACGGCAGTGCCGGGCTTTACGACGCAGTCGGCGGGCACCGCCCGTCGGACCGCTTCGGACCAGCCGAAGTCGAATTTATCGCCAGCCGCGACAGCTTCTACTTGGGAAGCGTATCGGAAAGCGGCTGGCCCTATGTCCAGCATCGCGGCGGCCCCCGGGGCTTCCTCAAGGTTCTGGACGAGACCACGCTCGCTTTCGCCGATTTTCGGGGCAATCGCCAATATATCAGTCTCGGCAATATCGCGGCGAACGACCGTGTCGCGATCTTCCTGATGGACTATCCGCGCCGTCGCCGGTTGAAGCTCTATGCCCGGATCGAGGTGCGCGATCTCTCCGCCGATGCCGCACTGGCGACGAAACTCGAGCTCGCAAACTATCGCGGCCTGCCCGAACGCTTCTTCCTGCTGCACCTTGAGGCATTCGATTGGAATTGCCCGCAACACATCACCCCGCGTTTTACCGAGGCCGAGATCGTTGCAGCCTCGGCTCCTCTCCACGCCAGACTCGCCGCGCTCGAGGCCGAAAACGCCGCGCTGCGCACAGCGCTCGCCGAAAAGGACATCCCAGCATGAGCCCGCTCAAAATCCCTCGGCCGCCGATGCCGCCCTTCACTCGCGAGACCGCTTTGCTCAAGGTGCGCGCCGCGGAAGATGCCTGGAACAGCCGCGACCCCGAGCGTGTGGCCCTGGCCTATACGATCGATAGCGAATGGCGGAACCGAGACTGCTTCGTCACGGGTCGGCCCGCCATTGTCGCGTTGCTGAGGGCCAAATGGGCGCGCGAAGAGGAGTATCGCCTCGTCAAGGACCTGTGGGCGTTTACCGACAACCGGATCGCGGTGCGGTTTCAGTACGAATGCCGCATCGCCGGTGGGTGGTATCGCTGTTACGGCAATGAGCAGTGGGAGTTCGCCGAAAACGGGCTGATGCGCCGCCGCGAGGCGTCGGTGAACGATCTGGCGATCACGGAGCAGGAGCGCCGCTTCCGTTGGAATGCCCCCGCGCCGCGCCCGCAGGACTATCCCGGCCTGACCGGCGTAGATGGGTGACCATCGTTCTCCGGAAAGATCAGGGTCGCGCCCCTCCCTGCCGATAACAGAGAGCACATTCGACATCCCCGATTTTGTCAGCGCCTGCGGCAAGTGCCCGGACGGTCGACGCTGTCGCTGATCGGCATTCAGATCGGCACGTCTTGCCGAGCGACGCTGGAAAAGCCGTATGTTCGATAGCAACTCGTCACGGTGCGGCCGGAGACGGCGATCTCGGTATAGCCCTCCGGCGTGCCGAGGAATGATCCGCGCCAATCCGCGCCTGCGACGGCACCCGTGGTGATGAAGGACATGCCGTTCAGCTCGATCCGCTCATAGACGTGGCTGTGTGCCTGTAGCACCGCGAGAACATCGTGGTCGCGCAGGACCCGCAGCACGTCGCGGCCATTGACCACGAACGTCCAGTTGTGCGGCGTGTCGAGCCAGGATTCCGGCTCATAGCATTGCATCGCGGTAACCAGCGGAATGTGCGTCACGGCGACAATGCGAGCACCTTTGGGCTGCGCCGCGAGATCGCCGCGCAGCCAGGCCAGTTGCTCATCATCGACGCGCCCCTCGTAATTTCGGTCGGCCGTCAGGCCGATCGAATCGAGCACGACGAAATGCACGCCCTTATGGTCGAAGGCGTAATATCGCGGTCCGAAGCGATCGATGTAGAAGTGCTTGCCATAATCGGGCGCGGAAGGATCGATCCCGCTCTTCGGGAAGACGCCGAGACAATCGTGATTTCCGATGACGTGATGCACCGGTTTGCGCAGATGCGCGCGCTCGGTCCGTTGATAGAGATCCATCAGCATCGTCGCGCGATCGCGTCCGGTTTCCAACGCGTCCTCGATATGGTCGCCGCCCTGGATCACGAAATCGCAGTCGGACGCGGAGACCTGTTCGAAACACATCGCGCAGGCGCGGGCGGCGTCCAGTTCAGGCCGGATATGGCAATCGCCCATCAGGACGAAACGGAACGCGTCGGCGGTCTGCGTCGGCGCGGCCGACGCCGCCCGCGCCGCCAGCGGCAGAAGCGGCGCGCCCATCGAGAGCTTCAGAAGCGTGCGACGGTCCATAAGGCCTCCATCGAAAAGACGGTCGAGGGGCGCTCCCGATACGAGGGAGCGCCCCTTTCCGGAGAAACGGCTCAGAAGTGCGCGCGCACCGTCGCGAACACCTGTCGCGGGGCAGCGGCCTGCAGCGTGGTATAGGTGCCGTTGGGATCGGAGGTCACGAAACCGGCGGTGCCGGTCGAAGCGATATAATGCGCGTCGAACAGATTCATCACGTTGACCTGAACGTCGAGCAGGCGGCTGAAGCGATAGCCGGCCGAAAGGTTGAAATTGACCGCGCCGGGCAGCACAGCATCGTTCAGATAGCTGTAGTAGCGCGCGCTGCGATAATGCGCAGTCACCCCACCCCATAATGTGCCATCGTCATAATTCAGCTCGGCATTGCCGACGTTCTTCGGCGACGCGACCACCTGCTTGCCCTTGGTGGCGACAACGGCCCCGCCCAGCGGCTGGACATTGTCGTCATAGGTCGCATCGTTATAAGCCCAGCTGCCGTACAGCGACCAATGCGGCGCGAACCGCCAGTTCGCCGCCGCCTCGACGCCGCGCGACGAGACGCTGCCGACATTCTGCAACACGTTCTGGTTGCCGACGACGGTCGCGCTGATCGAAGACGCGAGCAGGCGGTTGGTGAACTTCACGTAATAGCCGGTCAGCGAAAGCTGCAAATCGCGATTGTGGAAGCGGTAACCGGCCTCGAACGTGTTGGTCATCTCCGGTTTCAGGTCGCTGCGGATATAGTTGAAACCGGCTTGCGAGCTGCTGGAAAAGGGGCCGCTCGATGTGGACGCGACGAACGCCGCCATATTGCGGGTGTAATCCGCGAAAAGTTCGTTGTGGCCGTCCAGCGTGTAAAGAAGGCCGGCGGTCGGCAGGAACCAGTTCTCCGCCTTGATCGAGCCGTCGATCGGCTTGGTGCTGACGATGCTGTGCGCGTGATTGGTGGAAACGACACCCTTCACGCCCGCGTTCAGGCGAAGATGGTCCGTCGCCTGCCAGGTGTCACTGATGTCGAGTTGCACGGTGTCGGTGGTATATTGGTTCGAATAAGTCGTGCGGAATGGGTTGGTGTAGAACTTTTGAAACTCCTGCGGCGCGACGCCCGCCTGAAGTCCGTAGAGATAGTTCGCCTGGTTGAACGCGTTGCGCTCATACCACACGCCGCCCTCGATTTTGTGGTCACCGGCCTTGAACGTGAGGCGCGAGATGATGCCCTTGCGATCGATGTCGTAACGGTTTGCCGAAACCGAAATCGGCGAGCCGCCATAGGCTGCGGGCGTGGGATCATAGGGATCGGCCCAGGTGCCGATACCCTTGTCGAGGTGAATATAGCCGGTGGTGAAGCCCGACAGGCGCGACGAAAGCTGATAGCCGAGCTTTTCATAGGCGAGCAGATCGCGCCGAACGCCGCCACCCTGATACACGCTGTCGTCCGCGTTCACATAAGGCGCGGGCGGTGTGCCGCCATTCTGGGTGATCGTGGCGAGTTGTTCAGCCAGCGCGAAAGTCGGGATATTGTCGAAATCCCAGCCATAGGTCTTCAGCCGCGCCAGCGAGGTGTCGTTATAATCGTCTTCGCGCCGGTCGATCAGGTCGAGAAAGGTGGTCGAGGTCACGCTATCGCCCAGCGGCTGGACGTATTTGGCGTTGATCTGGTCCTGAACCTGCTTGCCCCAGCCCTTCCATTTGCCTTGCCGGTCGTGCGCATAGGAGAGCGCCAGTCGTCCGCCCCATGGCAGATCGCCGCTGTTGAGGCGAACGAAGGTGCGCCATGAATTGGCACTGCCGTAGCTCGCCTCGAGATCGACACCGAAGCGTGCGGTCGGGTCGATCGACGTGAAGTCCACCGTGCCGCCGATATTGCTGGTCGACGCCGTGCCCAGCGCGCCGCTGCCCTGGGAGAGCGTGGCAGCGCCGTTGTTCTCGGTCAGCAGCGCGCGGTTGATCGAAAGGCCGTTATTGTTGCGATACTGCATATTGCCGAGCGGGACGCCGTCGAGCGTATACCCCATCTGGTCGGTCAGGAAGCCGCGGATCGAAAGCTGGGTCGCCGCCTCATAGGTGCCGCGCGCGTCGGACGAGTCGAAATTGACGCCTGGCAGTCGACTGAGCGAGCGCAGCGGCGACGAGCCCGCCGTCGTCTTTTCCATCGCCTTGGCGGAGACGGTCTGCACCTGGCGAGACTGGCCCTGCCCCAGCACGACGATGTCCGCTCCGGTCGTGCTTGCGGTTTCCTTTGGGGGTTCGACCGGCGCGACCTTCAGCGAGATCATCGATGCGGTTTGCTCCGCAATCACCAGTCCCTGCCCCGCAATCAAGCGACGCAGCGCCTCGTCGCGGGTGAAGCTGCCGTGCAGCGCGGCAACACGGCGACCGGCAACCGCGTCGTACGGAAAGACAAGGTGCACACCGGCCTGCCGCGCAAAGCCGTTCAGCGCGGTGGCCGTATCGGACGACCTGATATCGAAGCGGATGCGCGCCGGCTCGGCCTGCGCGGATGCAGCACTGGTCATCGCGACCGCCACGATGGCGGTCGTCGTCAAATATCGTATCATGGAAGTCCCCACACTCTATGCGATTGTCGGGGCAAGGATGGATCAGCGCGGACGAACCGCCATTCGCCGTGTAAAAAAAGTTCAAATCCGGGTGAGAACGATGCCGCCGTTCGCACCCGTGGTCGCCCGTACACCGAACGACGTGCGCAGCGCCTGCAGAAATTCGGCGGGGTCGGTGGTGGCGAAAGTGCCGCCGAGGCGCAGGCGCGACAGATCGGGATCACCGATCACGATTTTCTCGGGCAGATAGCGGTTCATCTCCGACACCGCGTAATCGAGGCTTTGCCCGTTCAGCACGAGCGTGTCGTGCTGCCATGCGCTGATCGGACCGAGATCGGGCGCGTCTCGCAGCGCCAACTGGCCTGCGTTCGCCAGCGCGACCGTGCCCAAGCCGATGCGCCGCCCAGTACCCTCGAACGTACCGCCTCCGGCGAGGATCGCCAGTTCGCAGCCAGCACCGCGCACCCGAGCATTGTACGCGCCCGGTTCGAGCAGAAACCGGCCGCCGGGCGTCAACAACTCCAGCCGGTGCGACGCAGCCAGGCGCACTGCGATCTCGCCCCGTTCCAGCCAGGCCCGCGCAGGCATGCCGTCTTTCCAGGAGACACTCGTGTCGGTGTTAAGATCGAGCGACAGTCCGGGTGCAGCGGCGACGGTCTTGCGCTGGCCGACGGCAGTCGTTGCCGAAGCGCGGGCAGCGGCGCGGTATGCGAAGCCGCCGCCGACGACCACTACAACCGCAACCGAGGCAGCAGCGCGCAGGAGGTGGCGTCGGCTCGGTCGCTCCGCGGCGATCGGTTCGGCGACGTTGCCGCGTTGCATGTCCCCGTTTGCCAGGCGCAAAGCGTCCATGTCGCGCCACGTGCCGGCCACCTCGACGAAGGCAACGGCATGGCGGATATCCGCGTCACGCCAGGCCTCGAATGCCGCTATGTCCGCCGATCCCGCGTCCAGCGCGGCCAGCCAGGCGGCCGCCTCGTCGGTCAGGTCAGCGTGCCGCTGCGGGATTTCGGAAAGGCCGGACAAACTTCCTCCACCTGGGTTTCGCTGTCGCGACGGGCCTTTGTTACGAGGGCAAGCCCCTTAGCGATATGCTTTTCCACCGTCGAGACAGATATTGAAAGCGCCTCGGCGATTGCAATCGGGGGCATGCCCTGAATTTTGCGCATGTGCAGGACGCGCGCGCATTGCGGCGGCAAGTCATCGATCAGCTGGAGCAGGCGTCGCAAGTCGGAACGCCCGGCTGCAACCGCAAAGGCGTCGGGTGCGGGATCCGCCACATCAAGCATGTCCAGCGATGCCAACAGTTCGATCCGCACCACGTTCGCCCGCCGCAGCCGCTCCAGCGCGAGATTGTGCACGATCGTGAGGACGAACCCGCGCGCGCTGACGATCGCCCGAAAGTCCGGCGTCTTCAGGACGCGCGCATAGGCTTCCTGCACCAGATCATCGGCATCGTCACGACCGCAAAAATGCGCCGCCTTGGCCCGGTAAGCGGCTGCGTGCGGCAGCACCTCGGCCATGAACCAGCGATCGATGTCACGCAGCCAGCTCAACCTATGCTCCAAACGGCTCGGAGCGCGCTTAGGACGGCATTCTTACAACAACGCGACATTCACGCGAAAACAGGACGGTCCTTCCGCAATCTGCGGCTCTAGGCGGCCCGGTCGTCGCGTTGCCCGTATGGCTCGGACGCGATCTCGCCTTTCCCGAGATGCGCCCAGCCCTCTTCCAAGAGCAGGACAAGGCTGAAGGTCGCGCCACCCTGCGGATTGTTTTCCGCCCACAATTTGCCGCCATGCGCCTCGACGATAGTTCGGCAAATCGGTAGGCCCAGTCCCAGGCCGGCACCGTTCGATTTGCTCGTCCGAAACGGTGCAAACAGGTTTTCGAGCATCCCCTGGGGAAGACCGCACCCGTTGTCGGACACTGTGATCAATACGTCGCGCTGACGGATATCGGTGGACACCACGATTTCCCGACGCGCCACCCCCTCGGTTGCCTCGACAGCGTTGCGGACCAGATTCGACATCACTTGCTCGAGCTGCACCGGATCGCCAACCACCAAGAGGTCGGGCCGCACGGGATGGCAAATGAGGGTCACATCATCGGCCATTTTGAGTTGCTGCACACCAGCGCACGCCGCCGCGAGGACCGGCCCCAGGGACACCCGTTCGAACACGACCTCGCCACTTACGGCAAAGGCCCGCATCTTGCGGATGATTTCGCCCGCGCGCAGCGCTTGATCACGCGCGGAATCGAGGATCGCGAGCAGCTTCCCGTCGACCGCTTCAGCGTCGCAGAGCTTGTAGCGTCCCGCTTCGACATAATTGGTGATGGCCGATAGCGGCTGATTCAACTCATGCGCCAGGGTCGAGGCCATCGCACCCATCGCGCTCAAGCGGGTAACGCGCAGGAACTTCTCATTTGCTTCGCGCAATTGCGCCTTCGCTTCAACGTCGCTGGTGATATCGATGACCAGGCCGAGAAGACGAGGTCGCTCCTCATAAGGATCGTATCGGCCGTGCAAACGGATCCAGCGAATGCGGCGATCCGGCATGGAGACGCGCAGGGACATTTCGAACGGGGCTTCGTCGACCGCAGACCGGAACAATTTTGCCCGCATCTCGTGCAATTGCGACTGACCGATGCGGTCGACAAATTCCGAAAGTCTGTATGCGCCGGGATGCCAGGGCACTCCAAACAGTGCCGCACTTTCCGGCGAATGCAGCGCGCTTTCTTCGGTCAGGTTGATGTCGAACACACCGACGCCCGCATATTGCTGGGCCAGGCGGAAACGCTTTTCACTCTCCGAAAGCGCAACCTCTGCCTTTACGCGCTCCGAGATATCCTCGACCACGGTCACGACCTGATCGACCGCGCCCGCAGCCCCGACAATCTTGCTCGACGTCGCCCGAATCCACCGCTTTTCGCCACCCTTGGTTCGGATATTCAGATCACGCGATATGATGGGGGGTGTGCCACCCGAAAGTTGGGCGAGAACGTTTCGGCTCGCGCTTGCCTCGGTGTCGTCGAGAATCGCGGTATAGTGGCTTCCAAGCAGCTCATCGCGGCCATATCCCGCGATCTCGAGATAGCGCTCGTTCGCCGCGAGATACTCGCCATCGGCCGACAGGACCGCCACGCCGACACCGGCCTGTTCGAAAATGGCGCGATAGCGTTGCTCCGCATCCCGAGCGCGCTCCTGTTCGCGACGCTTGTCGGCGGTCGCGGCGAGGACAAACATCGTCGCGGCGGTCACGGCGACCAGCAACTGCGCCAGGCGCACCTGGCCACTGGCCAGCTCCCCCACGGCTTGGAAAGAATTTTGTCCGGCGGCCCACAGCGTGATGACCGCGACAAGCACCATCGATGTGGCAGCTCCGCGCAAATGAAAGCGCAAGGCGGCGATGATGAGCGGAAACATAACCCACGCGAAGGAAGCAGTCCCCGAACCGAAATTGATGGCCGCAGCGACGGCGGCGCAAAGCACCATCAACGCAACGAAGTTAAACCACGCGACGCGCGTCCAGCGCTCCGCAGGAGGCGCTGCCCATGACAAGACCAGCGGCGTCGCGAGAATTAAGCCCAATCCAAAACGCGCCGCACGATCCTCGACGCCCGCCGCAAAAGTACCAGGCCCGCCGACGAGCATTACCACCGTAGTCGCCGACACTGCACCCGCGAACGTCCCCGCGACGACCGCCGCCAAGGTCCGCCACACCGACTTTGGATCCAGGAGGTCACTTGGCCTGATCCGCCACCGCTCGATAAGGAATGCGGAGATGACCGCACCAAGCGTGAGACCCGCACCATGCGCGACATTTTGCAGAACGGGATGCACCGGTTCGGCGAACACCGTTGTCCCGATCGCCGCGATTGCCACCACCGGCCAATATCGCAGACCGACAAGAATAAGCGATGCGACGCCAATGCCCAGTGAAAACGATAGCGGGGGAGCCTTACCCGACACCTCGGCCCAGATCTGCCATAGGAGGCTTCCGCAGAGCACGCCCAAAAAAACGCATAACCCGGGTAGCGCGGCTGCAAACCTAGACCTGAAAATCGCGGATTTCATTTTTAGTCCTGACCAACGCCACACTGGACCGGAAGATTTGCGACCGCACAATATTAACCTTAACGCCATATCACTTATATTCTACACGCCCACAACGCAAATAGGAGGAGTGGGACGATACGCCGTCTATGTCCTCATGACTTTTCTTGTACCACGATCGCCGACTGTATATTTCAACTACATCGCTGAATTTTTACGAGAAAGCCTGCGTATATTCGCAAAGGAGACGTGGGAGGGAGTGCGGCTACCTCTCACGACGCAATCTTCGGGAAACCGTATTGGGTCCAGTCTTCTCGTTTCGAAAAGGCGGCTGTCAGTACACCGACTCGTCCGGCATCACCGCTTGCGCGATCGTCCTTGCGTCATCGGATCGGGCTTACGCGGCGGCGTCCATCCGGGCGGTGGGCTGACGCGCTGCTGACTGGAACCGAGCCCCATTGCGCCCGGCTGTTGCCGCGTCAGACCTGCGGTGTCGGCCGATGCCGCTGCAGCGGCATCCGCACCGCCGCGGAGCAAGCTGATGCGGTCGCGCAGCCTCCGCGCTTCCTCGAAATCCAGCGCCGCCGCCGCTGCTTCCATCCGTGCCTGAAGATCGGCCAGTTCGTCCATCCGTGTTCAACGCAGTGCGCAGCGCCGGGGATCCGTCACCCCTGCCCGCTGGCGGCCCAACGCCCTTTCAACAGCCGCGCCAACGCCGCCGGGACACCGGGCCGCACCAGCAGCCAATCGCGCAACGCCGGACCTTGCACGGCACCCAGCGTCTGTTTGTATCCGCTGTCGCCCGCGCCCCAATCGACCATTCGAATCCCCGCTCCCCGTGCATGCATGAGATTGCGATACGCGAGCAGCTTGCCCGGCGAATGTCTGGCGACAGCAGGGTCATAGCTGTTGGCGATGGCGTAGCGCGTCGGGCCGCAATCGAGATCGAAGGAGAAGGCGCTGGGCACACCCTTGATGGTCAGCAGCGCCGCCGACATCATTCCCGCCAGGATCGGATCGCGCGCTGCCGCGCGCCAGAACCGGCCATGGCCGGTGCGGGTGAACTTGGCATCGCGCCCGTCAGTCTTCGCCCCGATCCAGCTCCGTCCCTCGACCTGCGCGAAGGCATCGAAGGCAAGTTCCCACTCTCCAGCGCCGACAAAGCGCCAGTCGAGCACACCATGTTCGGCCAAATGCTTTTCATGGAAGCGATTCTTGCGCAGCGTCGATCCGCGCGGCCAATCGTCCTGCGTCAAATCGAGCACGAAACTGTTGGCGACGAAGCGGTCGAGCGCCGCCCACCCTTTCGCCCGGGCCCGCGCGAGCAACGCCTCGATCGTCGGATCGCCGTCGCAGACTGGCCCGATCCGCAGCGCGTTGACCGAGCGCCCGAGCGTGTCAAGCAGCGCATCGACCGCGCGGGTGCCAACCCGCGCGTGCATGGGAAAGCCGCGGAACGGCCAATAACAGCCCGGCACCATCGCGACGCGCGCCAACGTCGGCCCGACACCGACAAACGGCAGAGCGATCACCGGTTCGTCGTCGTCTTCCACCACAATCGTGCGCGCCGCGCCGCCATAAGCCTCCAGCGCCGCCGCATACCATTGATAGCGCAGGAAACGTTGCGCGGCAGGGGCGGCTTCCGCCACTGCATCGATCGCGCCCGACAGGCCATCGAGCACGCTCGCCCGGGTCGGCGACGGCAGGCGCGTGAACTCCGCGAGCAGCATCGGCTTGGTCATGGCGCACGGCGTTAGCGCAACTGGGTTACCATTCGGTGCAGAGCACCGCTTGCGTCGCGCGGCGACACCCCCCAATGTCGAACGATGTTCTCGATCCCCGCTGTCAACACGATCGCGCAGACGATCCAGCTTTCGCTATCCCCGGTGTTCATGCTGGCCGGAATCGGTGCCTTGCTCAACGTGCTGGCCGGACGGCTTTCCCGGGTGGTCGATCGCGCCCGCGCGGTGGAGGACCTTCACCCCCGCTCGGTCGGGCCCGAACATGACCGCCACGTCTGGGAATTGCGGCTGCTCGACCGCCGCATGTCGGTAATCAACGCGGCATTGGTGATGGCTGTGTCGAGCGCGGTAATGACGTGCCTGGTGGTGGCCTTGCTGTTCGTCGCGGTGCTGATCAAGCTCCACATCGGTACCATCGTCGCGCTATCCTTCATCCTGGCGATGGGATTGTTGATCTCGGCGCTGGTGTCGTTCCTGATCGAAGTGCGCATGTCGCTGACCGCGATCCACATCCGCCCGGAATTGCTGGAACGCTAGGCGCTAACGCGCGCCATCAAGCCCCGGCCCGGCATCGTTGGTCGCGGCATAGGTGGGCGCAACCCGTGCTTTGGCCGCCTGTTCATAGACATAGCCCGCCTGCAGCACCGTCGAATCCCCCATCGCCGTCGCGATGAAGGAAAGCCCGACCGGCACGCCGCGCACCAGGCCCATCGGCACCGTCAGGTGCGGATAGCCAGCGATCGCGGGCAGCTCGCTGGCACTTGGGCCGCTGAACTGATCGCCATAGACCGTGTCGGACAGCCACGGCATACCGTAAGTCGGCTCCACCAGGATCGTCGCCTGCGCCTTGGCGAGCATCGCATCAATGCCCTCCTTGCCCGCCAGCCGCAGCGATTTCGCGCGCGCACCGAGATATTCGGGGTCGGCGAGGCCGCGCGTCTTCTCCGCCGCTTCAAAGGTTTCCTGCGCGAAGAACGGCATTTCGGTCGCAGCAGTGGCAGTATCGAAGGCGATCACATCGGCCAGCGTGCGCGTTTTTACCGCAGGCGGCGTCGTCTTCAGATAGGCGTTCAGATCTGCCTTCAATTCGGTGTGCAGCACCAGCGACTCGGCCTCGCCGACCCCGGATAGTTTCGGTGCTTCGACATCGACCAGCACCGCGCCCTGCGCCTTCAGCACGGCGAGCGCGGCCTCATATTTGGTCTTGAGAAGATCGGGCATCTCGGGATGGAGCACCGCCACCCGCACGCCCTTCAGCGACGCGCGCGCCAGGTCGCCCGCATAACTGTGCGCGATCGCATAGGCGATATTGATACTCGCTGCATCGGCGGGATCGTAGCCGACCATCGCGTCGAACAGGATCGCCACGTCGCGTACGCTGCGCGCCATCGGCCCCGGCGTATCCTGGCTGTGGCTGATCGGCACGACATAGGTGCGGCTGACCAGACCTAGCGTGGGTTTGAGGCCGACCAGCCCGTTCATCGAGGAGGGGCACACCACCGATCCGTCGGTTTCCGTTCCAACCGCCGCCGCCGCAAAGCTGGCCGCGACCGCCGCGCCGGATCCACTCGACGAGCCGCACGCGGTCCGGTCCAGCGCATAGGGGTTGCGCACCAACCCACCGACCGCACTCCACCCGCTGATCGAATTGCTCGAGCGGATATTGGCCCATTCGCTGAGATTGGTCTTGCCCAGGATCACCGCGCCCTGCCGCCGCAGCCCCGCCACCAGCGGCGCGTCGCGCAAGCCGACATTGTCCTTCAGCGCCAGGCTGCCCGCAGTGGTTGCGATCGGATCCTTGGTCTCGATATTGTCCTTGATCAGCACGGGCACGCCATCGAGCGGGCCCAGCACCTTGCCCGCCTTACGCCGCGCGTCGCTCGCGCGCGCCTGCGCCAGCGCATCGGGGTTGATCGCGATCACCGCGCGGAGTTTCGGTCCACTGCGATCCATCGCCGCAATCCGCGCCAGATACGCCTGCGTGATTGCGGCGCTGCCCGTCCCGTGCGCCATCAGCGCCTGCAACTGCTCGATCGAAACCTCTTCGATCGTTGGCAACGCCTCCTTCGAAACCTGGGCGGTCGCCGGTGCGACAGCAAACGCACACAGCACCAACGAAGCGATAGGGATCCGCATCAGTTTCTCCAGGGCCGCGATCCAACCGAACGCACCCTGGATCATGCCGTCGCTCAGGCGACGCGGCAAGCGCTCACTCTATAGATCACTCTTTGTCGGCCTCGGGTGGTTGGACCGTCAGGCGGCGCTGTCCGCCACGCCCGAACACGGCGTCCCACGCTTGTTGGTAAGCGAGGTTGCGTTGCCTGCGCTTACCCCGCCTGACGGCAGCGCGACGCTGCTTCAGCAGCTGCAACACCTCCCAAACCGCGAACGCAATTACACAGGCAGCTATACCCGCAAAGATAGCCATATTTACGCCCCCAACGACTCACACGCAACACGTTGCAGCGCAGCATCTAGCGAAAATCATGGTTTCGGTCGCGTTAAGATATACGATTTGGAGGGCCATTACGGGACACTCGCCCCTCGGCGTTACCCAAAATGAAAAGAGGCTGCCGGGGGCCTCACGGCACCCCGGCAACCTCCTGACATGGTCAGCGGCCGGAAGCTCCAGCTTGGGAGACCATGCGGACCGCATCAGCTTCGACGGGGATGGCGTTGTCTGGGGGAAAATACCCCCCGCCCCTACCGTCAACGGGTTACCCCGAAAAGCTTAGCGGTGCGTCCCCCGAACGAACTGAACCGACCCCATTGCTGAACCATGAGACATCGGATCACCTCCTTTCGCTAGTTGAAAACAGCGTGACCAAGACCGGTCACGACTCGTGTTTGAATCATATAAATTTACGAAACAAGTCTTGTAATGTTCGAAGATTTCGACGATTCTCTTTCGCCTGCCCGAAGGACATCGATTGCGGGTTCCACGGCCGACCGAGAGCCCTGCTCAGCGACGGCAATCCTCGATCACCCGGCCGATCTCGGCCCAGGCGGGCACCACCAGGGTCGGTGCACTGGGTTGCTCGACAATGAAACGCCCGCGACTGAACGCCATCGCATCGAGCAGCGGGTCGCGCGCTTCCAGCGCGACCGTTGCCTGCGCAGAATCGGCGTTGGCAGGAAGCGCGGTCAAAGTGCGTGCAAGACTGGTAGTGCGTACCAGCAGCGGCGCGGTCCCGGATCCTGATCGCGACAGCGACACGATACTCGACCCGCGATCGCACCGCAGTGTCAGCAACGCCTCGCCCCCGGATCGGCCGAAAGCGGCCACCGATCCGGCGACATCGGCGCGATAGCTCCAATCGCCGGGCGTTACCGCCCAATCGCGCCAGTCGAGCGGTTGCGGCGCGGACGGCGTGGGCGGCACGGGCACCGGACGCGGCACCGCGACTGGCGGCGAGGGCGGCGACGCGGGCGGGCTGACGCAACCGCCCACCGCCAGCACGGCGGCAAGAACAGCGGAACGAACGGAAAATTTGGGCATGTAACGGTGTATGCGCGAAGCGGAGGCCGCGCTCAACCGCCGGTCTTGCACCCCGTCGCGATTTCGCCTCTGGTGCCCGGCAAGGAGAGACGCATGGCACTCGAGGCGAAGCGGCTGCGCGCCATCATCGGCGGATCGGCGGGCAATCTGGTCGAATGGTATGACTGGTACGCCTATTCCGCGTTGTCGCTCTATTTCTCCGCCTCTTTCTTCCCCAAGGGCGATCCGACAGCGCAATTGCTGAACACCTCGGCGGTGTTCGCAGTCGGTTTCTTCATGCGGCCGATCGGCGCTTATCTGATGGGCCGCTATGCCGATCGGCATGGGCGCAAGGCCGGGCTGGCGGTGTCGGTGGCGTTGATGTGTGCAGGCTCGCTGATGATCGCGTTTGCGCCGACCTACGCCACGATCGGGATCGCCGCGCCGATCCTGCTGCTGGTCGCGCGGCTGCTGCAGGGGCTGTCGGTCGGCGGCGAATATGGCGCGAGCGCGACCTATCTTTCCGAAATGGCGACGCGGCGGCATCGCGGTTTCTGGTCGAGCTTCCAATATGTCACGCTGATCGGCGGGATGCTGAGCGCGCTGGCGGTAACACTGCTGCTGCAGGCGGTCTTTACCAAGGCGCAGATGGACAGTTTCGGCTGGCGCATCGCCTTTGCGCTGGGCGCGGCGCTGGCGCTTGGCGTTTATCTGCTGCGGCGTGGATTGGCGGAGACCGCGTCCTTCCGGGCGCTGGCGGTGGATCGCCCGGCCTCGGGCATGGCGGCCTTGTGGCGCGCGCATCCGCGCGAATTTCTGCTGGTCGGTGCGATCAGCGCGGGCGGTGGCCTCGCTTTCTATGCCTACACCACGTACATGCAGAAGTTCCTTGCCAACACCGTCGGCTTTTCGGTGCAGACCGCGACCGCGATCATGACCGCCGCTTTGGTGGTGTTCATGCTGGTGCAGCCGCTCTTCGGTGCGCTGGCCGATCGCGTCGGGCGCAAGCCGATGCTGCTGCTGTTCGGCATTGGCGGGGCGATCGTCTCGGTGCCGGTGTTCAGCGCATTGGAAAACGTGCACACGCCCGGTGCCGCCTTTGCCATCGTGCTGGTGCCGCTGCTGCTGCTCGCGGCCTACACCTCGATCAGCGCGTTGGTGAAAGCCGAGCTGTTCCCCGCGCACATCCGCGCGCTCGGCGTCGCCTTTCCCTATGCGATCGGCAACGCGGCCTTTGGCGGCACGGCGGAATATGTCGCATTGAGCCTGAAGGGCTGGCACATCGAAAGCGCCTTCTACTGGTATGTCAGCGGGATGCTGGCGCTGACCAGCGTGTGTTTCTGGCTGCTGCCGGAAACGCGGCAGACCAGCCTGATCGTGGAGGATTGAGGGAACTCTCAGGGCCATTGCGCCGTTTCGGTTGCGCATCAAAGGAACCACCATGGCCCAGACCGAACCCACGCAATTGCTGCTGCAATCGAACAAGACCGACACGATGCAGGTGCGGAGCCGCGATGGCGACAAGATCGGCAGCGTGTATGCGATGATGGTCAACAAGCGCACCGGGCACACGCTGTATGCCGTGCTGACGATCGGCGGGTTTCTCGGCATGGGGCGCGCTTATTATCCGCTGCCCTTTTCGCTGCTGCAGTTCGACCCGGTCAACGACACCTATATCGTGACGATCGACCGCCGCGTGCTGGAAGGCGGCCCGAGCTGGGCAGCCAACCCGCCCGAATTCGACCAGGCCTATGCCGACCGGGTGTCGAAATATTATGATGTGGCGGGCGAGGATCTGTCGCTGGGCTAAGCGGCGTCGCGCGCAACGCTCAATCGCAAGCCCATTGCGCCCAGCACCGCCGTCAGTGTTTCCAGCGTCGGGTTTCCGTTTTCGGAGAGCGCCGCATACAGCGCCTGCCGTCCAACACCTGTCTTCCGCGCGATTTCGGTCATGCCTTTGGAACGGGCAACAATGCCAAGGGCGCGCGCAATATGTTGGGCGTCCCCACCGTCCATCGATGCGTCGAGGAAGGCAATCACTTCCTCTTCGGTGTCGAGATATTCGGCCGGATCAAAGATCGTCGTTTTCAGCGCCATACTCTTCTCGCCTCGCCAGTTCGATCGCCGTTGCAATGTCACGGCGTTGTCCGCTTTTGTCACCGCCTGCCAACAATAGAACGATCGCGCTACCCTGCCGCTTGAAATAGACCCGATACCCTGGGCCAAAATGCAGCCGCAACTCCTCGACACCCTCACCGACCGACTTGGCATCGCCGAAATTGCCATCGGCAACGCGCAGCAGTCGATCGAAAATCCGCGCCCGACCTCGAAGGTCGCGCAGGGATGTGAGCCATTCGTGGAATTCGGAAGTTTGCCAAACCTCATTTATCTGTCCTTTATAAAGGACAGATTTGCGCCTGTCAAAGTCGTCGGTCACCGGGAAGCTCCTTTCCCGAGATCATCCGAGATTACACCATCGCGTCACAACCACAAAAGCTGGCCATACCTTGATCGCCCTCACCTCGCCCGCCGCGAACTCCCTGCCATCCCAGCGCGCATCTTCTGGCTCTTGCCGTAGCGCGTCTTGCGCGTGCCAGGCTTCCCCTCGTTCGAGCGGCCCATCACCGGGGCTTTTTGCTGGTCGACCGGCAATCCCAGTTCTTCCTGCTCCAGCTGCCGGATCTCGTCGCGCAGGCGACCGGCGGTTTCGAACTCCAGGTCCGCGGCCGCCGCGCGCATCTTCTTTTCGAGGTCCTCGATATAGGCGCGCAGATTGTGGCCGACCATGTGCGGGCGGTCCTCATCGATCTCCACCGTCACCTGATCACGGCTCGACACATCCTGGATGATGTCGCCGATGTTGCGCTTGATCGTCGTCGGCGTGATGCCGTGCGCCTCGTTATAGGCGCGCTGCTTTTCCCGGCGGCGGTTGGTTTCGTTGATCGCGCGCTCCATCGAGCCCGTCATGCGATCGGCATAGAGGATCACACGGCCATCGACGTTGCGCGCCGCGCGGCCAATCGTCTGGATCAGCGAGGTTTCCGAGCGCAGGAACCCTTCCTTGTCGGCATCGAGGATCGCGACCAGCCCGCATTCGGGAATATCCAATCCCTCGCGCAACAGGTTGATGCCGATCAGCACGTCATACACGCCAAGCCGCAAATCGCGGATCAACTCGATACGCTCCAGCGTCTCGACGTCGCTGTGCATGTAGCGGACCTTGAGCCCCGCCTCGTGCATGAACTCGGTCAGATCCTCGGCCATGCGCTTGGTCAGCGTCGTCACCAGCGTGCGATAGCCAAGCTCGGCGGTCTTGCGCGCCTCGACGATCAGATCCTGCACTTGCTCCTCGACCGGCTTGATCTCGATCGGCGGGTCGATCAGCCCGGTCGGGCGAATGACCTGCTCGGCGAACACGCCGCCGGTCTGCTCCATCTCCCACGCGCCCGGCGTCGCCGAGACATAGGTCGTCTGCGGGCGCATCGCGTCCCATTCGTTGAAGCGCAGCGGCCGGTTGTCGATCGCGGACGGCAAGCGGAAGCCATATTCGGCAAGCGTCAGCTTGCGGCGGTGATCGCCGCGCGACATGCCGTTGATCTGGCCGATCGTCTGGTGGCTCTCATCGACGAACAAAAGCGCGTTCTCGGGCAGATATTCGAACAAAGTGGGCGGCGGCTCGCCCGGCATGCGGCCGGTGAGGAAGCGCGAGTAATTCTCGATCCCCGCGCACGAACCGGTCGCCGCGATCATCTCCAGGTCGAAATTGGTGCGCTGCTCCAGCCGCTGCGCCTCTAACAATTTGCCCTCGGGCACGAGTTCCTTGAGCCGCTCCTGCAGCTCGAACTTGATCGCCTCCATCGCTTGCTTGAGCGTCGGCCCCGGCGTCACATAGTGGCTGTTGGCGTAGATGCGGATCGAGTCGAGGCTCGCCACCTTCTTGCCGGTCAGCGGGTCGAACTCGACGATATCCTCGATCTCATCACCGAAGAACGACACGCGCCAGGCGGTGTCGTCATAATGCGACGGGAACACCTCCAGCGCATCGCCGCGCACGCGGAAATTGCCGCGCTGGAACGCCGCATCGTTGCGCTTATACTGCAAGGCGACGAGCTTGCGCACGATTTCGCGCTGGTCGACGGTCTGGCCCTTTTTGAGGTCGAAGATCATCGCCGAATAGGTTTCGACCGAGCCGATGCCGTAAAGGCACGACACCGAGGCGACGATGATCACATCGTCGCGTTCAAGCAGCGAGCGGGTGGCGGCGTGGCGCATCCGGTCGATCGCCTCGTTGGTCGAGCTTTCCTTCTCAATGTACGTGTCCGAGCGCGCGACATAGGCCTCGGGCTGATAATAATCGTAATAACTGACGAAATATTCGACCGCATTCTCCGGGAAAAACGACTTCATCTCGCCATAAAGCTGCGCCGCCAGGATCTTGTTGGGGGCGAGGATCAAAGCGGGGCGCTGCACCGCCTCGATCACCTTGGCCATAGTGAAGGTCTTGCCCGAGCCGGTGACGCCGAGCAGCACCTGGTCGCGCTCGCCCGCTTGCGTTTGCGCGACGAGTTCGGCGATCGCGGTCGGCTGGTCGCCCGCTGCCTGATATTCGGAGACGAGCTTGAACGGCTTGCCCCCTTCCGCCTTGGGCGGGCGCGCCGGGCGGTGCGGCACGAAGCTGACGCCGGTTTCAGGTTCGTCGAGCGTGGTGCGAATCTGGATTGCCATAGCTCGTCAATATGGGAAGGAATGCGCCACACACAATCACACACCGGCGCCCGCAGCGCACATCCCCGGGGGACTCTTTCCACATGACTTTCCGTATCATGGCGCTGCTCGCGCTGCCGCTCGCCGCGAGCGCCTGTTCCCCCGACGCGCCGGTCAAGCGCCAAGCGGGGAGCTGGTCGCAGAAGATCGAGATCGTGAAGTTCGAAGGCAAGGGCGCAACCCCCGAAACCAAGACGCAGATGCAGAAGATGTTCGATGCGATGAGCACGATGTCGGTGTGCCTCACCCCGGCCGCGGCCGCGAAAGAAGACATGGGCAAGGCGATGGAACAGATGTCCGCGCGCGGCCAGAATTGCACCTTCGCCAAGAAGGACGTGACCGGCGCCAGCATCGCGATCGACGCGACCTGCAAGCAGCCCAATGGCGGCACGGTCAAAATGATGATGACCGGCACCAATAGCGCGACCGCGCAGGACATGACGATGAAGACCGAAGGCTTCGCCGCCAATGGCACGCAGGAAGGCACGATGGAAATGCACGTCAAATCGACGCGCAACGGCGAGTGCAAGCCGACCGACGTCACCCCGCCCGAAGCGCCCGCGACCGGCCCGGCACCGGCCAAGCCGTAAACGCGAAGGGACGCACCGGACCCGCGCGCTATGGGATCCGGTGCGTCTTCTCGCCCCTTAAAGCGGGCGAGTGGGATATGGGATCGGCGGATAGATCACTGGCTTGTCGCCATAGCGAGCGTGGAGAGCCACGTCTCGACGCTCGTCTTCATAGTCATCGGGGTTCAGCTCGTCCGGGAACTTGAACACTGCGTTGAATTTCGTCCCGAGCACCTCATACTCGATCACTTCCCAGCGCTTGCTCGGCTCTTCCGTTTCCCACGCCTCGACGAGCAAATCGATCAACGCGCGACTTGGGTCGAAATAGCGGACGTGGTTTCCTTCGTCCTTAAAGACTCCGGCACCGACCACACCCTCCTGCAGCTCGGCGTAGAGATATGTTTTATCGGGGTCGCCACCCACAATCCGACCCAGTTCGTGGCCGATCTGCTCGAAAATCGGGCCCATCATGTCGAATTTGCCCGCCATCCTCTTTGCCCTCATAACGGATCGGTCGGATATGTGATCGGCTTGTCGCCGAATTTCGCCTTGACCATGCGGTTGCACCGGTCGGCCTCGTCCTCGGACTCGTCCCAACCTTCCGCATATTGGAAACGCGCGTCGAATGTATTGCCCGACACCGTCATAATCACGGCGTTCCATTTCTGGTCGGGCGGTGCCGAGTACCAGAGGTTCAGAATTTCACCCGATAGCTCGGCGCAGAGAGTGTCTTCTTCCAACATTCGGTACGCGACGCTTTCCGCCAGATCCTTGAAAACGAACGGAGCAACCCACCCGTCATCAGCCTCGGCATATAGAAATGCATCCCCCGCCCCGGGCCCAGCAATTTTCGATACACGCGCAGCTATTTCCGAAAGAATGGGGCCAGCGCTTCCCGTTGCAAAATTCTTACCACGTAACATGTAGCGGCTTCGGCATCCACGATCCCGCGATCACGGAGAATTGCCAGGGAATCCGATCCAGGAGAATGTCAAACGATAGCTTCTGCACCGTCAGGTTCCATTTGCCGCCGTCCGGCGACAACGATCCGCCACGTTGCAGAAAGCTCTCTCGCAACACTGGCACGGAAGAGTGGCCGATGGACTGCCATTGCCCGAGCACAGCTTCCAAAAGCTGATCACACACATCGAGATCCGCCTGGGCCGGGGTCAGTGAGGGCCAGACCGGTGCATCTGGTGATAGTCCGCATAGCAGCTTGTTGAGCGGTAACGCCTCCGCCGGTGCATCGAGACGTGTGTCCACTAGATATTGCAGCAGATGGACAGCGCGGGACGCACCTTCGATCCCGACAAAATGAGCTGAGCCATCGCCATCATCTGTCAACATGTCGAGGCGATTGAACAGCGTGTAAAGAAACGGACCAAGCAGCACGAGCCCCGCATTTTGAACCACAATCGGATAATCATTTCCCAGCAAGGCTGTTTCCTGACCTATAGGTTCTTGGCACCCGGATCGATCGCGTCTTGAAACTTCTCCGTTTCGTCGAGACTTCCTGTGCCGCGCCTACCCCAAATCGGCACAGAACTTTACAGCAATTTTGAGAACAAAAAGAAAAGTATAGTTACGCCACCCGCCTATACGCCACGCGCCACATCGTCCAGCCGATCAACGCGGCGACCAGGGCCAGGATCAGGCTCGTCGCGACCGCGCTGATCCAGCGGAACAGCAGCGTCTCGCTGTCGGTGACCGGCATTGCGAACACGCCAAAGCCATAGGTCTGCCCGCCGAGGAACAGCGCGAACCCGGCCAGCGCGCCGACCAGAATCGCCATCCACGGTCCGCGTTGGCCAAAGGCGTGGCATAGCAGCCAGACCGGGCCACCAATCGCCACCGCCGCCATCGCCGTAATCACCGCACCGACCAAGAATCCGGCCAACAGCTCAAGCGGTGCAGCACCGCTGCCGATCAACACCAGCACGGTCGCGAACACGCCGCCGACCAGGCCACCGGCGGTAAGCGCCAGCCCCGCCCGGTCCAGCGTCGCCTCGTAACGGTACAAACTCCCCTTCGACGCCACGTCCCGATTCTCCCCGGGGCGGGGTCTTAGCATCGCGCGGCAGACCTCCCAAGTCCGCCATTCGAGCGGCGTGCAGGGGCGGAACGCCGCGTCCTTGGTCTCATGGCAGCGCCAGGGCAGCCTTCGGCAACGCGCGTTCGATTGGCCCGCGCTCGATCGGCACGACCGGCAGCGCGGGGTGGAAGGGAGCGATTTCCGTAGGGTGGCCAAGCGCAACCGTGCCGAAACCGTGCAGCCCCGTAACCTGCGTCACCGCCGCCAACAGGCGCGGCGGCGTGTCATAGCCTTCGTAGGACAAACGGAACGTGCCCCAATGGATCCCGATCCCGCTCGATGCGCCCAGCCGACGATACGCCTCGGCGGCGTCGATCGGCCCGATATGGCTGCCCGCGACCATTTGCCCCGGCGCGAAGCGGAAGGCGCCGATCGGCAGCAGCGCAAGCCGAACCGGGCCGTACGCCGCCGCCTGATTGGCCCAATTGAGGTCCCCCGGACCGGTGTCACCCGCAAAGAACAGATTGCCGCCGGGCAAGCGCACGACGAAGCTCGACCACAAAGCGCGGTTGCGATCGGAGAACCAGCGGCTGCCCCAATGGTGATTGCGCGTGACCACCACCTCGACGCCTGGCTTCACGGCGATCTTCCCGCCCCAGTCTAGCGCCTTGGAGGGCACGCCCACCTGGCCGATGACGCTGTCATTGCCGAGGCTGGTGACGATCAGCGGGCGGTCACGCTCCCACAGCCGTTTCAGCGTGGTCAGGTCCATATGATCGTAGTGATCGTGGCTGACGAGCACGAGGTCGATCCTGGGGAGTTTATCGAACGCGATCCCCGGCTCCGCGACGCGCGCGGGGCCGACGCCGAGCGGCCCGGCGGTGCGGCTCCACACCGGATCGGTCAGGATGTTAAGCCCCTGCGTCTGCACCAGCACCGTCGCATGGCCGACCCAGGTGGCGACCATCCGCGCACCCTCGACCCGCGCGGGCGGTGCAACCGGGTGGACGGCGACATGATCGGGCCATTCCGGCCGTCCGTCGCTATTGGTGAGATAGCGCCACAGGAAATTCCCGCGGCCACCGTTGGGCGGGGCGATGTCGTCCTCGGCCCCATCGGGATTGAAGAAGCGCTCGCCATTATAGTGCGCGGTCGGGAGACCCGCATAATAGCGCGCATCCAGAAAGCGCGGGATGATCGTGACCGCAAGGCACAGCACGATGACGATCCACAGGATCGCCTTACCCAGGAGACGGAAAAATCGCATCAGCGTTCCTTGTGGGATGACCCTGCGCGGCGCAAGCCTGCGCGCCTCACAGGCTGCCGACCAGCGCGAAGACGACGCCGATCGCCACCAATATGAGCCCTAAGATTTCGCTCCGGCTGGTCTTCTCGCCGAGATAAAAATGGGCAAACGCCATGGTGAAGGCAACTTCGATCTGGCCGACGATCCGCACCAGTGCCACCGGTGCCGACGCAAAGCCGGTGAACCAGCACGCCGACGCGACCGAAGACATCAACCCGACCTGCCCTGCCACGCGCCATTCCGAAAAGACGCGCGCGACCTGATCCCGTTCCCGCAGCAGGAGATACGCCCCCTGTGCCACCGTCTGCGCCGCAACGGTCGTGGCGAGCACGATCAGCGCGGCCCGGATATGGTCTGGCGTGGCCACCGCCTGCGTTGCCGCGCGAATACCGATCGTGGTCAATGCGAACATGAAGCCGGAGGCGATGCCATAGCGCGCCGCCGGTTGCCCGAGCGCACGGAGAAACGCTCCCGCTGCCATCCGCTTGCCGCCAGTTGAAAGGACCATCACCCCGGCGACGCCGAAGCCGATGCCGACCCAGGTCGGCAGGCTCAGATGATCGCCGAGCAGAAACACCGACAGCAGCGCGCTCTGCACCGCCTCGGTCTTGGAATAGGCCGTGCCGACGACGAAATTGCGCTCGCCAAACGCCATCAGCAACAAATTGGTGGCGATGATCTGCGCCAGTCCCCCGCCGAGGCAGAAGGGCACGAACCACACGCCCAACGCCGGAAACGGCGTGCGCGCAAACACCGCTTCATAGGCTATCACCAACAAAACCGCGACCGGCAGGCCGTAGAGATAGCGCACCAAGCCGGCGGCGTTGATCGAGAGCGTGCGCGACACACGCCGTTGCACCGCCGTTCGCCACGCCTGCAGCGCCCCGCCGATCAGCGCGGCGGGGAGCCAGATCGGAGCGATCAAACCCGATCGCCAATCACACCAGCAACCCCTCGCGCGCGATCTTTTCTTTCCACACCAAGGGCGCGAGTTGGTGGACGTTGGCGCCGGTCGAATCGACCGCCACCGTCACCGGGAAATCGACCACGTCGAATTCGTAGATCGCTTCCATGCCGAGATCGGCAAAGCCGACGACCTTCGAGCCCTTGATCGCGCGCGCGACGAGATAGGCTGCCCCGCCGACCGCCATCAGATAGGCGCTCTTGCCCTCGGCGATCGCCTTGGTCGCATCGGGGCCACGCTCGGCCTTGCCGACCATCGCCAGCAGGCCCTGGCCCAGCATCATGCGCGTGAACTTGTCCATCCGCGTCGCGGTGGTCGGGCCAGCCGGGCCGACCACTTCCTCGCCGACCGGATCAACCGGGCCGACATAATAGATCACGCGGCCCTTGAATTCGACCGGCAGCGGCTCGCCCGCGTCGAGCATGTCCTTGATGCGCTTGTGCGCGGCATCGCGGCCAGTGAGCATCTTTCCGTTGAGCAACAGCCGGTCGCCCTGCTTCCAGCCCTGCACCACCTCGGGCGTCAGCGTGTCGAGATCGACGCGGATCGCAGCGCTGTCGGGCTTCCAGTCCACCTTCGGCCATTCGTCGAGCTTGGGCGCTTCGAGGAAGGCCGGGCCCGAACCATCGAGCACGAAATGCGCGTGGCGCGTCGCGGCGCAATTGGGGATCATCGCGACAGGCTTGCCCGCAGCATGGCACGGCGCGTCGAGGATCTTGACGTCGAGGATGGTCGACAAGCCGCCCAGCCCCTGCGCACCGATGCCGAGCGCGTTGACCTTGTCGAAAATCTCGATGCGCAAGGCCTCGATATCGGTCTTGGCCCCACGCGCCTTCAGCGGGCCCATATCGATCGGCTCCATCAGCGCTTGCTTGGCGAGCAGTACGCAATGTTCGGCCGTGCCGCCAATGCCGATGCCCAGCATCCCCGGCGGGCACCAGCCAGCCCCCATTTGCGGCAGCATCTCGATCACCCAGTCGACGATCGAGTCGGACGGGTTCATCATCTTGAACTTCGACTTGTTCTCGCTGCCGCCGCCCTTGGCCGCGACATCGACCGAGACGCGGCTACCCGGCACCATCTCGACGTGCAGCACGCACGGCGTATTGTCCTTGGTGTTGCGGCGGGTGAAAGCGGGGTCGGTCAGCACCGAGGCGCGCAATTTGTTGTCGGGGTTCAGATACGCCAGCCGCACGCCTTCATCGACGATCTCCTGCAGCGATCGGCTGGTGTCGTCAAACCGGCAATCCATACCCCATTTGATGAAGACGTTGACGATGCCGGTATCCTGGCAGATCGGGCGGTGCCCCTCGGCGCACATCCGGCTGTTGGTCAGGATCTGCGCGATCGCATCCTTGGCGGCGGGGCCCTGCTCGGCCTCATACGCTTCGCCGAGCGCACGGATATAATCCATCGGGTGATAGAAAGAGATGAACTGCAGCGCGTCGGCCACGCTCTCGATCAGATCGGCTTCGCGGATGATGGTGGTCATGATGAACTCCTGTCTTGCGCCGCGCCTTAAGCCGATGTTGCGGCCACGCCAAGCGCGGGGGGTGACCGCGTCCGTCGCCCCGCCGCCGCATACTCATTTTGGGTGAGGTCGCCGCGATACAAGGAATTCAGAAAGGATGCCCCCTTACCCGGGGGCGTATGAACTTCGGAACCCTTCTTATATTGATCGCATCGGGCACCTTCATGGTCATCGGCGTAACCGCAGCGGCCTGGGCGCGCGCGCAATCGTCGCGCCGGATTCGCGATGCCGACCTTTCCGAACCACGAAGTCAGCGGGCGCAATTGCTGATCCATGAATTCGAAGCGCATACCAATGGCTGGTTCTGGCAAACCGACGCCGACGGTCACGTGCTGTATCTTTCCGACAAGGTGGCGCGCGGCCTCGATCGCCCCGATGCCCCCGCCCTTGGACAATTGCTGAACAAGCTGTTCCGCATGGATAGCGCTTCGCCCGAAACCGAGCGAACGCTCGCCTTTCATCTCGCCTCGCGCACCGCCTTTTCCAACTATTCGGTCCGGCCGGCGAACGACACGACGCTAGACCGCTGGTGGTCGATTTCGGGGCGCCCGATATCCGATGCGGACGGGCGTTTTCTGGGTTTTGTCGGCAGCGGCAGCGATTTGACCGAGCGCCGCCGCGTCGATGCGGAAATCACCCGCCTGGCGCTGTTCGACAGCCTGACCGGGCTTGCCAACCGTCAGCGTTTGCGGCTCTCGCTCGAACAGACCCTCCATCAGCCAGGCTCCGTGCCGCGCAAGACCGCGCTCTTCCTGCTCGATCTGGACCGATTCAAAAGCGTCAACGATACGCTGGGCCACCAGACCGGGGACGCGCTGCTCAAGAAAGTCGCCTTGCGACTGCAACGCACGATCGGGGAGGTCGGGCTGGTCGGACGACTCGGCGGCGACGAATTCAAGGTCATCATCCCCTTCGCGCCCGACCGCGAGGCGCTGGCCGAACTCGCGCGGCGGGTGATCAGCGAACTTTCGCAACCCTATAGCATCAATGGTTCGGCGATCAGCATCGGCTGCTCGATCGGCGTGGCGATCGCGCCGACCGACGGCACCGATGCCGAGACACTTGTCCGCAACGCCGATCTCGCGCTCTATGCCGCCAAGGGCGACGGCCGCGGCGTGCACCGCTTCTTCCGCAGCGAGTTGCTGATCGGCGCGCAAAGCCGCAAACAGCTTGAGGACGATTTGCGCGGGGCGCTCGCCGCCGACCAGTTTTTCGTCGCATACCAGCCGGTGGTCAGCACCCGCACCCAACGCATTGTCGGTTTTGAGGCACTGTTGCGCTGGCAACACCCGACGCGCGGGCTGGTCAGCCCGAGCGAATTCATCCCGGTCGCGGAAGAGTGCGGGTTGATCGAAACGATCGGGGAATGGGTGTTGCGCACTGCGTGCATGGAAGCAGCGGAATGGCCGCATGACATCCGCGTCGCGGTCAATGTGTCGCCGATCCAGTTTGCCAACCCCGCTTTGTCCACCATCGTCACCTCGGCGCTCGCGACATCGGGGATCAAGCCCGACCGGCTCGAGCTCGAGATCACCGAAGGCGTGTTCGTCGATGAAAGCCCCGCCACCGAACAGATGTTCAAGGCGCTGAAGGGATGCGGCGTGCGGCTGGCGCTGGACGATTTCGGCACCGGCTATTCGTCGCTCGGCTATTTGCGCAAGGCCCCGTTCGACAAGATCAAGATCGACCAGAGCTTCGTGCGCGGGGCGGCAATCGCGGGCAATCGCAACGCCGCGATCATCAAGGCGATCGTCACGCTGGCCGATACGCTCGGCATGGAAACCACTGCCGAGGGGGTGGAAACGCATGACGAAATCGCGCTGATTGTCGAACTCGGCTGCAGCCACATCCAGGGGTATGTCTATGGCAAACCTACCTGCGCGGCGGAGGTGCGGGAGCGTCTGGCCCTGGCAGGCGATATGGCCACCGCCTGCGGCTTCCGCAGCAGCCGCTCACCCCGGACCTCGCTGCTGCGCAAGGCGCGCATCCGAGCGGGCGACGTCTACGGCGACGTGCGCATCCGCAACATTTCCAGCGGCGGCGCGATGATCGACGGGATCGATGTCGAGGACGACGCGGGCGCGCTCGACGTCATGATCGAGTTGCTGGAAGGCCAGATGCTCCCGGCGCGCTTGCGCTGGGCGGCGGACGGCAAGGCCGGTCTCGAATTTCTCGAAGCCTTCGACCTTGACCGGCTCGCCGCTGCGACACCCGCCATTCCGGCGCGCAAGGCGGGTTGATCGCCTGCCCTGGCGCGGCCGGAACGGCGCAGTTCGGTTCAGCCCACGCTGTTGCCGGTGGCGGCCGGAGCCGCTGCGGGCGGCGGCGGGGGCGGCGCATCATCGCGGCCCGGCTCGCGACCCTCGGGACCACGCGGACCGTGCCGGAAGCCCTCGGGCCCGCCAGGCCCGCCGCGCGGCGGGCCCATCGGCCGCAATGCCGTCACCTTGCCATCGGCACCGACGAGGAACGATGCGCGGATCATGCCGTGGCGATAATGGCCCTGCACCGTCACCGTCTGGCCAGGAGCGAGCAAGCCCGTGCCATCGCCCTCCCGCCCGATCTCGACCAAGGCACGCCCGCTTGCATCGGCAAGCACGGCCATCGGGCCGAAGACTTCGGCAACGGTGCCGCGCACGCTGATCACCCCACCATCGTCGCTCAGGGTCTTGATCGCCACCGGCTTGACCGGCGCGAGTTCGACCGTCGGGCCATTCATGCACGCAACCGTCGCACCACCGCCCAGGCCGACGGCGAGAAAGGCGGCGGCGATCAGCGAGGTGCGCAGCGGCAGTTTGCGGCGTGGGGCCTGCGGCTCCAGCGCGCTGAAATCGGGCTGCGGGGTGGGGCCTTCGATTTGGTCGGTCATTGTGCTTGCTCCTGCTTGGGTTGGTGTTGCGCTTTCTAGCGATGCGTCCCACCACCGCGCTGAACCCGCCGGTTCAGCCTGGGTTTAGCGACCGGGCTTAGCCGCCGGGCAAAGGACACAGACATGCGTATCTTGCTGGTCGAAGACGACACCGCACTGGCCGAGGGCATCGCCAAGGCGTTGCGTACCGAGAATTTCGCGGTCGACATCGCCGCCAATGGCGAAGATGGCGCGCATCTCGGCGACACCGGCAGCTATGACGTGGCGGTGCTCGATCTCGGCTTGCCGATCAAATCGGGCATCACCGTATTGGAGGAATGGCGCGCCGCCGGGCGCGCGCTGCCCGTGCTGATCCTTACCGCGCGCGATGGCTGGTCGGAAAAGGTCGCCGGCTTCCGCGCCGGGGCCGATGACTATCTGACCAAACCGTTCCGCGTCGAGGAACTCGTCATGCGGCTGCGCGCGCTGGTGCGCCGCGCAACCGGCCATGCCGCCGCGCGGATCGTGTGCGGCCCCGTAACCTTCGACGCGCAGACCGGACAGGTCGAGCTGGACGGCCTGCCGCTGCGGCTGACCGCGCTCGAATGGCGTGTGCTGTCGACGTTGATGCTGCGCAAGGGCGTGGTGGTCGACCGGCTCGACTTGCTCGACCATGTCTATGAAGGCGATGCCGACCCCGATTCCAACTCGCTCGAGGTGATCGTCGGTCGCCTGCGCAAGAAGATCGGAGCCGAACTGATCGAAACCGTGCGCGGGCGCGGCTATCGGATGGTGGAGGGATGAGGCTGCCATCAATCCTCTTGCTCCACCCCGGCGACGCATGATGCGAACTCTCCTCCCCCGCTCGCTCTACGGCCGCTTGCTGGTCACCGCGCTGTTTGCCACGCTCGCCGCGCTGGCCTTCGCCGCGCTCAGCATCGGGGCCGTGCTCGATCGCTTCGTGATGCACGGGCTCGACGAGCGGCTCGACGCGCAAATCGCGGTGCTGGCGCAGGCGATACGGCCGGACGGCTCGGTCGACCGCGCTCGCCTGGTACTGGCCGCACCCTATGACGACCCGCACGGCGGCTGGGGCTGGCGGATCGATGCGCAGGGCAAGACCATCGCCTCCCCCGCCCCGCCCGATCTCGACGCGATGCACCCGCCGCCTGGTCCGCGCTTGGATCCGCCCCCTTTTGCCGAGCGGCGCGATGCCCATGCCCGCGCGCTCGACTGGCGCGATCGAGACGGGCCACGCCACGCCCGCAGCCTGACGCTGGCGACACCCGGCGGGCCGGTGCGCATCACCGCCTCGGCCCCGCGCGCGATCGTCGATCGTCCCCTCCGTGCGGCGATGGCACCGTTGCTCGCTTCGCTGCTGCTGCTTGGCGGCGCGCTCACTATCGCCACGCTGGTTCAGCTCCGCATCGGCCTGCGCCCGCTCGCCAGGATGCGCGAGAGCCTTGCCGCGATTCGCAGCGGTGCCGCGACCGCACTGCCCGACACGCAGCCGAGCGAACTTGCCCCGCTTGCCCGCGAGATCAACGCGTTGCTCGCCGAAAATGCCGCCGCGCTGGCCAATGCGCGCGGCCATGTCGCCAACCTCGCACACGGGCTGAAGACACCCCTCGCCACGCTCGCGCTCGCACTGCCGCCGCGTGATCCCGATGGCACGCTGCGTGCGCAAGTCGCCCGCATCGATCACGCGGTCCGCCACAATCTCGGCCGGGCGCGCGCTGCGACGCCTGGCGGAGCGATGCGCGTGGCGACGCCGCTCGCCCCGGTGCTGGCCGATCTGGCCGACGCGCTCGCCCGCATTCATGCCGATCGCCCGGTCACTGCAGCCGTCGCGATCGACCCGACGTTGAACGTCGCGGTCGATCGGCAGGATCTGGACGAACTGCTCGGCAATCTGCTCGACAATGGCTGGCGCTGGGCGGCCAGCCGCATCGCGGTGACCGCCGCTCGCACCGCCGATGGCCGATTCGTGCGGCTGAGCGTGGAGGACGATGGCGCGGGCATCCCGCCCGACGCGCGCGTCGCTGCGCTGGCGGCGGGCCAGCGTCTCGACGAACGCGGCGACGGCCACGGCTTCGGGCTGTCGATCGCGAACGAGTTGGCGACCCTCTATGGGGGGACGCTGACGCTCGAGTCGGCGGCACTTGGTGGCCTCGCAGCGATCGTTACGCTGCCGACATCGCCTTCTTCCGACGCCTAAAAAAATTGTCATGTTCCCGCTTCGGTCTCTTGCCTTTCAGCAAGGGCAGCTTTGACCGCGCGTCGCGTGGTAGGACCGATATGGTCCTGCTGCGAACCGACTCAAAATAGCGACGAACGGAGTCTCTAATTCGTCATTTACCGTATTGCGTGCTCGCGCGATCCGGCACAATCTGTAGGGGTTGAGTTCGGGGGCGAACCCAAGCGCTGGTAGAACACAAGCCGCAACCCCATATTGCGGAGACGGCCCGACCCATGGTGTCTCCATGGGACAGGTCTACTTTTGTTCTCGCAGGTCGCCCGCGACATGGTAGTATTGGGGTTCGCCCGCCGATTCGAACGGATCGGAAACGCGGCTGACCCTGATCGCAGAGTTTTGAACGAGTTGGCAGGGACGCGGCAGATGGATTTTCGGAATACCGGGGAAGCGAGTACGGACATGGCTACAGACGCAATCGAGGCGCTGGCAAGCGCGCCCGTGGAAGACACCAGCGGCGCTCAGCGCAAGCTCTCCGCGCGCGGTGATTCCAAGGAAGTGAAGGCGCAGCTCTATCCGGTCGAGGTCGACCATTCGCGCGATGCCCTGCTGACCGATTTCGGCAAGGAAACGCTGCGCGACCGCTATCTGCTCCCCGGCGAGAATTTCCAGGATCTGTTCGTGCGCGTGGCCTCGGCCTATGCCGATGATGCGGGCCATGCCCAGCGCCTGTACGGTTATATCTCGCGGCTGTGGTTCATGCCGGCCACGCCCGTGCTGTCCAATGGCGGCACCGGGCGCGGCCTGCCGATCTCGTGCTTCCTCAATTCGGTGCCCGACAGCCTGGGCGGCATCGTCGACACCTGGAACGAGAATGTCTGGCTGGCGTCGCGCGGCGGCGGCATCGGCACCTATTGGGGCAATGTCCGCGGCATTGGCGAGCCGGTCGGCCTCAACGGCAAGACCAGCGGCATCATCCCATTCGTGCGCGTGATGGATTCGCTGACGCTCGCCATCAGCCAAGGCTCGCTGCGCCGCGGTTCGGCCGCTTGCTATCTCGACGTGTCGCACCCCGAGATCGAGGAATTCCTCGAAATCCGCAAACCCTCGGGCGATTTCAACCGCAAGGCGCTCAACCTGCACCACGGCGTGCTGATCACCGACGCGTTCATGGAAGCGGTGCGCAGCGGCAGCGAATGGACGCTGACCAGCCCCAAGGATGGCTCGGCGCGCGCCACCGTCGATGCGCGCAGCCTGTTCCAGAAGCTGGTCGAAACGCGGCTTGCCACCGGCGAGCCGTACATCGTCTTCGCCGACCATGTGAACAAGGGCATGCCCAAGCATCACCGCGACCTCGGGCTCAAGGTCTCGACCTCGAACCTGTGCAGCGAGATCACGCTGCCGACCGGCAAGGATCATCTCGGCCACGAACGCACTGCCGTGTGCTGCCTGTCGTCGCTCAACCTGGAAACCTGGGACCAGTGGAAGGACGAGAAGGGCTTTATCGAGGACGTGATGCGTTTCCTCGACAATGTCCTGCAGGACTTCATCGACCGTGCCGAGCCGGGCATGGAGCGTGCGGCCTATTCGGCGATGCGCGAGCGTTCGGTCGGGCTCGGCGTGATGGGCTTCCACTCCTTCCTCCAGGCGCGCGGGCTGCCGTTCGAGGGCGCGATGGCGAAGTCGTGGAACCTGCGCATGTTCAAGCACATCAAGGCGCAGGTCGACGAAGCCTCGATGCATTTGGCGACCGAGCGCGGGCCCTGCCCCGACGCCGCCGACATGGGCGTGATGGAGCGCTTTTCGTGCAAGATGGCGATCGCGCCGACCGCGTCGATCAGCATCATCTGCGGCGGCACCAGCGCGTGCATCGAGCCGATCCCGGCCAATATCTACACCCACAAAACGCTGTCGGGCTCCTTCTCGATCAAGAACCCGTATCTCGAAAAGCTGCTCAACGAGAAATCGAAGAACAGCGACGCGGTGTGGAATTCGATCCTCGAGCAAGGCGGTTCGGTGCAGCATCTCGACTTCCTCGACCAGGAGGAGAAGGACTGTTTCAAGACCAGCTTCGAGATCGACCAGCGCTGGCTGATCGAGCTCCAGGCCGATCGCACGCCGTTCATCGACCAGTCGACCAGCCTCAACCTGTTCATCCCGGCCGATGTCGAGAAGTGGGATCTGCTGATGCTGCACTTCCGCGCGTGGGAATTGGGCATCAAGTCGCTTTACTATCTCCGCTCCAAATCGGTGCAGCGCGCTGGTTTCGCGGGCGGGGTCGAGGCGGACAACACGATCGAAAAGCCGCAATATGAATTTGCGACGACCGATTACGATGAATGCCTGGCGTGCCAGTGAGGTGATACTCCCTCTCCCTGTGGGAGAGGGAGGAGCGGCGCAGCCGCGGAAGGGTGAGGGTGATGCGCCTCTACCACAACCAGCCCTCCGGCACCGTGGCGCGCGCCCGTGACCTCCGCCGCACTGCGACGGAGGCCGAAAAGCGCTTGTTTCGCGCGCTGCGCGAAGCGTTTCCGGCGCTGAAATGGCGGCGGCAAGTCCCGGTCGGCCCGTATTTTGCCGACCTGCTGAGCTTTGGAGCGAAACTGGTGATTGAAGTGGACGGCGGGCAGCATAGCGAAGCGCAAAGCTACGACGCTGCACGTACGCGCCACATCGAAGACGAAGGCTATCGCGTGCTGCGCTTCTGGAACAATGACGTGCTCGCCAACACCGACGGCGTCATCGCGCAAATCTCCCTCTCCCTGCGGGAGAGGGAAGGGGCCCATGCGCAGCATGGGAAGGGTGAGGGTGAGCCCAAGAAAAAGGGCGCGCCGACCGCGGTCGACGCACCCTCACCCTTCCGGCCCTTCGGGCCTCCCTCCCTCTCCCAAAGGGAGAGGGAGAAATGACCTTACTTCTCTTCTTCGAACGTCACGGCGACGTCGGCGTTCGCGCTCAGGCGTACGACACCATTCTCGACATCGGCGACCAGGCCGAGCGAGATGAAGTGGTGGTGCCCTTCATGGGCGCTATGCCCTTCGTTGATCAGCGCGCCCGAATCCTTCTTGGTCAGCTTGATGCGGCCGCCCTGGACGTGGTCGACCGTGCCGACATGGACGCCGTCGGCGCCGATGACTTCGGCATGTTCCTTGATCTGCGATGCGTCGACCATTTGGGTAGCTCCTTCGTTACGGTTGCGTGTTCCAAACGCATGCCTAGCGCTTTGGATGCACGGAGGCTTGTATGATCCGATCATCACGCGCACGCACTTTTTCCATCCTCGCCGCCCCGCTGCTGCTCGCCGCCTGCGCGCATCAGGTGGCGAGTGCCGTGCAGCACACGCCCGATACGCCGGGCTTCCTGCTGGGCGTGTGGCATGGCTTCATCTTCCCGGTCGCCTGGGTGTTGTCGCTGTTTATGCCCGAGGTCGCGATCTACGCCGTGCCCAATCAGGGCGGCTGGTATGATTTCGGCTATTTCATCGGCGTGGTGTTCTTGGGCGTCGGCGCGAACCGCTCGCGCACCGTCTATATCGAGCGGCGGATCCGCCGGTGACCGCGTCGATCGCCATCATGTATGCCGTCTCGGCACTGTTCACTGCGATCGGCCTTGCGCTGCTGCTCGCGCTGCTGCGCCCGGCGAGCGAGAGCAAGGTCTATGCCTACCGCATGATCGGCACGATGGGCCTGGCGCTCGGTGCCGCGCTCGCCATGTCGGCGACCGCGATGTGGCGTTGGAGTCTGGCGGCGTGAACGCATTCCCTTTTCGAATTTCAAAGCTGTAACCCCTCAAAATCGAACGTACCGGAGTACCCCAATGTCCCTCACCGAAGCCCGCAAGCAATATAAGCCGTTCGAATACCCCTGGGCGTTCGATTTCTGGAAGCGCCAGCAGCAAATCCACTGGATGCCCGAGGAAGTGCCGTTGGGCGAGGATTGCCGCGACTGGGCGCAGAAGCTCAGCGACCATGAGCGCAACCTGCTGACGCAGATCTTCCGCTTCTTCACCCAGGCCGATGTCGAGGTGCAGGATTGCTATCACGAGAAATACGGCCGCATCTTCAAGCCGACCGAGATCAAGATGATGCTGGCGGCGTTCAGCAACATGGAGACGGTGCACATCGCCGCCTACAGCCATTTGCTCGACACGATCGGTATGCCCGAGAGCGAATATGGCGCCTTCCTCGAATATAGCGAGATGAAGGACAAGCATGATTACCTGCAGACCTTCGGCGTCGATTCGGACGAGGACATCGCCAAGACGCTCGCCATGTTCGGCGGCTTTACCGAGGGTCTACAGCTCTTCGCCAGCTTCGCCATGCTGATGAACTTCCCGCGCTTCAACAAGATGAAGGGTATGGGGCAAATCGTCACCTGGTCGATCCGCGACGAATCGCTGCATTGCGAGGGCATCATCAAGCTGTTCCACACCTTCACCAAGGAGCGCGACTGCCTGACCAAGTCGGTGCGCAGCGACATTATGGACATGTGCCAGCACACCGTGCGGCTGGAGGACAGCTTCATCGACCTCGCCTTCGAAATGGGCCCGGTCAACGGCATGACGCCCAAGGAAATCAAGAAGTACATCCGCTACATCGCCGATTGGCGGCTGGGGCAATTGGGCATGAAGCCGATCTACATGATCGACGAACACCCCCTCCCCTGGCTCGCGCCGATGCTCAACGGGGTGGAACACGCCAACTTTTTCGAACAGCGCGCCACCGAATATTCCAAGGCCGCGACGCGCGGCAATTGGAACGAAGTGTGGGACGGCTTCGACAAGCGCCAGAAGGCGAAGGTCGGGGTGGGTGCTGCCGTGGCGAATGAGGATGCGGGCGAGGGCGGGGATATGTTCTCGCGCGCTGGGGTTGCGGCGGAATAGTCTATGGCGGCGATCGAGTATGATCCGGTGAAAGACGATGAAAACCGGCGCAAACACGGTCTGCCGCTCGCCCTGGCCGAGCTCCTTTTCCACGGCCCGTTCGTCGAGGAGGTGGATGATCGCTACCCTTACGGTGAAACCCGTATCGTAGCGATCGGTCCGATCGCCGCTGCTGGCGATCGGATCTTCGTCGTAGTATATACGTGGCGTGACAACATCAGGCGGATCATCAACGTCAGGAAAGCCAATGACCGGGAAGTCCGAAAATACCGTTCGGGTATCGCATGAGGAAGCGCTCGCCGCTGCCAAAGCTTGGGCAACGCCGGAGAATTTGGCTCGGCTCGACTCGTTCACCGATTCAGACATCGCTGCTCAGATCTCGGCCAATCCCGACGCAGCCCCTGAACTAAGCGACGAATGGTTCGAGAACGCACGGCTGGTGATACCGCTTAAATCCCGCAAACACGCCGCGTAAGCGAGGAGATGCCGGGTGGCGGGTGATCGGTTCTGCAGGAGGTGCTGGCCCATCACCTGTCGATTATACACCTCTTGGCGAACACCTTCGCAGAAAGTGAGCCTCCGCGATGACGAATGAGATATCCAATGCAGATCGGGCAGCGTTTGCCTTGGCTGCCATAACCGATTTCATCGCCAAGACGGGTGTCGACACAGCGCGCGATGCCATATCAGACCTGATTGTGGACTTGCTGCACCTCGCGAGAGGAAGAGGATTAAACGCTCATACCAACCTGCATTGATCACGACCCACGCGCCCATTTGCGGCGTCCGATTGTCATGATGCGCCATGGCTGATCAACCAGCCTGTTCCAAGCCTCGCAGCAAAGGTCGATGATGTTGTCGTGGGATG
>Ga0207885_100032_pt1 | contig 174004 bp, 164 predicted proteins | sample LinPmetageLP31_FD_184047 | JGI IMG/M metagenome (GOLD analysis project Ga0207885, IMG submission 184047) | Marine viral communities from the Pacific Ocean - LP-31 (SPAdes) | ecosystem: Environmental > Aquatic > Marine > Oceanic | place: Pacific Ocean | collected 2009-08-23 | reverse complement strand
GGCCAGCGGGGTGCCGCCCAAGGACGTGGCCAAGAACCTCGGCGTGTCCATTCCGACGCTGTACCGCTGGGTGCCAGCCTCCACGCACGCTTAGCGTGCTTTATTTTCCGTTTTCTGAGACGACCCCGAATTGAGCGCTACCGGATTGCGCCCCGGTGCCACCCATGTGCAGCCCGGCCGGGGATTGGGCCAGTCATGCTAGAGTTCAGGCAAGGAGATGGCATTCCTCCTCAAACCGCTTCCTCCCGGAAGCTGATGATGCCTACGCAACCCCAAGGCTGGGGACGTAGGCGCTCGCCCGACCAGCCTCTTTGAAGAGGACTGGTAATGCGAGAACCGACCGCGCCCAAGGGCGACGCACCGAGCATCGAACGGCGCGCTCTCAATCGGAGCATCTTCTACCTGACGATTGCCAATGTGGGGCAATTGCTCCTTTGGTGGCTACTGGCGCAGGACTACGCGCAGCAGAAGGCCGAGTCAGTTTCATCTCCTGGATTTAGCCTGCAGCTCATAGCAGCTGGCGTCGTGTCGCTTCTCATTTGGGTTGGACTGATCGTCACCGCGTTCCGCAGGATGGCACTCTGGAAACGGCATGGCCAATAGGCCACCCGATCCAGTGCTGACGCGAAAAAAACGGCCCCGAAGGGCCGCTGAGTTCTGCGCTCAATGCACCAGCTGACGGGCCAAGGCGATTTCCACGGAGTCTCCATCCTGATTCAGGACGTCGAGCCCCGATTCCGGTACGTCGCCCGAGGTGCTTTGCGACACCATGATCTTCCTGGCCATCAGTCCCAGGCAGGTCATCTGCGAGGAGTTGGCGTAGCCCAGATAGATCACGCGAACCGGCTGCTTCTGCCCGATGCGCCACGAGCGTCGCGCGGCCTGCTGCAGGGAATACACGTTGTAGCCCGACTGGAGAAACACGATGGTCGGGAACTCCAACAGGTCGAGCCCCGTCTTGACCAGTTCCGGGTTGGTGACCAGCACGTCGATGCCGCGATCCAGCTGCTCGGCGATCCAGTCCTCACGGCGGGAGGCATCCACGCTTGCGCGCAGCACCGCCACCTTGAAGCCTTCCTGCTCCAGCAGCACTTTCAAACGCGACGTGGTGTCGCGCGTGCCGGTGTAGACCGAATAGACCAGGGTCTTGCGACCCGCTGCCTTCTCCTGCCGGCAGATCTCGATCAGCTCGCGCTCCTTGGGCATCACCTCCAGCTCGTTGCACTGAGCGGGAACGAACGTCAAGATGGCACGCGTGCGGGGATGCGTCACCGTCTCCGACCGGAAGCAGCAGTCCGGCCAGGCCAGCAGCACGTTAAGGACCACACCGAGCAGCGTCGTGTCGCGCTTGGCGAGCGCCTGCTTCAGCTCCGAGGTCAGCCGTCCCGACAAGTCGCGGTAGGCCGCGGCTTGCGCCGTGTCCATCGCCACCTCGCGGAACTCCTCGTCATACGCCGGCAGCACGTTGCCGCCGATGTCCTTGAGCTTGAGGAAGACCGTGAACGGCAGGACGCAACGCAGCACGCCCTTCGGGCCGAAGCCCGGCGCCTTGACCGTGCGCACCGAGACCTTGGTGCCCTTGGCCGTCTTGTGCGCCGTGCCGGTGCTCTCGGAATAGATGTCCTTGAGCACCCCGTGGTCGCGCATGAACGCCATGGCCGCCGAGGTCATGCTGCCGCTCTTGGTGGGTCGATAGCCGTCTTCGATCATCCGCCCAGGCAGGGCTCGGAACAGCAGGTGGAACAGGTCGTCGCCGTAACCACCCATGAGGGTGCCCGTGAGCAGCAAGGTCTTGCGCGACTTCGCTGCGAGCACGCCCATGGCCTGTCCTTGCGCGCTACCGCCGTTCTTATATTCATGCGCCTCGTCGGCGATAAGCAGGTCGAACGTGCCTTGCGGCAGGTAGCGTTTGATGAACTCGGACGGCTGGTATCCGCCCTCGCCGAAACCGAACTCCATATTCGCCATCGCCCGCTCCATCCGGGTCGCCTGGCGGTCGGAAAAGACCAGCTCGCCGTTGCCGTCCATGAGGTTGATGAACTCATGCACGTTGTCCCCGAGCATCGAGGCCAGGAAGCCATCACCGAAACGCTTCATCAGCTTCTGCGCGGTGACCTCGCCGATGGTGGGGATGCGCTTCAGGGCCTTGAGTACGGCCGAGGACTGGTCACTGGCGGACAGGCCTCGCGGTCGGATCAACGTCCACAGCGGCGCGGCGCAATGGCTGCACTTGCGGCGGAACTCCTCGGCTTGGAGCTCGACCGGGTTGATCGGCTCGCCGTCGAGGTCGGTGATGACCTGGCCGCAGTCCGGGCACGCCGCCACGTCGCCGTGCAGCGTGCGCCGCTGATTAAACACCGGCATCCAGTGAAAGCCCATGCGCATGCGCACGCGCCCGAGGACGAAGAACTCCTGGCTCGGAGAGGGAACACCCAACTGCTCGCGCAGCTTGATCAACTTGACCAGCGTGTCCGGGCCATTGAGCACCCAGACCTTGGCGCCAGCCACCGTCTCCTGGATCTCCCGCCGCCACTTGTAGACCAGGTGGGGAGGCGACAGCACCAGGGTGCGGCGGTAGCCTTCGGCGTGCAGCACGGCGGCGGTGGCAATGCCGACCGTCGTCTTGCCGCAGCCCATTTCGCCGTTGACGATCGCGGCGCGCTCGCCGCGGTCGGCCAGCAACTCGGTCACAGCGTGGACGACTTCGGCCTGCGCCTGGAACAGCTTGCGCTTGAGGCTCGCCAGTACGACCTGGCGGTGCGGTCGGGCCTGGCCGGTGTAGACCGGCGGGTTCGCGCGGTTGAGGGAGTCGAGCAGTTCGTCGCCGAACTCGGACACGAAGTCCTGAAGGCTGAGCGTGAGAGAAGAATCCGCCGCTTCCAGCAGGTCGCCCTGGACGGGTTCGCTGCCTGCGGCGTCGGTGGTGGGGACAGTATCGAGGGACATGGTAATGCTCCAAAGAAATGGGGCATGCACCTCCCCCTGCGGGGCGATGACATGCCCCGGGTGGGAAGAACGGCGCGAGGCCGCGTGAATGAAGATCAGTATTCGCTGGGCAACAGCAGCGTGGTCACGCTGCGATCCCATTCGGTGATGATCCACAGCTTCAGGTCAGGCGCGACCTGGTAGGACGAGAACAACCGATCCTCGCCAGAGCGCAACGCAGCGTCGTTCTGACGCCGGTCGCTCTCGTCGAGATCGCCCCAATCGCCCCCGAGGTGGCGGCGCAGGTAGGGGACCGGGTTGAGCCGGCCTTGTCGCGCCAGCGCATCGACGCCGATGGTCATGACGACCTGCCCGGGGGCAAAGCGCGTCTGCGAGACAGGGGTAAGAACAGCGAGTGCCATGGTGTGCTCCTTCGAGAAATGAAAGAGGCCACGGCACCCCAGCGGGGTGACATGGCCCCGGTGGGTGAATGAAAGCGACGGCAAGCCGTCAGGGAACAACGATCAGCGGATGGTCAACACCTCGCCTCGTGTCGCGGAGCCCGGTGTCATGTCCCAGGCGCGGATCACCGGCACGAACTTGTCGGTCAGGATGCGGGTCTCGGCCACGGAGCCGTCGTCGCGTTCGGTGAACTCCGTCTGCAACGTCTTCTCCTTGTGGGTGTCGCCCTTGACGACGAGCAGGCGCCCGGTCTTCGACTTCACCACACCCGAGATCGCGCCCGCGGCCAAGGCCAGGGCGAGATGCCAGTGCGACAAGGCACGCGCCGGTGGCCGCAGCAACTGCTGTGCGGCGCCCAGGTGCGCATCGACCATCGGCCAGAGCCCTTGCAGCCGGCCGACTTCATCGGCGAACTGCTCGGGCTCCATCGTCACGCGATAGAAGTGCTCGGGCTCGGCCGGGCCTGAAGGCACGGTGTACGGCAGGAACGGCCATTCGGTTGGCAGTTCCTCGGCTTCGGCGTCGCCTTGCCCGACCTGCAGCAGCAGACCGCGCACGGCTTTGACCGACTCCGATGCCTGGTCGCGCTGGCGAACCCGGCGGCCGAAGATCACGACCTGCCGAAACTGCTTGTCCACCGCCTGGTAGATGCGCAGTTCGGCGAAGTGCCGCGTGAGCCATCCGACCAGCTCCGCATCGAGCACGTAGCTCGGCAGGATGAACACCAGCACGCCGCCGTATTGCAGCAGCGGCAGCGTCCGTTGGTAGAACAGCTTTTCCAGCCTGGCGCGGCCCTGGCCCTGGTAGCCGATGTTGCCATCGGCGTTCTTGGCGAGATCGCCATACGGCGGGTTGAGCCACAGCAGGCCGAAGGACTGGCGCGTGATGAGCGTGTCCATCAGGTCCGCGTGCAGGCAGTGATCGACCAGGCCACGGGCATGGCGTGCCCGCTCCGCGTCGAACTCCACGGCGAACGCCTTGACCTGCTCACGCCCGAGGGCATGCGCAGCTTCGGCGATCGCCACGCCTTCGCCGGCGCAGGGGTCGAGGATGCACATCGGCCCGTTGTCAGCGGCCGCCAGTGCGGCGAGTGCTCTTTCGAGCGTGGGCTCGTCGGTCGGGAAGTACCCGTTCTTGACGAAGTTGCGGGCAAGCCGCGGGAACATGAGTGCCATGGATTTCTCCTGGTTGGGAATGAAGGAAGATGGACATGCGCGCGTGCATGTCCGGTGTGACGACTTCAGGCCACCGCTTCGAGCAGGTGCGGGCGGTGGGTCCGGTTCGCGGCCTCGCCGGTGGTGAGCACGTCCTGGCGGATCAAGCCGCCCAGCGCCTGGGTCAGCGCCGGCACGTCGATGGCGAGTCGGTGACCTTCCAGCGGCCCGAGGGCGAACGGAAGGCGGCTCAGCATCGAGCGGCTGTGCAGCAGCTCCAGCACGAGGTCGCGCCAGTGATCGAGCAGCGGCAGCGGGCAGGTGTCCTGCACCAGCGTCCACAGCCGATCGAGCCGGTGAGCGGCATCGCGTGGCAGCAAGGCCAGCGCGCTCGCGTTGGCCTTGTCGGGCCTGACGCAGCGTCGGTCGAACAGCCACAGGTTGGTCAGCGATCCGAACAAGGTGCGCCGGTAGGCGCGGGTGCTGCGCTTCTCCAGGTTCTCGACGTTGCCGACGAAGACCGGGATGACGCCGCCCTGCGCGTTGACGATGTGGAACTGGTCCAGCCCCTGTTCGTCGCGCCCGAGGGTCAGGCGCGCCAGGAACTGCTGGACGGCGGTGTCGCGCGCCCAGATGGAGAGGAAGACGAGATTGCCGTTCTCGTCACCGACGCAGCCGTCGGCCATGAGGTCGGGGCATTCGTCGATGCGGTACAGCGGTTTGGGAACATTGGGTACGGGCATGGTGATGTCCTCGATGAAGAAGGAGGCAGCACCGCCTGCATGGGCAGTGATTGCCCCATGGGGTGGAAAGGAACGTGGTGAACGTCTCGGCGAGAAGAACAACCAGTGCGTCACGACGCACCGTAGCCTTGAAGGTCTGGGCTACCTGGGCATGTTGTCGGCATCGCCGACGGACATGGGCGCAGCCTGATTGATGGGCGACCACGCAGCGAGCGCAAAACGGCAGTGCGCCGTCTCCCTATTCGCAGGCAACCCGCGTCCTGAAATAGAAAAGCCGCCCCGGAGCGAACCGAGGCGGCGAAATGGACTGCTTGGCTTCAGGGAGGAAAAAGCCAGGTTGGTGCAGCCAGAGTGAGATTGTCCGGGACCCCGTTGCTTGCCGCGCTAGGGAAGCCACTACTGACAGTCCCGCGCGCCGGTGGCATTCGGCGCCCAAGAAAAAGCGGACCATGCTCTTGCGAGCAGGTCCGCTGGAGTTCAGGCCGTTCAAGCCTTCAGTTGCCGCAGGCCGTCAGCCAGCAGCCAAAGCGCCCGGTTGAGCCGCACGTTCTGGTCGATGCCTTGGACGGGCCGCGTGCTTTGCTGGCGCCCGTTCGCGGCACGGCCGCTCAGGCCACCCTTGACCAGGTTCTCCTGAACCCGATTGAAGACCGACCACAAATCCGGTCGGTTGTCGTCGAAGCGACGCGGCCGCAGGATCTGGTTCTCCGTGATCGGCAGCGCTTTGCCCGAGTCGTCGTACTTGAGCGTCAGCGCCGAGCGGGCGAAGATTTCAGCCTCGCCTTCATCGAGCGTGATGGCGCGCATGCTGTCGCGAGAATCCTGCACTTGGCCGAAGCCGTGCAGCACCTCGAAGGCGCCTTCGATGACGTGATCGGTCACGTTGCCCTTGTGCGGCACGCGCACGTCGGCCACCGTGTCGCCACAGACCAAGCCGTTCTGGCAGACGAATCTGAACATCCCCGCAAGCATCTGGTACGAACTGCTGCCGTCGTGCGAGTTGAGCAGGATGATCTCGTTGGCCTCCGCGCCATTGATCTGGCTGGCATGCCGAAGGCGCAGCATGTGCTTGGTGAACTCACGCCGGTCTTCATGGCGCACTCGGGTCTGGCACACCATGAACGGTTGGAACCCTTCCTTGCGAAGCTCGGTGAGCACCGCGGCGGTCGGTATGTAGCTGTAGCGCTGGGAGCGGCTTTCGTGCGGGTTCTCCGCGAAGATGGACGGGGCGACGGTGCGAATCTGGTCATCCGACAGCGGATGATTGGAACGCAGCACCGGCGAACGAGGGGTGAAGCGGGATGCGAGTTGCATGACGATCTCCTTGGAGGAAAGAGCAATGGGCATCGACGGGCGGGCCGCCGATGCGCACAATTGCGGGGACGAAAAAAATGGCCCTGGGATACAGGGCCGGACGGGCGGCTAACGAAGAGGAATGCAGGCCTGGGTAGGCCTGTGGTTCAGTCCGGCTCGAACTGCCGGCTGTGTGGGTTGAAGCGCAGCGCCTGCGCACCCGTGCGGACCGGCGTGAAGCCTTCCAGGTAGATGCGGCCCAGGTACAGGTCGCGATAGGTCAGTGCCTGCCGCGCCTGCACCTCCGTGAGGCCGCTGGCGACGAAGTGCTCCAGCAGCTCGTCGTCGGAGGACACGTCGTTGTTCGACAACTGGTCTTCGACGAAGGCAAGCAGAGAGACCGAGAGCGATGACAGGATGGTGTCCATATGAACCTCACCCTGCCGTCGGTTTCTCGGCGCCACCCATTGCACCGAGCCCTGCGTGGTAGCTGTGCACCCTTGCGCGCCAGGTGGCGCATTGCTCCGGCGCCGTCGCGAGAAAGCGCAGCGGGCACGAGTAGTAGTAGGGATGCTCGGCTTCGACGAGGGACTTGTAGCCCCACTCGTTGCCCGAGGCCTCCAGCAGGTCGCAGTAGATGATGCAGACCGACTCGCCGGCCGCGAGGCCTCTCAAGCCTGGCTGCTTGGCGGTGATGCGCACCACGCTCCACAGCACGTCGTCGATCAGCGCGTGGTCGATGACTTCGCGGCGCCCGTGATCGGTGTCCTCGGTTGCGGTCAGCTCGCGGATCAGTTGATCGCGCGAGGTGCGGACATAGGTCCAGCCCATGGGATTTCTCCTGTGACAAGGGCCGGAGTTCCGCCCCGCCGGGGGAAGAACCCCGGCGGGTGGTGGAATGCCGCTTGCGCGGCGGTGGATCAGGCGACTGGTCAGGCGGTAGCGAGGTGCCAGTCCTGGGACAGCGGAGCGAACTCGTAGCCCAGCTCGCCGAGGCGGTCGCGCTGCTGACGCAGGACGCGGCGATCCACGGTGGCATCGAGCTTGACGGTCTCGCCCAGCGGCCAGAGCGTGCCGAACAGCGCTGCGTCGTCCGCATCGGCAGATGCCGCGGGTGACGTGGCGGCCGGTTCGCTGCCGAACGGCGTGGTATCGACGAGGGGATCGCGCGACTTGCGGGCCTTGCCTCGGGCGGGTGCCTTCGGCGCGGCGGGCGCAGGGGCCGGCGTTTCCTCATCGAGCGGATCGACTTCCTGCGGACTCAGCCGGCGGGCGTCGTCGCGGCTCAGGGCGTCGATGTTGGACAGCGTCATCCCGCCCAGGTGGGCGCGGATTTCGATGACCATGCGACCGTTGGCGTTGTACGTGGACGGACGGATTTCCGCGATGATGAAATCGCCCTCGTACTTGCCTTCGGTGTACTGGTCCAGCTCGGCGTTCTTCACGACGAACTCGCCGATCGAGGTCGCCAGGCGGCCGACATTGAAGTCGCCGTTCCTGCCGTGGATGGTCTTGATGGCCAATTGGCCGGGGATGGTGATCATGAAGGTCTCCCGCTGACGAAAGAGACAAGGCCCCGTGGGGTGGGGCCTTGCGGATCAGAACGACTCGGCAACGGCCAATGCGGGGGCATCGGCAGCGGCTTCGTCGGCAGCTTCGGCAGCGGGCTGGGTGGCCTGCGGTGCAGCGGCTTGGCGAGCAGCGGGCGCTTCGGTCGTCGCGGGGAGATCCGGGGTGCGCGCTTCACCATCCTGGCGATCGTCGGTTTCGGTCGTCTTGGGCTCGGCCTTGTAGACGAGCTTGCCATCGACCTTGATCCAGCTGATGAACAGCAGGCGGGCCTTGAAGCTCACCCCCTGTTCGCCGGCACGCTTGCCCTTGGAATAGGTGAAGGTGTCGGCCCACAGGTCGCCGAGGCGAAAGCCGATCATCACCTTCTTCTCGGCATCGACGGCCTCGATGCAACGGCGCACCAGGTGCTGCGCTTCGGAGCCCGAGACGCGCGTGTCGAAACGGACGTAGGACACGTCGTCGCTGGGACCGTTGAGCGCCGCGATGTCGCAGGCCAGGAAGGCGTCGCCTTTCTTGGGCTTCACTTCGCGGATGCGATTGAGATACCCGAGGCCCGTGATGTGCAGGTCGAAGTAGGACTTGTCGGTGGAACTGGTCATGGTGAATCTCCTGAGAAAAGAAGCGGAGACACACCCGACCCAGGCGGGGAAGGTGTGGAACCCCCGCGTGGGTTGAAGGAACAGCTTGGTGGCATCACCATCGGTCGGAACCGATGGACGTTCGCGCAAGGATGCCGGTGCGAACTGGTCGATCAACGCGGTCGAAAACCGCGCCCTAGCCTTGAAGATCGAGGCTAGCTGGGCATGCTGCTGACGGGTGTCAGCGGAACATGGGGTAAGCGTGGCGTCGGCATCGCGCGAGCGCGAGCGGCAATGGGCATCGGCGCCTTCCCGCATTGGCGGGGCGTCTGTTGTGCTTGCGGCCGTGCAGGCGGTTCCGGTTCTCCCACCGCTGCTTCGGCAGCGCGCGGCGACTGCGATTCACCAAATGAAAGAGCCCCCCGAACGGGGCTCAGGAAGGGTCATTCATCGAACACGGGCAGTCCGTCGAGCACCGGCGCATCGGCGTCGAACACCAGCATGCGCACGTCGGCGAGCGCCGCCAGGCGCAGCACCTCGACCAGGCAATCGGGCATGCCCTTGCGGCGGTGTTCCCGATCCAGCCGCTTGGCGGTCGTGCCTTCGACCTTTCGCAGGTTCGCATCCGTCCAGGGCGTGGCGATCAGCTTCACGCCGATCGCCTGGCTGTATGGAATGCGGAAGGCGATGAACATGAACGTCGTCGGCGTCGCGATGTCCGCCAGCTCGGCGAGGAAATGCCAGGCGGCTTCGGTGATGTGGCCGCTGCTGATCTCCCAGCACCGGCTGTAGTGCCCGGTGTCGAAGCGCAGACGCCGAACCACTTCGCGCGCAGCCTCGTCCGAATAGGTATCGGCCACGTGCAGCGGCTTGCTGTTTTCTTCGGCCATGACGGCGTAGACCACGGTGCGTGCGATGCCGTGGCTTCGGCATTGCGCGTCCAGCTCCGGCGGCACGTCCTGGCCCTCGGTGATGAGGGCGAAGTCGTCGCAGAAGATGCACGGATAGCGCACGACCTGGCTGTCCGGCAAATGCGACTGCGAGGCGTGCAGCGGCTGGTAGGTCAGTGGGCAGTCGTCGTCATAAGAGATGGCGATCAGCCGCTCGACCGACAGGCCGTCATAGCCACGGACGAAAGGATTGTTGGAGTGGGACATGGGATTTCTCCGGCAGAGGATGGCCGAGGCAATCCCCTGCCGGGAATTGAACCCCAGCGAGTGGATGAAATGGGAGCCAGGCGGCTGGCGCCCAGGAAGGACAGGTCTGAAAGAAAACGAGGGACATGGCGCCTTGCAGCGCGCATGTCCCTCACGGGGTGGAAAAGCAGTTCGGTGGCAGGCCGGGGTCGGCTCACCAGCCGTTGTAGTTCAGCGTCAGATCCGCGATGACCTGGCGCCGTTCCAGATCGAGGCCGCCCAGGTCGGACAGGCCCTCGAAGCCGCAACGCTTGAGCATCGCGCCTCCCTCGCGGGAGTTGTAGAAGCTCACCATCGCGGACAGGAACATCCGCTGGCCGCTGCTCAGCACGCCGAGGGCGTCGTTGAGCAGCAGCAGGTTGGGCCGCAGATCCCACTTGGACTTGGCGCGCTGCAAGCCTTCGCGGGTGCCGTCGCCGAACCATTCGGCACCGGCGATCTCCGCACCGCGCTTCCAGGCCTCGAAGAAAGCTTGGGGCGCACGGCTGAAATGCGCGTCTTCACGCGCGAGCTGGTCGTACAGCTCCTGACGCAATGGCAGGTTCATGAGTAAGCTCCTGGGGGAAGGGAAATCAGGGGTGGCTGCGCTGCGTCCAGGCGTCAGTGGCCAGGGCGCGCTGCGCGGCTTCGGGGCTCGGGAAATACTCGACGGACTCCCGTGAAACCGGGCCTTCGTCGTCGTGCGTGCCGATGTAGTGGCCGGCCGCGCTGCGCAGGACTTGCAGCGGCAGGCGCTTGCCCGTGTAGGCCAGCGCCAGTGCGCCGCTGCGCACCGATGCCGCGGAAGATGCGGCGGAAGATGCGGCGGAAGGTTCAGACATGACGTGCTCCTTGAAGGATCGAGGAGCGCGCATCCCCAGGGGATCGGCTTCCCCTCGGGTGGTTGAGAAAATGCACCGTCGCCGAAAACGACGAGCGTCCGCGGTGGTCGGTGCGAGGCGGACGGGTTTGGTCAGCGCGGCGAGCCGCGCTGCAGCCTTGAAGACCGAAGCTGCCAGGGCATGGTGCTGACGACCGTCAGCAGCGCAGGGCACGAGGATGGACTCGCGGCATCGCGCCGTCGCCCGGGAAATGGAACCGCCCGACGTCCGCTTTGGAGACGGGCACGACCAAGGCGCCGATGACCCGAAGGCCATCGGCGGAAGAGTAAGAAAACCACCTGTGGGCTGCTGCAGGCCAGGCCGTCGTCAAAGCCATTCGCTGCGTCAGCATTCGCACCCGGCCCGTTTCGTGGCTGGGGCCGGAAACCTCTGGCACACATCCGCGCACAAAGGGAGCCCGTTGTTCCGCCGGCGGGCACCGGCACCGAATACCGTGGACCGGAGCGGTCTCCTGACGGCTCGCGCCATGCTCAGGCTCGGGGCCCAAGCACAAGCAAGACGTCAGGGGACCGCTCGCGATCGACGCAAGCACATCGACCATGGCGGGCGCGTGGAGCGCGACCCGCAGAGCAAAGACCTTCCATCCCGCTGCCCGGCATCGGCCGGAGGGGATGTGCGCACCGTTGCAGAAGGGAATGCGCGCTGGGGTGTGTCCCGTGGGCGCGGGACGTTTGCCTCGCCGCCAGTGAAGCGGCCGGCGCGGCAGAGGGAATCGCAGGCGTCAGGGCGTCTTGGCGGTGGACCGCTTGCGCGGCGCACCACGCTTGCCCGGCGAAGACTCGACCGGCAGCGTGCCCTTGCAGTCCGGGTACTTGGAACAGGACCAGAACGCACCGCTCTTGCCGCTGCGCTGGCGCATCGGCGCCGCGCATTGCGGGCAGGCCGGCGACGGCGGCAGCTTCATGGCGAGCGTCGCACCACGGTACTGCTGCACGAGCTGCGTGACCCAGGAGGATTGCTTCTCGATGAACGTGTCCAGCGTCAGCGTGCCGGCTTCGATCATGTCCAGCGCCTGCTCCCACACCGCCGTCGTGCCCGGATCGGCAATGGCCGGCGGCACGGTGTCGATCAGCGTGAAAGCCGCGTCGGAAGCGCGGATGGCACGCCCCTTCTTGACCAGGTAGCCGCGGGCCAGGAGCCCGCCGATGACGTTGGCGCGCGTGGCCTCGGTGCCGATGCCCGTCGTGTCCTTGAGCTTCTGCTTCAGGCGCGGGTCGGTGACCAGCTTGGCGACGCCCTTCATGGCCTTGACCAGTTCGCCCTGCGTGTAGGGCTTGGGCGGCAGCGTCTTCAACGCCTTCAGGTCCACCGCGCCGACTTGGCAGGCCAGGCCGGCCTGCAATGCGGGCAGCACCTGGCTGCGCTGTGCGTCCTCGCCGTCACCATCGGGTTCCGGCTCTGCCAGCACCTGGCGCCAGCCGGCAGCGACGATCTGCTTGCCAACGGCCGCCAGCGATTGCCCGCCGCATGCGAGCTGCGCCACCGTCCGGTCGAACTCGTGATGCGGGAGGAACTGCGCCAGGTAATGCGCGCGGATCAGGCGGTAGACGTCCAGCTCTTTCTCGTTCATCGCGGAGAGGTTGGCGGGCTCCAGCGTCGGGATGATGCCGTGGTGCGCCGTCACCTTGCCGTCGTTCCAGGCGCGCGAGCGCTGGCTGCGGTCCAGGCGGTCGATGAGCGGGCGCAGGCTGGGATCGGTGGCGAGCACCGCATTGAGCACGGCCGGCACCTCGGCCAGCATGCTCTCCGGCAGGTAGCCCGAGTCGGAGCGAGGATAGGTCGTGGCCTTGTGGGTCTCGTACAGGGCCTGGGCGATGTCCAGGGATTCCTGCACATCCAGTCCCAACTGCTTGGAACAGACTTCTTGCAGCGTGCCCAGGTCGAACGGCAGCGGCGGGCCTTCGCGCATGCGCTCTGTCTCCACCGACAGCACCTGCGCCTGGCCGGCACTGCGGATGCGCTCGGCGGCCTGCTGCGCCACCGGCTGCTGCAAGCAGCGGCCGGCGTCGTCCGTGCATCCAGGCGGCGGCGTCCAGCTCGCCATGAAGCGCTGGCCCGCATGCGACAGGACCACCTCGACGGCCCAGAACGGCACGGACACGAAGCGCGCGATCTCGCGGTCGCGCTCGACTACCAGGCGCAGCGTCGGCGTCTGCACGCGCCCGACAGACAGCACGCCGCGGTAGCCGGCTTGCCGCCCGAGCACGGTGAACAGCCGGCTCAAGTTCATGCCGATCAGCCAGTCAGCCCGGCTGCGCGCCAGGGCCGAGTAGTACAGCGGCAGCGTCTCGCCAGAAGGCTTCAGCGCGCCCAGCGCCTTGCGAATGCTCGCGTCATTGAGCGCCGACAGCCACAGCCGCTGGATCGGCCCGCGGTAGCCGCACAGCTCCACGATCTCGCGGGCGATCATCTCGCCTTCGCGGTCGGCGTCGGTGGCGATCACCAGTTCGCTCGCCTTGGCGAGCAGCTGCTGCACGGTCTTGAACTGCGCAGCGGTCTTGGGCTTGACCTCGACGCGCCAGCGCTCGGGAAGAATGGGAAGCTGGTCGATGGACCAGCGCTTGAACTGCTCGCCGTAGGCTTCTGGCGGCGCTGCTTCGATCAGGTGTCCGATGCACCAGGTCACGACGGTGCCGGAGCCGCTGTAGCAGCCATTGCCTCGTTGGCTGGCGCCCAGCACGCGGGCGATGTCCTTGCCTTGGGACGGCTTCTCGCACAGGAACACGCGCATGAAGCCTCCTCTGGAATGTGCGGTTCATCGAATGGCCCCAGCTTGGCGGGGCCGGCAGATGCCGGCAGCAAGAAAGCCGATTGGCGCAGCCCCCGCTTTGTCCACAAGTCGTCGGCGGCTGGCGCAGCGGGAGGCTCGTATCGGGAGAGCGACTGGAACTCGGTGGACGACCTTGGCGCTATCCCCTGGGGATAGCTCGCTGGTGCATGGCGGGCGTCTGAGGGTTGCTACAGCCGCCCCCTTGCGGGAATCAGGCCTTGGCCTTGGTTTCCTTCGGCGGCTTTGTCCCCTTGGCCTCCTTGGGCGGCGGTACGGTCGCCTCGGAGTCCAGCGTCCGCGCGCTGAGGGTCACGGCCTGGATGCGGTACGGCAGGATACCGACGCGCCGTGCTTCGATCTTGAAGGTCGTGCGCTCGTTGTCGTCGGCGTCCTCCCACTCGTCCTTGATCGTCCGGCCCTCGACCAGCACGCGCATGCCCTTCTGGTACAGCGTCTTCCAGTGGTCGGCCTCGCGGTGCCACAGTTCGACCGGCGCCCAGAAGCCGCCGCGATCCTCGAAGCCATCCTTGGTGGGAATGGGGTTGTCGAAGTAGACGTTCAGCCGCAGCAACCGGCGCGGCTCGTCGTTGCCGTTCGGAAACTCGCGGTAGTCCGGCGCAGAACCGATGTTGCCCTCGCCGACGAAGTGCGTGCTCATGGTGACTCCTTGGTGGTGGGTGAAGTGGTGGTGGACGCGGCACGTCCCTGGACCCGCCGCAGGTAGACCGCCTCGGCTGCGGCCATCTTGTTGGCGCAGTCCACGGCTTGGCGGGCAAGGGTGTGGGCGAGGCTGATCTGCATGTTCAGCACGATGCGCTGCAGCTCGATCGCGTACAGGTCGTCGATCAGCGAGGCCGGCGTCGTCGGGCGCGCAAGCAGCGATTCCCACAGCGCCACACCCATGCTGGAACGGTCGAGGTTGCGCCAGCGCAGAAAGGTCGTGCCTGCGCCAGTGGCCTGCTGGGCCAGTTGCACGTCCAGCCGGCTGAAGGGAAAGGCGCGCGCCTGCGGGAGGATGCGCTGCTGCGCCAGCGCGATCACGTCGTCGCGTAGCGCGGTGCATTGGCTGGCCCAGGTCTCCAGACTCCCCTTACCTTTAAAGGGCTTCAAAAGGCCTTTTAGGTAGGCCGCGTGTTCCAGCCGCTGGAAGTCTGCCTGTTCCAAAGGCGCGAAGCGCAGCGATGACGTGGATGCGGTCATTCAGTGGCGTCCTCGCCGCGAGCACTATCGGCTGCGCCATCCTTCGATGCCGTGTCGGTGCTGGTGTCGGCGTCGGCGTTGGTGTGAGCGGCCGGCGTGCCGGCGCGGTTGCCCCGCCGCGCGATCGGTGGCGCAAAGCGCGAGCGGCGCGTGCCTTCGAGCACGTCCTGCGGCAGCTCGCCGAACTTCTCCAACGCCGTGCGCGCTACCGCGTTTTTGGAAGCAAAGTCGTCGCGCGTCGCACCGGAATAGCGGTACTGCTGTGCCAGCGAGAAAAGGGAGCGCAGCGCATGCGCGCCATCGTTGAGCCAGCGCTCCAGTGTGCTGCGGTCGATCAGCGCCGTGTGGTGGGCCAGGATCAGCCGCCGCGCCAAGTCGTCGTAGTCGGCCAGCAGGTAGACCGCCATGAACCCGAGCTGGGCGTTCACGAACAGCGGCAGCTTCACCGGCTGCACGTTCATGTTCTCGCCCAGCGACAGCGCCGCGGGCACGTCCGCGAGGGCCTGGTCCACCTGCTCGCGCAGTCCCTTCAACGCGGCCTTCGTCTGCTCCAGCTTGTCCTCGATGCGCATCATCCACCAGTCGCTGTACGGGTCGTCCTGCTCGGAGCCCCGTTTCATCTTGTTCATGACGCTGATGTAGGCGTTCAAGCCGATGATGCCGGGGCGTCCTTCGGCCGGCGCGCGGCCATGCCAGATGCGGGAAGCGTGGTGGGTGTGCAGCGTCAGCGACATCGTGCTGCGCAGCGACCCGAGATTGAGTTGCAGCGGTTCAGAGCGTTCGGTGGCCATGGGTGACGACTCGCGGTAAGGGAACGAGCCGTCAGCATTCGCATTGGCTGGAAGGGCGTCAGTCAACAAACCGCATCCACGTTGCGCCCGGTTTGCAATGCTGGAAGGCTGTCTGTGCCGGCTATCCCCAGGGGATAGCTCGCTCACGGCCGCCGCAGGCTCGACCGAATCTTGTCCAGGTAGGCGCGCGCCACTGCGGGATCGGCCGGCCGCGATTCGGCTGGTGATGGCGCTGGTGATGGCGGCGGTGTCGCGGCCTGCGCCGCGCCTCTTTCGCCGGCCCACGCCTTGAACTCGCCGCGGATCGCCTTCTGGATGATGCCGAACAGGTAGCCGGCCGGGTTGCGGACCGCGCTGTTGCGGCAGCGCGCGTCCCATTCGCCCAGCACTGCCTGCCGCTGCGACTCGTCCACCTGCTGCAAGGCGACCAACGCGCCGCTCTGCTGCTCGTCCTTCAAGGCCAGGAAGCGCTGGGGCAGGCGCAAGCTGTCTTCCAAGCCTCGTGCGCGCGGTACTGTACGTACTTCACTATGACTTTGAATACGTACTGTACGGTCCTGCTTCGGATTCCGAAGAGAGCCGTCTGGCGCGGGTTTCAGCCCTGCTTCGGAATCCGAAGACGGCGCATCGGCATTCCGAAGAAGGGCCGGCGAGCCTTCTTCGGATTCGTGATCCACAGCCTCTTGTGGATAACTCCCCGCCGCGCACTCGCCCGTCGCCATGCGCTGTGCCAGCACCTGCAAGCGCGTCGGCAGCGTGCGGCCGCTGAGCATCGGGTCTTCGGCGATTTCCTTGAGCGTCTGCACGCCGACGATCTGCACCGCCTTCGCCGCGTGCGTGAGCGCCTGGTTGACGAGGCCCAAGTAGTCGGGGTCGAGCTGCATCGCTTCAAACGGCGTGAGCGGCTCGTCGTGCAGCACGTAGAGGTTGCCGAGAATGCGGCCGGTCTTGGGGTCGCGGCGCCGCCGCACCAGCGATAGCCAGCGCGTAAGTCGCAGCAGCGTCAGTGCCCGCGCCACGGTCTCGTGCGAGGCCTGCGCGGCGCAGGGCATCGACGCCAAGTACGGCCGGAGCTGGTCGTAGGTCGGGAAGGCCGTCACGCCATCGTCGTTGAGCTGCAGGCGGAACACCTGCCAGGCGTTGCGCTCCAGCGGCGTCAGGCGCCGGTCCAGGAACAGCCGGCGCGGCACGCTCTCATGCCGGTTGCCGCTGTAGAGAAAGGCGTCAGCCTGTGGAGCAGCGCCTCTGGCCGGTGCCGCCGGTCCAGGGGCCGGGGCCAGTTTCTGGAGCGCATCGTCGAACAGGGCCGACAGCGCCACCGGACCCTCGCGCCGTGGTGCGCTGTCCGTCGTCATGGCCTTACACCAGCCCCTGGTCGATCCAGTTCCGTATCGCCGCCCAGATGACCGACATGGGCAGGCTCATGGTCTCGGCCAGGTCCATGCTCAACGTGAGCATCGCCACCTCGTCGTGCAGCGCGATGTCGCGCTGCGCGACGGCGGCCTTCCAGTGCTCCCATAAGGCCACGTCCTGCGCTTCGTCCAGCACGGGGTGGCGGCCCTTGCGTTTGGGCAGGCCCAGGATGTCCCGGCGCAGCGCCACCTCCTGGTGCGTCAGGCCGAAGAACTTGCTGACCATCTCCGTGCTCGCGCCCAGACGCAGCATGCGGTCCACCGTGGCGATCTCCTGCTCGACGTCGTGCACCTGACTCAGCAGCCGCTTGAGCACTTCGCGGTTCACCGACACCGAGCACCACGACACAGTGGCATTGACCAGGACGGAGACGAGGGCCGGATGCTTCAGCGCGTCCAGTTCTTCCTCGCCGAACCCCATGAGCTTGCAGCGTCGCAATTGCCCGTTGCGCAGGTCGTGCAGCGCCTGCGCGATCACGGCCTGGTTGAGCGGGTGCGGTGCCGACATGGTGGGCTGCTCCGCTCAGGCGCCGTGATCCGATGCGCCGGCCGGCGCATCGGTTTCCAGATCCAGCAGCCGGCGCGCGAGGCGCAGCAACCGGAACAACTTGACCAGCCCCGCATCGCTTAGGCGCGCGGACGTGCTGCCGTGGCCGTGCAGCAGTGGCCCCAGGTCGTCGGCCAGCCGTGTGCGATCCAGCCCGGTGGCCGGCAAAGACGCTGCGCTCAGCGCATGCAGCAGGGTCAGCACGGCCTGCGCGAACGCCGGCAGGCTGCGCCCCTCGCTGCCAACCACGCAGACGAAGCCGATGCCGCTGTCGCGCGGCTCGACCTGATCGGCCACCGCAGCCTCGTCGGCGATTTCGCGGGCGAACTGCGCGATGTGCACGCGCAGGCGATCCGGCGCGTCCAGGCCGGGCTCGATGAACCACACATCCGAAATCGGGTACAGCCCGCCCGCCTGCACCGGCACCGCTTGAAGGACGTTGGCCGCGAAGTCGGGCAGCTTGTCGCCCATCTGGTCGGCGACCATGCGCTGGATGGATTGCAGCCGGTCGGTCGTCGGCGCGGGCGACACGATGTGCGCCTGCAGGCGTTCGTCATCCTTCTCTTCGCGCGGCGCCGTAGCTTGGGGCAGAGACGGCGTGGCAGCGGGCGTGACCGCAATGCTGGCCGGCGACGCTGGCATCTGCGGTCTCGGTGCAGCAGTCACAGCGGGCGGCGCCGACATCGCTAATGCAGGCGGGCTCACCGGCGCCGGCTCGCTGGTCAATGCCCGCTGCCGGCTCTCGCTGTCGTCGATCTCCAAGGACAGCGTGTCGTAGTCCACCGCCAGCAGCTCGGCCATCTGGCCCACCAGTTCGTCCTGCACGCGCTGCGGCGCGAAGTCGTCCGGCTGGGCGTCGAACTGCGACAGCACGTCCTGGAACAGCGAAGCGAAGTCCATCGACACGTCGCGCGACGAGCCCCGCCGCTCCCAGGTGCGCTCGCAGGCCTTGCGCAGCACGGCCAGCCGCTCCACCTGGTGCCGGCCCAGGCCGCCATAGAGCAGCGTGGGGATCGCCGGCAGCAGGTAGCGCACGGCATCACCCATCCTGCTGATGTGCGACTGCTGCACCGGGAAGCCATCGGCCGCCAGGCGCCGCGCGAGTTCCGACTGCGACAGCGCCTGCCCGGTCTCCTGCTCGTAGAACTCGCGTGCCTTCTCGACGCCCAGGGCGCGTTCGATGAAGGTCAGGCCGCCGCGCAGTTCGTTCTCGGCCAGGTGGCCGGTGAGCAGGACCAGCTCGCCACGCTCGGGCCACGGGCGGAACAGGCAAGCGATGCGGAAGAAGCGTTCTTCCTTGGTCTCGGCCCACAGCTCTCGCAATATCGCCAGCCGCGTGTTGCCGCCGTTGCGGATGATGTAGTGCGGCTCGCCCGGCCGCCGTGTGATCGCGGGCGGCGCGTCCAAGCCGCGTTCGCGAATGGAGGCCTTGATGTCTTCATAGACCGGGTTGCGCGTCACGCGCGGGTCGTGGTCGTAGGGGCGCAGTTGATCCAGCGTGACGACCATCGGCGTGTCGGCGATCGGGTCGGTCAGCGCGGCAGCCGTTGGCCCGCTGCGCTCGAAGCCCGAGGCCAGCAGCTTGGCGGCCATGTCCTGCGGCGTGAGGTCAGCCATGGCCGTCCTCCGGTGTGGATGCGGACGCGGCGGCCTGCGCTTCTCGGCCGGCGCGCCGAAGCTGTGCGCGGGCGTTGAGCCCGGCGCGGTGATCGCTTGTCGTGGAGCTGGTGTAGATCGCCGCGCAGCCTGTCTTGGTGAACTTGAGGTGGCCGCCCGGCGTGCGCTTGACGTGCCAGCCTTCACCCAGCGCAAACTCGATGAGCGCGCGCAGCCGCTTGTGCCCGCGGGCGAGGTCATGGGCGCTCGCCATGGCTTGCGCTCCCTGCTGTGGCTTGCGCATCGGGCCGGCCGGTCACGAGTGCGAAGCGTTCCTGCCACTGCGGGAACAGCTCGCTGGCCAGCGTGCGCATGGTCTGCAACGCGGTCGGCGCGACGCGGCCCGCCGGCTGGCGGAACTCCACGCGATGCACCGGCAAGCCTCTCGTCGCCGCACGCGGGTAGGCCTCGATCGCCGGCACGTCGGTATCGAGCACGCGCACGCCGGCATGGTCCTGGAACACCTGCCGCAGCGTCTGCTGGATCAGCCGGGCGTTCGACGACACCGGGGGCAGCCGGTTGATGAGCAGGTACAGCGGCGGCGGCTCGATGCCGAGATGCCGGTACGGTGCGATGTCCTCGATCAACTGCAAGGTGCCGCGCCGCAGCTCCCGCGCCGCCAGGATCTCCGGCGTCACTGGCGACAGCGCCAGGTCCGAGGCCAGCACCGCCATCTCCAACATGACGGAGCGCGCGCCCTGCGTGTCGATCAGCACCAGGTCGTACAGCGGCGCCAGCGCCGGCAGCAGGTGGCGCAGCCGGAGGCGCCCGTCCGGCGCATGCAGCAGCAACGTGTTCAGCTCGCCGCGGTCGTCGTTCGACAGCACCAGGTCCAGGCCGGCGACGGCCGTGCGCGACACCAGTTGCTCGATGCGCCGCTCCGCGAACGCCAGCATCTCGTAGATGCCGGCCGGCGCGCGCAGCGCCAGCGTGAAGTAGCTCGACAGCGTGGGCTGCACGTCCAGGTCCAGCAGCAGCACGCGCAGCCCTGCGTCGGCCGCGAAGCCGCCCAGGTTGGCCGCGGTCGTGGTCTTGCCCACGCCGCCCTTGGTCGAAATGATGCTCACCACCTTCATGGCGCTCTCCTCGTTGGTTGACATGGACGAGAAGAGGCTCAGGCGCGCTCTTTAAGGCGCTCAGCGATCCACTGTTCGATTTCCACCGAATCCCAGCCCACGGCGCGCACGCCCAGGCGCAATGCCTTCGGGAACCGGCCTTCTTTCATCAAGCTGTAGATGTGGGCCCGCTTGAAGCCGGTTTTCGCCTCTACTTCGGCACGTCGCAAGATGCGATGCTCAGGCTGTGCCGTAGGGACGGTTGTCTGCGAAGACATGGTGGACACTCCTTGGCGCTTAGCAGCGGTTGCAATGGAAGTTCCACGTATTCAATAGCGTCCGATTCGGGATTGCACTGCAATTGCAGAGGGGCAGCCTGCATCTGCAGTCCGGAGTTCTAAGACGATAGATGGCGCTTGGCGGCCGCAAATTTGGACCACAGCGTTCGCTCGCTCATTCCGGATCGGCCGCCGAAATGCGCAGTGAGTGCGCTGATAACCGCCTCCAGCGTCTCAAACGAGGAATATGGAATTCCGCTCGGCGACTTTCCCAGAAGAAGCGTCAGCAGACCTCCCACGATATTCAGATAGGTGCCTTCGCTTCTGGCGCCGAGATTCAATGTTTGCTTGTCTTCGGTCATGCGCGCTTCGTATGCGGTACTGAGCGCATGGAACTCTGCTTGAAGTGCATCCCACGCCTTGAGACGATCTGCCAGTTGCACCTTCAACGCTTCTCGGTCGGCGAGTAGCGCTTGTACGGCATCGATGCTGATCGCGGGATGAAGGTGCCGCTCGAAGGCATCGAACAGAAAGCCGGGGCGCTGGTCTGGATAGAAACGAATCATCCAGGCCTTCAGGTCGACGTGGCGTACCGTGAGATCCGGGTCATGAAGCACGGACGGGTCATCGCATGTGATACCGCGCCGGCCATAGCGGAGATCGCCGTTGACCAACGCGTCTTGTATCCGATCGGCGTTTAAGCGCAGCAGCGACCAATTTGGAATCTCCGCGCGATCGGGCAGCGCTCCGCCGCTCGTCAGATCGAGGATGCGTCGCTCGAATCGAGACAGGCCGGACCAATGTATGGCTGCCTCAATGGGGTGATATGCGACCTTGGTGCGGGAGCCCGAAGCGCGTGCCTTGTCCATGTGCAAAAACCTCCTCCCCAACCGACGCCAACTCAGGACATTTCTTTTCCTCAAAGGAAGAACGCGCGGCGCTGGAAGCGACGCAGACTTAGGCCGACCGATAGGCTGTAACAGAGGGGGCGACCTGCTCACGCAAATCGACATTCGGTGGTCGCGAATGCGCAACCGATCCGTCGTTGCCCCTCTCCCAATCCGGGCAGCATTTGCTTATGCTGGGAACACAGAGTGCCTGGCCAGCGAGAAAACTGATGGAGAGCAGTTTTTAGGCAGGGACAAGAATTGCGAAAGACGAATTTGATCTGCCTGTTCCGCTGGCCGCAACGAGAGCCGCTCTGACCGTTCGCGTCTGAGCTGAATCACCGCAGGGTTCGGGGGTTGCGTGGGCGGTTTCGCGAGGGCGGTAGGGCGCATAGAGTCGCCTTCAGACCTTCGGCGTCTGCTGTCAGATGAAAAAAACATCTGGGCTTCGAGCGCGCGACAGCTCATCCGCAACAGAACAGCCCCGCTGCGCAGTGCGCGCACGGTGGGCTGCGTGCTCTTGGCCACGGCCTGCCACGCCTTGGCGACACCGCCCGCGCGTGGTAGCTTTCAGTAGATCATCCTGGCCCTCGGTGGACGTGCCACGTGCCTTTCGACGGCAAGTGTGCGAAAATTAGTCCACAAAGTAGTCCACGCACGTGGACGAAACCTGACAAATTCGTTGTAAATCAACGAGTTAGAGGGCGGATTCTGTTCCCTTCGCCCGCTCCACCGAACAGTCTGAAGCCGCCCTCGGCGGCTTTTTTGTTGCCTGTCCGCCCCCCCCCTCTGGCGGCACACGGCACGGGATCTTCATGCAGCCCACCGAACAGCAGCCGGGCACCGGCCCCGCCGACACCACGCCGGACCAGCAAGACGCGACCACCGCCGACAACGAGGTCGGTCACCCGCGCCGCATCCGCTCGTTCGTGCGCCGCGCCGGCCGCACCTCCACCGGCCAGCAGCGCGCCATCGACGACCTCGGCCCGCGTTTCCTGCTGCCCTACGCTGAAGCACCGCTCGACTGGGATGCCACCTTCGGCCGCACCGGTGCCAAGCGCATCTTCGAGATCGGCTTCGGCATGGGCGAGACCACCGCGCATATCGCGCAACTGCGTCCGGACGACGATTTCCTCGGCGTGGAAGTGCACGAGCCGGGCGTGGGCGCGCTGCTCAAGCTCGTTGGCGAGCGCGAGATCGGCAACATCCGCATCATTTCGCACGACGCGGTGGAAGTGCTCGCGCAGATGATCCCGGAAGGCACGCTGGATGGCATCCACGTGTTCTTCCCCGACCCGTGGCACAAGAAGCGCCACAACAAGCGGCGCCTGATCCAGGGCCCGTTCGTCGCCAAGCTGGCGGCCCACCTGAAACCGGGCGGCTACCTGCACTGCGCGACGGACTGGGAGGAATACGCCCACCAGATGCTCGAAGTGCTGTCCGCCGAGCCGCAGCTCGAGAACACCGCCGACGGCTTCGCGCCGCGCCCCGACTACCGCCCCGTCACCAAGTTCGAGAAGCGCGGCCTGCGCCTGGGGCACGGCGTGTGGGACGTGGTCTTCCGCAAGCGCGCCTGACCACGCCGGCGCGCCCTGGCGTGAATTAGCGCGCGCCGAAATGCGTCTCGCCGAAGAGGTTCTTGGCGTGACGCGGGAAGGCGCGCCAATACTGCGGCGGCGCCTTGACCGTCGCGCCCAGCTCGGCCGCCGCGGCCCAAGCCCAGTGCGGGTTGTAGAGGAAGGCACGGCCGACGGCGACCAGGTCGGCACGCCCTTCAGCAACAATGGCCTCCGCCTCGTGCGCCTCGTTGATGAGGCCGACGGCGATGGTCGGGATCTCCGCCTCGTGACGGATCTTCTCGGCAAACGGCACCTGATAGCCGGTCGACAGCGGAATCTGCTGCAGCGGCGACACGCCACCCGACGACGCATCGATCCAGTCGCAGCCGCGCGCACGCAGCGCCTGCGCAAACACCACCGAATCCTCCGGCGTCCAGCCGCCCTCCACCCAATCACTGGCCGACACGCGCACGCCCACCGGGATGTGCTCCGGCACCACCTCGCGCACGGCATCGAACACCTCCAGCGGAAAGCGCATGCGGTTCACGCGTGAGCCGCCGTAGGCATCGGTGCGCTGGTTGGCGATCGGCGAGAGGAACGCGTGCAGCAGATAACCGTGCGCGGCGTGCAGCTCAATGGCTGCCAAGCCCAGGCGCACCGCGCGGCGGGCGGTGGCGACGAACTGATCGCGCACGCGGGCGAGATCGGCCTCGGCCATCTCGCGCGGCGCACGTTCTTCCGGGCGCTGCGGCAGCGCGGACGGGCCCATCGTCTCCCAGCCGCCCGCGTCGAGCGGCAGCAGTGCGCCACCCTCCCACGGGCGCGCGCTCGACGCCTTGCGCCCGGCGTGGGCGATCTGAATGCCGATCGGCACCAGCGAGTTCTGGCGGATGGCGGCCAACGTGCGCGCCAGCGCGGCTTCCGTCGCGTCGTCCCACAGGCCCAGGCAGCCGTTGGTGATGCGCCCTTCCGGCGACACGGCGGTCGCCTCGATCATCAGCAGGCCGGCGCCCGAGAGCGACAGGCTGCCCAGATGCGACTGGTGCCACGCCGTCGCCTGGCCGTGGTCAGCCGAGTACTGGCACATCGGCGAGATAACGATGCGGTTGTCGAGCGCGAGCCCGCGCAGGGAGAAAGGCTGGAAGAGTGCACTCATGATCGGGGGATTCAGCTGGTAGCGTCTGACAGCGGCTGGCGGAAGAAACCGCCAGTGTGTCCGAATCCGCCCGATCGTGCAGACGGCGCGAAAGCCCGCGCCGAGCTAGGGAAATCGCTGGTGGCTTAGGCCTGCCAGGCAATCAGATGCGTGTACGCCGTCACCAGCACGATCACGCCGAACACGATCCGGTACCACGCGAAGCCGCGGAAATCGTGCGTGGCGATGAAACGCAGCAGCCAGCGCACGCAAAAGAACGCCGAGATGAACGCCGCCACGAAGCCGATGCCGAAGATCGACAGATCATCCGCCGACAGCAGCGCGCGCGACTTATACAACTCGTACACCGTCGCCCCGAAAATGACGGGGATCGCCAGGAAGAACGAGAACTCGGTGGCCACCTTGCGCGACAGCCCGAACAACAGGCCGCCGATGATGGTCGAGCCCGAACGCGAGGTGCCCGGGATCAGCGCAAAGCACTGCGCCAGGCCGACCTTGATGGCATCCGAGATGCGCAGGTCATCGAGCGTCTCGATGCGCGGCGCGCCGGCCTTGGCGGCTTCGAGCAGCGCGTTGGCGCGCGGATCGTGCGTCTGGCCACGATGACGCTCGCGCCATTCGGCCCACAGGATCACGAAGCCGCCGATGATGAACGCCGACGCCACCACGATCGGGTTGAACAGATGCGCCTTGATTGCCTTGCCGAAGATCAACGCCAGCGTGATGGCGGGAATCGTCGCCACGATCACGTTGATGGCAAAGCGCTGCTGGCGCGGGTCGTTCGGCAGGCCCTTGATCACATCGATGATCTTGTGGCGGAACTCCCAGCACACCGCCAGGATCGCGCCAAACTGGATCACGATCTCGAAAATCTTGCCCTTCTCGTCGTTGAAGTCGAGCAGCTGGCCGGCCAGGATCAGGTGGCCCGTGCTGGAGATGGGGAGGAATTCGGTCAGACCTTCGACGATGCCGAGAATCAGCGCTTTGATGGCGAGTGCAATGTCCATGCAGTGAGGGGGCGGGTGGAAACGAAAGGGGAAAACGCGTTGGCCGCCGCGTCTTGGAACCGGTTCACGATCCATAGCGAGCGGCCCGAGGTTGGCCCGAGAAGCGCAGCCGTACATGGGTACGGCGAGCATCGCAGGGCCAAGATCGGGTCGCGCAGTAGGATCGTGAATCGGTTCTACGGCCGCTTGGCCTGGACGTGTACGCCTTCGGGCAAAACGGTGATTGTACCGGGCTCGACCGCCATGCCCGCCACTTGCAGCTGCTCGGGCTTGAAGGTGTAGACCGCGTAGTCGTTGAGCAACTGGCCCGCGACGAGTGAGCCAATCGCGCTGATCTGCGGGCCGAGGCCGCCCGGCACATTCTGCAGGTCGAAGCGATCAACGCTGGGCTGGTCCAGACGGATCGAGCGCGTGGGCGCGTCATAGTGCAGGCCGCTCGACACCGCCAGCGGGCCGGTCAATGGTTGCCGGAACAGGCCGCTTTCCACCTGTGCATCGGTCTGGATGGCGATGCGGTTGCGCGCCGGGTCCAGCGTGATCTGCGGGTTGGTAAGCGTCACGTCGAAGAAGCCCAGGAAGCGCCGCTGGAACGGAAACTTGCGCGCCAGTGCTTCCTGCATCTGGCCGCGCGAGAAGGTGTAGCCGTTACCGGTCCAGCCGGCCGGCATGCAGGCGACCAGCACCACGGCAATGGCCAGCGCCAGGGCAGCCGCCCCGCCCCACCAGCGCAGGCGGAGCGAAGGCTTGGGCGACATGGACGACGAGGGGGGCGTGGGGGCGATGTCAGGCATAAGCGGTTCAATGCGCCGCAGTGGCGATTTCGAGTCGGGTCAGGAAGTGCATGGCGTGCGCGGCCGTGCCGCCGCACATGTCGGGCTCGGGCTGGAGGCTACCGCACACCGCTGGGCGCTCCGGTTGGCCGAAGATGCGGCAGCGGTTGGCTGCATCCAGCTGCGCACAGCGCACGCCGGCCGGCTTGCCATGCGGCATGCCGGGGATCGGGCTGGAGATGGAGGGCGCGATGCAGCACGCGCCACATTGGGGTCGGCAATCCATGGCCGTCAGAGCGAAGTTTCCTAGTTGAAGCCGCTATTGTGCACCAGCACATTCGAGGCCAATTCCGATTGACGGTTCCGATGCCGCTTGACCCACCCATGCGGCATGCGTACATTAATGACCGGAAAGTAAGTTATCCGCGAGTCAGTGGCACCCGTCCATTGATTCCACTCTGAGCCGCACCCGCCGTGACCGATCGCGAATCCGATTCTTCCGCCAAACGCTGGACCCGCCGCAAGGAAGCCCGCCCGCAGGAGCTGGTGGCGGCCGCGCTCAGCCTGTTCGTGGCGCGCGGCTATGCGGCCACGCGCCTGGAAGACGTGGCTTCGGCCGCCGGCGTGTCCAAGGGCACGGTCTACCTGTACTTCGCCAACAAGGAAGAACTGTTCAAGGCCGTGGTGCAGGAGAACCTGGTGCCCGCACTGGCCGAGGGCGAAGCCCTAATCGACACGTTCGATGGCACCAGCGAGGCGCTGCTGCACGAGATCCTGATGGGCTGGTGGGAGCTGATCGGTGAATCGCCCGCCTCGGGCCTGACCAAGCTGCTGATGGCCGAATCGGGCAACTTTCCCGACCTGGCCCAGTACTACAACGAGGAAGTCATCGAGCGCTGCGACCGCCTGTTCGCGCGCATCCTGGCACGCGGCGGGGCGCGCGGCGAGTTTCGCCAGACCGACGTGGACATGACCACGCTGGCCATGACCGCGCCGATGCTGTTCCTGATGATGTGGAAGCACTCCTTCGGCCCCTGCGCGACGCGGCCGCTGGAGCCCAAGGCCTTCGTCACCCACGTGGTCTCGCTGATGCTGCACGGCTTGCTGCGCAATCCGGTGCCGGGCATCGTGGCCCCGCCGCCCCCGCCGCTGACCGCCCAGCCGTGGCGTACGCCGCACCCAAGCGATGCCCCCGCCAGCGGAGACACCGAATCATGACGATCGCTGCCGGAATGTCCTCCGGACTTGCTAAAATGCCGGGTTTGTCGTCAAACCCTCATTCGCATCACTCGCTCCGCATGGAAGGCATGCCCATGGACATCGAAAAATCCCGGTTCAACATGATCGAGCAACAAATCCGTCCGTGGGACGTGCTCGATCTCGACGTGCTCGACCTGCTGGCGGTGGTCAAGCGCGAGCACTACGTGCCCGAGGCCTACCGCGCGCTGGCCTTCGTCGACATGGAAATCCCGCTGGCCGGCGGCCAGAACATGCTGGCCCCGCGCGTGGAAGCCCGCGTGCTGCAGGAGCTGACCGTGCGCAAGCACGAAGACGTGCTGGAAATCGGCGCGGGCTCCGGCTACATGGCGGCGCTGCTGGCCCACCGCGGCCGCCACGTCACCACGCTGGACATCGTGCCCGAGCTGATCACCCTCGCCCGCGACAACCTGGCCCGCAACGGCGTGACCAACGTCGATGTGGTCGAGGCCAGCGGCGCGCAAGGCTGGGGCCAAGAAGTGTACGACGTGATCTGCGTATCGGGTTCGGTGCAGGCTGTGCCGGAAGCCCTGCTCAAGCAGCTCAAGGTGGGCGGCCGCCTGTCGATCTTCGTCGGCACGGCGCCGGTCATGGAAGCGCAGCTCATCACGCGCATCTCCAACACCGAATACCAGACGCGCAACCTGTTCGAGACCTACGTGACGCCGCTGGTGGGCGTGCCCGCACCGTCGCAGTTCCGCTTCTGACCCACCCCGGCTCTCCCCAATCATCATGCAACAGCTCGCTCCCACCGCCCTCGCCCAATGGCTCGCCGACGCATCGCGCGCGCAGCCCGTCCTGCTCGACGTGCGCGAGGCGGAGGAAGTGCAGATCTGCGCCCTGCCCGGCATCACGCACATCCCGATGAACGAGATCCCGCTGCGTGCAGGCGAGCTGAATGCTGACCAAGACATCGTCTGCATCTGCCACCACGGCGGGCGCAGCGCGCAGGTTGCGCAGTTCCTGATCGTGCGTGCGGGCTTTGACCCGGCACGCGTGTTCAACCTGCAAGGCGGCGTCCACGCCTGGGCTGGCCAGGTGGACCCGCAGATGGCGACGTACTGATTGGGGAAGCCGCCGGGCGCCGCCTTACGCGCCCGCGCTGCCTTCCGACGTTTTCCTCGTCTGGGGGCTTTATGAGTGTTGCTCGCAGTAGCCGCGCGCGGATGGCCGCACGCGGTTCGCTTGTTGTGCTGTGCTGCTCGCTGGTGCCGGTGTTCGCGTGGGCGCAAACGCCCTCGCCGGGCGCCGCCGATCTGCTGTCGGCCTACCGTGCCGCGCTGGCAAACGATCCACAATTCGCCTCGGCGCGCGCGCAGTCGCTCGCCCAGGGCGAGAAGCTCACGCAAGGCCGCGCCGGCCTCCTGCCGCAGATCGGCGGCGCGTGGAGCTCGACCCGCGTCATCTTCGACCAGAACGCGCCAGTCGACTTCAACAAGACCTTCTCGTCGACGGGCTGGACGCTGTCGCTCTCGCAGCCGCTGTTCCGTTGGGACCGGTGGGAGACCTACAAGCAAGGCGAAATCGCCGCCGCCGCCGCCGAGGCCAGCCTCGCGCAGGCCCAGCTGGACCTGATCACGCGCACCGCGCAAGCCTACTTCGACGTGCTCAACGCGCAGGACACGCTGCAGCTCGCGACCGCGCAGCGCGATGCGATCCAGCAGCAGTACGAGCAGGCACGCCGCAACTTCGACGTCGGCAACGCCAACATCACCGATGCGAACGATGCGCAGGCGCGACGCGATGCAATTGACGCCACCGTCATCGCCGCGCAGAGCGACCTGGAGGTCAAGCAATCGGCGCTCAAGCAGATCACTGGCGAGCCCATCGGCCGGCTGGCGGGCGTGCGCGATGGTGTGGCGCTGCCGCAGCCGGAGCCGACGGTGCAAGAGCGCTGGGTGGATCAGGCGCGCACCGGCAACCTGCAGGTGGCGCTGGCGCAGTTCAACCTGCAAAGCGCCGCGCACGACGTGAACAAGGCCAAGGCCGGGCACCTGCCCTCCGTCGACCTCGTCGCGCAGACCGGCCATACGAATGCCAGCGGCAACCAGTACCTGCCGTCGCTGCCGGGCGGCGCCCGCTTTGACAGCTCGCAGATCGGCGTGCAGGTGTCGATCCCGATCTTTGCGGGCGGCGCGATCCAGTCGCGCGTGCGCGAAAACATCGCGCTGGAGACCAAGGCCGCGAGCGATCTCGAGTTTGCCCGTCGCGGCGCCGAGCAAGGCGCGCGGCAGGCCTACATTGGCGTGATTGCGGGATTGGCGCAGGTCAAGGCGCTGGAGGCGGCGGAAGTGTCGGCGCGCACGGCGTACGACTCCAACCAGCTCGCCTACGGCGTGGGCGTGCGCATCGGCACCGATGTGCTGAACGCGCAGGCACAGTTGTTCCAGGCCCGGCGCGATCTGGCACGCGCGCGTTACGACACCATCGTCAATGGCCTGCGGCTGAAATCTGCCGCAGGCGCCTTGAGCGAGGCGGACGTGGTGCAGGTCAACACGCTGCTGACCGCCAACGCCGCGGACAGCATCACCGCCCTGCCTCGCCCGGTCGCCACCACCAAGATCCCGGCAACCACGCAGAAAAAGCGCTGACGCGACGTCAGTGCGACTGGCCGGGCTGCGACGGTGCCGACAAAGGCCGCTCGGCAAACTGCAGCAGCGCGCCGCTGGCGGTCTTCCAGACCACCTGACGGCCCTGCTTGCCCGCCGGCGATGGCTGCATGCCAACGGTCGCCAGCGGCGACTTCAACGCCTCCAGGAAATCCGTCTCCAGCTGCATGCGGGCTGGGTCGCACGCCATGCGCGTTGCCACCAGCGCGCCAAAGCGCATGCCCGAGACGAGCTTCTCATACGGCCCCGTGAAGCGGTTGCAGCCGGCGTAACCCGAGGCCACGCCGCTGGCCGCTTCCAGGCCGGCGCTGAATTCAATGAAGAGGGGCTGGTTGGCGGGGTCTGCGCCTTCCTCTTCAGCGGAGGGCAGCTCCTTGGGCGCGGCGCCAGACTCCTGCCAGCGCACCAGCACGAAGCGCGAACGGCCCTCGCCCTGCGCCTGTGCCGGCGAGGCCTGACCAGCGTTGGGCGTGGCGGCGACAGGTGCGGCGGCGGGCGCAGGTGTCGGCGCGGCCGGGCTGGAGGCTGCGGCAACCGGCGCGGAAGCGGGCACGGCCGCCACGGGGGCAGCGGCCGGCTTGCTGGTTACCGTGGGCGTCATGCAGCCGGCACCGATGATGGTGGCGGCCGTCAGCGCCGCCAGGGCTGCTGCAACCAGCACCACGCGGCGCGGCGTGTGCAGCAGGCTGGGCTTGGAACGGTCGGGGTGTGACATGAACGGGTTGTGAACGGTGACGGTTTGCAAACGACGCGAAGCGGATTAGTCAGCCATCCATGTCATGAGTTCGCAGTTTTCGTGGCGCCCCTGCGCGCGGCTACAACGTCGGCAACACCAGCGCGGCCACCGCCTCCACCGTGCGCGCCGTCGCGCCCCCGTGCGTGGCAGCAAACGCCAGTGCCGCGCGCGAGGCGGTCTCGCGCGCGTCGGCATCGGACAGCCACGTGTCGATCACGCGCACGGCCGAGGCCGCATCGTCCACCTGGATGCACGCACCGGCGCCCACCGCATCGCGTGTGGCCTGCGCGAAGTTGAACGTATGCGGGCCGATCGCCACCGGCGTGCCGACCGCGCAGGCCTCGATCAGGTTCTGGCCGCCCAGCGGCAACAGGCTGCCGCCAATGAAGGCAGCCTGCGCGGCGGCGTAATACAGCGCCATCTCGCCCATCGAATCCCCCAGCAGGATGTCGGCCTCCAGCGCATCGGCGCCGCTGGAAACGCCTGCCGCCGACAACGACAGCGCACTGCGCCGCGCCACGCGGAAGCCGATGCGCTCGGCCAACTGCGCCACTTCGTCAAAGCGCTGCGGATGGCGCGGCACCAGGATCAGCAGCGGATGACGCCGCCCCGCATGCTGTGCGCGATGCGCATGCCACGCGTCGAGCAGCAAGGGCTCCTCGCCTTCGCGCGTGCTGGCAGCCACCCACACGGCGCGCCCGGCGAGCGCCTCGCGCAACGCGCGGCCGGCCATGATCTGATCGACGTGCGGCGTGATGTCGAACTTGAGGTTGCCCGTCACGCGCACGCGCGGCACGCCGAGCGAACGGTAGCGATCAGCATCATCGGGCGTCTGCGCCAGCACGGCGGCGAGCTGCGCGTAGGTCTCGCGCGCCGCCTCGCCCAGGCGCGCGGTGCGCCGGTGACTGCGCGCGGACAACCGGCCGTTGACCAGCACCATCGGCACGCCCGCATGGTAGGCACGCTCGATCAGCACCGGCCAGATTTCGGTTTCCATCAGCAGGCCGAGGCGCGGCAGGAAGTGCCGCAGGAAACGATCGACGGCGCCCGAGAGGTCGTACGGCAGATACGCCTGGATGACGCGGCCATTGCGCTGCGCCGCAAACTCGGCGCCGGTGCGGCGGCCGGTCGGCGTCATGTGGGTCAGCAGCACATCGTGCTCGGGAAAGCGTGTCAGCAACGCATCGATGAGCGGCTGCGCGGCGCGCGTCTCGCCGACAGAGACGGCGTGCACCCACAGCAGCGGGCGATCCGGGTTCGCGCGCGGCGGATAGAAGCCCAGCCGTTCGCCGATATGCTGGCGATAACCGGGCTCCTTGCGGCCGCGCCACCACAGGCGCAGCAGCGCGAACGGCAAGGCGATGCGCCAGAGCCAGCGATAGAGAATGCGCAGCATCAGAGCACACCCAGCGCGCGCAGCGCATCGAGCGCCTGGGCGCTGGTCGGATGGGCCTCGGTGCTGCCGAGATCGTGCACCTGGGGCGTCCAGTAGCCGCCCGTGCGCCACGACGTGGAGAAGTTGTAGAGCGCCACGGTCGGCTTGCACAGCGCGGCGGCGATATGCACGAGGCCCGTGTCGACGCCCACCACCGCCGTCGCCAGATCGAGGAACGTCGTCACCTCCGGCAGCGACATGCGCGGCGGAATCACCACGCGCCCCACCGTGCCCGGCACCGCGGCGACGATGGCTTCACGGATGGCCTCGCTGGTGCGGCGCTCGGTCTCGCTGCCCCACGGCAGGACGAGCGCGTAGTCGCGCGCCAGCAGCTCGCGGGCAACATCCACCCAGGCCGCCTGTGGCCACCCCTTGTCCGCGCGCGACGTCGCGTGCACCAGTGCCACGTACGGACGCGGCAACGTGAACGGCAGCGCGGCCGGCGGCTGCAGGCCGAAATCGATGGTGTCGGGCAGCGTGTAGCCGAGCACCTCGGCCACCAGACGGCGCGAGCGCTCGACCACGTGCACACGCGGCTCCATGTGGACCTTGCGTTGATAGAACAGGCGCGCCAGCGGCTCGTAGCCGGCGCCTTCCGTGCGGTTGCCGAACCCGGCCACAAAGCCGTTGGGCATCAGGCGGGCCTGCGCGGCCACCAACGCCGTCTTGATCAACCCCTGCGTATCGAGCACAACATCGTACGGCTTGGCGCGCAGCGCACGGCGGAACGCCGCCACCTCACCCCACGTCTTGCCGGAGCCCAGCGACTTGCGCCAGCGCCGCAGCGCAAACGGGATCACGCCCTGCACCCCGCGCACGATGCGCACCAGGCCGGCGAAGCCCTCCTCGACCACCCAGTCGATCTCGGCGTCCGGATGCGCGCGCAGGATGTCCGCCACGATCGGCGTGCAGTGCAGCACATCGCCAAGCGACGAGACCTTGACGATCAGCACACGCATGCCGTCTTCCTTTCCCCCAACTTCATCAATGCCGCCGGCTTAGAACGGCAGGTTCGCGTCCGGCTTCTCGGCCAGGATCACGCGGCGGAACTCGCCCTGGATGCGCGCCATGGCGACATCGTTGTCGGCCTCGAAACGCATCACCACCACCGGCGTGGTGTTGGACGGACGGGCCAGGCCGAAACCGTCTTCGTATTCCACGCGCACGCCGTCGATGCGGTTGACTTCCTTGGCGCCATCAAACGTGGCATTGGCCTTGATCTTGTCGAGCAGCGTAAAGGCCTCGCCTTCGGCACACTTCAGTTGCAGCTCCGGCGTGCAATGCGAGTTGGGCAGCGCGTTGAGCGCGGCGCTCGGGTCAGCCAGGCGCGAGACGATCTCGAGCAGGCGCGCGCCCGTGTACAGGCCATCGTCGAAGCCGTACCAGCGGTCCTTGAAGAAGATGTGGCCGCTCATCTCGCCAGCCAGCGGCGCGCCGGTTTCCTTCAGCTTGGCCTTGACCAGCGAATGGCCGGTCTTCCACATCGTGGCCTTGCCGCCATGCTCGCGGATGAACGGCGCCAGCTTGCCGGTGCACTTCACGTCGAAGATGATCTCGCCGCCCGGGTTGCGCGACAGCACTTCCTGCGCGAACAGCATCAGTTGGCGATCGGGGAAGATCACCTGACCGTCCTTGGTGACCACGCCCAGGCGGTCGCCGTCGCCGTCAAAGGCGAGGCCGAGTTCGCAGTCCGTGGTCTGCAGCGTGCGCACGAGGTCCTGCAGGTTCTCGACGTGGGCCGGGTCCGGGTGGTGGTTCGGGAAGTGGCCGTCCACCTCGCAGAACAGCTCCGTCACCTCGCAGCCCATGGCGCGGAACAGCGCCGGCGCGAACGCGCCCGCCACGCCGTTGCCGCAGTCCACGGCGATCTTCATCGGGCGGGCCAGCTTGACGTCCGACACGATGCGGTCGATGTACTGCTGGTGCACGTCCACCTGGACGTAGCTGCCGGCGCCCTCGGAAAAGTCGCCCTGCTCGATGCGCTGGCGCAGCGCTTGGATCTGCTCGCCGTAGATGGCCTGGCCGGCCAGGACCATCTTGAAGCCGTTGTAGTCCGGCGGGTTGTGGCTGCCGGTGACCATCACACCCGAGGTGGCGCGGCGGCCGGCCAGCTCGATGTTGGTGCCGAAATAGACCATCGGGGTGGCGACCAGGCCCAGGTCGATCACGTCGACGCCGGCCGCGCGCAGGCCCTCGGCCAGCGCCGCGAGCAGATCCGGGCCCGACAGGCGGCCGTCGCGGCCGATCACTACGGCCGATTCGCCCTTGGCGCGAGCCGCCGAGCCAAATGCCCGGCCGATCAGGCGAGCGGTGTCGGTATCGACGGTCTTGCCGACGATGCCGCGGATGTCATAGGCCTTGAAGATGGAGGGGTCAATGCTGCGCATGGGAGTGCCTAAAAGAATGTTCAACATTGCCGATTGTAAACGCTGCGCCGGGTCGCCTCGAAGGCACCTCCCAAAGCGCACGGGAGGGAGCGTTCGTCACACGCGTCGACGATATAATGCCGGGTTAATCGCGGCCACCCCGATCGGCCTCCAATCGACCCGCCTTGCGTGATGACAAGATGGCGTGCATTTGCGCACTACCCGGCTTTGATGCTTCAGGTTCCGCTTCGGGCCTCCATCTGCTCACACCTCGGAGTCCCCATCCGTGATCACCGTCCTGACGCCCACCTACAATCGCGCCCATACGCTGCCAAGGCTGTATGAGAGTCTGCGGCGCCAGACTAGCCAGGATTTCGAGTGGCTGGTCGTCGACGACGGCAGCGAGGACGGTACGCGCGAGCTGGTCGCCGGGCTGATCGAACAAGACGATGTACGCATTCGGTACGTTTTCCAGCCCAACGCTGGCAAGCATGTCGCCCTGAACACCGGCACCCTGCAGGCTCGGGGGGACACGATCCTGATTGTTGATAGCGACGATGCGCTCGTCCAGAGCGCGATCCAGCAGATCGCGGACAAGTTCACCCTGTACACGCGTGAAGGCGTGAAGGGCCTCTGCTTCCGGAAGGCCCTCCTCAATGGAGACATGCTGGGCAGAAGCGTCGACGCCGAGGCCATTGAACTCAGCCCAACCGAAGCCGCCAAGACGTTTCGCGGCGACCTGGCCTATGTCTTCACGAAGGCGGCGATGGCGAGTCACCCGTTCCCGCAAATCCCGGGGGAGAAGTTTGTGCCGGAGCTGTATATCTGGAACAAGATCGGCGATACGGGACAGATCGTGTTCTTCCCAAAGCAGGTCATTTATCTGTGCGAATACCTGCCGGACGGTTACACACACAACTTCATGTCGACGCTCAAGAAGAACCCGAAAGGATTTTTGCTCTTTTACGCCGACCAGATCGGCCGGGAAACATCGCCGTTCGTGAAGCTCAAGTACGCCATACGCTCGCTGCAATGCTGCTATTTCCAGGCAGTTAAGCGGCTTGGCAGCAGGGCACCGCAAGTCAACCATTGAGGCGGCTCCACACGCATCGAGCAGCCCATGCCCCAACGTATTCTTTCTATCCTTGCCAGACTGAGCCGCGCATCGCTCATCACTGCGGTCTCGTCGGCTTGCGCGCTGCTTGAGTTGTGGGCGCTCGGCAGCCGGCTGCCGGTGCACGAACTGGGCGTGGTGCTGGCGGCGCAAGGCGCGGCGGCATTGTTGGCAGCGGTCGGAGAGGCTGGCCTGTCATTGTGGGCAGCTCAGCGGCTGGCCACATGTGCCACACCGCGGCGCCTGACAGCACTGTCTCGATACGCCATAGCCGTGCGCTTGCCGCTGTTTGCGGTGCAAGCCCTGTTGATTGCCTTGGCCGCGCGTTACACGCTCGTGGGCTGGAGCCACTTTGGTGTGACGCTGCTCATGTCGGCGTCGATGGCATTCAGTTTTGGCTGGATCTTCATCGCCACAGAGCATTACCTGCCCCTGGCTGCGACCGAGGGTGTTGCCCGCGTAACGGGCTTGGCGGCGTTCCTGGTGATCCCCGTCAAGTCTGCGGATACAGCCCTGCTGTGCTTGGCACTGTCCGGCGCAGCGCAATCACTGCTGCAACTGTTTGTGGCGCGCCGCACAGGTCTGCTGACGGCCATGCCGGCGTTGCGCTTCAGACGAGTGCGCATACACGTGCGCCACGTTGCCGCCTACCGCTCAGCCGTCATCCTGGCAGTCGGCCGCAATATCCTGCCGGTATCGGTCGGCGCCATCGTGGCCGCACCGATCGCAAGCACTGCACTTGCCGCCGAAAAGGTTTCGCGAGCCGCGACGGGTGTGGTGTCCGCAGTACTGGGGTACATCCTGCCGGCGCTTGGCAGAGGCTTTCGCGAAAGACGCGCCGTGCACGTCTTCGGGATCAACCTCTTCGCTGCGGCGGTAGTTGCCTCAGCCACGGCAGCGGCACTGGCCGTCTACATCCACGTGTCTCATGCGCCGCTGGCTGCGCTCTTTTCCGGCGACATCGCATTACTCGCCACTGCCGCTATCCTGACCGGGACCCGGGTCGCGTTCTCGGCAACGTTGTACACGCGCGTGCTTGCGCGTGGTGACTTCGTCCTCGCGTCGCGTCTGCTTGCTGCCCAAACAGTCAGCGCCGGTTTCGCCGCCATCCTCCTCCAAGCCTTTTCGTCAGTTGTCTTGCTCCTGGTAGTGCTGAGCCTGTTTGATCTGGCCTTGGTCGCGCTAGCCGTGCAATTCGGTCAACGCATTCAAGAGAAAAGATGAATCATCCCAAGGACCTGGTCTACGTCATCACCGGCCTGAACCGCGCTGGCGCCGAGCTGGTCTGCCTGAGCCAGGTTACCTACTTCGCCAGCCTTGGGTATCGCGTGGGCGTCATCTACCTGGTGGAGGGGCACGACCAACTGGTCCCGGATTTCGAAGCCGCTGGTGCGGAAACGGTCTGTTTGGGCATGCGGTCCTTCTACTCACTCCCGCAGGCCCTACTGCGCTGTTGCCGCATGCTCAGGAAGTGGCGCCCTCGGATCGTGCACTCGCATATGATCCACGCCACCATTCTCGTTTCGCTGATCAAGTGGACCCTCCCCCGTGTCAAATTGGTCGTCACTGCGCATAGCCTTCACGAAGGTGGTCGCATGCTTTACCTGCTCCAGCGACTCACACGCCGCGCCCCCGACCTTGCAACCAACGTCAGCGAAGCCGCGACCGCAGCTTATGTTTCGCATGGGCTCTTCAATTCGCGGACAGCAAAATGCATTCCCAATGGCGTCGATGTCAACAAGTTCCGCCTGCGTGAAGACCCACATGCCCGGACGGAGGGAACGTTCACCTATGTCTGTGTGGCGCAGTTCCGCCCCGAGAAGAATCACCGGTCGCTTCTGGCGGCCTTCGCTAGGACCTACGCGGCCAGGCCCAATTCGAGACTGCTCTTGCTGGGCGAAGGACCCATGCTCCGCGAATGCAAAGCGCTTGCGCATGCGCTTGGGTGCGCGCAGGCCGTGACGTTTGCCGGCGGCAACGCCGATGTCGTCGCGGCACTACACAGCGCCGATGCGTTTGTGCTGGTCTCGCATTACGAAGGTTTTGGCTTGGCGGCGGCCGAGGCCATGGCGGTAGGCCTGCCAATCGTCGGCGCGGATGTGCCGGGCCTGAGAGAAGTCATAGGCTCGAAGGGTGCGCTCGTGGCCCCGGACGATATCGATGCGATCAGTACGGCCATGCTGCGATGCGCCGATACACCGGACGACGCCGAGCAGCGGTGCGGCCGACGAAATCATATCGTCCAGAATTTCAGTCGCGACACAATTCTCAGCCGGTGGGCATTGGAATATCGGCGACTCGGACTTGAGCGGGCCGATTGAGTCAGGATTCTCGCCCCATCTCGTCAAGACCAAAACCAGAAGGCGCGTCAGTACAAGCCGCAAGTCCAGCAACAGGACAGGTTGGCGCAGATTCCAACACGAAGCCCATGAAGCAATACGGTGTCCGGCGGCCGCGCGTCGCCTTTATCATTACGGAGAGTGAGATCGGTGGGGCGCAGACCCATGTGCGCGACCTCTACGCTGGCCTGCGCGATCGCATCGACGCCACCCTCGTTGCCGGCGGCAGCGGCCCCCTCTTTGAGCAGATGGAGGGGCTTGGCGCCCGGACCGTTCGCGTCGATGCGTTGGACAACTCGCTGTCGCCAATACATCTGCTGCACACCGTGCGCTGCGTGGCCGCGGCGCTTCGCGACGATCCCCCCCACTTCATCCATGCGCATAGCGCAAAAGGCGGCGCGGTCGCACGCATGGTGGGGGTGGCGCTGGGGCTTCCCGTCGTGTACACCGTGCACGGCTTCGGCTTCAAGGCCGCCGCGCCCTGGCCTCAGCGCTGGGCGGCAAGGCTGGCGGAATTCGCGCTGGCGCCCCTGACTGCTCAGATGATCTGCGTATCGGATGCAGAGGCGCGCATGGCTTGGACACTGCCAATCCGGCGCTCACATGTTCATGTCATCCGCAACGGCATTGCGGACACGCCGCTGCGCAGCCAGCCGGATGCGCCTGTCAGCCGGGTCATCATGACCGCCAGGCTGGCAGCCCCGAAACGCCCGGATATCCTGATCAAGGCTGCAGCCGATGGCGCCCTCACGCCGGACACCCAGGTCGTGTTGGCCGGCGATGGGCCACAGCGCAGCCAACTGGAGCACCAGGCCGCTGGCTCACCCGCGACGGTCCGTTTCGCCGGCAACGTCGACAACGTGCCCGAGCTCCTGGCGGACGCCCAACTCTTCGTGCTGTTCTCCGACCATGAAGGGCTGCCGATCTCTGTCCTGGAGGCCATGCGGGCAGGTCTGCCGATTCTTGCCAGTGATCTGCCCGGCATCCGGGAGCAGATCCAGCACGGCGAATCTGGTTGGCTGGTCGATCACCATGACACAATTGCGGTCCGCGACGCGCTGCATATGCTGGCCACCGATGCCTCCCGCCGGCAGACTCTCGGCGTCGCCGCTCGCCGTCGCTATGAAGCGCAGTTCGAGGCAACCGCGATGGTAGAGCGAACCTACGCGATATATCAGCAAGTGCTGCTGCAACAATCACAAGACTCACGATAGACAGTCCGTCGCATGCCATGAACACTCTGTCACGCATGTTCCACTCCGCAGGATCCGAGACCGCCAGACGTCGCAGCCGAATGTTCAGTTGGGCCGTTATCGGCCACGCAGTCATCGCTGTCAATCTGGCCGCGTCGATGCTGGCGCATCAGCTGGGATGGGTCACGCCGGTGTTCGCGCACACTGTACTCTGGACGATCGCGCCCTATTGGCTCTCATTCGTGCTGCTGGACAATACGCTGCACATTCCGCCTATTGAAGGCAATAGCATCGTGGTGACGGTTACGCTGGTGCCGTTCGTTATCCTGTTGATCGCTTTTGCAATCTTCCATATGGATTATTCACGGGGTGCGATCCTACTCGGCTATCTCACAACCTTGCTGTGGGTGCAAAAGGGATATCGCCGCTTCGTGGAAGACTACGTTCCAGTCTACGGGTACACCAATCCGGCCGACTTTGCGCACCTGCAAAGCCTGCTGCAAGTTGCCGGCGCCAGCGCGCCCCATTCCATCTGCCAACTGCAGCAACTTGAATCCCTGGATGGCGCAGTGGGGTGCGACGGCTTGCTCGTCGACCGCTTCTCCGCGTCCGATCCGGAACGCACGCGCACACTGGCGAGGCTCAAACTCAGCCACGTCCGCATCTACTCGATCGAAAAGTTGGCCGAACTGCTGACCGGACGCGTGGGGTTGTCCCATGTCGATGACAACTTCTTGGACGACTACGCCGATCACTATTTCTACAGCCTGATGAAACGGGTGATCGACGTGGCTTCCGTGCTGGTCCTTGCGCCGATCGCCCTGCCCCTGTCGGTTCTCGTTGCGTTGGTCATCCGGTTTGAGTCCCCAGGGCCGGCAATCTTCCGCCAGGTTCGCGCCGGCCTAAATGGATCGCCATTCACGATGTACAAGTTTCGCAGCATGACGATGGACGATTCGGCCCCCGCGCAATTCGCCAGCCGCGCTGATCCGCGTATCACCCGTGTGGGTCGGTGGATCCGCAAGTACCGGCTCGACGAATTGCCTCAGCTCTGGAATGTGCTCAAAGGCGACATGAGCATGATCGGACCGCGGCCGGAACAGGTACCGATGGTCAAGCAGTTCTCGGATACGATCCCGTTCTATCCTTACCGTCACCTGGTACGCCCCGGCCTGTCAGGCTGGGCGCAGGTCCAGCAAGGCTACGTGAGCAACGAAGAGGAAACGGTGACCAAGCTGAGCTACGATCTTTACTACGTCAAGCACTGCTCGCTGGCGCTCGATCTGCTGATCGGCGCAAAGACCGTCCAGACGATTCTGACGGGATTCGGCGCTCGCTGATTCCACCCTGCCATTGGCGTTGCCGGATACTCCGGCTAAGGCGACGTGCACGGCGCCGCCGCTACCCCTTGGCGGGGTTTGCGTCAGCGCTGCGCACGCAACGCGTTGTCCAGCGTTTCTACGACGCGGTCCTGCTGCTGATCGGTCAGCCCCACCCAGAGCGGCAGGCGGATCAGGCGCTCCGAGGCCACGTTCGTCGCGCGAAGATCGCCGTGGGCACGACCATACCGTTGGCCCGCGGGTGACGAGTGCAACGGAACATAGTGGAACACGGAAGCAATGCTGTTGCGACGGAATTCGTCCAGCACGGCTTGCCGGTTGATGTCCTCGGCCACCAGGACGTAGTACATGTGCGCGTTGTGCTCGCACCCTTGCGCGACGATCGGTCGACGCAAATAGCCCTTTGCTTCCAACGGTTCGAGCAACGCATGGTAGCGCTGCCAGGTTGCAAGCCGCTCGCGCGTGATCGCATCAGCATCCTCAAGCTGCGCCCACAGGAATGCCGCCACCAGTTCGCCCGGCAGAAATGACGAGCCGACTTCCTGCCACGTATATTTGTCGACCTCGCCACGAAAGAACTGGCTGCGGTCTGTGCCCTTCTCACGGATGATCTCAGCCCGCAATGCCAGCGCAGGGTCATTCACCAGCAAGGCGCCGCCCTCGCCCGAAATCACGTTCTTCGTCTCGTGGAAACTATAGGCACCGAGATCACCGATGCTGCCCAGGGCGCGGCCCTTGTACGTCGCCATGACACCCTGCGCTGCGTCTTCAACAACCTTCAGTTGATGCTTACGCGCGATCGCCATAATGGCGTCCATTTCGCAAGCGACGCCTGCGTAGTGGACCGGCACGATGGCCCGCGTGCGACTCGTGATCGCCGATTCGATCAACGTCTCGTCCAGATTCAGGGTGTCTTCGCGTATGTCGACGAAGACAGGCACAGCGCCACGCAGCACGAAAGCATTGGCCGTCGACACAAACGTGTAGGACGGCATGATGACTTCGTCGCCGGGTTGGATATCCAGCAACAGCGCCGCCATTTCAAGCCCGGCTGTGCACGAGTGCGTGAGGAGCGCCTTGGCACACCCGCTGCGCGCCTCAATCCAACTGTGGCAACGCTTGGTAAATGGACCATCGCCGGCAAGCTTCCCGTTGAAATGGGCCTGGGCGATGTAGTGCAGTTCCTTTCCCGTCATATTCGGCCAATTGAACGGGATGTGCATGTTTTCCATTGTCTTGATGCTCCTCTTGGTCGAGCGGACGCGTGCTCGCCTTCATGCCGCCTGAATACTGGTCTCCTGACAAGGCGTTGGGCCGGCAGCGTACCCGATCGGCACCCCATCAGGCCTATCTGCCCTGCCTACTCTGCCTGCAAGTCGAATACGCGCATGCCGCCGCTCACATACACGGCGCGGTCCAGCACCGCTTGGGGCCACCACGGCATATCCTGCTGCCGCAACAGATACCACCGCACACCCGAGTACCTGCCGAATGCAGCAAGCTCATGGAAGGAACGCACATTCCGCAGCATGGCATTTTCCTTCCAACGCGTGATGGCGATGGCACCGAGCTGTCCGCCAAGCTTGGCATAGAGATCAACACGCGAGACGTAGGCTTGCAAGCCTGTCAACGCGACAGCAACTGCCAATGGGTCGGTGTCGGATGCCAGCATCCTATCCGCAGGTTGTGCATGTTCACGCAGATATTGCGTAGTGCGAAACATGTCGGGCGACATCGGCGTTGCGCAGGCGGTCGGCCCGTCGCGCAGCGACCCATACTGGATGTTCTTGCCGTAGAACCACGGCACCATGAGCCCTGCTATCGTCAACGCCGCAGGAACGGCAAGCCGGGTTGGCCACCTGACGGCAATCGCAGCCTTCCGGTTAAGCCACCAGCCGGCCAGCACGGCCGCCTCGAACACCAATATCACGGCGTAAACCAGCACAAATGAACGGTGGCTCCATTCTGTGATATCTCCGTTTGCCGCGGTGGGGAGGAGGAACGTGATGCCAGCGTGTACACACAGGAGGACGTAGGGAATGCAATCGATACGCCAAGATGAGACCCCAGCCCTGACTCGTAACAGCGTCGTCAGAATCAACGCCGGCAGTAGGGCGCCCAGCTCCGCCATCAGCATGAGTGCATAACCCAACCACACTTTGTAGGCTTCGCTTGCGCCGACCGTCCAGGCCGCATACAGCCTTTCGTATGCAGTCGGCGTTGCTGCATGCACAGCCTCGATGTAGCGAAGATAGTCTTTCTGGCCGGTCAGCAAATGCGGGGCCAACGCGATGTGCTCTGACGCAAAAACAGCGCCCACTGCCCCTGCCAGCCCACACAGGGCCACGGCGAACCAATGCCACATCTTCGCGGGTCGCCAACCCACCAGCACCAAGATTGCGAACATCCCAACGGCCGGAATCGCAACGTGTACGCGGAAAAAAACCGAAAACCCGGCAAATGCCGCGGCCGCCACGACAAACCCAAGGCGGGCGTGCTGGGCAGCGACAACGTAGATTCCCAGCGCCAGCAATGCGATCGCCATGGCATAACCCGCGCCTGGCGCAACCTGTATCAACCAGTGGAACGCGAAATAGCCGTTACGAAGACCGTACATCGACGCATCGGGTGCCAGGAACAGCGCTAGCACCGCCAGCGCCGCGCCGCGCCGTCCTGCCAGCGCTATGCCGAAAGCATAGGCCCCCATCCCAAGTAGGATGATGCCCGCCGGCGTCCAGAAGTAGGTCGCGGTTTCCAGCGGACCATCGCCACTGATCCACGAATAAACCGCGGACAACGCGTAGCTTGCCCGGTGGTAGAAGGGCTGTGCCGTATCGGCAAGGTAGGGAGAATGCCCAGCAAACGCAGGGTAGTTTTCGAGATACTTGATCTCGGAGGCCTGCAGCAGAAAATCGTTCCACACGCGCAGGATGCCGGTCACCTGTGCCTCGTGAACAGAGCGCAGGGCTTCTCTTGTCCACAGCGTGACAATGCATGAGATCAACAACAGCATCCCGATGTCAACGACATGCGCGCGCCAGGCAGCCCGCTGCTCCGAGACGTCATGCAGGTCGGGGACGTGCCCCGCTTTGACCTGCCGATACCAAGTCAGCGCAGCAAGACCCGTGATGACAAGCCCATCGACCAGCAGCGCACCACGTGCATCCAGTTGCAACGCAGCCGTTGCCGTCAGATGCAACAGGCTGAGCGCCACGAAGCCGCCCACGACGATCACGGGGACGGTGAGCGCCTGTCGCTTTAGCCAAGGGTTCCAGCTCGCCAGCAAGCTGCCCGCCAGCGTGGAGAGCAGCGATATCACGACCACGGCCAGAGCCTGCAGCAGCCCTGCGCTGCCCGCCCCAAACCACACAGGGAGTAGCAGTGCCATGGCCAGTGCAGCCATCAATGCGGCAAACGCCTTGAGTTCGTAAGGGATGGCTACACGGCTCAATTCGCCACCCCCTCTGAGGAATTGCCGGTGCACCCGCACTCCTTGTCGACGATATACATCGGACGACCTTTCGCCATTTCAAAAATGCGCGACACATACAGTCCTACAGCACCGAGGCTCGCCAGAATCAATCCCGTCGAAAACAGGACGGCCACAAATAGACTCGTCCAGCCCGGTAACGAGGTCGATGCCAGATGGCGATAGATGAAATATCCACCCGTCATAAAGCTGGTAAACGTGAAAAACAACCCCGCATACATGATCCAGGTGAGCAAGATGCTGGTGTGAAAGAACATGCCACCAAAAGCGTGCCGAATCAGCTTGATGAGGTTGTAAGAGCTCCGTCCCGCATGCCGTTCCTCATGCGCGTATTCGATGGTGCCGCTGGAGAAACCAAGCCACCGGAGAATCAGTATGAAATGACGCTCACGCTCACTGAAACGCAAGAAGGCATCCACTACCTTGCGCGAAAGAATGCTGAACGCGCCGTAGCTGCCATCCAGCGTTTGGCCGGTCATTCGACTCATCAGCGCAAAGTAAGCCCGGGCTGCGTACACCCGGAAAGCAGAATGCGAGCGCGCCACGCGTCTCGCCAATACAAGGTCATAGCCCTTCTTGATTTCGTGATAGAGATCCGGGATGCGCTCAGGTGGATCCTGCAGATCGCAGTCCATCACGACAGCGTAGTTGCCCCGGGACGCTTGCAAGCCCGCCGTGATCGCGATCTGCTGTCCAAAGTTGCGACTCAGCCGGACCCCCCTCACGTGCTCGAATCGGCTTGCCAGCGCCTCCACCAATGGCCAGGAGTTGTCTGGACTGCGATCGTCGACGATCACGATCTCGAACGAAGGAACGAGACTGCGCAGCACCTTGTCCAGACGGACACACAACTCCTCGAGGCAACCTAGGCAGCCATAGGAGGGCACAACAACGCTGATTTCCGGGTTCACAATAGAAAATTTGGTGAGTTGCTCAGGCGGGCGCACCGCAAATGCGCCGGCCCGACGGCGCCGCGATTAGGGAGGCGCCGATCATTTTTCGAGAACCGCGAGTCCGAACCCCGTATCACCGTATCGACTGCCGTTGTAGAGCATGAAGCGCTGACCTTCATGATCAAACACGCAGGGATAGCACACTGCCCCCACATCCCAATCTGAGACGGCAGGTTCGATACCGGCTAACTCATCGCGCCGGGTCCAGACCAACCCATCTGGCGATTCGGCATAGCCGATACGGTAGGCATGACCGCGATACGAATACCACATGCGATACATGTCGGGGTCCCGCACCACAGCGGGTTTCGACATCGCATACTCGGTCTCGTCCTTGAACGGCAGCACGATCCGCCCATCGCGGTGCCAGGTAAGGCCATCAGCGGACTCCGCATACTTGAAGAGATGGCTCATCTCTTCTTGCCGCTCGCCGGAACCCCAAGACAGATTGGAGCCGTACCACATGCGCCAGCGCCCGTCTTCAACCAAGACCCACGGATAGGAGATCGAGAATGGATCATGATGATGTCGATCCATCGTGGGTGCCTGTGAAACCCTGATGAACGGGCCATCATCGCCCTCGCTGACCGCCAGCCCAATAGCGTTACGCCAAGGCACGGTCACCCCAAGGTTCCAGCCAAGATAGTAGAGATAGCGCTTGCCGCCATACTTGACCAAGCATCCCATCGAGACGCCGCTGTCGTCGAACGTGCCAGTCTCACCCGGAGCAAGCACCGGCGCTTCGGACAATGCGAGGACGGTTTGCGGGCGGTTCAGATCGATATCGACAAACGCAATATGCGCGCGGCGTTGTGCGTCCCGCACGCTGAAATAGATGCGGTACACGTCTGCATGCCTGTGCTCGGCGACAGGATTTGCGGCATGTGTCTGCATCCACGGGTACTCACCATTGGCGCAGAAGATCCGGCCGAGTTTGCTCCACCGCATTGGCGGCACTCCTCTCAAATATTGCGCAGCCGGGAACTGGGAACACGGGAGCGCTCCGTCACCGGTGCCATATAGACGCCGTCCGCTTCGGCATCGGCCAGTAGCAGCGACCCCGCACCAATCACGCAGCGCGCCCCGATCTTGACATGATCCCGAATCGTCGAATTCACGCCGATGAATGTGTTCGCACCCACCCGAACGCCACCGGATATCACCACGTGCGAACTGATGAAGCAGTTGTCTTCGACCACCGAGTGATGCCCGATATGGTTGCCGCTCCACAAGGTGACATTGTTGCCGATATGTGCAAAAGGCTGAATCGTGTTGTCTTCGAGGATGAAACTGTTCTCACCCGGTTGAAAACCAGGGAATACCGTGGCCCGGCTGCTAACGTAACTCGCCAGTCGATACCCCGCATTGCGCACTTCGGCAACCTTTTGCGCGCGCAGCGCGTTGACCTTCGCGTAGCTGAGCGCCACGAAGACCTCAACTTGGTCGGGCCGGAAATGTTGCGCCAGCTCATCAAACGGAATCACTGGCAACCCATGGAAGTGGTCATCCGTCATGAACGCCCGATCCAGCGTGAACGCGACGGGCGTGTATGCGGAATCATGCGTGAAGTAGAACCAGGCAAGCTCGGCGATCTGACCCGCGCCAAAGATAATCAGTGGGGTAGACGGTTGCGTCACGGTTTATTTCCTCACGAGGATGGTGAACTCATAAAGGTCGTAGTCATGCAACAACGCGACGTTGCGTGAAAACTTGCGTTTGCACAGATCAAAGAGCGCGCAGGGGTCTGCGTAGTGCAGGTCTGGCCGAATCTTGTCAGGGTCGGAGTAGGCAGTCAGGCAATTGAAGGAAAAACCATGTCGGGTGACGCGATGCATCATGTCCAGCGTGGTCTCGATATAGGTGCGCCACTCATGAGCATCGCTATTGAGCCTGACATTGAAGATACCGCTGGCGATCGCAAAATCGACGGGTGCCAGCGGTTCGGTGCCGACAACAAAGCTCGCCTGCGGCTTGCCCGCATACAGGGCCTTCGCCGCATCGATCATGGCAGCAGAAATATCTACACCGACGTACTCGAACCGCTTGTCCAGTGCCTCAAGGAAATCGAAGAGCGCGCCATAGCCACAACCAATGTCCGCAACCGAAAACGGCCGCCCAACATCGAGCACCTTGCATAACTGTGAGAAACGCAGCAACTGGCCGTCCACACCATTCCAGTCGACACCGCGTGGTTGCGTGCCATGTTGCTGGAGCTTCTCGGTGTAGTAACGAGCAACCGGGGAAAGCAAGTCTTTCATGACAAGGGCGATTGAAGTGTCCAGGCACTACGCATGGACGGAAATTTCATGTAGCGAACCGCATCGGGCCCACAGTTGAAAAGCAGGTCAATCACGGAGACCCCATGCTCGAATGCGCCCCACAATTGCGGATACTCGGGGTAGCCGCTGTAGTCGAAATAGCGCAATTCGATTCCAGCGGCCTCAAACAGCTCGGGCTCGATGTAGTCGCGAGCCGCTGGTCCGGAAATATAGGTAGTCGCGCCGGCCTGCCGGCACAAGTCCACAAGCCGCTCCGTCTTGCCATCGGCGAGTTCGTAGTCCCACGACCACTTCAAGGTGGTCTGGATATCCAGCAAGCCGCAGAGTGTCTCGGTCAGGGCGCGGTTCAGATCTGACAGGTGCGTGTACTCGCGCTCAAGGAAACAAGGCTCCAGTGTCTGCGCAATCTGTTCGAAAAACGGAGCACGCCGATAGTTCTGCTGGATCGTTTTCCAATGATCGGCACACCACCGCCCCCCCTCGAGTTCGGTTTCGCGGATCGTCTGGAAGTATCTCCCCTTCACCTTCACCGGGACCGTCAACCACAGAAGACCCTGCGGCGTCTTGATGAGATTCCGGTTGCGCCAATCCCGGCGCGTGTACTGCATGTCGTCGTAGAGAATGAACTCGTCGACGGCACCGATCATGTCGAAATAGCCCTTCCACGGTATGTAGCAGGACTGCACGATCGCAACTGTTTTCTTTTGAGGCATCGGTTTTCCAATCTTCGCCCGCGGCTGCCCAGACCCGCCGGGCAGATCTTGTGCCCGGGCAAAGCCGTGCTTGCCACGATCGATCAACTACATCAACGCGCCCTGCGCCCCCGGTCGGCGCCCAAGCAGCACTTGGCGCACAGCACCAGTGAAGTCGACGCGAGACTCGGCGCAGACAGACTGCCCGGCAGTTCGCCTACTGTCGACGAATTTTACAGTCCATGACGGGCAGAAGCCCGACAGGAAGCCATCGCGTCAGCGAAACCAATCCCGAACGTTGGAGCCCAGTGGCCACCGCGCGGATGAAGGGGCCACGCCGCGCCTTGAATTGCTCGTCCTCCACCGCGCGCCGGAAGAACGTCTGCAAGATCCCCCGCTCGAAGGCTGGTTCGATACCCAAACGCTGCCGGCAGGTGCGACGTACCTCACTCACCGTAATCCAATTCAATGACGCCCAGGTCCCCTCCGGATCCAGCACGTGCTTGGAGCCCGCGATCCAGCGCCACATCAGCCGTTCGGTCAATGACCGGCTCACCAAGGTCGGGATGTTGAAATGCGGCTCGAAGGGAAACGCATAATTTGGGCACATGAACCGGTAGGTGGCGCCCGGCTTGAGTGCAGCGTGGACTCGTTGGAGAACGAGGCCAACATCGCCGACATGTTCCATCACGTTGACGGAGAAGGCATAGTCGAAGCGCCCCTGGGCATCGAGTTGCTCGCCGGTGCAACGCATCATTGCCGGCAGAAATCCGTGTTGGCGGGCATACCGCATCACGATCTCCTGCAACCTGGCAAAGTGCGAAAATCCGTCGCCGATCGGCTCCAATGCGTACATGTCGAACCCCTCGCGCTTGAGGAGACAACTGAGGAGCAGCGCGCCAGCCCCGACTTCCAGCACCGCAGCCCCAGCGGGCAAACGTGTCAGGTCGTCGGCAATCAGCGCACGGCCAAAACGTGCCTCACCGGCGTAGATATCGTAGATGGCCAGCAGGTCTGGCGCCGCTTCGCCCACGACTTCGCGCAGGTGCTGCAGGATATCCACCTCCTGCATCGCCTCGCCCGCCATCCGCTGGCTCATCCCTGGGCTCCAATGGCTACGCCCACCAAAATCAGCGCGGCGCCCAGCAGTTTGGGCATATTCATCGGTTCATTCAGCATGAAAGCGCTGGCGGCAACGACACACACGAACGTGAGGCCCTGATAAATCGGGAATGCCTGTGCCAGCGGCAGCCGCGACACCGTGTACAGCCAGAAGAACGACCCCACCAAACCTGCGAAATACGCCGAAAGGACAAACGGGTCCGTCAGATATGCAAGGTAGCGCTGCCAGCCTTCGGCATAGCCGCTCACAACCGGCTGGAGATATTCCGCGCGCCACTTGACGATCACCTGGCTATAAGCGACGAGCAACACCGTCGGAAGAACGCGCACAATCACATCCATTACTTGTTTCCTCTACCAATAACGGGAGGCGATCCGATGCGCATCGGCTTCACTCCTCCCGGAAAGACTCGTATCGACATAAGCGGCAGCGCAGCTTGGCCGCAGCGGCTCCGGTGCTCCCTCATCCAAGGCCGCCTGCCACCCACCGGCTCAGGAGCCCCTGCTAGCGCCGATCCCCAAGCGCACGCGCAATCGGTGTCACAGAGCCAGGAAGCTTGGGCGTGGCGACGGCTTCGACGTCACGGCTGTTCGGCTCCAGGTCATATAGGTGATCGCGGATGCAACTCTCGGGCGCAAACCCCGAGACACACTGGTGCAGAACGCTCATGATCGTCGCATGATCATTGTCCATGCACGCTTGGTAGAGCACCGCCAGCTTCACCTCCACCTCATGCCGCGTCAGGAACGACTCGTTTGCCATCATGATGCGTGCGTGATCGGTCCCCATCACATCCTCGCCGATCAGTAATTCCTCGTACAGCTTCTCGCCCGGCCGCAAGCCAGTGAACCGCACTTCGATGTCGCCGTCCGGATTGTCGTCGTCCCGAACGGAAAACCCGCTCAAGTGAATCATCCGCCTTGCCAAATCTTGAATCTTGATCGGCTGCCCCATGTCCAAAACGAAGACCTGCCCCGTGTCCCCCATCGCGCCAGCCTGGATCACCAGTTGAGCCGCCTCAGGAATCGTCATGAAATAGCGATTGATATCAGGGTGCGTCACCGTGACCGGCCCGCCATGCTTGATCTGCTTCCTGAACAACGGCACCACCGAGCCCGACGAGCCCAGTACGTTACCGAACCGGACCATGCTGAACCGGGTCTTGACTGTGCGATCCTGGGCGTACCCTTGCAGCACCAGTTCTGCCATCCGCTTGCTGGCACCCATCACATTGGTCGGGCGTACGGCCTTGTCCGTCGAGATCAGTACGAAGGTCTCTGCGCCGACCGCGATCGCCGCGCGAGCGGTAGCGCGCGTGCCAAATGCGTTGTTGAGCAACCCTTCCGTAATGTTGAACTCGACGATTGGCACGTGCTTGTAAGCGGCGGCATGGTAGATGGTCTGCACTTCATAACGATTCATGATGTGGACCATGCGCTGCTCGTTCTGGACAGAGCCCAGCACCGACACCAGCTGGGTTTCCAGCTTCGACTGCCGCACCACCGTTGCCAGCTCGCTTTCGATCGAATACAGCGCGAACTCCGACAACTCGTAGAGGACAAGCATGCGGGGCTGCTGAAGGATGATCTGGCGGCACAGCTCGGCGCCAATCGAACCACCCGCCCCGGTCACGAGCACATTCTTACCGGCAATGTTTTCTCGCAGGAGCTTCTCGTTCGGTGGCACGACGTCCCGCCCGAGCAACTCGTCGACACCGACCTCTCGCACGTCGGCGATTTCTACCCCACCGCCGACCAGATCTGCGATACCGGGCACCGAGCGGACCTCCACCTCGAGCGCTTCCAGTTCGTTGATGATGTCAATGCGGCGGGAGCGGCTGGCCGAGGGCAACGCAAGAAGCACCAGACTCACGTCCAGGCGTGCCAACAGGCGCGCGAGGTCGCCTGGCGGATAGACGCGCACGCCGGACACGGTCAGGCCCTGCACCACGGGATCGTCGTCGATAAATGCCACGGGCCTGTATTCCTGGCCTGCGCGCATCGCCATGGCCAGTTGCCGCCCTGCACTGCCTGCACCATAGATCAGCACGCGCTGGCGCACGGGCGTCACCTGAACGACCTGCCTGAGTAGCGCGCGGGCCAGGAACCGACTGCTGCAGATGTAGACAATCGCAAGCACCCAGTAGATCAGGATGGCGCCACGCGGCACATTCGGCAACGCAAAGATCGCCAGCACGCCCGCAAAAATGAGAACGGACAACGTCACCGCGATCGAGATCGCGATGATGGCCCGGTCTTCGATATAGCGAATCACCGCGCGATACAGCCCCAAGCGCACAAAAATCGGAATGCCGATGATCGATGGCAGGAAATAGATCCACCATGGATGCATGATGGGAACGCTGAAGCTGCCCAGCCTGAGCGCAATCGCCGACCACAACGCGAGCGGCAGCAGCACGAAATCCGCGCACAAGATAACGAGGCTTTTCAGGTACCTCGGCAGACGAGCGAATCGCTTGATCATGGCGAGTCCTAGTGAGAAATCCCGTCCCGTCGCACGACCTTGAGGAAGGTCATCACGAGGATACGGAAGTCGAACATGAGCGACCGCTTGCGCAGATACTCGACATCGAAGGCGACTTTTTCCGGGATCGGCAATTCGTCTCGCCCATTGATCTGGGCCCAGCCGGTGAGTCCAGGGCGAAGCGCATCGACCCCCTCCTGCGTACGCAAGGCGACCAGGTCGTCCTGGTTGAACAGCGCCGGACGCGGGCCGACGAAACTCATATCGCCCCTCAAGATACTCCATAGCTGCGGGAGTTCATCCAGGCTGGATTTGCGCAAGAAGCCGCCAATCGGCGTCAGATACACCTCGGGATTGCCCAGAAGATGCGTGGCAACCGCCGGCGTATCGGTGCGCATGGACCGGAACTTCGGCATCTTGAACAGGCGGTTCTTCCTGCCGACGCGATCGGACCAGTACAGCGCAGGGCCGGGCGAAGTGATTCGGACCATCGCGGCGACAAGCAGCAGCGGAATCAGAAAAACCAGCCCTGCCAGCAAGGCAACCGTGAAATCAAACAACCTTTTCATATGAGGCCAGGATATCTATTCGACGACGCAGGCGGGAACCGAGAAGACCTCTCGAATCCATCCATCCAGGGAATACCGCTCGTACAGATCCTCCGGAAGCTCGACATACGGCACCCCGAGGAAGCCGGGATCGATGACGGGATCACCCCGATCAATGACCAGAATATTCTCCGGCCTGAAGAACTCGTAGCCGCGCACCAGCGGATTGGTCGTGATCAGCTTCTTGCGGGCACCCAGCATCTCGATCGTGCGCATCGTCAGACCCGTTTGGCCAGGGTGCTGGATATCCAGGATGGCGCGAGACTGCGCGATCATCTGAAGCACATCGGCCTTCTTCAGCGGCTCGAACGCGAAATCGGAGGGTCTGCTGCCCCAGAATGCGCGAGAAAACACGCGATTGGCCCAGTAGATCAGCTTGTGCGGCACGAACATGTAGAACTTCGTGCGGGCCCCGCTCTGCTCGATCAACGCCTTGACCTTCTTGATCAAGGTAAACCGGTCGCTATGCACCGTGCCGACGAAACACAAGTCATAGGCTGACGGCGGATGCGGGAGATTCCGGTACTCGTTCAGGAAGAACAAAGGGCGCAGCTTGAGGCAGGCGTCCGCTTTGGCGTCTTCCGTATCGAATGTGAACAGCCTGTCGAAATAGCTGGCCGCACCCTCGAAGTTCCGATTATTGCGGACGGAATCCCAGGAATAGTAGATGAAACGAGCGCGCGCCAGCTTCTGCCTCAGTTTGGCCAGGATATCCAGCGGCATGCACTCCAGCTTGATGATGAAGACGAAATCAAAGTCATCCTGGGCATGCGCCAGAATTGACTCGAAATAGCCGCGGATCTGCCGCTCAACCAGCGTCGGGAACAACCGGATGGCAACTTTCATGGAGGCCTTCGCTGAAGGCCGGTCGTCGTGATATTCGACGATGGCCCCGAGCTGCTGCAGGCGCGTTGTGATCTCCCGCTCGTAGCCAAAGGTGCGCGGCCCGATGAACAGGATTCGCTTGCCCATGAAGTAGTGATCAAGCTTCATTCGATCACCTGTTCGGCGCGATCGGCGTAGACGATCTTTGCTGGAATACCGATCGCCAGGGCGCCGTCCGGCACATCGCTGATGACAACGGCGTTGGCGCCGATACGGGCACCGGTACCGATGCGCACGCCACCAAGAATCTTGGCACCCGCCCCGATGACAACGTCATCCTCAACCCGTGGGCGCGACTCCGGCACGAATGACATGTCCAACTCTTTCGCCCCGAGTGTCACTCCCTGGAAGATCGTGACGTTCCGACCAATGCGCGCCGCCCCGATCACAGTGCCCGAGGTATGAGGCAGAAACAGACCGGCCCCAATCTCGATTCGCGGCGAGGCTTCAATGCCGAACAACACAAGATTGACGAGCGCAACCAGCTTGGCCAGCACGCCAAGCCGACAACGCGCCAACCACGCTGCCAACCGGATCAGAACGGCAGGACACAGCCGCGGATTCAGCAACGCCAGCGGCACTGCAAGGACCGATGCAGGGCCCGGCGTCCCGCTTAGTGCACGCATTCGCTCGATGTCGGAGCGCACCAATCGAAACATGGTCATGCCATCAACTTGCGACGACGCAGTTCTTCATTCGCCTGATCGAGCCGGTCAGCCGGCAACGGCTGAGTGCGCACCCAGGCGACGAAGCGATCCAGGCCCGCGTCAATATCGACCTGCGGCTGGTAGCCGAGCGCCTCGCCGATCCGGGTAATGTCGGCATAACAGTGGCGGATGTCGCCCACGCGATACTCCGCCGTCACATGCGGCGCGATCGTGCCGCCCAGCTTGTGCATCAGCTTGGTCGCAATCTCCATGACCGAAACGGGCTTGCCGAGTCCGACGTTGAAGACATCGAACATCCCCACATCGGTCTTCAACGCAGCCGCGACCGCACGTGCCACATCAGTCACGTGCACGAAATCCCGGCTTTCCAGGCCGTCCTCAAAGATCGGCAGCGACTTGCCCTGACGAATACGGGTGGAAAAGATCGACAGGATGCCAGTATAGGGATTGTTGAGTGACTGCCCTTCGCCGTAGACGTTCTGGAAGCGCAAGGCCACGCTCGGGATACCCAGGGCCTGCGCCCCGATCCGGATCAACTCCTCCTGCGCAAACTTGGTCGCGGCGTAGATGGACGCGGGATTGATGCGCGCACTTTCGCTCGTCGCGACCGGCTGCATCGGCGCTGCGCATATGGGGCACGCAGGCTCCCAGCGATGCGCCGCCAATGCCTCGCGTGTGCGCGGGTCTGGGTAGCGGACAGTTTCCGGCGAACACGCGGGGCATGTGAATGCACCCTCCCCGTAAACCGAGCGGCTGGACGCCAGGATGATCTTCTTCACGCTCGGACTCGCTGCCTGCTGGAGCACCTCCAGCAACACAGCGGTGGCCTGCGTGTTGACGAAGTTGTAGTGCGCGATCTGGTACATCGACTGCCCAGTCCCTGTCTCGGCGGCAAGATGGACAATCGCATCCGCCCCTGCGATGGCTCGCTCCAGGTCCGCGCGGGAGACCACATCCCCTCGCATCACCTCGACCCGATCAGATGCCAGGACCGGATGGTCGACCACAGGCAAAGGACCATGAATCTGCGGGCTGAGATTATCGAACAGCCTGACGCGGTGCCCAGTAGCCACCAACTCGGTTGCAAGGTTCAGGCCGATAAAGCCGAGGCCGCCGGTGATCAGTATGGTTTCCATCTTCAATTTAGTTTGCTCTGAGATGCTTGTCGCTCAAAACAACGGAGCAACGGTTTGGCAATGATTAATCGATACGGCCAAACATGTCAGTCTGATTGCGCAGCGACGAGATGTGGCTGAGATAACGCATGAGCATATAGTAGCGATTCGGCCCGAGCACCCTAAGCGCCACGCGCAGCAACACATGAATGATTTTGATCGAACCGCGGAATCGATCAACGTCATGGAACGTGTGACGTTTGGCGGCCGCATTCCCCCGCACCAGCAAGCGCTTGCGCTTAGCGAACGCCATCACCTTGCCGGCCGGATCAAACGGATCTGCGACATCGGCAAATTGCGCTTTCAAGCCAGCATAAAAGCGCCGCAGCGCGGGGGTGATGTACGTACCATCGGAAAAATAATCGAACCCATATTTGCGTCCGACAAAATCATCCGAACCCTCTTTTTGGAGCTCCGCCGCATACTCCGTGGCAAGCTCCTGGAAATCCGGCCGGGAACCCGGTGCAAACCGACTCTGCTTGTAGGCAATCACGTCCGGACGCTTTGCATCGAACGAGCTGAAATGGATGAAGCGCAAGAGCACCTTGTCATTCACCCGCCAGGCCCCATCGCGTTGCGCAAGCGTGCGCTCGTGCAGGTTCCAGAACGCGACGTTGAGGCCGGGATCATGAAGAATCTGGAGTGCGGGGAAGAACGCCGGCGCCAAGTCCACCCATTTCTGATCGACGGCCAAACCAAGCTGAGGCTCATAGAAGCCAAAGGCCAGGCAGCGGTCGGACCACCACTTCGCGAAGGCGATACCCTCCTCGCAGCGCGACACGCCAACAAAGCCCAGGTTGAACGCGCCAAATCGCAGGAGATCCACATCGTCGGGCTTGTTACCGTCGATCACCGGCAGGTTGGTGTGCGGGGTTACCACGACCGACGCCGTCTGCAAAGCACTGAAGACAGGCTCCAGCGGCGCGTAGATCTTGATGTCCGGGTCGATATACAAGGCAACGTCGTAGCGACTCAACAAGTACAGAAGGGAGGCCGGCTTGACGTTCGTGCTCAACTCGATCACATCGAATGCAAACGCGTGCTGCCGAAAATTCTCGACGCCCAAGTCCTCTACCCAGATCACGGTCAGGCCCGGGCGATCTATCACGAGATCGTCTGCCTTACGGTCAACGAGGACAATGTAGAACGCGTGATCCGGATGATGTCGGCGATAGGATTCAAACAGAACCAACGCCTTGGGAAGGTAGTTGATTGCGCAAATGGTGAACGCTGCGGAATTTTGCATAAGCTTGTTCGTTCGAATAATCTCTGTGTTCAATTAGCTGTCCACATCGCTCGCTTGTCCGGCACACGAAATGCGCGCTGGCAGAGCCAATACAGCACGGGTGGAAGCCACAACAAAATCCAGAAGCCCGGCGAGGAGAAATACGAATCCTCAAAAATCGACATACATAGCGGGTAAAGAGAGACCGCGTAGAAATACCAAGCAACGGGGTTCTCGCTGGACAGATTCCACTTGTATAAGAGCTGATGAAACAGGCCGATCCCAAAAAATCCGGCAAGCACACCGAGCAGCGACCCATCGTGATACAAGGGGAACAATGCTGTATAGGTGTTGCAAGTCATGGGAACGCTGACAAATGGCATCAGCGGCGGCCTCAACGGGATGTTCACGCCGAAGCCATGCAGAAGACCGCGTACGCTGTTGGGCAGCAACGCGCCACCCGGAATCTCCTGCAAGCCGGTCTGGATGTAATTATCCAGGCAGGCCACGCTGCTCAACAAATAGATCTGGGCATTCCAAATCACCTGCCTCAGCACGCCTCCGCCCGAGGTTCCCTTGCCTAGCAAGACAGCCACGAGAAAAAACAGCGCCATGAATCCCACCGCCGCGCTCAGCACGCCGCGCAGCGTCACAATACGCTGCCGATAAAGCAAGGCCGTCACCGCGACGAACAGCATCAGCATGTAGAGGCGCCCTGTCGTCAGCAACGCTGACAACAGGCCAATCATCAGAACAAACAGCAACTCCCAGCGGGACAGCGAACGTGCGTGGGCAACGAAGTAGATGCACACGCCCACGCCAAAGAAGAACACCCGCAACAGGCTGAAGATGTTCCGCGGCCCGACAAAGTCAAAAACAATCGCCTGCCGAATGCCCGGCAGTGTCACCGCGCCGCCCAGTTGCGCGCGTAGGATCAGGTACACCTTCGCGAGCACGAGCACCCCGGTGATCCCATACAAAACCACAAACCAGTGGAAAGCCCGACGCACGAACGGATCACGCCGATCCGGTGTCGAACCCGGCGCCCCATTCTCCAGGATTGGCAAGCTGGCACCCAGCGTCGAGCCCGCCACAAAGCCCAGGACGGCGCACGCAATCGCCGACCAGGTCAGGACGGAATATTGGCCGAAGACGTCTCCGGCAAGCAGTTGCCCTGCGATCTGAGTGCTCCACAACAGCAGGAAGACGAGTCTCGGATCAAACAGCATCAAGCGTCGCCCTACGATAGAGATAGAACAGACCCAAGCAGTCCAAGAAAGCACGCAGCGTCCACGCGACCGCAGCGCCCTCCAACCCCATCAGATAGACACAACCGACCAACAGCGGCAGGTAGATCACGAGCTCCGCGCTATGCAGGATGCCGACGGGCCGGGCCACCTTCATGGAATGCAGCGCGGTGTAAGGCATGTACGCAACCCCGTTGACGACGACGCCCACCGATAGGATAAGCACGACCCAGATTGAGCGCGCAGCAAAACCGGGCGCAAGGAAATGGTTCATCAATGGGTAGGCGATCACACAGCACAGGAGCGCCAAGCCACCCATGACAAGGAACGTGATCGTCAATCCCTGCCGGAAGAGCGCGTGGGACTTGGCCGGATCCTGCTGGTGGTCACGCGCCATGCGGGGCAGCAGCGTGGAGCCGATGGCACCAGGGAGGATCAGCAAGCGCACGAGAAACTCGAACGGTACCGTATAGAAAGCCACCACTGCTGCGCCAAGCAAATGGGAAATCACAAATCGGTCCGCATTCACCAGTAAGGGGCTGATCAGGTTGCTCAACGCCATCCAGACCCCGAACGACAGAAGTTTGCGCGTGGCGCCCGCCTCACGCGGCAACACCGGGAGGCGATGGTACGGCAGGCGTCCGACGAAGTACCAGAACAGCACCATTGAAGCGAATCTGGAAATGATCAACCAGATCGTCACAGCGACCAGCGACGGCCCGCTCAATAGCACACCGAAGACGGGGAACGCAAAGATTGAGACGCCCAGAAAGATTCTGGCGACATTGCTCGCCAAGAAACGCTCATACCCTTCCACCACGCCCCGCAGGCCCGCACTGACCGTGGCCAACGGGATGCCGATGGCTGCGATCAATAGGCTGACAAAGGTCTCCTTCTGCAAGGACGCGGATACGTTGAGGATGGAATATCCGAGAGGATGTGCGCTTGCCACCAGAAGGAGCGCGCCCAGTACCCCAGTGGCAAATGTGAACTTGATCCCTGAGCGGACCAACCCCGGAATCTGCGCCTCGTGCCCCTCCCCAAGACTCGCTGAGACCTGCTGGGTCAGCGCTCTGCCAAGACCGAAATCAAACAGGCTGAAGTATCCAATGATGGCCCACAGCAGCGTCAGAATCCCAAAGCGCTCCACCCCCAGCCGACTCATCAACCACGGAATCGTGGCCGCACCGATCAATAGCGGTAACCCCGCGCCCGCGAGATTCCAAATGGTATTCCTGCTAAGAGACATCCGTGATAAACATCCGCATCAAATTGCAGCGACTGGGCGCAGAATCGTTGGGAATTGCTGGAGCCTCCATCTGCCGGTCTTGGCTCCATGCTTCTTTCCGCTCTCAACAACGGACTTGGCATGGTGATTCCCTACACGGCAAAACCCATAGGTTGCCGAGCCACATGTCCAGTCGCTCGAGCTACCGCTCAATCGGCACCGCGCTGACGCTGGAATTGGTCCCGACCCAACACGTAAATAACGGCAATCAACAACGAGGCCAAACCAACCGCCGCTGCCAGCATCAGACGCCGTGGCCCGGAAGGGCTATCGGGGGTCGTCGCACGAATCACCCGAATCTCGTCGCGCGCCGTCGCCCGCAGCACGTCAATACGGCGGTCAATACGATCGACCATCGCCTCCCAGTACGCCTGGTCCTGCAAGGCATCAACCGCTGACACCACGTTGCCAACCGGGACACCCGCATTCTTGAACTGCATGTCGTCGGCCAGAGCCCGTTGGATTCCGGCCAGCCGCTCCTGCAAGCGAACGATTTCGTTCTGGTCCAAGGTTTGTCGCGCCAGGTCGTTTTGATTCTGCAGGGTCGTTGGCTGCAACAATCCCATCGAAAGCGTCGTCTCCGCCTGGACACCAGCCATGCCGATCACACCAACACGCGTCGAGGTCGAGACAAACTGCAGCGCGGACTTGATGTCCGGCCGCTCCATTTTCGCCCGCGCCTCCGCGACGCTCTTCACGGCCCGCTCGCGCCTCGATTGCAACGCGTAGATTGCCTTCGACGCATCTGTGAGATGCAAGCCGACGAGCAGATCAATCATTCCGTCGCCATAGGCGTTGGCGAGGTTCTTTGCCATCTCGGGATCTTTATCTGTCACCCGCACATCAACAAAGTTGTCCTGCAAATTGGCGACGAGCTGAACCTCGGACTCCAGTTCGCGGCGCGCCATCACTGGCGATACGCCGCCGAAATGACGGGTAAGGTCGAATTTTTCGACGATCGAACGCGTCAGACCGTTCTCCCGCAACGCCCACATATAGAGTTGTGCGGAGGGCGACGGAGCGATCTTGAGCACTGCGGTGTACTGATTCGGCACCAGTTGCAACACCCCCGCCGCAACCACCGCCGCCAGCAAAGGCACGGCCACCAACAAGCGCTTGTGTTTGGCGAGTACGCGGCCGAATGTCCGCCATTCGCTCAATGCCCGTGCGGATGCAGGGTCAACTTTATCCATTCCCATAGCAACGAATTTATCTACTCAATTTCCCTTGGCGTATTGGCACCCGTGCTTCATTGAATTCCGAGGGCAAAATACGAAGTGAAGGATCACCAAACGCTCGACAAACGGATCGAAGCAAACAATGGAGCAGTCGCGCCCGCGCCTCGTCCACTGAGGCGTGCTCAGTCGAAGGTGTCCGCTGCGGCCAGCGTTGCCGCAGCGGCATCCTTTGCCGCCAGGATTGGCGTGCCATTGAGCGGCCAGGTGATGCCGATTTCGGGGTCATTCCACAGCAGGCTACGTTCGTGCTCGGGGAACCAATAGTCGGTGGTCTTGTAGAGGAACTCTGCGCTTTCAGAAGTCACCACGAAGCCGTGAGCGAACCCTTCCGGCACCCACAGTTGGCGCTTGTTTTCCGCAGACAGCTCAACGCCGACCCACTTGCCGAAATTGGGTGAGCTGCGACGCATATCCACCGCCACGTCAAAAACCGCCCCCGAAACCACGCGCACCAGCTTGCCCTGGGGCCGCTGAATCTGATAGTGGAGCCCTCGCAGAACATTGCGTGCTGAGCGAGAATGGTTGTCCTGAACGAAAGTTCGGTTCAGGCCGGTAGCCTCATCAAAGGCACGAGCGTTGAAGCTCTCGAAAAAAAAGCCGCGGTCATCACCGAACACCTTGGGTTCCAGAATCAGAACTTCCGGAAGCGAGGTAGGGATAGCTTTAAGATTCATTGTTGACGTCTTTGTCTATCTGATGGATTCCGACACCACGCGCTGCAGGTATCTGCCATAGGCATTCTTTGAAAGCGGTTTGGCGAGTTCCGCCACGCTGTCTGCGCTGATCCAGCCGCTTCGGTAGGCAATCTCCTCAGGGCAGGCCACCATCAATCCTTGTCGGTTTTGCAGTGTCGCAATGAAGCTGGCCGCCTCGAGCAGGGATTCGTGCGTGCCGGTGTCCAGCCAGGCGTATCCGCGCCCCATGATCTCGACGTTGAGCTGCGCCAACTCGAGATAGCGCTTGTTCACGTCCGTGATTTCCAGTTCACCGCGTGCGGACGGCCGGATGTCGGCAGCAATGTCGCAGACCTGCCTATCGTAGAAGTACAGACCCGTGACAGCGTAATTGGAACGCGGTTTGGCAGGCTTTTCTTCCAGAGAAAGCGCGCGGAAGTCACCGTCGAACTCAACCACGCCGTAGCGTTCTGGATCATGCACGTGGTAAGCGAACACCGTGGCACCGTCGTCCTGATTGCTGGCGCGGTGCAGTTGTGCCACGAGATCATGGCCGTGGAAGATGTTGTCGCCCAGGATCAGCGTCGACGGATCATTGCCGACGAAGTCACGACCAATGATGAAGGCCTGCGCCAAGCCATCCGGCGAAGGCTGCACCGCGTACTGAAGGTTGAGGCCCCACTTGCTGCCATCACCCAGCATCTCGGCAAAGCGCGGCGTGTCTTCCGGGGTGGAGATCACCAAGATGTCGCGAATCCCGGCCAGCATCAGCGTGGACAGCGGGTAGTAGATCATCGGCTTGTCATAGACAGGCAGCAGTTGCTTCGAGACCGACCGGGTAATCGGATACAGCCGCGTGCCGGAGCCACCGGCAAGAATGATGCCTTTACGCATAATCAGGGAATCTCAAAGAATCTGGTCGAGCAGGAAACGCACACCCTGGCGCCAGTCCGGAAGGTGAACATCAAACGTCTCGCGCAGCTTGGTCGTATCGAGGCGCGAGTTGGCGGGCCGCGGTGCCGGCAGTGGATATTCGGTCGCGGGGATGGCAGTGATTGTCTCCGGGTCAACCTTAAGCGCTACGCCACAGACTGCGGCATAGCGTAGCACCTCGGTGGCGTAGCCATGCCAGGTGGTTTCGCCAGCAGCGGCGAGGTGATAGACGCCGCCAGGAAAGGCCGAACGGTCTGCCGACAACCAGTAGCGGGCAATAATTTGCGCAGTGACGTCGGCGATCAATGCTGCCGTAGTTGGTGCGCCAAACTGGTCCGCGATCACACGCAGGCTGTCACGCTCGCGACCCAGTTTCAGCATGGTCTTGGCGAAATTGCCACCATGAGCCCCTGCCACCCAGCACGTGCGCAACACCAGCGCTGTCGCACCCGAAGCGGCGATGGCCTGCTCACCCGCGAGCTTGCTCTTGCCATAGATGGACTGCGGATTGGTCGCATCTGCCTCGGCGTAGGCACCAGCCTTAGTGCCGTCGAATACGTAATCGGTGCTGTAGTGAACCATCAGGCTCCCAAGCGCACGCGCCTCTTCGGCCAGCACACCTGCGGCAGCGCAGTTGACGGCAAAAGCAGTCTCGACATCACTTTCAGCTTTGTCCACCGCAGTGTAAGCAGCCGGATTGACGATGACATCCGGGCAATGCTCGCGAACCACCCGGCGCAATGCGTCGGGCTGAGACAGGTCACAGCCGGCACGATCCAGTGCAATCACCTCGCCGAGCGGAGCCAAGCTACGACGGAGCTCGAAACCGACTTGGCCATTGCTCCCGGTAACAAGGAGCTTCGGCACGGCACGCGCCTTACGCTGCATATTGCTTTGCCACCCAGTTCCGATACTCACCTGACATCACGTCCTGCACCCACGCCTGGTTGTCCAAATACCATTGCACCGTCTTGCGCAGCCCAGTTTCGAACGTTTCAGCCGGCTTCCAGCCAAGCTCGCGCTCGAGCTTGCGGGCGTCGATGGCATAGCGTCGATCATGCCCGGGCCGATCCTTCACGAAGGTAATCTGGTCACGGTATGACCCGGTTGTCTTTGGCTTGAGCTGATCCAGCAAGTCACACAGCGTATGCACGACCTCCAGATTGGTCTCCTCATTCCAGCCGCCGACGTTGTATGTCTCACCCAAACGCCCCCCTGCCAGCACCTCGCGGATGGCGGCGCAGTGGTCACCCACGTACAGCCAGTCGCGCACGTTCTGCCCATCGCCGTAGACCGGCAGCGGCTTGCCGCCGAGCGCGTTGGCGATCATCAGAGGAATTAGCTTTTCCGGGAAGTGGTACGGCCCATAGTTGTTGGAGCAGTTGGTCGTCACGACCGGCAGGCCATACGTATGGTGATATGCGCGCACCAGATGGTCCGATGCAGCCTTCGACGCCGAGTACGGGCTGTTGGGCGCGTAGGGCGTCGTCTCGGAGAACTGCGGGTCGGTCGGCCCGAGCGAGCCGAACACCTCGTCAGTCGAGACATGCAGGAAGCGGAAAGCGGCCTTGGGCTCTTCGTCGAGTTCGCTCCAGTACGCACGCACCGCTTCAAGCAGGGTGAACGTGCCGACAATATTGGTCTGGATGAACTCGCCCGGGCCGTGGATCGAGCGATCCACGTGGCTCTCGGCGGCAAAGTGGACCACGGCACGCGGCTTGAACTTGGCGAACAGGTTATCCAAGGCGGCGCGATCACAGATATCCGTCTGGGAGAACACATGGCGCGGATCGTTCTCGACCGATGCCAGGGTCTTACGATTGCCGGCATAGGTCAATTTGTCGACGTTGACGATGCCATCGGCACTGGGATTCGCCAGCCAGTTCAGGACGAAATTGCCGCCAATAAAGCCGGCACCGCCGGTGACGAGAATATGGGACAAACTCTATGCTCCTTGTCGCGAGCCAACGCCCGCGCATGGATCCGCTCTGAGCCCCCTTGGGTGGCGGCGGAATTGTTAAGTACGGTGAGAAGTGGCGTATTCTATCCGACCCCGGGGTATGCCCTGCCAATAGGCCCCATCTTTTTGTAGCGCGTTGTAACAACTGAGGCGCGTGCGTCTCAACCAGCCACGACGTGCGCCGCCCGCCTCACATGACCGTCGCCTCAACCGTCCCCCACGCCATCGGCGACCTCCAAGGCTGCTGCTCCCCCCTCCAGACCCTCCTGGCCGCCTTGCCCGCCGACACCCCTCTGCGCTTCGTCGGCGACATGGTCAACCGCGGCCCGGATTCGCTTGGCACACTGCGCCGCGTCATCGCATTGTGCGAGGAAGGGCGCGCACGCACGGTGCTGGGCAACCATGACATCCACCTGCTGGCCGTGGCCGCGGGTGTGCGCAAGCCTGGCAAGCGCGACACCCTCGCCGACGTCCTGGCCGCACCCGACCGCGACGCACTCATCGACTGGCTGCGCCACCAGCCGCTGGCCATCTTCGAAAACGGCTTCCTGATGGTGCATGCCGGCGTGCTGCCGCAATGGACGACGGGCGACGTGCTGGAACTGGCCGGCGCCGTGGAGCGCGAACTGCGCAGCCCCCACTGGAAGACTTTCCTGGCCGACGCCTTCGGCAACCACCCCGCCAAGTGGAGCAACGATCTCACCGGTATGGACCGCCTGCGTCTGACCATCAACGCCCTGACGCGCCTGCGCTTCTGCACGCCCGATGGCGCGATGGAGTTCGAGACCAAGGACGCCGATGGCGCCCCGGATGGCCACATACCTTGGTTCGACGCGCCAGGGCGCCGTACGCGCGGCACGCCGATCGCATTCGGCCACTGGTCGACGAAAGGGTTGGTGATGCGAGACGATCTGCTCGGCCTGGACACCGGCTGCGTGTGGGGCGGCAAGCTGACGGCGGCGCGCATGACGCTGGCGCCGGCCGGCCGCGAGGTGGTGCAGGTGGCGTGCGAGCAGGTGCAGGACCCGCTCGCGCACAAGACGTAGCGGGCGCCGGCTACCCGGCCCGCTCCATCAGCATGGCCACCGCCTGGCGGCTGTGCTCGGCCAGCGCGCGGCGGTCCATCTCCGGCGCCACGGACGGGCCCACAAACACCTCCACGGTCAGCGGCGGCCCATTCAGGATCGCGTTGACTGAATCGAGCAGCGACAGATCGTCGATATAGGCGGGAATGCTCGTGAGCTCGCCGGTGGCAGCGATGCGGTAGCGCAGCGCCAGCGGGCGGATCGGCGCGGCGGCTGTCACCGGGGCCTGGAACATATTGGCGTGGAACGGCAGCAGCTGCATGCCACTGGAGGTCGTCCCCTCCGGAAACACGCAGATCGCCTCACCGCTGCGCAGCGCGTCAGCGATGACGTGCATGATGCGGTGCGCATCGCGCTTGCGGCCACGCTCGACGAACAGCACGCCAGTCTGCGCACATAGCCAGCCGATCACCGGCCACTGGCGGATCTCCGACTTGGCGACGAAGCGCGGCGGGTGCCAGGCATTGAAGGCGTAGATATCGAGCCACGACACGTGGTTCGACACCAGCATGGAGCCGGCCAGGTCAGCCGGGCCCACCGGCTCGCCATGCACCACCAGCGAGACGCGGAACAACGCCAGCAGCTTGCGCGACCAGCGCTGGATCAGCGCCTGCTTGGCGCGCGGCCGCACCCACCAGAACAGCAGTGCGCAGGTGGCAATACCTTCGGCCAGATGCACCAGCAGGCGCAGCTTGCGCAGCACGTGCTTGCGTTGCGGTTGAGATGGCGACTGCGCGCCCATCTCGGCCGGCGCGCCTTGCGCGCGCTGGTCAATGCCCGTCATAGGCGAGGTGGCCGGCGACCAGCGTGGCGCGCACGCGGCCGGCCAGCTCGAAGCCCAGGTACGGCGAGTTCTTGCCCTGGCTGCGCAGGCTGCGCGGCTCCAGCTTCCACGTTGCGTTCGGATCGAACACGCACACGTCGGCCAGTGCGCCCACTTCCAGTGAGCCGGCGTGCAAGCCCAGCACGCGTGCCGGTTCGCTGGTGATGCGGGCCAGCGCCTTTGGCAGCTCGACCTTGTGCTCGGTAGCCCAGCGCAGCGTCAGCGGCAGCAGCGTCTCCAGGCCGGTGGCACCGGGCGAAGCCTCGGCAAACGGCAGCAGCTTCTCGTCGTCGTCCACCGGCGTGTGGTCGGAGCAGATCGCGTCGATGGTGCCATCGATGAGCGCGCGCACGATGCCGTCGCGGTCGCGGCCGGCACGCAGCGGCGGCACGAAGCGCATCTGCGAGTTGAAGTAGCCGATGTCGACGTCGGTCAGCGAGATGTGGTGGACGTTCACGTCGCAGGTGACCGGCAGGCCCTCGGCCTTGGCGCGGCGCACCAGCTCCAGCCCGGCAGCCGACGACAGGCGGCACAGATGCACGCGCGCGCCGGTGCTGCGAATCAGTTCGAAAATCGTGTGCAAGCGCACCGTTTCGGAAATGACGGGCACGCCCGAGAGGCCCAGGCGCGAGGCCAGCGGGCCGCTTGCCGCCACGCCGCCCTTGCCCAGGAACGGGTCTTCCGGACGCAGCCAGACGGTAAAGCCGAAGGTCTGCGCGTATTGCAGCGCGCGCATCAGCACCTGTGTGTCGGTCATCGGCGCATCGGCCTGCGAGAAGCCGACGCAGCCCGATTCGGTCAGCTCGGCCATCTCGGTCAACACCGCGCCCTTGAGGCCGACGGTGAGCGCGCCGAGCGGATACACGTGCGCCTGGTTCAGGTTGCGCGCGCGGAACTTGAGCATCTCGACCAGGCCGGGCTCATCCAGCACCGGGTCGGTATCCGGCGGGCACACCAGCGAGGTCACGCCGCCGGCCATCGCCGCGGCCATTTCTGATTCGAGCGTCGCCTTGTATTCGAAGCCCGGCTCGCGCAGGCGGGCGGAGAGGTCGATCAGCCCCGGGCACACGATCAGGCCAGTCGCGTCGACGGTCTTGTTGGCGTTGAAATCCGCCGGCGCGTGGCCGACACCGACCACCTTGCCCGCAGCGATATACAGATCCTGTTGCGCGTCGATGCCGTTGGCCGGGTCGATCAGGCGGCCGCCTTTGATATGCAGTTTCATCGATCTTCTTAGTCGTTGTTGCCAGCCACGATGCCCATCACGGCCATGCGTACCGCGATGCCGAAGGTCACCTGGTTCAGGATCACCGATTGCACGCCGTCAGCCACGGCGGAGTCGATCTCCACGCCGCGGTTCATCGGGCCCGGGTGCATGACGATGGCGTCCGGCTTGGCTAGCGCCAAGCGCTCCTGCGTCAGGCCGTACGCCTTGAAGTACTCCTGCGCGGACGGCAGCAGCGCGCCGCTCATGCGCTCGTTCTGCAGGCGCAGCATGATGACCACGTCCACGCCCTTGAGGCCGTCTTCCATGTTGTGGAAGACGCGCACGCCCATGTGCTCCAGGCCGGTCGGCAGCAGCGTGCGCGGGCCGATCGCGCGCACCTCGGCGCAGCCCAGCGTGGTCAGCGCATGGATGTCGGAGCGTGCCACCCGCGAGTGCAGGATGTCGCCGACGATCGCCACCGTCAGGTTGGAGAAATCCTTCTTGTAGTGGCGGATGGTGTACATGTCGAGCAGCCCCTGCGTGGGGTGCGCATGCCGGCCATCGCCCGCGTTGATCACGTGCACGTGCGGCGCGACGTGCTCGGCAATCAGGTACGGCGCGCCCGAGCTGGCATGCCGCACGACAAACATGTCGGCCTGCATCGCCGACAGGTTGTTGATCGTATCCAGCAGCGATTCGCCCTTGCTGGTGGACGACGCGTTGATGTTCAGGTTGATCACGTCCGCCGACAGCCGCTTGGCCGCGATCTCGAACGTAGTGCGCGTGCGCGTGGAGTTCTCGAAGAACAGGTTGAACACGCTCTTGCCGCGCAGCAGCGGCACCTTCTTCACCTCGCGGTCGGAATCCGATACGGAGACGAACTGCTGCGCGGTGTCCAGCACGTGCGTGAGGATGTCGCGCGACAGCCCCTCGATCGACAGCAGGTGCTTGAGCTCGCCGTTTTTCGTGAGCTGCGGGTTGGCGAAAGTCTTGGTCATGACAGACGTGGGCGAACGGAAGCGATCAAAACAAAAGCGGTGCGGCGCACAGGGTCAGGCACCCTTGGGCTCGCGCGTGAAGGTGAAGCGGGCCGATGCGCCCTCGCCCGCCTGGCTCAGCACGAGCGACTCGTCGGCCGGCAAGGTGATGCGCTCGCCGATGTAGTCGGGCGCAACAGGCAACTGGCGCTCGCCGCGGTCGACCAGCACGGCCAGCTCCACCGCGGCCGGGCGGCCGTAGTCGAACAGCTCGTTGATGGCCGCGCGGATGGTGCGGCCACTGGCCAGCACGTCGTCCACCAGGAGGATGCGGCTGTCTGCCACGTCAAACGGCAGCGTGGTCGGCTGGGCCTGGGCGTGCAGGCCTTTCTTGGCGTAGTCGTCGCGGTGCATCGACACGTTGACGACGCCGTATTCCGGCAGGCCGAGGTCGTGCGCCAGGCGCTTGGCGATCCAGGCGCCGCCGCTGACGATTCCGGCCACCGACCACGTGTGGCCACCGGCCATCCGCGTGCGCAGTTGCGCGACGAGGCTCTGGTAAAGCGCCTCGGCATCGATCTGTTGCGATGTCATGCGTGTGACTCGTCGAAGTATTGTTGGAGGATGATGCAGGCAGCCTCGGCGTCGAGCACGTCATCGGTGGCGCCGGCGTCCTGCGCGGCGATCGACGAATAGCGCTCGTCGACCCAGGTGACAGGCAGGCCGTAGCGGCCGTGCAACTGATTGCCGAAGCGTTTGGCGAGCTTGATCATCGGCTGCTCTTCCCCATCGGGGTGCACAGGCATGCCGACCACGAAGCCGACCGGCTGCCATTCGCTCACCAGCCGCGTGATCTGCGCAAAACGGAAGTCGACCGAACGGTTGGGGATGGTCTCCAGCGCCCGCGCCGAGCGCGTGATGGAGTTGCCCAGCGCCACACCGATGCGCTTTTCGCCGTAATCGAAAGCCAGCAGGGTGCCTTCTGCGGGCACGGAGGCGATCGCCGGACGTGCCGGCTCAGGCATGCCCTGCCTCGCCCGACAGCATGGCGGGACTGATGCCGAGCAGGTTCAGCGCGGCGGCAAAGCGCCCCTCGGCGGGCACGTTGAAGATGATGTCGGGATCGGCCTGGACGGTCAGCCAGCCATTGCGGCTGATTTCTTCTTCCAGCTGGCCGGCGCTCCAGCCGGCGTACCCGAGAGTCAGGATGAAACGCTGCGGCCCGCCACCGTGGGCAACGGCCTCCAGCACATCCTTGGAAGTGGTCATTTCCAGCCCGCCCGGCACCGCCAGCGACGACGAATACGCACCCATCGCGTCATGCAGCACGAAGCCGCGCTCGGTCTGCACCGGGCCGCCGTAATACACGGGTTGTTCTGCGAGGGGGTGGATTTCGAGCTTGAGATCGATCTTGTCGAACAGCGTCGCCAAGTCGATATCGATGGGCCGGTTGATGACGAGGCCGAGCGCGCCGCGCTCGTTGTGCTCGCACAGGTACACCACCGTGCCCGAAAACGTGGAATCCGCCATGCCGGGCATAGCGATCAGGAACTGATTCGTGAGATTGATGTGTGCGTCCGGCGAGGCCATGCGGTTAGTTTACCAAAAGCCCCCGGCAGGTGGCCCTTTCATTTGGAGGAGTCGCCACCTTCGTGGGGCTTTTTGTGGTGGCTTAAGCACCCGACCCGGCGATGTGTACCGGTGTGGTATTCAGCGCTTCCAGGTCGGCGGCCTCCAGCCAGCGCCACTCGCCCGGGGCCAGATCTTCGCCCAGCGACAGGCCGCCGATGGCGCTGCGGTGCAGCCCCGCCACGTGATTGCCTGCCGCGGCGACCATGCGTTTCACCTGATGGTATTTGCCCTGCGTGAGGGCCATGCGCAGATGGTGCGTGTCCACGCGCTCGGCCCAGGCCGCGGCAACGTTTTCATTCTCGTCGGCCAGCAGCACACCGGCGCACAACTGGGCGATCTGCGCGTCGGTCACGGGTTCGGCGGTGGTGATCTCGTACACCTTGGGCACCTGGTGGCGCGGGCTGGTGAGCGTATGGACGAACTGGCCGTCGTCAGTCAGCAGCAGCAAGCCGGTGGTGTCCTGGTCCAGGCGGCCGACGCATTGCACGCCGCGCTCGCGCAGCGGCACCGGCAGCAGCGAATACACGCTCGGATGGTGCTTCGGCTTCTGCGAGCACTCCACGCCATCCGGCTTGTTGAGCATCACGTAGGCGCGCGCGTAGTAGGTCCAGCGGTCGCCATCCACGTCCAAGACCAGGCCGGCGGTGTCGACCTGGGCGTCCGGGTCTTCCATCTCCACGCCGTCGATGAACACCAGCCCCGCCAGCACGAGGTCCTTGCAATAGCGGCGCGTGCCGAAACCCTGGGATTGCAGGATGCGGTACAGCGGAAGACGGGCGGAAGCAGCAGTCATGACAGCAACAAGATAGAAGATTGAAGAAACCGGGCGGATTGTATGCCCTCCGATCAAAGCCATGGCAATCGGCTGCGGGGGCCACCATACTGCAAGGCTTGTGATCTCACGGTCGGTTGCCCTATGCGCCCCACTTTCCTGATCCGTCTTGCCGCCGCCTGCCTCGCCATGGCACCGCTGCTCGCCAGCGCTGACGACAGCGCCAAGCCGTGTGCCGCACCCGATACCGGCTACACCATCGAGCGCAGCGTGCGCGGCCCGATCGGCAAGCCCGACGCGGTCGATGCCTGCATCGACGTGCTCAGCGCCAAGACCGACCCGGACGCCGGGCGCCGCCTGCGCATCTACACCGGCGACAAGCTGGCGCTGGCCAGCGACGACATCATCCTGTGCAAGCAATGCGGCGGCGTGTACGGCGACCCGTTCGAGACGCTGGAGATCAAGCGCGGCTCGTTGATTGCCGGCAACTACGGCGGCTCGCGCGACAAATGGGGCGACAAGTGGGTGCTCACGCAGCGTGAGGGCCGCTGGATCGTCGCCGGGTGGGACATCCTCTCCGCCGACACCATGACCGGCATGACGCAGACGCAAAGCGTGAACGCCCTCTCCGGCGAGATCCGCAACGACTACATCCCGCCGCAAGAGCCCGAACCCGGTGATACGCACAGCAAGCGCCCCTCGCACCGCGCCTGCACGCTGCCCGCCGAATGGCGCTCGCCGCCCGTCGAGCAGATCGGCAAGCTGCGCGAGCGCAACTGGGAGTGCGGCGCCAAGCTGGCCAGGCCGAATTGATCGCCTGACGCAGGCGCCCCCCGAAAACACGACGGGCCGGTATCGCACCGGCCCGTCGTGTTTTCTGCGGTTGGCGCGATCAGCCGGCGTTGGCTGCCGGCGCGCGTGCGCCGATCAGGTTGCGCAGGTGCTGCAGCAGCTCCTCTTCGTTGTACGGCTTGCCGAGGTAGACGTTCACGCCGATGTCCGCGGCGTAGCGGCGGTGCTTGTCCGCCGTACGCGAGGTGATCATGATGATCGGCGTGGCGCCGATGCGCTCGTCGGCCCGCACGTTGCGCGTGAGGTCGAAGCCGTCCATGTGCGGCATCTCGATGTCGACCAGCATGGCGTCCGGCGTGACTTCCTGCAGCTGACGCAGGGCGTCCACACCGTCGCGCGCAAGCACGACCTGGTAGCCCGAACGCGTGAGCAGGCGCTGCGTGACCTTGCGCACCGTGAGCGAATCGTCGACCACCATGATGATCGGCTGCGTGGCCAGGCCCGGCACGGCATCGGTGCTGCCGTTGCGTTGCAGCTCGGCCACCGCGCCGGTGGTCTCCTGAGCGTTCTGCGGCAGGCCCAGGGCGGCCGCTTCGCGCTCGAAGCGCTGCGTGAGCACCACCGGGTTGTAGATCAGCACGATCTCGCCGTCGCCCAGCGTGGTCGCGCCGGCAATGCCTTCCAGGCGCGCGAGGTGCGGGCCGATGTGCTTGACCACCACTTCGCGGTTGCCGATCACTTCGTCCACGTGCACGGCGGCGCGCTCGGCGCCGTTGCGCACCACCACGGCCGGCGAATACTTGCGCCCGCCGGCGACGACCTTGCCCTCCTCCAGCAGCGCGCCGAAGTAGTGGAACGGCACCGGGCCGGCCGGTAACTGCAGCTGGGCCGCGTTGTAGGCTTCCGCCAGCGACTGCGGACGCAGCTGCTGCACGTGGTCGATCATGCCCGACGGGATCGCATACACACGCTCGCTCACACGCACCAGCAGCACCTGCGTAATTGCGGTGGTCAGCGGCAGGTGGATGGTGAAGCGCGTGCCGACATCCGGCGTGGTCTGCAGCGAGATACGGCCACCAAGGGCCACGGTCTCGGCACGCACCACGTCCATGCCCACGCCACGGCCGGCCAGCTCCGACACCTGCTCGGCGGTGGAGAAGCCCGGCGTGAAGATCATCTCGGTCAGGCGCGCGTCGCTCGCCTCTTCGTCCGGGGCCAGCAGCTGGCGCTCCAGCGCGCGGGCGCGGATGCGCTCGAGGTTCAGGCCGGCACCATCGTCGACGAAGTGCAGCACGACCTCGTTGCCTTCCTGCTGCACTTCGAGCGTCAGCTCGCCGGCGGGCGACTTGCCCTTGGCGCGGCGCTCGTCGGCCAGCTCAATGCCGTGCGCGACCGAGTTGCGGATCATGTGCTCGAGCGGGCCGCCCATGCGGTCCAGCACGCTGCGGTCCAGTTCCACCGTACCGCCCTTGATGAACAGGCGGACTTCCTTGCCGGTCTCGGACGCGGCCTGGCGAGCCACGCGGTACAGACGATCAGCCACGGTGTCGAACTGCACCATGCGCGCACGCATCAGGCTGCGCTGCAAGCCACGCGTGAGGCGCGCCTGCGTTTCCAGATCGAGCGAAGCCTGGTCGAAACCGCGGAACAAGTTCTGCTGCACCGTCGCCACGTCGTTGACGGACTCGGCCATCATCCGCGTGAGTTCCTGCAGGCGCGTGAAGCGGTCGAACTCCAGCGGGTCGAACGCTTCGCTATGGGCTTGCGCATCGGCAATGCGCGACTCCATCTGCGTTTCGGCCTGGATTTCGATCTCGCGCACCTGCGAGCGCAAGCGCGCAACGTTGTCGTTCAGTTCCGACAGGTAGGTCTTGAGCGCATCGACTTCCGATTCGAGACGCGCCCGCGCGGCACCCACCTCACCGGCGTCGTTGATGAGCGCATCGAGCGCGCGCGCCTGCACACGCACCATGGCGCGCTGGCGTTCGGCGGCTTCCTGCGCTTCGACGGCGGCGCTGCGCGCGGCGCTCAGATCGACACTGGTGGCGGCGGCCACGGCCGGCAGCATCGACGTGCCGGCCGGTGCCTCGGCTTCTGCGGCCGCCTGCGGCGCTTCGGCGGCGTCAGCCAGACCGGCGTCCAGCGGCAGCGATTTGCCGGCGCCCAGCGCATCGACGTGGGCCTGGATGCGGTCAAACCAGACGTAGAGCTTGCGGAACAGCGTGTCGTCCACGCGGTTGTGGCGCAGGCCGGTTTCGATCGCGCTTTCCATTTCGTGCGCGGCCTGGCCCAGCGTCATCGCACCGGCCATGCGCGCACTGCCCTTGACGGTGTGCAGGTTACGCAGCAGCAGGCCGGAAGCAGTGCGATCCTGCGGCGCGGCTTCCCATGCGCGCAGGTGCTGGCCGAGTTCGGGCAGGGCGACGTGCGCCTCTTCCAGGAAGATTTCCAGCAGTGCCGGGTCCAGCGCATCGGCCGGGGCCTGGCGCACCAGCTCGGCGACGGCGGGCTCGGCCACGGGCGGCTCGTAGGCCGGCGCAAGCGTGGCCAGGTCCTGCGGCACGGCGTAGGCCGGCGCGTCGTCCTGGGCGGCGGTGGTCTGCTCGACACCCGTCGCCTCCTCAAGGGCTTGCGGCGCGGCATCCAGCGGCAGGCGCGGACGCACCAGCACGCGCTCGCACAATTCGGCCAGGCCGCGGCAGAGGGGCTCGTCCGCATCCGGCCACACGCTGGCGGCAAACTGGTGCAGCATGCCGCGCATGCGCTCGACCGATTGGTCCAGCAGGCGGAAGTCGCCCGGGTGCATCGCGACCGGACGGCCGTGCAGGTTCAGCAGCACCTGTTCCAGCGCATCGGCCACCTGGCGCACCGGCTCCAGCTCGACGGCGGCGGAGCTGCCTTGCAGCGTGTGCGCGGCGCGCAGCGCCAGCTCGCTCGGCTGCGCGCGGCCCTCGTGGCGCCACTCCGAGAAGTCCACGCCCAGGCGGCGGATCAGGTCGTCGGCTTCCTGCAGGTAGACGTTGTACAGCGCCACGCTGATGCGCACCGGGCCAATGGCCTTGACGCCATCGTCGTGCGGCAGCTCCTCGGGCGTACCGGTCTGCGCGAACGGGAACGGGATGACCTTGGCGTCGGCCTCGGCGTCATGCGCCGGAGCGTCAGTGTCGGCGTGCGGTGCTTCGGACTCGACGCTTGGCGTTTCGAACTCGGCGATCGGGGTTTCGGACTCGACGCCAGGAGTCACGGACTCGGCGATCGGAGTTTCGAACTCGACCGTCGAAGTTTCGGACTCGGCGATTGGAGTTTCGGACTCGGCGGCCGGAGTCTGGAACGCCACGCTCGGGGTCTCGAACTCGGCGCTCAGCGTTTCGAGCTCGACGCTCGGAGCCTCGGACTCGGCGCTCGGCGTCTGGAACTCGACATTCGGAGCTTGGGGCTCGGCAGCCACCGGCTCGTCCTCCCAGACCAGGGAGGATGCGTCATTGGCCGGCTCCGCGGCGACAGCCTGCGCGACCGGCTCGGCGACTACCGGTGCTTGTGCTTCGGGCACCGCCTCCAGCCACACGAACGGGCCACCGTGGCGCACGCGCTCGGCGGCGGCCACCAGCGGTTCGATCGGATGATCCGCCGACGGCGATTGCGCAATGACGGCGGCCCATGCCGACAGCTCGGCCTCGGCGCGCGAGAGCAGCGCGGCCAGGTCCGGCGTCGGCACGCGGCTCTCGGCCAGCCAGACGTTCATCACCTGTTCAATGGCCCAGGCGGCCTCGCCGAAGCGCGTGAGGCCGACCATGCGGCCCGAGCCCTTGAGCGTGTGGAAGGCGCGGCGCAGCTGCGTGAGCAGGTCCAGATCGGAGCCGACCGCGACACCACCCGAGCCGATCTGCGCGGCAGCATGCAGCGCCTGCAGGTCGGTGCGCACGCCGGCGAGCACTTCGTCGGCTTCGGACAGGAAGATGTCGAGCAGTTCGGCATCGACCGATTGCGTATCGCGTGCGGCGGCGGTCGCTGCGGGTGCAGCGGCCGGCGACGGCGCCGCCACCGGTGCGGCCAGCGCGGCCTGCATGCGTTCGAGCGCGCCCGCGCTGCCGACCTGCCATGCGTCGAACTGGGCCAACGCCTCTTCCAGGCGGCGGCGGCGTGCCGGATCGTCGTCGATGGCGGCGGCATCGCGCGCTTCCTGCAGCGCGGTGCGCAGCTCGGCGGCGAGCGGGTCGGCCGGGTCGACCGGCTGCTTGGCCAGCAGGCGGTCCAGCACGCTTTGCAGCGGCGAGGCACCGGGGGCATCGGCCTGCGCGGCCTCTGCGGCGTCGGTCTCGTCCGCCTGCGGCTCGCGGCGCGCCAGCATGCCGGTTTCGGCATCGAAGGCGAATTCACGCCAGGCCGATTCGCGGGCGGTGGGCGTCAGCTTGCCCTCGATCACGATCTGGTCGATCTGCGCGCCGGAGAGTTCGGTGCCGGCGGACAGCGCATCGAGGAAACCCTGCAGCCCGCTGGCGTTGGCGGCCAATGCGGAGAGATAGCGTTCACGGTCGGCCGCGGCGCCCGCGCCGATCGATTCCAGCGCGGCGACGGTCGACTGTGCCGATTCGGTGGCGTGCACGGCTTCGTGGGCATCCAGCGCAGCGAATGTGCCTTGCATCTCGCCGAACAGGCGGCTGGCTTCGGCCAGGCCGCCGCTGACCGCGCCCTCGCGCTCGAAGGCGTCGAGGTGGGTCTCGGCGGAGGCCAGTTTTGTTTGCAGTGCGCGCACCTGCTCGCCAAGCGCGCGGCGGCGCGTGGTTTCTTCGGCCAGGCATGACAACCAGGCCGGGGCGGGCACCGCCTCGCCGGCTTGGGTGGCGCGTGCATGCTCCGACAGCTCGTTGCAGCGGGCGGCAAACCACGCACTGCGCAGGTCGCCGGATTCGCCATGCAGGGCCCATGGGCGCGCCAGCATGCGCGAGAGGAACAGCAGCGTCGGCGCCACGTCGTGCGCGGGGGCATCGGGGGCGTCGGGGGTTTCGCTCAGGCGATTGGCCAGCGCGGACAGCGCCGGCTGGCCGAGCGTGTCGGCGTGCAGCGTGAGCGTCTGCAGCGCGGCGTCGAGTTCATCGGCGGCGGGCGAGGGCTGCTGGCTGAGTGTCTCGAGCGAGCGGCCGACGCGTTGCAGCGTGTCGGTGGCGTCGGCGGGCAGCAGCGCGTAGTACTGGCGCGTATGCAGTGCGCCGGCCGGCGCGTGCGTGGCCGGAATCGCAAAGGCCTGCACGCAGGCGACGATATCCGGGCCCAGGGTGTCATCACCCACCGGCGCCGCGGGCGCGTTGCTGTAGGCCATGCCGGCCAGCAGGTAGAGCGCGTCGGTCAGCAGGCCTTGCGGCAGGTGGATGTTGTTGTGCGAATACTGGCGCAGCAGCAGGTTGACGCGCGCGGCCAGGCGCTTGGCCGTCATGTCGGCGGGCACCAGCCCGGCACGCAGCGCGCCGAAGGTCAGTGCCAGCACGAGCCACAGGTCGCGCTGCAGATCGTCGCCGGTGCGGCGCGGCTCGCGCTCCAGCGCGCGGATGCCGTGCAGCAGTTGTTCCAGCGGCGCGTAGGCAGCGGCGGCGGCGGACGGGTCCGCTGCATCAGCAGCGGCTTGCGGTGCGCGCAGCGCGGTCAGCAGCGCCAGCTCGAACTTGCGGCGCAGGCGCGCCAGCCCCGGCAGGTCGCGCGAGGGCAGCAGCAACGCCGGCAGGTGGCGCAGCTCGTCGGCCCAGAGGTCGGCGGGGTGGACGCGTTCTTCGCCCAGGCGGGCGAGTACGGCTTGATACGGCTGGAACAGGCGCAGCGGCTCTTCGGGCATGCCGGCCATCAGGTCGGCGACATATTCCTGCAGCGCCTGCACGGCGCGCGAGAAGACATCCAGCGTAAGCGCATCGGCGGCGAGCGTGCCGGCATCGACGGCTTCGAGCAGGCGCTTGGCGGCCTGGCTGTACACATCGACGCCGCGCAGGCCGACGATCAGCAGCGCGCCGGCAGCCTGGTGCAGGTACTGGCCGGCCAGGCGCAGCGAGGTGGTGTCGCGCGCCCCGATCACCTCGGGATTGGCCACGATGTCGGCAACGTATTCGCCGAACTCGCGCACCGCATCGTCCAGCGCGGCACGCATGTTGGGCGCAACCCAGGCCAGCGCGGACAGATCGCGCGCCGGCATGGTCGACGCAGCACGCACCGCAGGGGCGGCCCCGGCCGCCTCGAAGGAGGCGGATTCGGGCTGGGCGGAAGATTGATGACGCATGTGTGCTTCCAAAAAGCAGGTGGCGGTCGCCGCTTGGCGCTCCCGCCCGAAATCCAGTGGTGACGCCCTGGCCGACGCGCTAACCGACCCGTTTAAGCGATGCGGAACCGGGCCACCGAGTCGCGCAGCTCTTCTGCAAGCTGCGTGAGCTGGCGCACCGACTGCGCAGTCTGGCGCGTACCGGTCGACGTCTGCTCCGTGATGTGCAGGATCTGTTCGATGTTCTGCGCCACGTCGGAAGCCAGCGTCGCTTCGTGCGAGGTCGTCTGCGAGATGCTCTCAATCAGTTCAGCCAGCTGGCGCGACACGCGGCCGATCTCCACCAGTGCGGCACCGGCGTTGTCCGACAGCTTGGCCCCTTCCACCACCCCCGCCGTGCTGCGCTCCATGGCGTGCACCGCGTCCTGGGTGTCGGTCTGAATCGTGCGGATCAGCGCACCGATCTGCTTGGCTGCCTCGGCGGAACGTTCTGCCAGGCGCTGCACTTCTTCTGCCACCACCGAGAAGCCGCGGCCGGCTTCACCGGCCGACGCTGCCTGGATGGCGGCGTTCAGTGCCAGCACGTTGGTCTGCTCGGTAATGTCCGAGATCAGCTCCACGATTTCACCGATCTCCTGCGACGATTCGCCCAGGCGCTTGATCCGCTTCGAGGTTTCCTGAATCTGGTCACGGATGTCGTTCATGCCCGTGATCGCGTTCTGCACCGCCTGCTGACCTTGCTCGGCAGCGGCCAGCGAGGCGCGTGCCACGTTGGCGGATTCAGCAGCGCCGCGCGAGACCTGCGTGATGCGGTCGGCCATCTCCACCACCGACTGGCCGGTCTGGCGAATCTGGCGGGACTGTTCTTCCGAGGCGGCCACCAGGCCTTCGGAGGTGGCTGCCACCGCCGACGATGCCTGCGTCACCTGCTCGGCCGTCTGCTGCACCCGGCCGACCAGCTCGCGCAGTTCTTCCACGGTGTAGTTCACCGAGTCGGCAATGGCGCCGGTGATGTCTTCCGACACCGTCGCCTGCTTGGTCAAGTCACCGTCTGCGATGTCTTGCAGTTCGTTCATCAGACGCAGAATTGCGGCCTGGGTGGTGTCGTTGTTGCGCTTTTCCACCATCCGGCGTTCTTCAGCTTCACGCTGACGGGCTTCTGCTTCCATCGTACGCACACGCGAATCGCGTAGGTACAGGGCGGCCAGGCCGGCCAGGCAGATCACCGTCACGATGGCCGACAGCACCACCGCGCCGAGCGTCAGCGGACGGCTGCGCACGCTGGTTGCATAGGAGGCCTGCAGGTCCGACAGGTCGGCACGCAGCTTTTCGTTGTCGTTGAAGATCTGCTGCTGGGCGCGCTTGGCGGCGATCAGGCCCGGCAGGTTTTCCAGGATGATCTGCGTGGTCTTCTGCACGTTGTCGAAGCGGGTCGACAGCTCTTGCAGGTAGCCCTTGGTTTCCGGGTCGGTGGCGGCCGACAGGCGCAGCGCTTCCGAGCCGTTGAGCAGGCCGTTCAGGGTTTCGCGGAAGGTGTTGGTGTCCTTGCCCAGCAGGAACGCCGTTTCCGGGTTCACGCCTTCGCCGGCCAGGAACTCGTTCATGTTCTTACCGAGACGCTGCGTCAGCATCACCAGCTGCGAGGAGGCTGCCACTTCACGCGCCGGGGCGTTGGTCTGCAGCTTCATCGACGAGATCTGCTCGGCTTCTTCCAGCAGTTCCGGGTTGGACGCGTTGAACACGGAGAGCGTCTTACCCACCGCCACCAGGGTCTTCTCCTGGGACAGCACGGCCTGGGCGCTCTTCTCGCTGCGCTTCCATTCGTCCATCGACTTGTCGAGCAGGGCTTCGGCCTCGCCGCCGCCCGTGGCACGCACGCCGCGATCGGCGCTGCCGTTCTTGAGCGCTTCGAGGTTTTCCTGCAGGCGTGTGCGGCTTTCCTTGAGCTGGGCGAACGCGTTGGTGTTACCCAGCAGCGCCACCGGCACCGCCTTGGCCAGACGCTGCGAGTGCATCAGCGTGTCACCAGCGATTTCGATCTGCGCGGAGCCGTTGTTGGCCTGGCGGTTGTCAAGGTAGATCGAGACCAGCAGGGCCAGCAGGCCGGCCACCAGGCCGATCGTGAAGACGCGCTGCTGCGCCGCGAACGGCACCCGCTCCATCCAGCCGACCACGGCATCGACCGGGGTGCGGCCGAGTTGCGACGGTGCGCCAGCGGGATTGTCGTCCTCGTGGGCCGCATCATTCAACTGCGCCAACTGCGCGGCGGCCGACCCGGCGCCCTCCGCTGCAACCTCCGGCGCCCCAGCCTCTGCTCCGGCACGGCGACCTGCGTTGAACCACTTGAACCCCATAGGACCCTCTTGTCTTGTCGATGCCGCCTTATCGAGAGTGGCGGCATGGATTTCCCGTCCGCGGCCGCGCCTTGTCCAACCTGGCGAGGTCCGCACCTTCCCGTGGCACATCTGCGGCGCGTCCTGTTGCCGCGCCACGTGCCGCCGTCTTGCCCCTGTGCGCGCCCGCTTGTGTTGCGGGCACGCGCATCTTGTTCTTCGTTGGCGGGCCGATCCTGCGGCCCATGCCTTTCGTCTTGCCCCGCTCAGGCGCGGCTGCGACCCACCTGCAGGAAGGCCGGATCGGCCAGCAGTTGGCGCACGTCCAGCTCGCGCCACAGCGTGCCCTGCGCATCGCGCCAGGCACGTCCCTGCCATGGCTTGTCCTGATCCGGCTCGGCGTCCACCGCCTGCAGGTCGGTCATGCTGCGCAGCCCCGCCACGCGCGGCACGACGATCGCGCAGGCGCGCTGCGGGTCCTTGGACAGCACCACGATCTTGGTGCCCACGCCACCCGCCGTCGGCGCCTCGCCGCAGAACAGGCCGAGGTCGATCACGCCCAGCAGGTTGCCCCGCGCATTCACGAGACCGAGGTACCACGGCTGCGTGAGCGGCACGCGCGCGGGCGCCTGGAAGTCCAGCACCTCGCCGGTGTCGGCCAGCGACAGCAACCAGTAACGCTCGCCGATCTGCACGCCCAGGAAGCTGTCCGTCGACGCCTTGGCGCGCGCCTCTTGCAGGCGGCGTGCCAGCATCGCCTGGTATTCATGCAGGCGCTGGCGGGAGGTCAGGTTGGTGCGCGGCTCGCTCATGTCGGAAGCGTCTGGCGCGTGCCGTTGCTTGGCGTCGCGCGGTTGAAAACGGACTGGCGCAGGGTTACTGCGTCAGCTTGGCAATCTTGTCCAGCAGCTCTTCGGCCTTGACCGGCTTGACGATGTAGTCCGATGCGCCCTGGCGCATGCCCCACACACGGTCGGTCTCCAACCCCTTGGTGGTGCACATGATCACGGGGATGTCCTTGAAACGGTCATCCTTCTTGATCGCGCGGGTGGCCTGGTAGCCGTTCTGGCCGGGCATCACCACGTCCATCAGGATCAGGTCAAACGCTTCGGCCTCGAGCTTGCCCATGGCCTGGTCGCTGTCGGCAGCAACCGTCACCTTGAAACCGTTCTTGCCGAGAATCTCCGACAGGAACAATGCTTCAGTGGGGGAATCGTCAACCACCAGAATTTTCTTGATAGCCATACAAACAATCCTTCGTCGATAGAGGCGCCATTATTGCGCGGCGCCGGCAGCCACCGGCAAATGCGCCTGGACCGCCCCCAGCAGCGCTTCCCGCGAGAAGGGCTTGGCGAGGTGGTCCACCGCCCCGACCAGCCGGCCGCGCGCACGGTCGAACACTCCGTCGCGCGAGGACAGCATGACCACGGGCGTGGCATGAAACTTTGGGCTTTTCTTGATGAGCGAGCAGGTCAGATACCCGTCCAGCTTGGGCATCAGGATGTCGCAGAACACGATATCCGGCTTGAAATCACCGAGCTTGGCCAGCGCGTCGAACCCGTCTTCGGCCAGCACAACCTGGCAGTCGACCTGCGCCAGGAAGATCTGCGCGGTACGGCGAATGGTGCTGGAATCGTCGATCACCAGCACTTTGCGGCCGGCAAGCTGGTTCGCCAGAGGTTGGGATTCGGTCAGTTGTTCCACCCGCGCGGATTGCATCATGTTCTCGCGTTGCGCGACCACGGGTCGCCACGACATTCTGACCGGATGGATCGCGGCAAATCGCCGCACAGCCGGCACGCAAGCCCGCTAGCGTCGACTTCAAAACACCGCCCCCCGGCCCGCTTATGAAGTGTGAAGCTCAGAATTTGACGAAGTGTGACAAGTCACCTATTCGCCGTCAATGGCGTCGCAGCGGACGCCGGTGCGTGTGGCATGGAAGCGACGAGCGATTTCACGGATTCTTCACTTCCTGATACTTGGCTGTCAGCAAGAGGGTGACCGCCCACTTGCCGACATGACAGATCTTAGATCTGCACCATTTCGAAATCTTCCTTGCGCGCGCCGCATTCCGGGCACGTCCAGTTGATGGGCACGTCTTCCCACTTCGTGCCGGGCTCGATGCCGTCATCCGGGGCGCCTTGTTCTTCGTCGTAGATCCAGCCGCAAATCAGGCACATCCACGTCTTGTATTCAATCTGCTGTTCCATAGGGCAAAGCTTCGGTGGTTCCGTCTATTAAAATGGCAGGCCAGATGGTACCGAATCACGCACGCCCGCGCCAGAAAAAGCACCGGGTGAGCGTCTTGTTTGACTGCAAGCTGCGCGCAAACCGCGGCATCTGCGGCAAACCGCCCAATAACTCCAACGAACCGCGCCACCGCCTGGGTTGGCGCGGGGCGTTTCTCTTCCAAACATCGTCCATGTCCAGCTCTTCCCGCAGCGCCGCTCTGTTTGAACGTGCCCAGAAAACCATCCCCGGCGGCGTGAACTCGCCGGTGCGGGCGTTCCGCTCGGTGGGCGGCACGCCGCGCTTCATTGCCAAGGCAGCCGGCCCGTACCTGTGGGATGCCGACGGCACCCGCTATATCGATTACGTCGGCTCCTGGGGCCCGATGATCGTCGGCCACGCGCATCCGGACGTGGTGCGCGCCGTGCAGGAGGTGGCGGCCGACAGCTTCTCCTTCGGCGCTCCGACCGAGGCCGAAATCGTCATGGCCGAGGAGATCTGCAAACTGGTGCCCTCGATCGAGCAGGTGCGGCTGGTCTCGTCGGGCACCGAGGCGACCATGAGCGCACTGCGCCTGGCGCGCGGTTTCACCGGCCGCGACCTCATCGTCAAGTTCGAGGGCTGCTATCACGGCCATGCCGACAGCCTGCTGGTCAAGGCCGGCTCGGGCCTGCTGACCTTTGCTGACACTACGCAGAACGCGCCGTCCTCGGCGGGCGTGCCGGAAGACGTGGTCAAACACACCATGGTGCTGCCGTACAACGACGTGGCCGCGCTGCGCGAGGCGTTTGCGCGCCATGGCAAGGAAATCGCCGCCGTCATCGTCGAGCCGGTTGCCGGCAACATGAACCTCGTGCGCGGCACGGCCGAGTTCCTGCAGGCGATGCGCGCGTTGTGCAGCGAGCACGGCGCCGTGCTGATCTTCGATGAGGTGATGACGGGCTTCCGCGTGGCGCTCGGCTGCGCGCAGGCGCTGTATGGCATCACGCCGGACCTGACCTGCCTGGGTAAGGTGATCGGTGGCGGCATGCCGGCCGCGGCCTTTGGCGGGCGGCGCGACATCATGGGCTTCCTCGCGCCGCTGGGGAGCGTGTATCAGGCGGGGACGCTGTCGGGCAACCCGCTGGCCGTGGCGGCTGGCCTCACCACGCTGCGGTTGATTGCTGCGGATGGCTTCCATGACCGGCTGGCTGCGCAGACGCGCAAGCTGGTCGATGGGCTGGCTGGGATTGCCCGCGACGCGGGTGTGCCGTTTGCCGCTGATAGCGTGGGCGGCATGTTCGGCCTCTACTTCCGCGAAGGTGTGCCGACGAGCTTTGCTGAAGTGACGCGCAGTGACGTGGGCAAGTTCAATGCGTTCTTCCATGCGATGCTGGCTGAAGGCGTGTACTTGGCACCCTCGGCTTTCGAGGCCGGCTTCGTTTCGTCGACGCATGATGATGCGATTCTGGATGCGACTTTCGACGCGGCTCGGAAGGCATTCAAAGCGGTTTGATTTTTGTCTTGGGGGCTGGGCCTTGTTGGTCCACCTCCCTTTCGCCCCCTGCCGGGGCTGACTCACTTTTCTTTGTCTTGCCAAAGCAAGTGAGTCAGCCCCGGCAGGGGATGAAACAGGGGATGGACCACCAACAAAAAGCCCACCCCACAAAAGCATTCAAACCCGCCCCACCGCCTCAACCAGCTCAGCCCCCAATCCGTCGGACGCCGCCATCATCGGCGCCCGCAGCACATTCGCGACCAGCCCTTCCGCCGCCATCCAAGCCTTCAACGGCCCAGGATTGGTCGCAGCAAACAACAACCGAACCACCGGCGCCAGCGCATGATGCAACCGCCGCGCGTCGTTCAACCGCTGCTCTTGCACGGCCCGCACCATCTCCACAAACAACTCCGTACGCACGTGCGCTGCGGCAATAATCGCGCCGACGCCGCCCGCGCATAGCGTGCCGAACACCTGCCCATCCTCCCCCGCCAGCACCTGCAACCGCCCATCGGCAATCACGCGCTGGGTCTTGTCCGCATCCCCGCCGCAATCCTTGATGCCATGGATGTTCGGATGCGCGGCGAGCGCGAGCAAGGTCTCCGTGGAGATCGTCGCGCCAGTGCGATACGGAATGTCGTACAGCAGCACCGGCACGGGTGACACATCGGCCAGCGCCGTGAAGTATTCGATGAGCCCGTCCTGCGACGGCCGGATGTACGACGGCGCGGGCACGAGAAACGCCGATGGCCGGTGCTGGGCCAACCGCAACATGCGCTCGCGCACAGCGGCCAATGCACTGCCAGACACACCCATCACCACCGGCAACCCGTCGGCCGCAGCACGTATCGTATTCAACACGTCAACCTGCTCCTGATCGGTGAGCGCCGCGGCTTCGCCCGTGCTGCCGCAAGCCACAAAGCCGGCAATACCCTGCGCGCGATACCGCGCTACCAACGTGTACAACGCACCGTAATCGACCGAACGCGCCGCGTCATCGACAAACGGCGTGACGATGGGCACCCAGATGCCCGCATAGGAAGGGCGCGCGGCAGCGGTGGACGGATTTTCAAGCATGACAACACTCCTGGACGAATCAACGACCGATCAAGAACCATCAGGAGTGCGTGGCCCGCAGGAGGTGCGGGTGGGTCAACCGTGTCCAACTGTCGGCTGGCCGCTGTTCCGTCGCCCATCTGACGGAACAGCGCTCCGGTCAGACGAGCAGCTGTTTGGAGGCTTTTTTTGCGCGCGCAAGCGTCGACGCAGCCGACTGGCACAGTGCCGGCACGGAGCAGATCGACGAAAGGGTGGAAATCGCGCGCATGGAATTGTCAAAAACGTCCCCACACCGTACTGATGTGTGACGGAAGCGTCAAGCGTCTACGCTAGAGTTCGCTGGAACGCCGTGAGACGATGTCGGTCTCATGCCACATCGCTTTCCTGACCAAGAGGTTTTCATGACCCCTGCCCTGACCTTCCGTTCGACGCGTTTCTCGGTGCTGCGCTGGCTGGCGCTGTCGCTGGCCGTGCTGGCCGCACCCTTCCTATCCGCCTGCGGCTACAACGACTTCCAGTCCAAGGACGAAGCCACCAAGGCCGCCTGGGCCGAGGTCATCAACCAGTACCAGCGCCGTGCCGACCTGATCCCGAACCTGGTGAACACGGTCAAGGGCTATGCCTCGCATGAGCGCGAGACGCTGGAAGCCGTCACACGCGCCCGCGCCGCCGCCACCAGCATCCAGGTCACGCCCGAGACGCTCAACGATCCGGCCGCGTTCCAGAAATTCCAGCAAGCCCAGGGTGAGCTGTCCAGCGCGCTGTCGCGCCTGATGGCGGTGTCGGAAAACTATCCGCAGCTCAAGGCCGATGCGTCGTTCCGCGATCTGCAATCGCAACTGGAAGGCACCGAGAACCGCATCACCGTGGCGCGCCAGCGCTACATCAAGTCGGTGCAGGACTACAACGTGCTGGCCCGCAGCTTCCCGACCAACCTGACGGCCAAGGCGATGGGCTACCAAGTCAAGCCGAACTTCACGGTCGAGAACGAGAAGGGCATCTCCACCGCGCCGGCGGTGAAGTTCTGACGGGCTGACGATCATGTCGAATCGCGCGCGCAGTTTCCTCGCCTTGCTGATGACAGCAGCCCTATGGCTGGCCGTCGCGTTGCCTGCGCGCGCGCAGAGCGACCTGGTGGCCGTGCCGCCATTGGCCGCGCGCGTGACCGACCTCACGGGCACCCTCTCTGCCCAGCAGCGCAGCGCGCTCGAACAGGTGCTGGCTGAGGAAGAGCAGCAGCACGGCAGCCAGATCTTCGTGCTGATGGTGCCGTCCACCGCGCCGGAGCCGATCGAGGCCTACGGCATCCGCGTGGCCGATGCGTGGAAGGCCGGCCGCAAGGGCGTGGACGACGGCGCCATCGTGCTCATCGCCAAGGACAACCCGGCCTCGCTGCGCAAGATGCGCATCGAGGTCGGGCGCGGGCTGGAAGGCTCGCTCACGGATGCGCAATCGAAGCGCATCCTGCAGGACGTGATGGCGCCGCACTTCCGCCAGGGCGATTTCTACGGCGGGCTGTCGGCGGGCGTGTCGGCCATCCAGACCGTCATCGCGCAGGAGAACCTGCCGCCGGCCGCACGCACCAAGCCGCAGAACGCGGGGGGCGGCATCGGTGACTGGCTGCCGGTGTTGTTTCCGCTGGCCATCATCGTGTTCTTCGTGCTGAGCGCGGCGATGCGCTCGGGGCCAGTGACGCGCAGCCTGCCCGGCCGCCCCGGCTCGCGTGTGGTGATGGGCAACCGTGGCTGGGGCCCGGGCGCCATCGGCGGGCTCGGCGGCGGCCTGGGCGGCGGCTGGGGTCGCGGCGGCGGTGGCGATTTTGGTGGTGGCAGTGGCGGCGGCTTCAGCGGCGGCGGCGGTGGCGACTTCGGCGGCGGCGGCGCCTCCGGCAACTGGTGAGCGCGACGATGACATCCACACCCCGACACCATCGCGGCGCGCGCCGCGCCCTCTCTCACCTGTTGACGACCACCGCGCACGCGCGTCGGGCCTTCTCAGCGGCCGACCTGCAGAAGCTGGAGGCGGCCGTGCGCGAAGGCGAACAACGCCATCGCGGCGAAGTGCGCGTGGTGATTGAAGCGTCGCTGCCGGTGCGCGATGCCTGGACGGGCGTGACGCCACGCCAGCGCGCCCGCACGCTGTTCGGCCTGCTGGAGGTGTGGAACACGCACGACCATATCGGCGTGCTGCTTTACCTCAACCTGGCCGACCATGCGGTCGAAATCCTGGCCGACCGCGGCATTGCGGCCAAGGTCGACGCCCACGCGTGGCGCGCCGTCTGCGAGACCGTCACACGCGGGTTCGCCCAGCGCGTGGCGATTGAACCGGTGCTGGCCGCGCTCGAACAGGTCCACGGCATCCTGGCCGCGCATTTCCCCTCCGACGGCACACCACGTGCCAACGAGCTGGCCGACAAGCCGCTCGTGCTCTGACCGCCCACGCGCCCTCGGCCTGCCCGGGCCGAGCGGCATGATGCGATGCGCGGCGCAGATGCCGGCCTCGCCTTGTTGCGCCGAAGTTTCAGGCCAGCCCGCCCATCCACGGCCGCTGTTTCAAGACTGATACAACTTGGCACCAGCAATCGCGCCCCATCGGCGGCCAGCGTGGCCGGCGAGGCGCCTCATCCTTTAGGATGAGGCGACGGCCCTCCACCCTCAGGAATCAAAGGCATCACGTGGCGCGCACTCATCCGCATTGCGGAGCCTGCGCTACGTCATTTCTGCGACACCGGCGCAGCTGACGCGAGATCCCGGGCGCGTGACCCAACGCAGACGTGCACCCGCTGCGCGGGCCATGTTTCACGGATGCAACCAATACGCGTGCTTCTGGTTGCCCCCATCCCCCCGCACTGCAACAGGCAACATCGATCACTTTTTGCGCCCGTTTGCGTATCCCATCACGCACAAAACGGGAGGAAATTCCGTGTTTTCCACGGTGCGGACGGTCGTTCGCAAGGTTTCCGTTTCGAAACATCCAGCGGGTGCCTGCCTGCACAAGCACCACATCCGCAGCAGCATGCCTTGTAAATCAAGGCTTTAGCGGCTGTGGCATGGTCGTCGCTCTGATGCCCCCGCCCAGCAGGCAACACACAACAACACGGGGCAACACAGCGATCCGCAAGCTCGGTACATCAACAGCGCGGCACCCGATGCCGCAGCCGAGACCGCAGGACAGATCAAACAACAGGGTGCGGCGAGCGCGGCATCCTGAGGGGAAGTGCCAGCAAGGCGGGTGCGCCAGCCACATGAGATGGCCAAGCGCCCGATGGTTGCACCAAGCGGCGCCGCTGCACGTGCAGCACGCGACGCGATGGGAGTCGTCGAGCAGTAGCAGTGTCCGGGGGTTACCGTCGGTCTGAGCCGACGCCAAACCAGTCTCGTTGTAACGAGACGATCAGAGTGCCAAGCGTGTGGCCGCCCAACGGGCGGTTGCGGTGCGGCGTCAGTACGTCCCTCCCCCGGGCAGCAGTGCATTGCGGACAGGTGGCTGTTGCCGCCTTTGTTCGAGCAGTCAGTCCAGCTGTCGGCCAGTGGTCGCATCAGGAAATGCGGCCCGAATAGAAGAACCTGGGGGAAGCCATGAACGCGTACGTCAACCGCCCGTTGCTCTACGTCTCGCTGCATCACGACGCAATGCTGTGCCGCTACCTGACACAACAGGGTTGGAGGCTCATCTTTGCCACCAGCCGCCGTGAGCTCGAAGCCCTGGACCTGGATGACGAACCCGCGCTCAGCGGCCTCATGGATTTGACCTGCGGCTATTCCGATGCCGAACTGGAAGAGCTGGAGCCCTGGCTGGCCTCGCGCAACATCGGCTGGATCGGCATGGTCTGCAGCGGTGACGTGCTGACCGACCCGATGCGCAAGCTGCTCGGCCTGTACTTCGTCGATTACTACAACGTCCCCTGCGACAACGCCGAGCTGGCGCGCGCGCTGGGCCACGCCGTCGGCATGGCGAGCCTGCGCCCCGCCGCCACCCCCGCACGCGACGCGCTGCGCCCCGACGGCATGATCGGCAACTGCCCCGCGATGCAGGCGCTGTTCCGCGGCATCGAGAAGGTGTCGAAGTGGGATACACCCGTGCTGATCTCGGGCGAATCCGGCACCGGCAAGGAACTCGCCGCGCAGGCCATCCACCGTGCCTCGCGCCGCGCCGATCGGCCCTTCATCGCCGTCAACTGCGCCGCCATCCCGCCCACCTTGCTGATGTCGGAGCTGTTCGGCTACGAACGCGGCGCCTTTACCGGCGCCACCCGGCGCAAGCTCGGCCGCATTGAACTGGCGCAAGGCGGTACGCTCTTCCTCGACGAGATCGGCGACATGCCGCTGGAGAGCCAGACCAGCCTGCTGCGCTTCCTGGAAACCGGCTGCATCGAGCGGCTGGGCGGCACCGAATCGGTGGCGGTGGACGTGCGCGTCATCTCCGCCACCCACGTCGACCTGGAAGCCGCGGTCATGGCCGAGCGCTTCCGCGGCGATCTCTATCACCGCCTGTGCGTGCTGCGCGTCAAGCAGCCGGCCCTGCGCGAGCGCGAGACCGACATCGCGCTGCTGGCCGAGCACATCCTCAACGCGATCCGCAGCCACTCGCCGGAGCACATCAAGGGCTTCTCGCCGGCGGCGGTGCGCGCGCTCAACCAGCACGACTGGCCGGGCAACGTGCGCGAGCTGATCAACCGCATCCGCCAGGCCGCCGCGATGTGCGAGGACGGCATCCTCAAGCCGCGCGACCTCGACCTGCAGCCGCCGCCGGAACCCGCCCGCCCGCTGACCCTGGCCGAAGTGCGCGAAGCCGCCGAGCGCGGCGCCGTGAAGGAAGCCCTGCAGCGCCACCACGAGCGGCTGATCGACGTGGCCGAAGAGCTGGGCATCTCGCGCGTGACACTGTTCCGGATGATGCGCGAGTACAAGCTGCAGATCCGCAAGAGCGAAATGGGCATGGTCTGCGTGCAGGGCTAGCGCATCGGCAGGCGAGCGCCACGCGCGCACCGGAAACCGCGTCGCAACCCAGTATCGCAACCCCGATAGGCCATGCCCGACTGCCCGCCGAAGACGAAGCCCGCCCTGCCCGCGCCCGAATCGACACCGCCGGGCCGGCAGCGCCTGCAGCGGCTCACGCTCTATGCCGGCGCCCTGCTGTTCTGCGAGTACTTCGTGTTCGCCGCGTGGCTATGGGGGCACTACATCCTGAAGAACCCGACCATTCCGGCGCTGGCGTGGGACCTCGGGGTGTTCTGGAGCGCGTCGGGCGTGGCCCTGCAGCATGGGGCGCCCGCCGCCTATGACTGGGATCTGCTGCGCGCGGCGGAAGCCGTGGGGCTGTCCACCAGCACCTTCGGGCCGTTCCCCTATCCGCCCACGTTCCTGCTGCTGATCTACCCGCTCGGCAAGCTGAGCTTCGGCGCGGCCATGGTCGCCCTGGCCGCTGGCGGGATCGCACTGTACCTGGTGGTGCTGCGGGCACTGCTGCGCCGGTTGCAGGTCAGCTGGCTCCTCCCCGCGCTGGCGTTCCCGGGGGTCTGGGTGACGCTGATCGCCGGACAGAACTCGCTCTTCACGCTGGCCGCCGCCGGAGGTGCGCTGCTCCTGCTGCGGCGTCACCCGGTTGCCAGCGGCGCCTGCATCGCGGTGCTGTGCATCAAACCCCAGCTGGGGGTGCTGTTCCCGCTGTTCCTGCTGTGCGAGCGGCAATGGAAGGCGTTGGCGGCCGCCGCCGTGTTCTCGATCGCCTACCTTGCGCTGACCTGGCTCGCGCTCGGCACCCAGACGCTGCTCGCCTTCGCGCACAGCTTCGCGATGTTCCGCCAGGTGGTGGTCGAGAACGGCGACTCGGTCCTGTACGGTGCGCCGACGGTGTACGGCCTGCTGCGCACGGCCGGCTGCAGCGTGGCCGTATCGTATGCGGCGCAAGCGCTCGCGTCGGTGGCGGTGGTTGCCACCAGCGTGTGGCTGTGGCGCAGCGGCTGCCGATTCGCGCTGCGCGCTGCCGCCTTGCCGCTCGCGACGCTGATGGTGCAGCCCTATCTGATGTACTACGACTTGGCCTGGCTGGCGCTACCGATCGCCTTGCTCACGCTCGACGGTGTCCGCCACGGCAGCAACCGATTCGAGCGGGTCGTGCTGATGGCAAGCTGGCTGGTGCCCGCGCAAGGGTTCCTGGCGGTCTTTTCCCACACCATGGGCCAGTGGGGCCTCATCGCGCTCGCAGCCTTGCTCGTGCTGACCGCGCAACGTGCGCGCCGCGCCCTGCGCGGCGCAACCGCCCACGCGAGCGCGAGCATCGGCGCCGTCGCGCACCCAATCAAGGATGCGGGATAGCGGCGACCGGTTGGTCTACGACACGCCCGCCGGCAGCCAGCCAATACCGGCGCATGACCACCACGAGCAATGCAAGCAGCACCGCAGGCACCATCTGCAGATACCGCCCCTGATACGCCGCCACCACCCCTTGCAGCGGCGCCACCCATGCTGCGGCCAGCACGACCCACTCCACACGGCGCAGCGCCCGGGCTTTCGCATCGCGTAGCAGCAGGACGATCGGCAGGATCAGCCACGCCAGGTCATAGAACATGAGGTAGGGCGGCACCAGCAGCGTGACCACGACAAAGGCGGACGCGCGCAGCGCGAAGCGGGCACGCCGGGCCCACAGGAAGGCCATCGCCGCAACCGCCGGCGCGGCCACCAGCGCACGCACCAGATAGGCCGCGTTCACCGGCAGTCCAAGGCTGCGGCTGATGGCGAAGACCGTCGGCATGCCGACCCACATCGCGCGGCCACCCTCCTCCACCATCGTGTGGCTGAACTCGGGCAGATAGGCGGCGAACGCCGCCCACGCGTCGCGCCCGAAGACCGCACCACTCATGCCGCCAAAGGCCAGGGTACACACCGCGGCCACGCCAAACACCTTGCCATGCCGGCCGCAGATGAGCACCAGCGGAAAGAGCACACCAAACTGCGGCTTGATGGCAAGCGCCGCGATGCAGACCCCGGCAAGCGCGCAATCGGTCTCGAGCATCGCCAGCGCCATGCCTGCGGCCCCAACCGTCAACAGCGTGTTCTGCCCCAGCCCGAGCGCGACGAACACTCCGGGAAACGCCGCCAGCAAGGGCCACAGCGCGCGATCGACACGATGCCCAAGGCGCACGAGCATGCTCCCGTAGATGCACAGGCCCAGCGCGGAATACAACATCAACGCCACACCGAACGGCAACCGCCCGAATGGGAACACCACCAGCAGGAAGGTGGGCGGATACGGCCACGGCGCGTAGTTGACCGCGTGCCACAGCGATATCTCGATCGGCTGCATCCATTGCATTGAAAACACCGCCGCGGCACCGTGCGCCATCGTCACCCGGGCCGCGGACCAGAAGACCCCGAAGTCGTTGCCGACCATCGGGGCGGTGTAGTCCTCCAGCAGATAGAAGCGGACGATCCACACCAGCAGCGCCACCGCTTGCAGTGCAACGGCAACCCCGGCATAGACCGTCAGGCGACGCGCTGCCGGGCGCCGCTGCCAGGCTGACGACATGGCGCTCCCTCCCCGCCGCAGGCCACGCACCTCAGGCACCTCAGGCAGCGCCGCTAACCGCGCTGTCCCCTGACCATCGGGATGACCCGCCGTTCCCCTGCCACCCGGTTGCGCGCGCGACGTTCCTGATAGCGGCGCTTGACGAGATAGATCGGCCGCCCCTTGGCCTCGTCGTAGATGCGGCCGATGTACTCGCCGACCACGCCCAGCCCGATCAGCTGCACGCCGCCGAAGAACAGCAGCAGCGACAGCACCGACGCATAGCCCGGCACGTCCACGCCGAGGATCATCGTGCGCAAGATGATGTAGCTGCCGTAGCAGAACGCCAGGCTGGCGATGGCCAGGCCCAGGTACGTCCAGCTGCGCAGCGGCAGCGTGCTGAAGCTGGTGATGCCCTCCAGCGCGAAATTCCACAGGCGCCAGCCGGAGAACTTGGAGGTGCCGGCACTGCGCGGCTCGCGCTCGTACGGCACGATGACGGTGCTGTAACCCACCCACGCAAACAGGCCCTTCATGAAGCGGTGCCGCTCGGGCAGCTGCTTGAGCGCGTTGACCACGGCCCGGTCCATCAGGCGGAAGTCGCCCACGTTCTCGGGCAGCTTCAGGTCCGACAGCTTGTTGTGCACCCGGTAGTACGCCGCCGCCGTGACGCGCTTGAGAAACGAATCGCAGGCGCGGCTGGTGCGCTGGGCCAGCACCACCTCCGCACCACGCTTCCAGTGGGCAACCATCGTCGGAATCAGCTCCGGCGGGTCCTGCAGATCCGCGTCGATCGGGATCACGGCGTCGCCAAACGCCTCGTCGATGCCGGCCGTCAGCGCGGCTTCCTTGCCGAAGTTGCGCGTCAGGTCGATCACCCGCACGCGCTCGTCGCTGTGCGCGAATTCGACCAGCTGCGCCAGCGTGTCGTCCTTGCTGCCATCGTTCACGCACACGATCTCGAACTGCATGGCATCGATCGACTCCAGGATCGGGATGACGCGCGCGAAGAAGGCGTGCAGCGCCGTGCTCTCGTTGTAGAACGGCACGACCAGCGACAGCAATTGCGCTCTTTTGTACTCAGCCATCATTTCCTCCCCGTCCGCGGCGTCGGCATCAATGCGCGCCGCTTTTATTGCGTGGTGCTTGCACGCTCAAGATGGATGCGGCGTGCGATCTGCATGAGGGCAAGCAGCAAGATGACCGGCATCAACTGGAAGCCGATCGTTTTGATCAACAGCATGCCGCCCATGGGCAGCAGCCAGAGCAGGACCAGCAGTTCGCGCTCGCCGGGCAACCAGCCGCGGCGCCACGCATGGGTGCCGAACCAGGCGATCACCAGGCCGAGGAACGCGAGGTCGTAGTCGTACAGGTAGGCGCTGGCGAGCAGCGTGGCGACGAGCAACGCACTGGCCTGCAATGCAAACGCGCACGGGCGGCGCCACGCGTAGACCACCACGCCGGTCGCCGCCACCGCCACGGCCAGATGCAGCGCGTAGGCCAGCGCCACACCGCCATGCAGCATCTTCACCAGGGCAAAGATGGTCGGCATGCGCGCGAGGATGACCGCGCCGGATTCCACAACCGACCGGGCAAAGCCGGCGTTGTGCAGGAAGGCCGCATACGCCTCTATGCCAAACGCACCCAGCGCAGCAGCCGCCAGCGCAAGCGTCGTCAACGTCATCGCCGCCAGCGCCCTCCACGCCCGCGCGCACACCAGCGCCACCGGCACCATCAAGGCCAGTTGCGGCTTGAGCGTGAGCAGCGCCAGCAACATGCCCGCCACCACCGGCCGGGCGCGCAGCATGGTCAGCGCCAGCCCGCCGCACGCCGCCAGCAGCAGCGCGTTCTGGCCAGTCGCCAGCACCACCGCGATACCGGGAAACGCCACGCTCGGCAGCCATGCCTCGCGCCACGGCACGATGCGGCGGACCACCCACACGAAGGCAGCGGCGCTCACGCCAAAGAACACCGGCACCGCCAGCCAATACGGCAGCAAACCGAACGGCGCCACGAACAACAGGAAGGTGGGCGGATAGAACCACGGCAGGACGGCCTGGTTGGTGGCGATCAACGGCACCGTTGCCACCTCCAGCTGGTGCAGCGTGGCAATGTCGTAGGCAGCCAGCGCGTTGCCCTGCAAGGTCAGCTTGGCGGCGCTCCAGAACACGACAAAATCGCCGCCGGGCGGGAACACCCCAGCCACCTTCAGCACCTCGGCGCGCACGCACCAGATGCCGAAGTAGATGGCGTAGCACACCAGCGCCGCCACGGAGTACACGCGCAGGCGCTCGCGATCAAGCCAATGCCCGGCGCTGGCAGCGGCGAAGAGGCGACGCTTGGCAGTGAGTTCGGCGACAGACATGGCGCACCCTCACGTCCGGCCAGCCACGCGCCGCAGGATGACCAGCAGCATGGCCATCAAGACCAGCGGCCCAAGCTGCGGCAGCTTGAGGAATGGGTTCGCGTGCTCGAACAGCGGCAGCAGCCACGCCAGCACGAGCAGCCCGCGTTCCGCACGCGACAGGCCATGCCGGATGCCGTCGCCCACCACGCCCGCAATCGCAATGCCGAGCCAGGTCAGCTCGTAGTCACGCAGATATGGCGTCGCCAGCATGGTAGCGATCACCAGTACCCCCGCGCGCAGGCCGAAGTCGCGGCTGCGGTGCCAGACGTAGGCCAACGCCGCGGCACCGCCCAGCGCCACCACCGCCTGCAGGACATAGGCGCCGGCGATGCTCATGCCGCCCAGACGCGCCGCCGCCAGCGGCGTCGGCATGCCATACCACGCGGTGATGCCGCCCTCCATGTAATGGGTCCGCGCCCACTGCGCGTTCTCCAGGAACGCCGGCACCGTTTCCCAGCCGCACACCGCCACGCTGGCGAGCGCAAACACCACCGCGGTGAGCGCCGCACTGGCAAACGTCTTCCACGCGCGCGCGGCCAGCAACGCCAGCGGAAACAGCATCGCAAGCTGCGGCTTGATGGCCAGCACGCCGATGAGCACGCCGGCCAGCACGGGCCGCTTGTCGACCCAGAACACCGCCCAGGCGGCCAACCCGGCGGTGAGCAGCGAGTTCTGCCCCATCACGGCCGCGATGATGGTGGCGGGAGACGCCACCACCGGCAGCCAGAGCCCCTGGCGCCAGAAGTTGCCGGTGGTGTTACCGCTGGTGGCGTCTCCCGCCACCAGCGCCGCTACCGATTTCAGATAGACCGCGCCCGTCGCCAGCAGGAACAGCAGATAGCTCCATGCCAGCGGCAACAACGAGAACGGCAGCACCATCAACAGGAACGTCGGCGGATAGAGCCACGGCAGCACCACCGTGCTGTCCTTGCCCAGCGTGCCGTACCGGGCGATCACCGCGGTCAATTGGCCAACGTCATAAGCGTGCAGCGGGCCTTGGGTCAGGGCGAGGTGCGAGGCACCCCAGAACACCGAGAAGTCCGAGCCGGGCCGGGAAATCGTGGCATCGGTAAAGCCCTTGCTGACCCATCCCCAGGAGATGAGCAAGGCGGCAAACAGCACCAGCAGCGCTGCGCTGTACACCCGGACCCGATCGAGATCGAGCCAGCCGCCGGCGACACCGGCATGCACCGGTGCATCGTTCTTGCCCGGCAGGCGCGCTGACTTCGGGTTCATGCCATCTCCTCGCCGCGTGTGCCGGGCTGCGCGTGATGCGTCGTGCCGGGCGGGTCGTGCTGATCTGCTGGTGTGCTGATTGGCTTGTGTGCGTGGCATGCATGGCGGTCGTGGTGGACGCGACGGATTTGCCCTGCACAAGCCTGAACTCAGTCTTGTTCGCGGGTACCGATAAGGCAAGGCGAGAGCCCCGCGTGGCGCGGGTGTTGGCGGCTGGTGAAACGCCGCTGGCGGCGCAACGTTTCAGTGCTGAAGCGCGGGCCTTCCACCTGCGGATCGGCCACATGAGCGGCGTTGCCGAGCGCAACGATGGAGGGATCGACGCGACGGTCGCGCGCCACGTTTCCAGCCGGAAACATCGCCCCTGCAGCGACGGGGCTGGCCCGCACACCCGGTCGGCACCACCACACCGGGCCCCGCGCCCATCCCGCGCGGATTACCACCGTCTACTACGCTAACGCCCCACTGACCATTCGAATGAGGGCACGCCTGCAGGGCCTCATCCCTATGGAGCCTCATCCAAATGCACGCGCCATGGCGCGCGTTTCCACCCGGCAACGGCACCCCGGCAGAACCCGGTGCGCGGCTCGCACTGCCGCCACGCAACACCACCGCATCGCCCGCAAAGCCTTGTCGCAACTGAATCGGCACAGGGGTGGCCCGCCTTTTGCCTATCCCCGTTCGCAAGACCCGCCACCTTGGGCTAGCGAGGGGAGCAGCCAAGTCAAAGGCGGCGGGAGGGCAGAACGAACAGCCAGCACCCACGCTGGCGCCGACCAAGGGACCCGAGCCAATGTCTACCGATGCCGTGCTCACATCGCCCGCACAGGACCACGCCAGCCGCATCACCGCATGGTGCGCCTCGCGTTCCCTGCTGCGTGCACGCGGGCTTGGCGCGCTGGCACGCTCGGCCCGGCACACACACCAGCGGTCTGCGCGCATGTCGCAGATCAGCCTCCGGTGGGTGCCCGGCAACAGCGAGGGCTGCTGGCCGTTCCACGCCTGCGCCATCTGCGCGCCGCCGACATGCGCTCCCTCATCGAGCCTTTCCACAGCAGCACTTTCTTTACCAATGAAGGAGATTGTCATGGAACGCCTGACTACCACTCTCAAGCAATTCGTTCGTGATGAAGATGGCGTGACCGCCATCGAATACGGGCTCATCGCCGCCCTGATCGCGGTCGTCATCATCGCCTCGGTCAAGCTGGTCGGCCAGAACCTGAGCACCGTGTTCAGCTACATCGCGGCAGAGCTCGGTTGACCCGCGGCGCGGGGTCGATTGCGCTGCATACCAGGTCGCTAAAGGGTCGCCGGATGGCGGCAGCGAGCCGGGGGGCAAGCGTGGGCTGCCGGGAGGTCGGCAGTCCACGCCCTCGGTCCACTGCTAGCCGGATCGTCTGGCTCGGGTGCGCGCAGTCCCCCTGCAACTGAAGGAGATTGAGATGGAACCGATCGGAACCTCCCTAGACCTCTTTCTGCGCGACGAACAGGCGGTCACTGCCATTGAGTACGGCCTGATCGCAGCGCTGATTGCGGTCGTCATCATCGCCTCTGTCCAGTTGGTCGGCACCAACCTGAGTTCGGTGTTCAGCTACATCGCCGCCGAGCTCGGGTGATGCCGCCAAAGCAATCGCATCACGACGGGGAAGCGGATGCGCACAGGAGCCCTCACGTGTCCTGTGAAGACATCACGCGTTGGAGAGGGGGAGTGCGAGCCCCCCGCGACGCACGGCAGGACAGTGCATCGCGGGGTTTGTTGGACATCGCTGGAGACTGGCAATGAAACGACGCATGGATCAGTGGAAGCTGCTGCGCGACGAACAGGGTGTGACGGCCATCGAGTACGCCCTGCTGGGCGCGCTGATCGCCATGGTCATCCTTGCATCGGTCTCGGCGTTGGGCAGCACCGTGCTCTCCCTCTACCAAATGATCGCCGCAGAAATACCGTGACGCAGCGCCGCCTGTTGCTCACCAATGAACGCTTGAGGATTCCGACCTGACACCGCCAACGCACCCGAGGACACCATGACTGCCGCCGCCCTGCTCTCGCCGATGATCGCCCCCGCTTCAATGGGGATGGTGCTGACCGCGGCCGCCATCGACCTGCGCGAGCGCCGCATTCCCAACTGGCTGACCTTCGGTGCGTGGCTGATGGCACTGCCCCTGCAGATCGCCATCCATGGGCTCGGGCACGGTGCGGCCGACTGGGCGGTGGGCTGGGTGGCCGGGTTCGCCATCTTCCTGCCCTTCTACCTGGTGCACGGCATGGCCGCCGGCGACGTCAAGCTGATGGCCGCCGTGGGTGCCTGGCTGGGCGCCTCGATGGCGCTGCAGATCGCGCTGGCCACGTTCGTGATCGGCGGCGTGTGGGCGCTCGCGCTCACCGCACGGCGCAGGCGCATGGCCCAGCTGCGCCGCAACCTGGCCAGCATCCTGCTCTCGCAAGGGCAGATCAGCCGCAGCGCAGAACCACCCAAGCCAAACGCAGACGCATCGTGGTCGGTGGGTGCCGTGCCCTACGGCGTGGCGATCGCCGCCGGCACGATCGCCATGCTGTTTGCCTCCGCCTGGTGAGCCCCTTCACGCGCACCCCACTCCACCCACACAAACGGTGACGAACATGATTCTGGACGAACGACTCGAGCACACCGACATCGGGCACGTGACGCACATGCTCGAGCCCGTGCCGTCAACCGGGGAAGGCATGGCCGAGAAGAAGCCGGTGCCCCCCTGGCATGCCCTGCCGCGCACCGTGGCCGAGACGGGCCTGGACATCTCGCTGCTGCTGGGGCTGCTGCTGAAGGTGGCCTACCTGAACCGCAGCGCAACGCTGGCGATGCTGATGGACACGCTCAAGCTGCCAGCCATGGTCATCAACGAGGTGGCCGCCTATGCCGTGCGCGAGCGCATGCTGGAAGTGCTGCACCGCGGCGCCAACGATCTGGACGTGCGCTTCGGGCTGACCGACGTCGGCTATGCGCGCGCCGCCGAATGCAGCGCGCGCTGCAGCTACGTGGGCGCCGCACCGGTCACGCTGGCGGCCTATGTGGAGGCCGTGCAGCGGCACTCCATCCAGCTGGCGTCGCTGTCCAAGGATGAAGTGACGGCCGCGTTCAGCGCCCTGGTCATGCCGCAGGACTTGCTCGACAACGTCGGCATCGCGCTCAACACCAGCCGCGCGCTGATGCTGTACGGCCCGGCCGGCGGCGGCAAGACCTACCTGGCCCAGCACCTGGGCACGCTGCTGCCGGGCGCGGTGCCGGTGCCGCACGCCGTCACGGTGGCCGGCGAGATCATCCAGATCTTCGATCCGCTCGTGCACGTGCCGTTCGAGGGCGACGACAGCCCCCTGAAGCAACGCCCGCTCGATCGGCGCTGGCTGGTCTGCCACCGGCCGGCCGTGCTCTCCGGCGGCGAACTGACGCTGGAGATGCTGGAGTTGCGCTACGACCAGTCCACCGGCTTCTACCAGGCTCCGCCGCACATGAAGGCCAACAACGGCATCTACATCGTGGATGACCTCGGCCGCCAGCAGGTGGGCGTGACGGAGCTGCTCAACCGCTGGATCGTGCCGCTGGACCGCCGCGTCGACATGTTCTCGCTGCGCAACGGCGTGCGCTTCTCGGTGCCGTTTGACGTGTGGCCGGTGTTCTCGACCAACCTCGAGCCGAGCGACCTGGGCGACGACGCCTTCCTGCGCCGGCTCGGCAGCAAGCTCCACGTCGGCCCGCTGACCGTGCGCGAATACCACGAGGTCTACATGCGCGCCGCGCAGGATCTCGGCCTGCAAAGCGACAGCGCCGATGCGGCGTTCGCTTACCTGCTCGAAGGCTTGCACGGCGCCACGGGCAAGCCGCTGCTGGCCTGCATTCCACGCGACCTGCTGCGGCTGGTCGCGTCTGCGGTGCACTACCACGGAACCGAACCCCATGTGAGCGAAGACGCTTTGCGCCGGGCCTGGCAAAGCTATTTCTGCGCCTCCGTGGATGCCAGGACAACCCAACCCATGCAGGCAAACCCAGGCACGCAGCCGGATACCCCGGCCGCCACCTGACGCTTGCGTATCCGACCCGCGTCATCGATCTCAGTAAGGGGAACTCATCATGAAGAACGCGCGTGCAATCCTGATGCTGGTCGTCGCACTGGCGGCTGGTATCGCGGCAGTCATCTCCGCATCGCGGTGGCTGGCGCAGCAATCGTCCAGCTCGGTCAAGCAGATCGTGGTGGCCGGCAACGACATGGACCTCGGCCAACCACTGGGCAGCGAACAGCTGCGCGTGGTCAGCTGGCCGTCTGGCAGCGTGCCCCCCGGCACCTTCGACGACCCCAAGGCGCTGCAGGGGCGCGTGGTGCGCACCAGCCTGCAGCAAGGTGAACCGATCCTGGAGAGCAAGCTCGCCCCGGTCGGGACCAAGGGCGGCCTGTCGGCGGTCATCGGCGAGGGCAAGCGCGCCATCACCGTGCGCGTGAACGATGTGGTGGGCGTGGCCGGCTTCGCGCTGCCAGGCAACCTGGTCGACGTGATCGTCAACACCAATGAGGACACGAGGGCCGCGAACAACAACGCCAGCATCTCCAAGATCGTGCTGGAAAAGATCCTGGTGCTGGCGGTCGCGCAGCAGGTCAGCCGCGACGATACGCAGCCCAAGGTGGTCAATGCGGTCACGCTCGAGGTCACGCCCGAGCAGGCCGAGAAGCTCGATGTCGCACGCAGCGTCGGCACGCTCTCGCTGGTGCTGCGCAATCAGGTCGATGTGGCCGCCACGTCAACCGGCGGCGCGACCAAGCTCACCCTGCTGGGCACGCCTGCAGCCGAGCCGGCACCCAAGGTGGTGACGGTCAGTGTGCCGGCGCGCGCACCGGTCAAGGTGCGGCGTGCCAGCACCGCCGCGGTCAAGCAGCGTGATTGCATCGGCGTGCTGTCCGGTGTGCACGGCAGCATGGAGTGCTTCTGAGCCCAGCCCAGGCGCCATCACGGTGTGAAGGTCAACCAGTCAACAGAGGGTTTCCCAGCCAACGCAAGTTCTTCTTGTACAGCACTGCCTCTCCGGGGGGGAGATATGAAAACGAACCAAAAAATCGATGCCGCACTGCTGAATACCCGCGCCATGGTCTGCGCCATGGCGCTGGCAGGGGCAGCAGGTGCCATGCTGTGTGTGCCCACAGGCGTGCGCGCACAAACCGCGATGGAAGCAGGCGCCGTCGCCAAATCCACCACGGCGCCCGTCGCCGCCCAATCTCAGTCGCGCGCAGGCGGGGCGGCGCCCATGCAGATGACCATCAGCATGGCGCAGCCTGCCGTGCCGGCCCAGCCCGACGTGCGCGGCCCCAACTGCACGGGCGCTGTGCGCAGCGAAAGCAACGTGGTGGTGCCGGTGGGCAAGTCGACCATCATTGCGCTGCCGGAACCGGTGCGCAATCGCACCCTGGGCAACCCGAACGTGGTGCAGGCCAGCATGGTCTCGCCGCAAAGCATGTACCTGCTGGGCCGCAGCGTGGGCACCACCAACATGATCGTGCAAGGCCGCAGCGGTGCCTGCAGCATTGTCGACGTGGTGGTCAATGCCGATGCCGGCGGCCTGCAGACCTCGCTCGCGCAGCTGATGCCGGGCGAATCCCGGATCCGCGTCACCACGGCGGCTGACAACCTGGTGCTGACCGGCTCCGTGTCGAACGCACAATCCGCCGCCATGGCGATGGAAATCGCGCGCGCCTACGCGGCCTCGGCCCAGGCCGGCAACGACAAGGCCGGCGGCAACCCCGGCGGCGGCGTGCTCAACATGATGACCGTCGACACCCCGCAGCAGGTGATGCTGGAGGTCAAGGTGGCCGAGGTGTCGAAGACGCTGCTCAACCAGATGGGCTCGGCGCTCAACATCCAGGGCGGCTTCGGCTCCTGGAGCGGCGGGCTGCTGACCTCGCTGCTGACGGGCTCCTCCACGGCGGTCTTCGGCAACAAGGCCAACAACCGGCCCTTCCAGGTCCAGCTCGATCCGCAGCGCAACGACAACCTGGTCAAGGTGCTGGCCGAACCGAACCTGGTGACGCTCAGCGGCCAGGAAGCCAGCTTCCTGGCGGGCGGCAAGATCTACATCCCGGTCGCGCAGAGCAACATCCTCGGCGGCGCAGCCACCATCACCCTGCAGGAAGAAGAGTTTGGTGTCGGGCTGAAGTTCACGCCCACGGTGATGGCCAACGGCCGCATCAACCTCAAGGTGGCGCCGGAAGTGTCCGAGCTCTCGCCCACCGGCGCGACGGTCACGGGCTCCAGCCTCACCGGCCAGACCATCCTGCCGCTGATCACGACCCGCCGGGCCTCCACCACGGTGCAGATGCGCGACGGCGAGAGCTTCGCCATCGGCGGCCTGATGCAGGACAACGCACGCGGCTCGCTCAAGGCCCTGCCCGCCGTCGGCGAAGTGCCCGTGCTCGGCGCGCTGTTCCGCAGCACGTCGTACCAGCAGGACCTGACCGAGCTGGTGATCGTGATCACGCCGCACCTGGTGCAGCCGATGCAGACGGCGTCCTATCCGCTGCCGACCGACAGCTTCTCGACACCCAGCGAGGCCGCGGTCTACCTGATGGGCAACATGGAAGGCTACGGCGGCAAGAACCGCCCGGGCCAACCGATGCCGGGCAAGGCGCCGCAAGCCCCGATGCCCGCACCGAGCGCGCCGTCGGCACCCGCCTCGCAAGCACCCGCTCCGGCGGTGCCGGTCACGCCCGCCCCGGTGCCCGCTCCGCGCACGGAAGTGACCACCGCGCCCGCCGACAAGCCCGCACAGGATGCCCCGGTCGCGCCGGCCGCGCCGGTCGCCACCGCGCCCGTGGCCGAAGTGATGGCGGTGACGCCGCCACCGGCACCGGCCACGGCGCTGGCAGACGACACCGCCGCGCGCGTCGCCCGCATCGAGGCCACCGCGGCACGCCTGGCGCAGGCCAGGGCCCGTGCCGACCGCAAAGCAGCGGTGGCAGACGCGAGCGCTGCGCCCCAAGCGCGCTGAGCATCCGGAAACCCACTGGAGAACCGCCATGAACGCGAACCTCAAACTCCTGTCCCGCGTTGCACTGCTGATGCTGGCCAGCCAGGCCCTGACCGCCTGCATGTCCACCACGCCCACGTGGGACAAGCACTTCGGTGAGGCCGTCACCGCCGTCAACCGCGCCCAGGTCATCAACCCCGATGCGCCGGGCAACCTGCCCGCCGCAGACGGTGTGGACGGCAAGGCCGCGGTGGCCGCCATGTCGAACTACGACCGCTCGCTGTATCGCTTCGGCACGGGCGGCGCCGGCGCGGGCAGCACGAGCGCCGGCTTTGGCGGCGGCGGCTACGGCGGGGTCGGCATGTCGGGCGGCGGCTCGCACTAGCGTGCACTGACCCGCACTGGCCCGCGCGGGCGGGCCGGTCGATCCGCCGCACGGCATCGCAAGGACACAGCACGAACCGCGCAGCAACACAGCAGCAACGATAGAAACAGGAGGCCTTGCCATGCTCAAGATCTTGATTGCATCCGAAGACGGCGAACGCCTGGCGGAGATCGCACGGCTGCTAGCCGCCAGCGGAAGCTACCAGGTCATGCGGCTGCAGGACGCGCCGGCCAACCTGCCCTCGCATGCCTGCCAGCTGCGCAGCGCCGATGTGCTGATCATCGACCAGGCCTACGGCGGCACCCCGCAGATGCAGTGCATTGAAGCGCTGCGCCAGCAGCACCCCGACCTGCCCTGCATCCTCGTCACGCAGTCGCAGCAGCCCGACCTGCTGATCCGCGCGCTGCGCGCCGGCGTGAGCGATGTGCTGGCCTGGCCGCTGGAGCGCGGCCAGCTGGCCGATGCCCTCAAGCGGCTGGAGACCAACTTCACCCCCCGGGCCCGGGAAGAAGCGCGCGTGATCGCCTTCGTGTCGAGCAAGGGCGGCTCCGGTGCCAGCTTCATCGCCAGCAACGTCGGCCACGCGCTGGCCACGCACGAGCACAAGCGGGTGCTGCTGATCGACCTGAACACGCAGTTCAGCGACACCCACTTCCTGGTCAGCAGCAAGACGCCGCCCGCCACGCTGGCCGAAGTCTGCGCGCAGATCGACCGCCTGGACGACGCCTTCCTGGAAGCGTGCCTCACGCACGTCGACAAAGGCTTCGACATCCTGGCCGGCGCCACCGACCCGATCAAGGCGGGCGAGATCAAGAAGGACCGCATCGAGTACGTGCTCTCGCTAGTCTCGCCCAGCTACGACTTCATCCTGGTCGACGTGGGGCAGGCCATCAACCCGCTGTCGATTGCGGTGCTCGACCACTGCGACCAGATCTGCCTGGTGGTCCAGCCGACCATCGCCTTTGCCCGCACCGGGCGGCGCCTGCTCGACATCCTGCACGGCCTGCACTACCCGGCCGACAAGATCCGCGTGCTGGTCAACCGCCATGGCCGGCGCGACGAGCTGCCGCGCGGCACGCTGGAAAACGTCTTCGGCATGAAGATCTTCCACATGCTGCCCGACGACCCCGCAGCGGTGGATGAATCCATCTGCCAGGGCGTGCCCGCCGCCCACGAGCACCGGCACAGCGCCGTCTCCAAGGCCGTGCTGGCCTTGGCCGACATCTTTGCCACGGCCCGCGAGAACGAACGCCACCAGCCGCAAGAGAAGGGCTTCTCCCTGAGCAAGCTCTTCATGCGGGCCCGCGCGTCCTCACCGAACATTGCCTGAACGCTCCTGCGCTATACAGCCGATCCTGGAGCCGATCTTGGAGTCCATCATGTCGATCCGCGAACAACTCGCCCAGCCGGAACACCCGCCGCTGACCATGAACGGGCACGGCGCGATCCTGCACACCAAGCCGGGGCATCCGTCCTATCGTGACTTCAAGAAGACCGTCCATGAAGCCGTGCTCGACCGGGTGGACCTGGAGCGCCTGGCGCGCTTCCCGACCGACCGGGTGCGCCAGGAGATCGGCATCCTGGTCAACGGCATCATCGATGAAGAAAAGCTGCTGCTCAACGACACCGAGCGCCGCCAGCTGACGGCCGACGTGTTCGACGAGATGTTCGGCTTCGGCCCGCTGGAGCCGCTGCTGCAGGACCCGACCGTGTCGGACATCCTGGTCAACACCGCCAAGCAGACCTATGTGGAACGGCGCGGCAAGCTGGAGCTGACCGACATCACCTTCTACGACGATGCCCACCTGATGAAGGTGATCGAGAAGATCGTCTCGCGCGTGGGCCGGCGCATTGACGAGACCAGCCCGATGGTGGACGCGCGCCTGCCCGACGGCTCGCGCGTCAACGCCATCATCCCGCCCTCGGCCATCGACGGGCCGCTGCTGTCGATCCGGCGGTTTGCCGCCAACCCGCTGCAGATCTCCAACCTGATCGAGCTGCGCACCCTGACCCCGCCGATGGCCAAGCTGGTGCAGGCGCTGGCGCATGCCAAGCTCAACGTGCTGGTCTCGGGCGGCACCGGCAGCGGCAAGACCACGCTGCTGAACATCCTGTCGGGCTTCATCCCGATGGACGAACGCCTGGTCACGATTGAAGACGCGGCCGAACTGCAGCTGCGCCAGCCGCACGTGCTGCGCCTGGAAACCCGGCCGCCCAATATCGAAGGCAAGGGCGAGATCACGCAGCGCGCGCTGGTGCGCAACGCCCTGCGCATGCGGCCGGACCGCATCATCCTCGGCGAAATCCGCGGCGGCGAGGCGCTCGACATGCTCAACGCCATGAACACCGGCCACGAGGGGTCGCTCACCACCATCCACGCCAACACCCCGCGCGACGCCCTCACCCGCATGGAGAACATGGTGAACATGGCCGGCCTGAACCTGCCGCCCAAGACCATCCGCCAGCAGATCGCCTCGGCCATCACGGTGGTCATCCAGGTGGCGCGGATGACGGACGGGCGCAGAAAGGTCGTCAGCATCCAGGAGATCACCGGCATGGAGGGCGACATCATCAACATGCAGGAGATCTTCACCTTCCAGCGCACCGGCGTTGGGCAGGACGGCACGGTCAAGGGCAACTTCCACGCCACCGGGGTCTATCCGCGCTTTGCGGAACGGCTGCGCGTGTACGGCGTGGGCCTGCCCGACGAGACCTTCGACCCGGCCCGGCACTTCGAGGCCTGAGCGAGGCCCGAGGACGCAACCTGAGGACGACATATCAAGCCGCCACAGACGGCGCGATCCGAACACGGGGGAACCCCAAATGACCCAAATCTTCTATGCCTTCATGATCCTGCTGTTTGCGGCGGTGGTGCTGTGCATCGAGGGCCTTTACCAGTGGTGGAACAACTACCACGGCCCCGCGGCCAAGCGCGTCGATGCCCGCATCCGCGCGCTGTCGGCCGGCGGCCACGTCGACCAGGAGCGGCTCTCGATCCTGAAGAAACGCCTGCTGAGCGACTCGCCGCGCCTGCAGCGCTGGCTGATGAGTCTGCCCCGCGTGACGCTCATCGACCGCTGGCTGGCGCAGTCCGGCAGCACGTGGTCGGTCGGGCAGTTGCTGGGGACCAGCCTCCTGTTTGCCGCGGGGACGGCGGTGGCGGGCAGCTTGCTGCCGGTGCCGCTCATCATCGTGGGTGCGGTGGCGCTGCTGGTGGGCATGCTGCCCACCCTGTATATCGCCCGGCTGCGCAACAAGCGCATCAAGCGCCTGGAGGTGCAGCTGCCGGATGCCGTCGACATGATCGCCCGCGCATTGCGCGCCGGGCACTCCTTTGCCAGCGCGCTGGGCATGGTCGGGCAGGAGATCAAGGAGCCGATGGGGCCGGAGTTCCGCATCACGTTTGAAGAGATCAACTACGGCGTGGCGGTGGACGAAGCGCTGACCAACCTCGCCATGCGGGTGCCCGTCAATGACCTGCGCTACTTCGTGATCGCGGTGCTGATCCAGCGCGAGAGCGGCGGCAACCTGGCCGAGATTCTCGACACCATCGGCATGCTGGTGCGCGAGCGCCTGAAGCTGTACGACAAGATCCGCGTGCTGTCGGCCGAGGGGCGCCTGTCGGCGTGGATCCTCGGGCTGCTGCCGTTCTGCACGGCTGGGCTGATCCTCGTCGTCAACCCCGACTTCATGAAGGTGCTCTGGACCGACGAGATGGGCCTGAAGATGATCGGGGCGGCGCTGATCAACATGGTGCTCGGCGTGCTCTGGATGCGCAAGATCATCCGCATCCGGGTGTGAGGGATCAAAGGTTGCGATAGGCACTGACATGCGGGCACCGTTCCGCAGAGGGAGACGATCATGCAAACCATCTATTCCGAACAGAACCTGGTGCTGGTCCTGGTCTTTGTTGCCGTCTTTGTTGCCGCACTCGGCCTGCTGCACCTCTTTGCGCCAGACCGCACGCGCAGCCGGGTGCAACAGATCGGCGGCCAGATGCTGGACACCGACGCCGCCACCGGGCTCGATAGTGCCTGGGTGGAAAAACTGGCCACGTGGGCCAAGCCGGTCTCGCAGCTCTCACTGCCCAAGGAGGGCTGGGAGAACTCGCAGCTGCGCGTGCGCTTCATGAATGCCGGCTGGCGCCACGCCTCGGCCGCGCCGCTGTACTTTGGGGTCAAGACGGTGCTGGCGATCGTGCTGCCGATGCTGGCGCTGGCGGTCATGGGCGCCAAGCACGTGAACTTCCCCAGCCAGGAGATGGCCTTTGCCATGCTGGGCCTGCTGTGCGCCATCGGCTACTACCTGCCCAACGCGGTGCTCGCCCGCAAGATCGAGAACCGCAAGCGCGCGGTCTTTGAAGAGTTTCCCGACATGATCGACCTGCTCACCGTCTGCGTGGAGGCGGGCCTCGGGCTCGATGCCGCGCTGCTGCGCGTGTCGCAAGAGTTGGCGCTGCGCTGCCCCGTGCTGGCATCGGAGCTGGAACTGATGCTGCTGGAGCTGCGCTCCGGCTTCTCGAAAGAGAAAGCCCTGCTCAACCTGGCCCTGCGCACCGGCGTGGAAGACGTGGACAAGTTTGCCTCGATGCTGATCCAGGCCGACCGCTTCGGCACCAGCCTGGCCACCTCGCTGCGGGTGCTGTCCGAGATGCTGCGCACCAAGCGCCGCATGATCGCCGAAGAGCAGGCCGCCAAGATCGCGCTCAAGCTGCTCTTCCCGCTGATCTTCTTCATCTTCCCGACCTTGCTCCTGGTGCTGCTGGGCCCGGCATTCATCCAGATCTACCGGGTGCTGCTGCCCACCATGACCGGCAGCACGGGAGGCTGACGTGCGAAAACGCCCCTAGCCAGGCTGTAATGGCCCCCGGACTATCAGTTGGCGCACGTCGCCAGCGCGGTGGTCCTGTTCCCGGTCGCGCGCCGGGTTTTTTCCTTTGTGCGCACGGGCTTGGTTTCGCCGCCCCCGCGCGGGCAAAAAGAAATGGGTGTCCGCATTTCGTGGTTGATTTCGTTTTGTGCGCTGCAACGTATCGTGCGACGTGGGCGAATGAGGGTCGCTGAACGGCCACAACCTGCCGTTTTGCTCGCTGGGAAACCCGCCGTTGGATTGGCTGCATCACTCCGAAACCCGACGGACGGGTGACACGCACAATTGGACCTTTGCGGACTTTCAGATAGGGGGCGCTTGTAAGGCGGTTGCAGGCAACTGTCCTGGCATTCGAGCCTCGGCGGGTGCGAGCGTTAGGTTTCGCTGCAAACGGATGCACACTTCCCGTCTCACTCAGTGCGACCCTAATGGCCTCTCAGGCAGCGATAGTCGCCGTGCGTGAGCTTTTCTGCGTTACATCGTGATTTCGCGCGTCATGCCGGGCGGCCGACCGGTTCAAGGGAGCGTGGTCTGATTCCGCCATCCCTGCTGCCGGCTCGAACCCGCTCCCGCTTCATTCCTGCCGCGCTTCGCGCAGCGCATCCTGCATCACGATGCCGACCGCTTCGATATGCGTCTTCGTCAGGCGCTTCGCGGCACGCCGGTCGCGCGCGAGCACCGCATCGAGAATCGCGCGATGCTCCGCGAGCGACAGGCTCTGGTAGCGCTCGAGCTGCCAGACGAGCCGCAGATAGCGGTCGGTCTTGCGCCAGATCGCCTCCAGCGTCTCCAGCAGATGCCGCTTGCCGCTCGCCTGATAGATCGCGCGATGGAACGCCCAGTTGTCGATCGACCAGTGCTCGACCTCGTGCGCGTCCGCGTCGCGCGCGAGGATCGCGCGGGCTGCGGTTTCGTCGTCCGCACCGAACGCGTCGATCGCCGCGTCGAGCGCGAGCAGCTCTAGCGCGACCCGCATTTCGGTCAGCTCGGCGGCCTCGAAGGTCGTCATCGCGGACACGAACGCGCCGCGGTTCGGCACGATCGTGACGAACCCGCCCGCCTGTAGCTGCACGAACGCCTCCCGCACCGGAATGTGGCTGGTGCCGAACTCCTTCGCGATCAGGTCCTGCCGCAACTGCGTCCCCGGCACCCAGGTGCCGTTCGCGATGCGTTCGCGCAGGCGCTCGGCGAGCAGCGTCGAAGAGAGCTTGCCATCGGCTGATTTTTTCATTTTAATATATTAAAACGGTAACGGAGGCTGATGTGACGGTATCCAGATTGAGAAATATTCCCGGCATCGGCGTCGATCGGGTGGGCGACGCCGCGGACTCGCTGCGCGACGCGGACATTCTAAGGCTCGAGAATCTCGACACCGACCTTCGGCCGCCCGCGGCGGCGCTGGCGAGCACCCACGCGGCGATCGACGACGACGCGGCGAACAGCTACCTGCCCTTCATCGGCCAGCGCGCGCTGCGCGAAGCGGCGGCCGCGCGGGTCGGCCGCAGCGCCAGCACCGCCTACGATGCCGCGAGCGAATGCATCGTGTCGGCCGGCGGTCTCGCGGGCATTCTCAACGTGCTGCTGGGCGTGCTCGAACCGGGCGACGAGGTCGTGCTGACGGATCCCACCTACGCCGGCTTGATCAACCGCGTGCATCTGGCCGGCGGCGTGCCGAAGTTCGCGCGCCTGCAGCCGGGCGCCGACGGCTGGCGGCTCGACCCCGACAGCCTCGCCGCCGCGATCGGGCCGCGCACGAAAGCGCTGCTCGTCATGTCGCCTTCGATGCCGAGCGGCTACGTCGTGTCGCACGACGAATGGCGCGCGATCGCGGAGCATTGCGAGCGTCACGACCTCTGGCTGATCTACGACGCCGCGATGGAGCGCATCCTGTTCGACGGGCGCGAGGTCCTGCATCCCGCCGCATTGCCCGGCATGCGCGAACGCACCATCACGGTCGGCGCGGTGTCGAAGGAGTACCGGATGATCGGCTGGCGTGTCGGCTGGATCGTCGGGCCTGCGCCGATCATGAACGACTTGCGGCTCGTGAGCCTGTCGAACGTCGTGTGTCAGGTCGGCATCGCAATGCCCGGCGCAACCGCCGCGCTGACAGCAAGCGACGATGGCGTGGCGGCCGCGACGGCAGAATGGGAGCGCCGCCGCGACTTCATGATGAGCGCGCTCGCCGACCTGCCGGTGATCCGTCCGCACGGCGGCTGGTCGATGCTGATCGATACCCGCAGCGTCGGTCTGGAGCCGCCCGACGCGTCGAAACTGCTGCTCGAGCACGGCAAGGTGGCCGCGACGCCGATGACGAACTGGGGACCCGATGCGGACCGCTATCTGCGTTTCGTGTTCGCCAACGAGGCCGTCGCACGCCTGCACGACATTCGCGAACGCATCCGCCGCTCATGGCGGACGTAGAGATGAAAAAGGCTGGGGTCCGCAGGCGTGGATCCCAGCACGTCATAGCGTGGTGGAGCGTATATGTCCTGGTGCGCCATGCCCGCTGGAAACGCGTTTTCCTGATGGACTACTGCGTGGACGCAGTCATGCACCATTGGTTCGAAAAGAAGCTGAGGTAACAACGCTGAGCGACTGCTTCCGGCGGGAAACTAGGTCGCCAATGGTGGCATGTGAAAGTCCGCGACGGTCACGTCGCCGGGCCGCCGATGCTTCGGCGCAAATGCCCGGAAAGTGCCCCCTTTGCCACCTCACCGAATCAGCTTCCTGACGTTGGCAAAGGCCGACCAATTGTCCTTGAGTGGCCGTACCGGGTGACTGCTCCACTCCGATCCACGCCGTTGCACCTTTGACGGCTCGACCGTCGGCAACGGGTTGCGGATTCAACCGGTCGATGCAACGTATTGATGGAATCGCTCCGCCGGCGTATCGAAGTTTAGTGTCTTGCGCGGACGTTCGTTGAGCCGTCTGGCGACGGCATTGAGCTTAGCCTGCGAACTGAGTCCGTCGCTTTGAGTTGGATCGCCTCTAGCATGGCGTGGTCCTCGTCTCCGACTACAGCAATATCCCAGCCCGGATGGTTCGATACGCTCGAAACGTCCCGCCGCCCCTCAGCCTTTCAGCCCGTCAGCTAAACTTGCGCGCCGCATCGCGCGCCAGGCCAGAACCGATCCCGCCGAACAGGTCGCCTTCGACGCGCCGCGCCGACGGCAGCACTTGCGCCAGTTGCTCGCGCAGCAACGGCACCCCGCTGGAGCCGCCGGCGAAGAGAATGGTATCGACCGTTTCCGCTGCGACGCCCGCCGTCTTCAGCATCGCCTGCACCGTCGAGACCGTCTTGCCGACCAGCTTCCCTATCGACTGGTCGAAGTCCTCGCGCGTGACGGGCTGCTTCAACTCGGGCGCGATGCGCTGCAGGTCGATCTCCGCCACCGGGACGTCCGACAGCGCGATCTTCGCGTCTTCCACCTGGATGGCCAGCCAGTGGCCGGCGCGCTCGCGGATCAGGCGGATTAGGCGGTCGAGTTTTTCGGTGTCGGCGACATCTCGGTAATTGTCCATCACCACCGCCCACGCCTTGCGCGTGTACACGTGGTTGATGGTGTGCCAGCTCGCCAGGTCGAAATACTGGCCGGACGGCATCGCCTTGCCGTTGCGCAGCGCGCTGTTCAGGCCCAGTAGCGGCATCACGTTGGCTAGGCTCAAGGCGCGGTCGAAGTCGGTGCCACCGATGTGAACGCCGCCGTTGGCGAGGATGTCCTCGCGGCGGTCAGGGCGTTTCGCGCGGTCGGGCGACAGGCGCACCAGCGAGAAGTCCGACGTACCGCCGCCAATGTCCGCCACCAGCACAAGTTCTTCACCGCTGATGCCGGCCTCGTAGTCGAACGCGGCGGCGATGGGCTCGTACTGGAAGGCGATCTCGTCGAAGCCGGCGTCGCGCGCGATTTCCGACAGCGTGTCTTCGGCGAGCTGGTCGGCCTTGGGATCTTCGTCGATGAAGAACACCGGGCGGCCCAGCACGGCGCGGCGGAATTCATGGCCGGCGGCGCGCTCGGCGCGCCTCTTGAGTTCGCCGATGAAATGCGCCAGCAGCTTGCGGAAGGGCATGGCCTGGCCCATGACCTCGGTGCTGTCGTCCATCATCGACGTGCCGAGCAGGCTCTTGAGCGAGCGCATCAGGCGGCCCTCGTAGCCGGCAAGATAGTCGGTCAGCGCGGCACGGCCGTAGCTGACCAGCGGGTCTTCGGCGTGAAAGAAGATGACGGAAGGCAGCGTAACCTTGCCGTCTTCGAGCGGCAGCAGGGTGGGTGCGTCCGATCTCAGCCAGCCGACGGTGGAGTTGGACGTGCCGAAATCGACGCCGCAAGCGTTTGACATCATAGGATTGTGGCTTCTCGAGTGCAGCGGGAGGCATGCGCCTGCACGGGATATCAGGAGCGGGCGCCACCGGCGAAGGGGCGCTATTGTAGTGGCTTTGTGCGACGGATCCCCTCACGGCGCCCGCTGTTACGCGCCGTCATGCGTCAGCGGGCTCGCGACCTGTGATGCTAGTGGGGCAAAGAGAGGCAGGACCGCGAAATGAAACGCAGAGCTCAGCTCGATGCTGGGCTCTGCGTTCCTATGTGAAAGGCTAAGGGCAAGCACGACGTTGGTATGTGAAGAAGGTTAGTCCGAACCCGGCCATCAGCAGCCTGTCGTGGCCGTCCGTTTTCGGGCAGACTCGCGGCAACCCATTGATCGAGATATGGCCACGGTGCACACGCTGACGATGGCCGCCCGCATCGATGAGCCGCTGGCACGACTAGACTGCTGGACACCATGAACCTACCCTGGAATACGACCTCGACCAAAGCGCGCGCCGTGCCCATGCCTAGCAACAGCGTGCTAGCGCCGCTTTACGCGGGCGCGGACCTTTTGGACGCCTTCGCAATTCGACTGCCGGCGGAGGCCAGCGATGATCTGGAGGTGTTGGCACGCGCCGCGTTCGAGCGGCAGGCGTGGTGGATTCGTGCGCTCACGCGTGTCCGCGATGTGGCGATGGCGACAGTCGGCGTCAAATCGTCTCGCGCCGTCGGTCTTGCCGGAGCGGCGCGTGGGCCGGTGATCGGTTACTTACCGCTGCTGTCAAAGAGCGCGACGGAGTTGATCGTGGGCGCGGATGACCGGCATCTCGATTTCCGCGCCACCATCCAACTTCGCGCCGATGCGGCAAATGGGCGCGAGCTGCTCGCGGGGACGGTGGTGCATTGCCACAACAGACTGGGACGTATCTATCTTGCGACGATTGCGCCGTTTCATCGCGTGATTGTGCGGGCGAATTTGGAACGGGCAGTAAGAGAAATGAGGACTTGAGCATGCAGTGGCGGTAGGACGGGAGGAAACATGACTGAGCGCGACACTGAGCTCCACGGTTGCTGGCGGCTGATCTCTTTCAATACCGAGCTTCAGGATTCAAACGAGCGCACTCAACCTTGGGGCGCCGACCCGAACGGGTACCTTATCTTCAGCTCTGATGGGCGAATGATGGTATTGGTTACCGCAAAGACGCGGGAGCCAGGAAACACAGATGAGGAGATGGTGGCGCTCTTCCGTACCGTGATGGCCTATACAGGACGGTATCGGATAGATGAGGACAGGTTCATTACAAAGATTGACTCGTCTTGGAATGAAGCCTGGAACGGCAGTGAACAGGAACGATTCTACAAACTTGATGGAGATACGCTCGAGGTCAGCACGGCCTGGATGCCGAATCCGTTAGTGCCCGGGAATCCAATAGGAAGGGCTATTCTCGGCTTTAGACGCGAGTAATTTTCGCGACGCCGAGTTCGCAATGTTGGTTTTTGGTCATCAACTTGACGATGAGTCCGGCAACCGGGCAGCCACCTTTGGCTGCCCAATTTGTGGCGGCCGCTTGGTCGGCTTGAGGGCAGGCGATTCTCTACCTCCACCGGCTCCTTTGGGTCGAACTGGGACGGTCGATCCCAACGTGAAGTCGCGCCTCCGACTGCGCGATTCTCGCGCCGCAGCATGCAATGAGGCCATCAACCAGCAAATGCGGATACCCAAAAAAACAACCGCGCCAAGCGCCGCCCCCAGACGGTGTGGCCGTACCCTGCCCTAGATGGCGCCTTGAATTTCTGTTGCAGGGAGGAAAAAGAGAGCGGGCCTGTTTGAGCGCAGCGAGTTTGCCCGCTCTCCCTCCCTGCGACAGAAATTCAAGGAGGCTGTCGCCATCTCGGGCGCGCCTTTCTTTGCTTACTTTCTTTGGCAAGACAAAGAAAGTGAGTCGGCCCCGGCAGGGGACCAAACAGCGGATGGACCACCAGAACCGAACCTTGGCCAACTAGCAAGCCCAGGCACCGCGCCACGATCCCTGACGCCGCGCCGCTTGCCCCACGGCATCCGCGCCCGCTACACTGCCCGGGCTCGCGTCAGACAGGCGCGGCCGGGCTTGGAAACCCCGCCTTCAAACATAACCCGCGACGCCGATAAGGCTGTTGCGTGCCGCTGTTCGCCTATACGGGCGGGCCTCGGCAGGTACGGCTTCGGCCGTGCCGGTTTGTGGTTATGTTTTCCGGTGTTTCCAGCCTGTCGTGTGCCCGCCCACCCTTCGTGGTGGGTGGCTCCCTACTCAACATTGAAGAGGGCAAGGCAATGGAGCAACCGACTCAAGCTGTCATCATCGCAAGCGGGCGCTGCCCCGCGTTTCACCCACCCCCAGCCAGCCTCGCGCATCGCCTCTATTCCGGAGGTGCCCGATGAGCCTGCAACACGACCGCGACTATTTGAAAGGCGCCCTGTACGCGCGAGATTTCCTGCGCCGTTCGCAAGCGGGCATGAAGCTGCATCGGCACTTCGAGCCCCGGACGCTGCGCTGGGAATACCAGATCCACATCCGCGACAAATCCGGCGAATACCAGGCCGGGTTTCTCGACGCGATTGGCGCCTACGTGCTGACTACGCTGGAGGGCGTATTGGTGGACCTGTACCAGTGGGAAATCCTGCGCGTGCTGGAGCGCGGGAACGAGCAGAAATAAAAGAACAGCAGTGAACGCGACCCCGAGACGGGCGGGGGCGCCAATCGAGGGCGTTGCACCGGGAAAAAAAGCGCCGCGCGCCGAGTCCGGACGCTCAATCGCAAGGCAAAAAGCGTTGCGCGCCGAGCTCAGACACTTGAAGGCGAAACAAAAAGCGCCGCACGCCCGAGCTCAGAAGGCCGATCGCCAGGCAAAAAGCCTCGCGTGCCGAGCTCAAACCTTCAACCGCAAGGCAAAAAGCGTTGCACGCCGAGCGCAGACTCCCAAGACCCCGAAGCAAAAAGCGTCGTGCGTGGAGCGCAGACCTCGGAGCACGAAGGTCAAACACTCGCGCGTGAGTGTTTGAGGTCCGAACGCCGAAGTCAAACACTCACGCGTGGGTGTCTGAGGCCCGAGCGCCGAGCTCAAACATTCACGCGCGGGGGTCTGAGGTCCGAACGCCGAGGTCAAACACGCATGAGTGAGTGTCTGAGGTCCAAGCGTCGAGCTCAAACACTCGCGCGTGGGTGTCTGAGGTCCGAACGCCGAGCGCAAACACTCACGCGTGGCGGTCTGAGGTCAAGAACGCCGAGTGAAAACACGCACGCGTGGATGTCCGAGGTCCGAACGCCGAGGTCAAACACTCATGCGCGGATGTCCGAGGTCCAAGCGCCGAGCTCAAACACTCGCGCGTGGGTGTCAGAGGTCCAATCGCCGAGGTCAGAGATCCGCGCGCCGACCTCAGGAGCACACGCTGCTGCTGTTCGCGTCCTGCCCCATGATCTCCCGGGGCAGATACGTCGAGAAGCCCGGCACTGCCAGGCTTGAGATGCCGATCCACTTGGCCGGAGAGACTGGTGTGATGGTCATCCCGGTGATGCCGACGGCAACGCCGGCGCAGCTCGTGGCATCGCACGTGGTGCTCACCGCGCCGCTGGCGTCGTACCACTGCACCGTCACGTTCGTTGCCTTGAGGCTGGGCAGGATGCGCTGCATGCGCGAGAGCACCGAACCGGACCCCTGCGAGCACACCACCGCCTGGCGCGCGCCCCAGCGGGTGGCCTCGCCGGCGGCGTTCCAGGTGTAGAGGATGCGCCCGAAATCCAGGATGGCAAGCAGCACCGTCAGGAACAGCACCGCCACAATGGCGAACTCAACCGCCGTCGTGCCTTTCTGATGCTTATTCATAGGATTGCCTCATGGTCACGGAGATGTTGCTGAAAGGGACCGACGTCATCTTCGTGGTGCCGTGCGTGTAGTAGCGCGTGAACGCCAGCAGGTCCAGCACCGGGCTGAAGGTGTAGCCCGAGATCGTGACAGTGACGGTGTTGATGGCGGGGTTGGAGCCTTGGACGATATTGCCCGTGCAGGTCGCGTTGGAGGCATCGCAGATCGAGACCATGCTGACGGTGAGCCCCGGCACCAGCGGTTTGGACGTGCCGCCGACGGTGGGCGTGCCATACACGGCCAGGTTCTGGGCCGTGGTGTAGGCGGCCGCGTTGCCGGCGGCCTGCGTGCTCAGGTAGCGCGTGGCGTCCCGCGTGGACTTGGTGAGTGTGTTGTAGGTGTAGATGGCCCGGCCGAACTCCGTCACCGCAAAGGTGATGGCCAGCAGCAGGCAGAGGGTGATGGCCAGCTCGACCACCGCCACGCCGTGTTGTCGTGTCTTCATGGCGCGCTCCTTACTCCACCAGGGCCGGAACCAGCGGGCCCAGACTCCCGCCTGCCAGGCCGCTGGGTGTGCACGGGCTGCCCAGGTTGTTTGCGTTGCTCACAAACTCGAACTGGGGCGTCATGTGCACGCCGTCGATGGGTTGCAGCATCAGCATGCAGGCGTAGTCGATGATCTTGGAGGCGGCGGAGATCACCGGCACCAGGACCAGGCGCCGATTCGCGCCGTAGGTGGCAAGGTCGCCACCGGTGCCTGCGGTGCCGAGATTCTTGTAGCCGCCTTGCACGCTGAGGCCGGTGATCTTGTCGCCGCCCGTCACGCTGGAGCCGGTATCGTCGTAGTTGGCGTAGGCAAGGCGCTTGGTCTTGAAATTGGCGGCGCTCTTGTCGGAGCCCTTGGCGGCCGTGCCGCCGTAGGCGTTTTGCGGCACGGCGTTGGTCCAGTTGGTGGACGTATAGGCGTAGCCCGAGAGGTCGGGCTGCAATTGCGAGGCGTTGGACTTGTTCTTGTAGATGCCGAAGCGGGAGTTCCATGCATCGTCCACCGAGACCTTCGCGCCCGGCGTGTGCAAGGTGTCGCCGACCTTGGAGTTGCAGTAGCCCAGCAGCATCTCCGTCTTGGTCTCGTTGGCGTTGGTGGAGCCGTCGAGGTTGTACCAGCCCATTTCGCCCGGCAGGGTCGAGCCGCCGGTATAGAGCATGGTGGCCCACTCGCCCACCTGGAAGCCGTAGTTGGGCGAGGTGCCGCCGGTCTTCGGGATCAGGGCCACCGGAATCGGGCAGGTGCTCTGCGCATGGACGCGCGTGGCCACCGCCAGTGCCGCCACCGAATTGGTGGTGGCGCCGCCCACGAACTTGATCAGGCGCGCCGTGATCCCGCTGGTGGTGTGATTGCACTTCACGTAGCTCGAACCGGACGACCCCGTGGCAGCCGGGCTGTAGGTGCCGGTCAGCGACGTGCTGAAGGTGATGTCGGCCGCCGCCAGCGACGCCGACACCTTCTGGTACGTGACATTGTTGGCGTTGCCGGCGGTAAGCCCTGCATTGGTCGCCCGTGTCAGCGCATCCTTGTTGCCGTCCAGCTCCTGCGCCGCGGACAGGGCGCAGCTATCGACCGCCGATTGCAGCTCCGACTTGGCGACAAACAGCCCGCCCAGATCGATGACGAGGCCCGCCATGCCCAGCAGCACAGCGATGACGAGGCCCACGATCGGCAGGACGACCCCGCGTTGTTTCCGCTTCCCAGAGTTGCAGTCGTTACGCATGGCCCGTCGCCCCGTTCGGTGAGATGTCTCAATCAGCCAGTCCGGCTGCAGCGGCGACGGCGCAAGGCGAAGCCAGTGATGCTCCCCTCGCCACGCAGCGCGCCCGCTGCCCGTTGATCTGGCCACCTGCCGCGCCGCCCGCCACACACCTTGCGCCGCCTGCAGGTTTCCCGTTGTTTATAGACAGTTGTAGCCGCGCCGAGCGCAGACCGAAACTGGCCGTAGGTATGATTCAGCGCTGAAACGCGGGGCGAAAACGGTGCGGATTTGCGTGTGCCCGCGCGCCTTGCGCCGGCATCAACGAAAGGTCCAGGTCCGGTGCAGGACGAAGGTGATCGGCGGCACCACCATCAGGATCGCAGCCAGCCCGACCCAGTAGTTCCCACCCAGCTGTTGCGCGATCCAGGAGATGGCCAGCGTCAGCAGCAGCCCGAACACGGCCACGCAGACGAAGCGCAGGAAGTTGTGGCGATCGGGCTTGGCGGAGAAGCTCCAGAGCGCATTCAAGAGGTAGGAAAAGACGGTGGCGCAAACGAACGCGACCCCGTTTGCTAGCACCGGCGACACCCCGAGCCCCAGCGCCAGCGGCGTGGCAATGGCCACGTGCACACCGGTGGCGATCACACCCGAGACCCCGAACCGGACCAGCCGGACCATCGTGATGCGGTCTGGGATGCGGCGCAGAATCCGCTCCAGCACGGCGCCTGATGCAGCGCTCCCGACGCCCTGTTCCGCTTGTCGCATGGCTCCCCCCGCCTCGCAGCCGACACGGATACATCGAATGGTGGGCCGCGATCGTGCACGCGTTGCCGTGTGCGCGCCGCGCTGGCGGTGTCAGTCTAGTTGGATTGCGCCGCGCGTTGACCCCCAAACATCAGGGTCAAGGAGCCCCCCCTGCTCTCCTTGAACCCATCTTGGTCATCGCGGGGCACGAGAGAAATCGGTCAAATGGACTACGGGTGCGAATCGATCACCCGGGCCTCGAGATGGGACCGCGGACATGCTGCGACCGGGGGCCGGTGCTTCAGTCGGCGTCGCTGCCGCCGTGCGTACGGTCGAAGCGGCGCAGCGTGTCGATGCGCTCGCGTGTGAGGGGGTGGGAGGAGAAGAACGCCGAGGCATCGTCGTTGGAGGCGTCGCCCTTGGCGGTGTCCTTGGCGGTGTCCTTGGCGGTGTCCTTGGCGGTGTCCTTGGCGGTGTTCTTGGCGGCGTGATCGGCGGGGCGGGTGCCGCCGTGCGAGTCTTCCAGCGCTTGCAGCACGTCGGCGAACGCGCCCACGGAGCGCCCGTTCTCCAGCAGCATGCGTGCGGCGTAGTGATCGGCGTCGCGCTCGTAGTCGCGCGAGTAGCGCAGCGTCAGCATGGTCGCCGGCACGCCGGCCAGGATGCTCGACACGTCGCCAAACAGCAGCGCCGCCGTGGCGCCGATGGCGGAAGACTGGATCAGCTGGCGCAGGCCGTGGCGGTATTCCACGTGGCCGGCCTCGTGGGCGAGCACGCCCATCAGGCCGTCGTCCTCGCCCACCAGCTTGACCAGCGCATCGGTCACGATGATGTCGCCGCCGGGCAGCGCGAAGGCGTTGGCGCCCATCTTGCCGGCATCGCGAAAGACGATGGTGTACGTGTGCGTGGCATTGGGCGCGCGCAGCGTCGCAAAGCGCGCGCGGATGCGGTCCTGCTGTGCCTGGGGCAGCTTGCTGGGCTTGAGCCAGTGCTGGTCAAACGCCTGCAGCGAGGCGTGGCCGAGCTGGGCCTCCACCCGCTGCGGCACCATGCTGGCGAGCACCTTGGCGCCCCACGGCAGGCCGTAGCGGTAGCCCAGCGCCAGCGTGGCGAGCGTCAGCAGCAGCGCGCCCAGCGCGAGGCGCCAGCTGTTCTGCGCTCGCACCACCAGGCCTTCCTGGTAGCCGGTGCGATGCAGCAGCGCATTGAGCGCGCTCTGCTCGGCCGGGTCGGCAATCTCGCAGAACGCGCCGTCGTCAAACGTGACCAGGCGCGGCGCGTGCTTGACGCGTTCCGACACCCGCAAGGAAGACAGCGGCGCGCGGCGCACCGGCGTGCCTTCCAGGTCGAACAGGGCCAACTCGCCCTGCTCCACCGTCAGCCGCACCGGATGCGCCCGCGAGGTGCGCCCGTCGAAGTACGTTGCGAGGATCATGCGCGCGCCGCTTTGGTGAGCCCGTTACAGGGCGATGTCGATGTCGTACCAGTCGATCGCCGCGTCGCCCAGTGCGCTGATCTTGGTGGCCTCGCCTGCCACGAACGTATCGAGCGAGCCGTCGGCCAGCAGCGTCACCGATTCGAGCTTGTAGCGCGCCGTGCGCACGCGCGCGAATGGCACGAACAGGCCGAGGGTGATGGCGATCATGAACGCGTTGGAGATAAAGATCCAGAACAGCTTGCGCGCGCCCACCTGGCTCTGGAAGCGATTCGCGCCCAGCGTGGTGTGGTTCCAGACGACGTTCTGCAGGCGCGCCATGAAGTACGGGCCGAGGAACAGCAGGACCGCGTAAATGCCCAACGGGATGACGCTGTACATGGCGGCCTTGCCCGCGGCACTGGCACCGAGGAGGGACGCGGCACCCAGTACGACCGCCAGCACGCCGATCACGACGAAGGCCAGAACCGCCAGGCCAAACGTGCGCAGGTACACGCCATAGAAATTGCCCGCCGTGGCCGAGAAGCCGAACGGCGAAGCGCCGAAGCGCGTGTTCTTGTGCTGGTACTGCTTGAAGCGCTGATGCGCGAACGGCGCCAGCAGGTAGACCGTGAGCACCGTCAGGATCGGCCACAGCAGGAAGACCTTGTAGGCCTCGAGATCGCCGCCGGTGAAGGCAAAGCGCAGGCCACGGTAGCTGGAATTGGCCATGCGGAAGCGCAGCGAGCGCACCAGCAGCCATGGAAACACCAGCCCGAACACCGCGATCATGGCGAACGTGAGGTAGAGCGAGACGTGCACGGACAACTGATACAGCACCACCACCGCAAACACGATCGCCCGCCCCTTGAGAATGGCGATCGGGTTGCCGTGGTAGTCGAAGCTGGAGCGGTCCAGCTGGGTGTTGCGGTAGAAATACTGCAGCGTGCGGCACTTCGCCCACGCGGAGTAGATCCCCAGCGTGACGATGGTCAGCAGCAGGTTGACGATCCAGATGCGGAAATACTCCGAGCCGCTGCCGGTAAAACGCAGGCGCAACGGCTGCGGTGCAGCCGGCGCGGGGGCGGCGCCCAGGACGGGCTCGCGTGCGATGTCGTTCATCTGATTTCCCTTCCCTGTGATTGTTGTGGTGCCCGCCTGGCCGCGGGCCGGACGATTGTAGCGAACCCAGCCCCGCCGTCACGTTAACGCCGCCTTAACAATTCGGCCCCGGCAACCCACCTGTCAGGACTACGCCGGTCGGCACCCCGGCCTCGTCCGTCGGCGAATGGACCCGCCGTGTGCGTGCCCCTACGCTGGACATGCCTGATTCCGTCTTCCCGTCTGTCGTCTTGAGCCGGTCATGTCCAACAACAACGCTATCCCCTCTCCCGCCATTGCACCGCGTGCTTACGCCGTGCTGGGCTCCAGCACCTTCGCCTTCACCATCTGCTTTGCGGTGTGGACGATGTTCGCCATTCTCGGCATTCCGCTGCAGAAGCAGCTCGGCCTGTCAGAAACCGAGTTCGGGCTGATTGCCGCCATGCCGGTGCTGACCGGCTCGCTGGTGCGCGTGCCGCTGGGCATGTGGACCGACCGCTTTGGCGGGCGCATCGTCTTCTTCCTGCTGATGCTGGCGACCATCGTGCCGATCTGGTTCGTGGCCGATGCCACGCAGCTGTGGCAGTTCCTGGCGCTGGGCATGCTCGTCGGCCTGGCGGGGGGCTCGTTCTCGGTGGGCACGCCGTATGTGGCGCGCTGGTTCCCCAAGAGCCGCCAGGGCTTTGCCATGGGCATCTTCGGGGCGGGCAACGCGGGCGCGGCGCTCAACAAGTTCGTGGCGCCGGTGCTGATCGTCGCGGCCGGCTCGTGGACGGTGGTGCCGCGCGTCTATGCCATCGCCATGCTGGTCACGGCGCTGCTGTTCTGGTTCGGCTCGGCCACCAACCCGGCCCACGCCAGCGGCAAGTCGGTCACCCTGCGCGAGCAGCTGCGCGTGATGCGCGACCCGCGTGTGTGGCGCTACTCGCAGTACTACTCGGTGGTGTTCGGCGGCTATGTCGGACTGTCGCTGTGGCTCACGCGTTACTACGTCTCGGAGTATGGCTTCTCGATCCAGACGGCGGCCTTCCTGGCGGCGTGCTTCTCGCTGCCGGGCGGCGTGCTGCGCGCGGTGGGCGGCTGGCTGTCGGACCGCTACGGCGCTTACCGCACCACCTGGGCGGTGATGTGGGTGTGCTGGGTCGCCTTCTTCCTGCTGAGCTATCCGCCGACGCAGTTCACGGTGGCCAGCACGCACGGCCCGCTCGATTTCCACATTGGCCTGTCGCCGGTGGCGTTCACTGCGCTGATGGGCGTGGTGGGCGTGGCGATGGCCATCGGCAAGGCCTCGGTGTTCAAGTTCATCTCGAACGATTTCACCGACAACATCGGCGCGGTGTCCGGTGCAGTCGGCCTGGCCGGCGGGCTGGCGGGCTTCGTGCTGCCGATCCTGTTTGGCGTGCTGGTGGACCTGACCGGCATCCACTCGACCTGCTTCATGTTGTTGTACGGCGCCGTGTGCGTGAGCCTGGTGTGGATGCACTTCAGCTTCCGCGCCCAGGGTGCAACAGCCCGCGAACAAGCCCAACCGCCCGCACTGGCCCAACGCGCTGCCTGATCCCCAATTTTCTGAATCTGCCGCGCCTGCCTGGGCGCGGCCTTGCTGGAGCACACCATGTCTTCTAACGTCCTCACCCGCTGGGAGCCGGAGAACCCGTCGTTCTGGCGTGCCACCGGGCAGTCGGTGGCCTACCGCAACCTGTGGATTTCCATCCCTGCGCTGATGATCGCGTTTGCGATCTGGTCATTGTGGAGCGTGGTGGTGGTCAACCTCGACAAGGCCGGCTTTGCGCTGACCAAGAACCAGATGTTCTGGCTCACCGCGCTGCCGGCGCTGTCGGGCGCGACGCTGCGCATCTTCTATTCGTTCCTGGTGCCGATCTTCGGCGGGCGGCGCTGGACGGCGCTGTCCACCGCCAGCCTGCTGATCCCGGCGCTGGGCATGGGCTTCGCGCTGCGCGATCCGCAGACCAGCTACCCGACCCTGCTGGTGCTGGCGCTGCTGTGCGGCCTGGGCGGCGGCAACTTCAGCTCGTCGATGGCCAACATCAGCTTCTTCTTCCCCAAGCAGAAGAAGGGGCTGGCGACGGGGCTCAACGCCGGCATCGGCAACCTGGGCGTGTCGGTGGTGCAGTTCGTCACGCCGCTGGTGATCTCGGTGGGCGTGTTCGGCGCGCTGGGCGGTGATGCACAGACCTATACGGCGGGCGGCGTGGAGCGCAACATCTGGCTGCAAAACGCGGGCTTCCTGTGGGTGCCGTTCATCGTGGTGGCCACGGTGGCGGCATGGTTCGGCATGCATGACATTGCCGATGCCAAGGCCTCGTTTGCCGACCAGGCCGTGATCTTCAAGCGCACCCACAACTGGCTGATGTGCCTGCTGTATGTCGGCACCTTCGGCTCGTTCATCGGCTTCTCGGCCGGGCTGGCGCTGCTGACCAAATCGCAGTTTCCCGACGTCAACCCGACCTCCTACGTGTTCCTCGGGCCGCTGGCCGGTGCGCTCACGCGGCCGGTGGGCGGCTGGATTTCCGACAAGCTGGGCGGGGCGCGCGTCACGCTGTGGGTGTTCGCGGGCATGATCGCCGCGGTGGTGGGCGTGCTGACGTTCCTGCCGTCTGCAGGTAACCCCGGCAGTTTCGCGGGCTTCCTCGGCATGTTCATCGTGCTGTTTGCGCTGACGGGCATCGGCAACGGCTCGACCTTCCGCATGATCCCGATCATCTTCCTGACGCAGCACCAGCGTGCGGCCAAGGGCAAGGATGACGCGGCACAGCGTCAGGCCACCCAGGACGCCGGCAAGGAATCGGCCGCCGTGCTGGGCTTTACCGGCGCGATCGGCGCGTACGGCGGCTTCTTCATCCCCAAGAGCTTTGGCACCTCGCTGGAGCTGACGGGCTCCGTCAACGCCGCGCTGTACTGCTTCATCGCGTTCTACGTGCTGTGCCTGCTGGTGACGTGGGCCGTCTACGCCCGCCGCAACGCGCCAATGCCGTGCTGATGCAAACGGGGGCTGCGCCGTGGTGCGGCGCGCCCCCGCCCAGCCCTCATGCAGCCTTTGGCTTCTCAGGCAGTCCGTAAGCGAGATACCGCCCCGGCCGGTGGTTGAGCGCAATGATCAGGTTGAGCGCCACCGCGCCGATGAGCGATGCCACCAGCGCCTTGGGGCTCACCACCCACAGCGACACCAGCACGATGCACACGTCCACCGCCATCTGCAGCTTGCCCGCGCGAATGCCAACCTTGTCCTGCAGATACAGCGCGACGATATTGACCCCGCCCAGGCTGGCCTGATGGCGGAACAGCACGATGAAGCCCACCCCCATCAGCACCCCGCCGATGGCCCCGGCATAGAGCGGGTCGAGCGTGCCCAGGTGCACGAAGTGCGCGTGCATCTCGGCAAACCACGACACCAGCGCCACTGCGCAGAAGGTCTTGACGGTAAAGCGCCAGCCCATGCACCGGATGGCCAGGACGTAGAACGGCAGGTTGATCAGGAAGAACACCGTGCCGAAGCGCCACGACGTGGTGTAGTGGATCAGGAAGGCGATGCCGGCCGTGCCGCCCGACAGCAGGCCGCCCTGCTTGAACAGGAGGATGCCGAACGAGACGCACAGGGCGCCGATCAGGATCGCCAGGGCGTCTTCGAACACGCTGTGGCGGGCAATGGGAGTGGCGCTAGTCATGGGGACTCCACGCAAGAACGGGATGCACAGGCGGCGAGTATTACCACCGCAGGTCCGGCATCCTCCTTGACCCAGGCCAAAGTGTTGGCGCATGCGTTGCGCGCACCCGTCATGCGAGCACACCGCATGCCGCAAAAAACGCCGCAAAACCACCCGACCTAGTTCTTCCGGCGGAGGCCGCCCTGCCCCGCCTCCCTCCACTGCAGCGCCCGGCCACGTCGCCCGATGAATAGGCGCGGAGGTCCGCTCTCCATAAGCTGTGCTCATCCCTGCAACCACCGCGCGCCGGCGGCGTTTCGCCCTCGGGCGCGGGTCAATCGCATCATGAGCCACTTTCTCGATCGCCTGAAGTTCCTCAACCACGTCCGGTCGACCTTTGCCGATGGGCACGGCGCCGTGGTCAACGAAGACCGCCGCTGGGAAGACGGTTACCGCAGCCGCTGGCAGCACGACAAGATCGTGCGCTCCACCCACGGCGTCAATTGCACCGGTTCCTGCTCGTGGAAGGTCTACGTCAAGAACGGCCTGATCACCTGGGAGACCCAGCAGACCGACTACCCGCGCACCCGCCCCGACCTGCCCAACCACGAACCGCGCGGCTGCCCGCGTGGTGCGTCATACAGCTGGTATGTCTATTCCGCCCAGCGCGTGAAGACGCCGCTGATCCGCGGCCGGCTGATGGAGATGTGGCGCGAGGCCCGCAAGACCATGGACCCGGTGGCCGCGTGGGAATCGATCAGCCAGAACCCCGAGAAGGCCAAGCGCTACAAGAGCGTGCGCGGCCAGGGCGGCTTCGTGCGCGCCGATTGGGACACCGCCACCGAGATGATCGCCGCCGCCAACGCGTACACCATCAAGCGCTACGGCCCGGACCGCGTGATCGGCTTCTCGCCGATTCCCGCCATGTCGATGGTCAGCTACGCGGCCGGTGCGCGCTACCTGAGCCTGATCGGCGGCGTGTGCCTGTCGTTCTACGACTGGTACTGCGACCTGCCGCCCGCCAGCCCGCAGGTGTGGGGCGAGCAGACCGACGTGCCGGAATCGGCCGACTGGTACAACTCGACCTACCTGATGGTGTGGGGCTCCAACGTGCCGCAGACGCGCACGCCGGACGCGCACTTCTACACCGAGGTCCGCTACAAGGGCACCAAGACCGTGGCGGTCTCGTCCGACTACGGCGAGATGGTCAAGTTTGGCGACATCTGGCTCGCGCCCAAGCAAGGCACCGACGCCGCGCTGGCCATGGCGATGGGCCACGTGGTGCTCAAGGAATTCCACGCCAATGGCAAGTCCGCCTACTTCCGCGACTACATCAAGCAGTACACCGACATGCCGATGCTGGTGCTGCTGCGCGAGACCGAAGACGGCAGCTACGCCGGCGACCACTTCCTGCGCGCCTCGCACCTGGCCGGCAACCACGGCGAGGCCAACAACCCCGAGTGGAAGACGCTGCTGATCGACACTGCAACGGGCCGGCTGGTGGTGCCCAACGGCACCATCGGCCTGCGCTGGAATGAGGCCCAGCACGACGATGGCGCCAAGGTCGGCCGCTGGAACCTCGAACTGAAGGACGCGGCAGACGGCGCGCCGATCGACCCGCTGCTCTCGCTGGTCGATGCGCACGACGAAGTGGTGGAGGTCAGCTTCCCGTACTTCGGCGGCGAGCACGACGCGACGCTCAAGCGCCGCGTTCCGGCCAAGCGCGTGACGCTGGCCGATGGCACCACTGCCCGCATCGCCACCGTGTACGACCTGCAACTGGCCAACTACGGTGTCGACCAGGGCCTGGGCGGCGCCAACGTCGCCACCAGCTTCGACGACGACGTGCCCTACACCCCGGCCTGGCAGGAGAAGCACACCGGCGTGCCGCGCGCGCAGGTGATCCAGGTCGCGCGCGAGTTTGCCGACAACGCGGACCGCACGCACGGCAAGAGCATGGTCATCGTCGGGGCCGCGCTGAACCACTGGTACCACAACGACATGATCTACCGCGGCATCATCAACCTGCTGATGATGTGCGGCTGCATCGGCCAGAGCGGCGGCGGCTGGGCCCACTACGTGGGGCAGGAGAAGCTGCGGCCGCAGTTCGGCTGGGCGCCGCTGGCGTTCGGGCTGGACTGGTCGCGCCCGCCGCGCCAGATGAACGGCACCTCGTTCTTCTACAGCCACACCAGCCAGTGGCGGCACGAGAAGCTGTCGGTGGACGAGATCCTCAGCCCCACCGCTGACCGCGCGCGCTACAACGGCCTGTCGCTGCTGGACCTGAACGCCAAGAGCGAGCGCATGGGCTGGCTGCCCTCCGCGCCGCAACTGAATGCCAACCCGCTCGACGTCACCGCCGCCGCACAGGCGGCCGGCAAGGACCCGGTTGCGCACACCGTCGAGCAACTGAAGAGCGGCAAGCTGCGCTTCGCCTGCGAAGACCCGGACCACCCGGACAACTTCCCGCGCAACATGTTTGTCTGGCGCTCGAACATCCTCGGCAGCTCGGGCAAGGGGCATGAGTATTTCCTCAAGTACTTGCTCGGCACGCAGAACGCGCTGTTCAGCGACGAGGCGGCCGCCATCAAGCCGACCGAAGTGGAAATGCGCGAAGCGGCCGAGGGCAAGCTCGACCTGCTGACGGTGCTCGACTTCCGCATGAGCACGACCTGCCTGTACGGCGACATCGTGCTGCCGACCGCCACCTGGTACGAGAAGGACGACCTGAACACGTCCGACATGCACCCGTTCATCCACCCGCTGTCGGAGGCGGTGCATCCGCTGTGGGAGTCCAAGACCGACTGGGAGATCTACAAGGCCATCGCCAAGAAGTTCACCGAGATCGCCGGCCCGCTGCTGGGCACGCGCCACGACCTGGTCTGCACGCCGCTGATGCACGACACGCCGGGCGAGCTCGGCCAGCCGTTTGAGCCGAAGGACTGGAAGCATGGCGAGTGCGATCTCATCCCGGGCAAGACCGCGCCGGCCATGACCGTGGTCGAGCGCAACTATGCCGACATCTATCGCAAGTTCACGTCGGTCGGCCCACTGCTGGACAAGCTGGGCAACGGCGGCAAGGGCATCAACTGGAACACCGAGCACGAGGTGCACGAGCTGGCGGGCCTCACCCACAAGGTGAGCGCCCCCGGTGTGAGCCAGGGCCGTCCGCGCCTGGAGAGCGCCATCGACGCGGCCGAGATGATCCTGACCTTCGCACCCGAGACCAACGGCCACGTGGCCGTGAAGGCGTGGGACGCGCTGTCCAAGATCACCGGGCGCGACCACACGCACCTGGCCGTGGGCCGCGAGCACGACAAGATCCGCTTCCGCGACGTGCAGGCGCAGCCGCGCAAGATCATCTCCGCGCCGACGTGGTCGGGGCTGGAGTCGGAAGAAGTCAGCTACAACGCCGGCTACACCAACGTGCATGAGCTGATCCCCTGGCGCACGCTGACCGGCCGCCAGCAGTTCTACCAGGACCACCGCTGGATGCTCGACTTTGGCGAAGGCGCGTGCCTGTACAAACCGCCCATCGACACCAAGACCGTGGCGCCGATGCTCGGCAAGCACAGCAACGGCAACCCGGAGCTGGTGCTGAACTGGATCACGCCGCACCAGAAGTGGGGCATCCACTCCACGTATTCGGACAACCTGCGCATGCTCACGCTCTCGCGCGGCGGCCCGCACGTGTGGGTGGCCGAGGCCGATGCCAAGGCCAACGGCCTGCGCGACAACGACTGGGTGGAGGTGTTCAACGTCAACGGCACGCTCACCGCGCGTCTGGTGGTGAGCCAGCGCGTGCCGCGCGGCATGTGTTTGATGTACCACGCGCAGGAAAAGATCGTGAACGTGCCGGGGGCCGAGACCAGCGGCATGCGCGGCGGCATCCACAACTCCGTCACGCGCACCGTCACCAAGCCCACCCACATGATCGGCGGCTACGCGCAGTTGGCCTACGGCTTCAACTACTACGGCACCGTCGGCAGCAACCGCGATGAGTTCGTGATCGTGCGCAAGATGCAGCGCGTCGACTGGATGGAAGAACAACTGGCAGAAACGCTCCCGGGAGCCTCGCAATGAAAATCCGTGCCCAGGTGGCCATGGTCCTGAATCTGGACAAGTGCATCGGCTGCCATACCTGCTCCGTGACGTGCAAGAACGTCTGGACCTCGCGCGACGGCGTGGAATACGCCTGGTTCAACAACGTCGAGACCAAGCCCGGCGTCGGCTACCCCAAGCAGTGGGAGAACCAGGACAAGTGGCAAGGCGGCTGGCAGCGCAGCGCCGACGGCAAGCTCACGCCGCGCCAGGGCGGCAAGCTGAAGATCCTCGCCAACCTGTTCGCCAACCCGAACCTGCCGCAGATCGACGACTACTACGAGCCCTTCACCTACGACTACGCGCGCCTGCAGAACGCGCCGCTGTCGCAGACGCCGCCCACCGCGCGGCCGGTCTCCGCCATCACCGGCAAGACCATGGAGAAGATCGAGTGGGGCCCGAACTGGGAAGACGATCTGGCCGGCGAGTTCGACTCGCGCAGCCGCGACCAGCTCTTCGAAAACATCCAGAAGGAGATGTACTCGACCTTCGAGAACACCTTCATGATGTACCTGCCGCGCCTGTGCGAGCACTGCCTGAACCCGACCTGCGTGGCCTCGTGCCCGTCGGGCTCGGTGTACAAGCGCGAGGAAGACGGCATCGTGCTGGTCGACCAGGACAAGTGCCGCGGCTGGCGCATGTGCGTGTCGGGCTGCCCGTACAAGAAGATCTACTTCAACTGGCAGAGCGGCAAGGCCGAGAAGTGCACCTTCTGCTTCCCGCGCATCGAGACCGGCCAGCCGACGGTGTGCTCGGAAACCTGCGTGGGCCGCATCCGCTACCTGGGTGTGATGCTGTACGACGCCGATCGCATCGAAGCCGCCGCCAGCGTGGAGGACACCAAGGACCTCTACAACGCGCAGCTCGACGTGTTTCTCGACCCGCACGACCCGGCCATCCAGGCCGAGGCGCTGCGCCAGGGCATCCCGCAGAGCTGGATTGATTCTGCGGTCAAGTCGCCGGTCTACAAGATGGCCTGCGAGTGGAAGGTCGCCTTCCCGCTGCACCCGGAATACCGCACGCTGCCGATGGTCTGGTACATCCCGCCGCTGTCGCCGATCCAGTCGGCGGCGGAGTCGGGCGTGATGGGCATGGACGGCATGATCCCGGACGTGAAGAGCCTGCGCATTCCGGTGCGCTACCTCGCCAACCTGCTGACCGCGGGCGACGAAGCGCCGGTGGTCAGCGCGCTCGAACGCATGCTCGCCATGCGCGCCTACAAGCGCGCCCAGACCGTGCACCACACGCAGGATCTGGATGTGCTGAACCGCGTCGGCCTCACGCCGGCGATGGTGGAAGACATGTACCAGATCATGGCCATCGCCAACTATGAAGACCGCTTCGTCATCCCCGCCTCGCACAAGGAGATGACGCAGGACAGCTTTGACGAGAAAGGCGCGTGCGGCTTCAGCTTCGGCAACGGCTGCTCCGGCGGTGTGTCGGAAGGCACGCTGTTCGGGCGCAAGAAGGCCAGCGTGCAGACCATCAGCATGCCGGTCTCGCGCAAGAAGACCAGCGCGGCTTGAGGCAAAGGAGAACCACCATGACGACCCCTTCGCTGTATCGCCTGCTCTCCGCCCTGCTCGACTACCCCGAGCCGGAACTGCTGGAGGCCCTGCCCGAGATCGACCGCCTGCTGGCGGCCACGCCTGATACACATCAGGCGCATGAAAAGCTCACGCCGCTGCTCGACACGCTGCGCAGCACCGACCTGATCACCCTGCAGGAGCACTACGTCGCCACCTTCGATCGCAACCCCTCGCACGCGCTGCACCTGTTCGAGCACGTGCACGGCGAGAGCCGCGACCGCGGCCAGGCCATGGTCGACCTGATCGAGGAGTACCGCAAATACGGCGTCGAGCCCGCCGCCAATGAACTGCCGGACTACGTGCCGCTGTTCCTGGAAGTGCTCGGCCAGATGGAAGCGACCGGTCACGGCGCCGAAGCCTCGGCCCTGCTGGGCGACGCCATCCACGTGCTGGCCGCCATCGGCGAGCGCCTCACGCGTGACGGCACCGCCTACGCCGGCATCTTCGACGTGCTGCGCACACGCACGGACGTGCAGCCGCAGGCGCTGACCGAACCGCCCATCCGCGACATGGATGAAGCGATGGAGCGTTTCGGCCCCAGCGCAGATGGCGTCGAGCCGCTGCTGCGCCCCACGCTGCCGGCCGAACAGACCGTGCAGTTCCATCCGCGCAAGGCCGCGCCCGTGCAACCTTCCCAAGCGAGCCTGACATGACGATGCTCAACACCCTGCTCTTCGGCATCTACCCGTACATCGCGGGGACGATCTTCCTGCTCGGCAGCCTGCTGCGCTTCGAGCGCGAGCAATACACCTGGAAGAGCGACAGCTCGCAGCTGCTGCACACCGGCACACTGCGCGTGGGCAACCTGCTGTTCCACGTGGGCATCCTCGGTCTGTTCTTCGGCCACCTGGCCGGCCTGCTCACGCCGGTGGCGGTGTGGGACGCGCTGGGCGTGCCGCACGGCGTCAAGCAGTTGGTGGCCATGACTGCCGGCGGCGTGCTCGGCAGCCTGTGCCTGATCGGCCTGCTGATGCTGATCTACCGGCGCCTGGCCCACCCGCGCATCCGTGCCGTCACGCGCCGTGGCGATGCGGTGCTGCTGGCCTGGCTGCTCATCACGCTGCTGCTGGGGCTGACCACCATCTTCACCTCCGCCGGCCACCTGGACGGCCACGTGATGGTGCTGCTGATGACCTGGGCCCAGCACATCGTGACGCTGCAGGCCGATGCTTCCAGCTTTGTCGCCGAGGTGCCGCTGATCTTCAAGCTGCACCTGTTCATGGGGATGACGCTGTTCCTGATCTTCCCATTCACGCGGCTGGTGCATGTGTGGAGCGGGCTGGCCTCGGTCACCTATGTGGGCCGCGCCTGGCAACTCGTGCGCGGACGCTGACATGTTGACGCACCGGCGCGCCGTCTTTGGCATCACGGGCCGCTCCGGCAGCGGCAAGACCACCCTCATCGAGGCCATGCTGCCGCTGCTGCGCGCACGTGGGCTGCGCGTGAACGTGATCAAGCACAGCCACCACATGCTCGCGCTGGAGCCGCCGGGCAAGGACAGCGCCCGCGTGCGCGCGGCCGGCGCGAGCGAGGTGATGGTGGCCTCGCCGTACCACTACGCCATCGTGCATACGCTGCACGAGGCGCCGGAGCCCACCCTCGATGAGCTGCTCGCGCGCATGAGCCCGGCGGACCTGACACTGGTGGAGGGCTTCCGGCGAGAGTCGATCCCACGCCTTGAGGTGCACCGTCCGGCACTCGGCAAGCCGCCGATGTATCCGGATGACGACAGCATCCTCGCCGTTGTGAGCGATGTGCCGCTGCGGCTGGACCGCCCGAGCCTGTTCCTTGATCGGCCGCAAGGCGTGGCGGACTTCATCTGCCAGATACTCGAGCTGGAACCCTTGCCCGCATAACACCGCCCCGACTCGGCATGCCGCCAGCGGAGGACGGCCGGGCCCCCACACCGGTCCCAACGCACGCCCCCGACCATGAACGCTGCCGCCGTCCCGCTTTCGGCCATGCTGCCGCCCATACGGCAGCGCCTGTCCACGCGCATTGTTTCGGCCTCCCTGGTCGCCTTGACGCTGGTGCTGGCGATGATCGGCGGCACGCTGTGGCTGTCGTGGCAGCTCGAAGGCGCGGGCGCCGCCATCAACGACACCGGCAGCCTGCGCATGCGCGCAAGCCAGATCGGCGTGGCGGTGCTGGAGGCGCGCGACTGGCACACCAGCGCGCTCGAGCAACAGACCAACCGGCTCGATGCCACCCTCGATGCGCTGCGCAAGGGCGACGCCCAGCGCCCGCTCTTCCTGCCGGCCGACGCCGACATCCACCGCCAGTTCGACGCCGTCTGCGCCGCCTGGAAAACGCAGCTCAAACCCAGCATCGCCGCCGACATTGCACTGCCGCCCGGCGCGCCGTCGGTGTATCTGGCGCATCTGCCGGGCTTCATCGCGCAGGCGGACCAGCTCGTGCGCATGATCGAGCAGAGCAACGCGCACAAGACCACGCTGCTGCGGCTGTCGCAGTTTGCGCTGGCGGCCATGGCGTGCGTGGGCACGCTGGCCATGATCTACCTGCTGTATCTGTGGATCATCCTGCCGGTGCTGCGCCTGCAGGAGGGTCTGCAGCGCGTGGCCGCGCGCGAGTTCACCACGCGCCTGACGGTGGAGTCGCGCGACGAGTTCGGCCTGCTGGCGCACGGTTACAACCGCATGGCCGAGGAGCTGCAGGGGCTGTACGCCGATCTCGCCTCGCGCGTGGCGCAGAAGACCGAACAGCTTGCCGCGCAGAACCGGGAGCTGTCCGCGCTGTATGACATCACCGCGTTCCTCAATGTCTCGTCCGACATCGACACGATGTGCCGCGGCTTCCTGCAGCGTGTCACCGCGCAGTTTGGCGCGGCGGGCGGCAGCCTCCGCGTGATGGACCCGGACGGCGAGCGCCTGCACCTGATGGCCGCCGAGGGCCTGCCCGCCGAGCTGGAAGAGGCCGAGCAATGCATGCGCGCCGATACATGCCTGTGCGGCCAGGCCACGCAGCAGGACGTGGTGGTCGTGCATGACTTCCGCCGCGTACCGCGCAAGACCGAGGCCCAGGCCGAACCGCCCGCACCGCTGCCCTGCCAGCGCGAGGGCTACACCGCCGTGGCGGTGTTCCGCATCCTGACGCAGCAGGCCGTGCTCGGCACCTTCTCGCTGCATCTGCGCGACGACCGCCAACTGCCAGCCAACGACCTGCGCCTGCTGGAAACACTGGGCCAGCACCTCGGCATCGCGCTGGAGAACCTGCGGCTGCAGGCCAAGGCCACGCAGCTGGCCGTGGTGGAAGAGCGCAACCTCGTCGCACAAGGGCTGCACGACAGCATCGCGCAAGGCCTCAACTTCCTGAACCTGCAGGTGCAGATGCTGGACGCCGCCGTGCAGGACACGAACCTGGACGAGGCGCGCGAGATCGTGCCGCTCCTGCGCTGCGGCGTGGAAGAGAGCTACCAGGACGTGCGCGAGCTGCTGCTGAACTTCCGCACCAAGCTGGAGAGCGGCGAGCTGCGCCCGGCGGTCGAGCAGACGCTCGCGCGCTTCACGCGGCAGACCGGCATCGTGCCGACGCTGCGCTACCAGGAAGCCGGCGGCGCGCCGCTGCCGGCGGACCAGCAGCTGCAGGTGCTATTCATCCTGCAGGAAGCGCTCTCCAACGTGCGCAAGCACGCCATGGCCAGCCGCGTGGACGTGGCCATCACCAACGGCCGCGACTTCGAGCTGCGCATCGAAGACGACGGCCGCGGCTACGACGCCAGCGAAGTCGCCGAACGCACGCAGGCGCACGTCGGCCTGAACATCATGCGCGAGCGCGCCGCGTGCCTGTCGGCACAGTTGCGGCTGGAGGGCCATCCCGGCCAGGGTGCCTCCGTCGTGCTGCGGTTGGCCGAGCCGCAGCGCCAGGCTGCCTGACCCCCCGCATGTTCCCAATCGCACCATCGCCCCGAACATCATGACCATCCGCATCCTGCTCATCGACGACCACACCCTGTTCCGCTCCGGCATCCGGCTGCTGCTGCAGCGGCAGACGGATTTCGACGTCGTCGACGAAGCCGCCGACGGGCTGGAGGGCATCAAGCTCGCCAAGCGGCACCGGCCCGACGTGATCCTGCTCGACCTGAACATGCCGGGGCTCTCCGGGCTGGAGACATTGCAGCTGCTGGTGCAGGACCTGCCCGACACGGCCGTGGTGGTGCTGACGGTGTCGGAAGAGGCCGACGAGCTGAAGGCCGCGCTGCGCGACGGCGCCCGCGGCTACCTGGTGAAGAACATCGAGGCGGAGACCCTGGTGACGGGCGTGCGCCGCGCAGCGGCGGGCGAGCCGGTCATCTCGGACAGCATGACGGCCAAGCTGGTCGCGCATTTCCGCGCGCCGGAGAAGACCGCGCCGGCAGCGCCCGCCGCCCCCGTCAGCGCCGACCGGCTCACCCCGCGCGAGCGCGAGATCGTCCAGGGTCTGGCGCGCGGCGAGAGCAACAAGGAGATCGCCCGCACGCTCGACGTGGCCGAGAGCACGGTGAAGATCCATGTGCAGAACATCCTCAAGAAGCTCAACCTGACCAGCCGGGTGCAGGTGGCCGTCTATGCGGTCGAGCACGGCTTGACCGACGCCTGAACGGCGCGGCTACCCGAGTCGGCAGCCAACAAAAAACCCCGCGGGCTCGCACCCACGGGGTTTTTTGTTCGGAACGGCCACTGGATTGAACCAGCGGCCGAGGCCGGATTGCCGGACAGGCAAATTACATCATGCCGTCCATGCCGCCCATGCCACCCATGCCGCCCGGCATTGCCGGAGCCGAATCGTCCTTCGGCAGTTCGGCCACGGCGCAGTCCGTCGTCAGCATCAGCGAAGCGACCGAAGCGGCGTTCTGCAGCGCGGTGCGGGTCACCTTGGTCGGGTCCAGCACGCCCATTTCCACCAGGTCACCGTACTCGCCGGTGGCGGCGTTGTAGCCGTGGTTGCCCTTGCCAGCGATCACGTTGGCGACCACCACCGAAGCCTCGTCGCCAGCGTTGGTGACGATCTGGCGCAGCGGCTCTTCCATGGCGCGCAGCACGATCTTGATGCCGGCGTCTTGGTCGGCATTGCTGCCCTTCAGGTTGGAGATGGCAGCGCGGGCACGCAGCAGTGCAACACCGCCGCCAGCCACGATGCCTTCTTCCACGGCAGCGCGGGTGGCGTGCAGTGCGTCTTCCACGCGGGCCTTCTTTTCCTTCATTTCGACTTCGGTGGCAGCGCCAACCTTGATCACGGCAACACCGCCGGCCAGCTTGGCCACGCGCTCTTGCAGCTTCTCACGGTCGTAGTCCGAGGTCGCTTCTTCGATCTGGGCACGCACTTGCTTGACGCGGGCTTCGATGTTGCGGGCATCGCCAGCGCCATCGATGATCGTGGTGTTTTCCTTGCCGATTTCAACGCGCTTGGCTTGGCCCAGGTCGTTCAGGGTTGCCTTTTCCAGCGTCAGGCCGACTTCTTCAGCGATGACTTGGCCGCCCGTCAGGATGGCGATGTCTTCCAGCATGGCCTTGCGGCGGTCGCCGAAGCCCGGAGCCTTGACGGCGGCGGTCTTCAGGATGCCACGGATGTTGTTGACCACCAGCGTTGCCAGGGCTTCGCCTTCGACGTCTTCAGCGATGATCAGCAGCGGACGGCCAGCCTTGGCCACTTGCTCCAGCACCGGCAGCAGGTCGCGGATGTTGCTGACCTTCTTGTCGAACAGCAGCACGAACGGGCTGTCCAGAACGACGGTCTGCTTTTCCGGGTTGTTGATGAAGTACGGCGACAGGTAGCCGCGGTCGAACTGCATGCCTTCCACGACGTCCAGCTCGTCGGCCAGCGACTTGCCGTCTTCGACCGTGATCACGCCTTCCTTGCCGACCTTGTCCATGGCTTCAGCAATGCGCTGGCCGATCGACTCGTCGCTGTTGGCCGAGATGGCGCCAACCTGGGCGATTTCCTTGCTGGTGGTGGTCGGCTTGCTGATGTTCTTCAGCTCTTCGACGGCAGCGGCGACAGCCTTGTCGATGCCGCGCTTCAGGTCCATCGGGTTCATGCCGGCGGCCACGTACTTCATGCCTTCGCGCACGATCGACTGCGCCAGCACCGTGGCGGTGGTGGTGCCGTCACCGGCGTTGTCGCTGGTCTTGGAAGCGACTTCCTTGACCATCTGGGCGCCCATGTTCTGCAGCTTGTCCTTCAGCTCGATTTCCTTGGCGACCGAGACACCGTCCTTGGTCACGGTCGGGCCACCGAAGCTGCGCTCCAGCACCACGTTGCGGCCCTTCGGGCCCAGGGTCACCTTCACGGCGTTGGCGAGAATGTTCACGCCTTCGACCATCTTGGCACGTGCGGCATCGCCGAACACTACGTCTTTAGCTGCCATCTTGAGAATCTCCGAGATCTTTGGATGTTGCCCGCGCGGGTTGATTGAACGGCGCAGGCAAGGAATGAGGGGTTACAAGTAAGCGTTGCGACCGAGCGCGTGCTTACTTCGTCACCACGGCCATGATGTCTTCTTCGCGCATGACCAGGACTTCCTGGCCTTCGACCTTGACGCCTTGGCCGGCGTACTTGCCGAACAGCACGCGGTCGCCGACCTTCACGTCCAGCGCGATCGCCTTGCCGTTGTCGTCTTTCTTGCCCGGGCCGACGGCCAGGACTTCACCTTGGTCCGGCTTTTCAGCGGCGGCGTCGGGGATGACGATGCCCGAAGCGGTCTTGGTCTCGTTGTCCAGGCGCTTCACGATCACGCGATCATGCAAGGGACGCAGGTTCATACAAACTCCTCAATGCAAAGTGAGTGTTTATTCACAAAACGCGCCGCGGGGGTGCGGCGCTTCGGAAAGGCATCGGGGGCGGGGGCGTTGTTAGCACTCCTGCCCGGCGAGTGCTAATTATATGGACGGGGTGTGACCATTTCAAGAACCGGTCTCGATCCTGTTGTCGAGATTCACTCAACTCTGAACTTTGTTCACTCAACTTTGAACTCTCGGGGGCTGGTTGGCCTGCCCGCATCCATAAATATCCTTAAATTTCAATTAGTTATGCAGCATCGCGACCTCCCGACATGACACCACGACGCTCCGTAAGTGGCAGATTTTTGGGCTGCGAAGCCAACTGAACCCACAAACGAAAGGGGGCCCGCAAAACGCAGGCCCCCTTACGAAGTAGGGGACCAGCAGCGCGGCGGGACCGCCCCCGCCCACACCTATGGCCCCAAAGTGATCCAAATGCCACTTATCACCAACGCCGAATCGCAACTCCCTCGACGGCCCTCAATGAACTGAGGGAATCAGTCAGGTGGACGGCTGACCCAGCCGCTTCAGAACAACATCAAGCAGAACCTCTGCCCCGCTTAGGAGTTGGGCGTCGTCCGTGTGTTCACGGGGGTTATGGCTAATGCCGCCCCGACTGGGAACAAAGATCATCGCTGAGTGCGCAATACGGGCAATCATCTGGGCATCATGCCCAGCCCCAGAGGTCATTCGCCTATGGCTATAGCCGCGCCTGTCTGCGGAGGCCTCAATCTCTGCAGCAAGTTGGGGATCGAATACCACGGGTTCGAAGCGCACGAGTCGCTCTGTGCTGATCTTGACGCCCTCGCGGCCTGCAATCTCATTCAAGAAGGTGGCAAGTCGATTTTCGGCGGCTTGCAAACGTTGCTCGTCAGGATCGCGCAGATCAACGGTCAAGGTGGCCCTACGGGGAATCACGTTGATCACATTCGGCTCGAAGCGCATGCAGCCAACGGTGGCTAACGTGGTTCCATCGGATGCGTGGGCCAAATCCCGCAAGAAGGTCACGATGGCGGCCGCCACCCAGCCCGCATCATGGCGCAGACGTGTTGGCGTGGTGCCCGCATGGTTTGCGTTTCCCTGTACGGTGATTTGCTGCCAGGAAATGCCTTGCAGGTTCTCTACCACGCCGATCAGCGTGTTTTCCGCTTCCAGGATGGGGCCTTGCTCGATATGGAGCTCTAGGTACTCATGCGGAACGATGGCGCCAGGCTCAAGATCACCCGAGTAGCCAATGCGAGCGAGTTCGTCGCCCAGCCTCGTGCCATCCGTGCCAATCGTGTTGAGTGCATCTTCAACGGCAAGCCCGCCAGCGTAGACCAGCGAACCCATCATGTCCGGCTGGTACCGGACACCTTCTTCGTTGGTGAATGCGCCAATGGTGATGGACCGCTTCGGCTTTAGTCCAGCCTCACGAAAAGCTCGGGCAACGGCGAGTCCCGCGAGCACACCGTAGCAGCCGTCGAGGGCACCGGCATTGGTAACGGTATCTATATGCGAACCGAGCATCAGCGGCGCCTGATGACCATCGTCGGTGTCCGAGCGCAGGGTGCCAAAGATGTTGCCGATCCGGTCGATGCGGACATCAAGGTCCAGCTCACGCATCCATTGCACGACAAGGTCACGACCGGCCTTCTCGTCGTCTGTAAGCGCAATCCTGGTGCGCCCACCCACTGCGGTATCGGCGCCAATCCCGCCCAGTTCACATAGTTGCGCCAGCAGCTTTGCCCCGTCGAGTCGAATGGTGTTTTGATGAGATTGCATGATGTTCTTCAACATGGAAAAAGCGGCGACGTTGTCCGTCACCGCCCCTCTTCTCACGTACGTAGATTGACAGGGTATGTCCGGATACGTGCTTACCAGGCTTCGGAGAAGAAGAAACTTTGGCGATTAGCTCGCGCGCCCCGGACTGGCATTCGGATTGCCCGCAGCAAAATCCACTTGACTCTGCAGCGCCTGTTTCGCGACCTCGTAGAAGTACTCGGCACCGGTACCCAAGACGTCGTCGTTGAAATCATAGGCGCTGTTGTGCAGCGGCACCGAGCCTGACTCGCCGGATGCGCCATTGCCGATAAATACGAAGGCACCAGGGACCTTGGTTAGGAAAGCCCCAAAGTCTTCCGAGATCATCATCGGCTCGATGTCGGAAGCAACGCGTTCAGGACCCACCACGCGTTGAGCGGCCGAAACGGCCACAGGAACGCATGCCGCCCAATTGACTGTGGGGGCAAACTCGTGTGTGTACTCGAACTCGCACTCCGCTTCATAGGCGCTGCAAATCCCTTCGCAGATTGCGTGCATCCGGTTTTCCAACAAGCGCTGCACCTCAGGGCTGTAGCTGCGCGTATCGCCCTTGATCACAACGTTCGACGGGATTGCATTGCGAATCCCATCGGTAATGAACTCTGTGCACGAAACCACTGCCGATCGGCTCGGATCCACGTTGCGCGAGACGACCGTCTGCAGGGCCAGAACAATCTCTGCCCCGATCACCAGCGGATCGACACCCATGTGCGGTCGGGCAGCGTGCGTTCCTCGGCCTTTGATCTTGATGACGAAGTTGTCCTCGCTGGCCGTGATTCCGCCGACGCGCGTCGCTATGGAACCGGCTGGCATGCCCGGCATGTTGTGAGCGCCAAAAATCGCATCGACCGGGAACCGCTCAAAAAGACCATCGGCCATCATCGCCTTGGCACCACGCCCATGCTCCTCCGCCGGCTGGAAGACGAAACGGACCGTGCCGTTGAAGTCGCGTCGCTCCGACAGCAGCCGCGCGGCGCCCAGCACCATCGCCATGTGGCCGTCATGTCCGCATGCGTGCATCTTTCCTGGAATGCTGGAGGCATGTGCCCGGCAGCCGGCGCTCTCGGCAATGTTCAGGGCGTCCATGTCTGCGCGAATGCCGACCGAACGGCCGCCACTGCCAACCGTCAGACTCGCAACGAGCCCCGTCCCACCGATCCCTCGATGCACTTCCAGCCCCATGCCTTCAAGGGCGTTTGCCAGGTAGTTTGATGTGAGTTTTTCCTCGAAGCCCGTTTCCGGGTGCTTGTGCAAATGATGGCGCCATTGGGCCATCTGGGAATGCAGTTCGGGGTTGCTCATGGCGTTATCGTCCGTGGTTGTGCATGCCCTCTGGTTGGCAATACGAGCCGCCCAAAGAGCGCTCGCTCTTTTATCTCACGACATCCAGGTCCTTCCAGGCGCCCGCTTCAAACTGTCGAACCGTGATTGCGCCGTTCATGATGTCGCCCTTGTCGTCGAACTGAATAGGACCAGTGACTCCGGTCATCCGCAGCTTGCGCAGAGTCGGCACTGTGATGTCTTCTGCTGTGTTCCGCATCCCCAGTGCGTTGATAGGAGTCTATGCACGAGCCACGCACGTCTTTCGCGAATTGAGGCCTCTTTTTGCAAGAGCGACGCGTTTTGCATCGCGCTCTTGGCGCTTTGTTCATCCTGGCTAGGTGCAGCGTCCCGCTGCGCAAGATTCGACGTATTTGACGCCTGGAGGGCAGCCGAAATGCTGGGCAGTTGCGCGTCGTTCTTGCATTTCTGGGGCGAAATTCGCTCGAAAATTCACAGGATGTCGCCATAGGATTGGATGAAGTTGGCGTAGCTGCTGCGTGCGGCCGTCACGCGACTCACACATTCAATCGGAGATTCAGATGCTAATTGCGAACCCGCGCGCTTCCCGCTCGAGCTATCCCACCCAACTCAAGGCGATCATGTCTGTGGAAAAGGCGGAGGAGAGCCGGAAGTGGCTGTCGAGCTGGGAAGGGATTAACGGTGGCAGCACGCCTCTTCTCGATCTGCCGGATCTGGCGGAGAAATTGGGGGTCGCTCAAATCCTGCTCAAGGATGAGTCCATTCGTTCTCCGCTTGGCAGCTTCAAGGCGCTCGGCGCTCCGATCGCGCTTGTGCGACTGATTCTGCGGCTCTGGCCTGAAGACAATGTGGACCCGGTTGCACTCTTTGCCGGCGCATATAAACCTGGGCTCTCGGACTTCACCGTGATTAGCGCCACGGACGGCAATCATGGCAAAGCACTAGCTGCCGCGGCTCGCAGCATCGGTTGCCGTTGTGTGATCGTGCTACATGCGAATGTCAGCGTCGAACGTGAGGAAGCGATTGCCGAATACGGTGCCGAAATCGTACGCATCACTGGCAACTACGACGAATCCGTTGCCGAGGCTGCTCGCCTGGCAACGGCAAACGGCTGGTACGTCGTATCGGACACGTCGTACGAGGGCTACGAGGAAGTTCCGCGTGACGTGATGCAGGGCTACGGCACGGTCGCGGCGGAGATTGTCGAGGCATGCGGCGGAGCCGGCGCGGCGCCGTTCACGCATGTCTTCCTGCAAGGTGGGGTGGGTGGCATGGCGGCCGGCATCGCCAGCTACTTCTGGGAAGTCTATGGGGAGCAGCGTCCGACCGTCGTGATCGTTGAGCCGGAACAGGCGGACTGTCTCTACCAAAGCGTGATTCAAGGGACCGCCGCTAAGGCAACGGGCTCGGTGGATTCTGTAATGGCCGGCCTCGCCTGTGGCGAAACCTCCCCGCTGGCATGGCAATTCCTCGAGACGGGCGCCGACTACTTCATGACCATCCACGATGACGATGCCGTGGCGGCTGTGCAGGCGCTTGCTCGGGGAAGCAAGCGGGACGTTCCCATCGTCTCGGGAGAGTCCGGTGCAGCGGGTCTCGCTGGCCTGATGGTTCTGCATGGTACGGACGGGCTTGCTGCGAAGACGGGCTTGGATCGCAGCTCACGCGTGCTGCTGATCAGCACGGAAGGGGCCACTGCACCTTTGGGCTATGAACAGCTGGTGGGCGAGTCTGCTGAGGCCGTAGTGCTGCGCCAGAAGGCCTGGTCGCAAGCGAAGGCAGCGTAGGCCTTGCAGTTCGTCGGCGGGCGGCAGTCTGCATAGTCGCCCGCCAAGTACAAGATCCAATGGAGACAACTCATGACCACTACAAATGCTGGAGGTCGGGAAGCGGCCATTGCAGCCGCCGTTCAAGCGTTTGATTCCGGCAAGTTTTTCGCTGACCTTGACCGGCGTGTTGGCTACCACACCGAAAGCCAGGAGCCCACACAGGCATCGCAACTGCATGCGTATCTTCTGGATGAAATCGCACCGTCATTGCATCGCCTGGGGTTCCAAACCAAGCTGGTGCCGAACCCCGCGGGAGTTGATGCTCCCGTGCTCTTGGCTGTCCGTCACGAAGGCGATGACCTGCCGACCGTGGTGACGTATGGTCACGGCGACGTGGTGCGCGGGTACGACGATCAATGGAAGGAAGGGCTGGAGCCCTGGAAGATCGTCGTAGATGGTGATCGCTGGTACGGCCGCGGCATTGCTGACAACAAGGGACAGCACACCGTCAACCTTGCTGCGTTGGAAGCCGTCATCGCCGCGCGGGATGGCCAGCTCGGGTACAACGTGAAGGTCATCTTCGAGACAGGCGAAGAGATCGACTCGCCTGGCTTGAACCAAGTTTGCGCCGACGAGAAGCGCTACCTTTCCGGTGATCTGTTCCTCGCCTCGGATGGTCCCCGTGTGTCCGCTGAGCGGCCTACGATTTTCCTGGGGTCGCGGGGCGAGCTGAATTTCGACCTTGAAGTGAATCTGCGCGACGGCGGACACCATTCCGGCAACTGGGGTGGCGTGCTGCGCAATCCGGCGGTCGTCCTCGCACACGCGATTGCCACCATGTTGGATGAGAATGGTCGCATCCAGATCGACGGGCTGCGGCCACCGCCCGTGTCGGACGCGGTTCGCGCGGCACTGGCTGACGTCGAGCTCGGAAAGGACGCGAACGCTCCCGAGATCGATCCGATGTGGGGGGAGCCGGGCTTAAGCTCTGCGGAGCGCGTGCTGGCATGGAATGCCGTTGAGGTGCTCGCATTCAAGTCTGGCAATCCGGATGCTCCGGTGAATGCCATTCCGCCGACGGCTCGAGCGCATTGCCAACTGCGCTTCGTGATCGGAACGGATTGGGAAAACGCTCAAGCCCATCTCGACGCGCACTTCGCACGCCTGGGATTCAAGGATGTAAAAGTCATCATCAAGCCGGCCGTGACGGCAACGCGCTTGGATCTGCACGATCCGTGGGTGGACTGGGCGCTCGGTTCCATTCAGGAGACGACGGGCAAGAAGCCGGCGCTCATTCCCAATCTTGGGGGCACGGTACCCAATGCCATCTTCGCGAAGACGCTGGGGCTGCCGACTGTTTGGGTGCCCCACTCCTATCCCGCATGCTCACAGCACGCGCCCAACGAACACTTCCTCGGTTCCGTCGCGCGAGAAGCCCTCGCATTGATGGCAGGGCTTTGGTGGGATCTGGGCGAGTGCGCGCCCCAGGTCATTGCTTCACGTCGAGCGGCAATCTCCGGATAACGCTCGTCTCCTTGGAACCGGCCCCAATCCTCCTGGGGCCGGTTTTTTCCTGCACCGCCACAACGACAACCTGGTCGCATCGGAGCGGTTCCGCAGATTCCGGTATAGACGAAAATTTTCGGCTAGTGGCACAACGAAACTGCGACAATCTCCGAGACGGGCGCACTCATCACCCCGTCTTCAAAGATGGGGGCAGCCACATGCTTCTCGACGCATACGACATCAAACTCCTGCGCTTGCTGCAGGAAAACAGCAAGCTGTCGCAGCGACAGCTATCTGAGGCAGTCAATCTATCGCCGTCGGCTGTGAATCGCCGAATCGCAGCACTCGAGGCGGGTGGTGTGATCACATCCACAGTGTGCGTGGTCGAGCCGACGGCGGTCGGTCGACCGATCACCATTCTGGTCGAGGTCAAACTGGAGAGCGAACGTTTGGACCTGCTTGACGAGGTTCGCAAACGCTTTAACGAGTGCCCTCAGGTTCAGCAGGTCTACTACGTGACCGGTGATTTCGACTTCATGTTGATCATCAACGTGAAGGACATGACCGAGTATGAGCAGCTGACGCGTGAGCTGTTTTTCGTGTCGGGAAACATCAAGGCATTCAAGACTTACGTTGCCATGCAACGCTCCAAGGTTTCGCTGAACGTTCCGTTAGAGCTGTGAGAACTTGCCTGGATGTGCCTTGCCGCGGCCGACCAGCCCGGAAGCAAGCATCCAGTTCGTCGCCACGTGCACCGTATGCCCGACTCTAACGACCGTGGTAGCCCTCTTCGCGCGCGACCTTACTTCCGCAGTGACTTAGAAACCGTTGGAACTGCGCCATAGCGCAATCCGTCGACAAACAACCCCACCAGCCTCCGGGCATCAGGCGGATCGGGACACTCGAGCGGAGCGCAGAGGGCCCCCACCGCGCACAAGAGTTCGTCTGGTTGGATCCCCTTGCGAATGTCGCCCGAAGCGATCGCCGAATCAAGGAGACGCTGTACGACAGGACGCAGTCGTTCCAGGAAGTACGTTGGCAATGCCTTGAAAGCGTCGTCGCCCGAATTCATCGCAGCGGCAAGCCCTCGCCTTGCGGTCACGAATTCGACGTAGTGCTCGATCCATTCGACCAGCGCTTCACCTCCATCATGCTTGTCGGCGAGCTCCGCCCCAGCATCCGCGCACGCATCCACTTCGCTGCACAGCGCAGCCACGACCAGGTCTGAACGCTTCGGAAAGTGGCGGTAGATGGTGCCGACGCCGACGCCGGCCTTTTGCGCGATCTCGCGTACTGGAGCGTCGACGCCGGATGACTCGAACACTTCCAACGCCGTCCGCAACAGCGTCTCGATATTCCGTTGTGCGTCAGCACGAACAGACCGTGTCGCGCTCTCATTGGTGAACTTGTTGGTCTTGCTAGGCAATGCATCCCCCTTGCTAACCGGAACTATGTTCCGTATATTCCGTAACCGGATCGGCGTTCCGGTTAAGTCTACCGTATGAGCTTCGGTCCCCCCTCATCTCGAACGGAGCAAACATGCATAGCACACCTGTCGCGCTGGTTACCGGTGCAAACAAAGGGATTGGCCATCAGATCGCCAAGGAACTGGCGTCGAAAGGCTTCAAACTACTTGTTGGAGCACGCAACCTGGATTTGGGCCTTGTGGCGGCAAAAAGCGTTGGTGAAGGGGCCCAAGCCATCCACCTCGATGTGACGGATCCGGCATCGATTGCAACAGCTGCCAAGCAGATCGAGGACACGCTGGGGCGCCTTGATGTGCTGGTCAACAACGCGGGGATCTCGCGCCCAATCAAGCCGGGGACACCCATCGAAGAAATGAGGGATGGGGACAAGGTGAGCCGCGTATCAATCGATGATATGCGCGTCGTGTTTGAGACCAACGTGTTCGGGGTGACCGCCGTTACGCAGGCAATGTTGCCGCTTCTTCGTAATGCACCGGCCGGGCGCATCGTCAACATTTCGAGTGCCGGTGGCTCCCTCACGCTGAAGGACAACCCTTCGGATTTCTCGCGGCAGTACGTCGGGGTTTATCAGGCCTCGAAAGCCGCACTCAATGCAGTTACGCAAGCGTTCGCCATTGAGTTGGAGGGCACCAACATCAAGGTCAACGCTGCCTGCCCGGGCTTCACTGCAACCGATCTGAGCGGCCACGCACCTGGCGCGGGATCGGTTGAAGATGCGGCGCGAGAACCGGTCCGTTTGGCGCTTCTTGATGCGAATGGGCCGACCGGCACGTTCTCGAACGCGGATGGCCCGCTTCCTTGGTGACACGATGGGCGAAACCCCGCACACGTAGACCAGCTGTGATCTTCTACCTGGGCGAGGCGCCAAGCCTTCGGTTTGTGGCGCGCCACATCAACGATGAAGCGCGCTACAAGCGCCCACGTGTCGAAGCTCCGATTGAATTGGTGTCCAACGCGCCGGCCAGCCGTGTCAGCAAGGATCACTGGACGCTCCAGCCGCAGTTGGTCCCTGCAGGCCGACGTCGTCTGATTGGCTGACTCTTCGTAACCCCAAGGCTGCCAGGAACGCGACAAATCCACCGGCCGCAAGCGGAAAATACGCCCAACCCCATTGGTGCGTCCGATCAAGCGTGGCGCCGAATGTCATGGGCGCAAGCGCGCCAGCACCGAACCCTAGAATCGATCGAACCCCCATCACACGGCCTAGATAGGCTGCCGGTACCTCGTCGGTCATGGCCGCGGAGAGCACGCCCGAATCGGCGAGAATGAAAAAGCTGCCGATCGCCGCAAGCGCAATGACCCAGCCGGCACCCCACTGTGCGGACCAACCGATCAGCATGGAACACAAGGCGCCCAGGGCACCAACGTAGATCAGCACGCGTGTGCGGCCCCAGCGATCCGACAGCGCGCCGACAACGCCCGTGGCGACCATGCCGGACAGATGCACGGTGCCACCAACGATCAGGCTGGTGGTCATTGCGCCCAGCCCGGACGGCTGAAGCACGGTTGCCAGCAACGTTGGCGTCCATGCCCAGCTACCCAGCAGCTCCCAGCAATGTGCAACGTAGCCGACGAGCAAACACAAAGACGTCGGGCCGAACAGGCTCTTCCACTGAATCGGCTCCGCAGATGACTCCGTTTCACGCTCGTGCGGCCGATTCTCAACGCCTCTGAGTCCGATCTGCCCAATCACCGCGCCTGCCAAAGCACCGACTGCGCAGATGGCAAAGCCGTCCGCCGGGCCGTAAGACTTCGCCACCCACATCGAGAGCGAGACGGAGAGTAGGTAACCCAACGAACCGGCGGCCAGCATCTGTCCCATTGCGCGGCCCCGCTCCGAGGGTGAGCTCAACTCCGCGACCAAGAGTAGAGCTGGCGTATACGCGCCTCCCTGTGTCAGTCCTACAAACACGATCAAGATGAGCGCGATATGCGGCGACCGGGCAAACGTCGCAAAAACGATCAAGGCGGCAGCACCGGCCCAGATACAGATCTGATACATGCGCCTGGCGCCCAGGCTATCGGAAAGCCAGGACGCAACCAGGAGCGCAACAGCATTGGAGAGATTGAACGCCGTCTGGATGGCACCGGCAGTCGTTGCGTCCATGTGCCATGTAGAGCGAAGTACGGGCAATGCACCCGCAAATGCCATTGTGCCCATGCAGGTACCCGCACGGCCGATGCATAAAAGCAATTGACGATTCATGTGTGCCTCGCCGAGATCGAGCGCCCCGGTCGTAGAGAAATGCGACAGATGGAGAGAAAGAGAGGCACGGAAAAGCTTGGGTAGCGAAGCACGCGGCCTGCGTGCTTCGCCGTTCGAGTCAACTCAGACAGGTTTCCCTTGTGCCGCTTTGAGGTAGCCGTCGCGTGTTTGCGGCAGCTTCATGCCGAGCAGCGCTGCAGCCACCTGCGTGCGCAGAATCTGCGCCGTACCGCCTGCGATGGTGAACATGCGCGCATCACGCACGTGCCGCTCCATCGCGTTGTGGCGCCCGTAGCCGGACGAACCATAGAACTGCAGGGCGTCGTTGGTGACCTTGTTGGCCGTTTCCGCAGCAAAGATCTTTGCGCGTGCTGCCTTGTCGATATCCGGAAACTCCGCACCGCTACAGGCTGCGGAACGCAGCAACAGACGCGCTGCTTCGAGCTGCGTCGACATATCGGCCAGCATCCACTGCAGCCCCTGGAACTCGGCGATGGGCCGGCCGAACTGATGACGGGACTTGAGGTAAGCCATGCCTTCTTCGAAGGCGCCCTGCGCGATACCCAGCGCCACCGTGCCCGCGCCAACGCGCTGAGCGTTATACGCCGTCATCAGCGAGGCAAAGCCGCGCTTCAAACCACCGGGGGGCATCACCAACATCGACTTGTGAACCTTCAGGTCACGGAACTCAAGATGGGTTTCGGGAATGCCACGCACCCCCATGGCATAGAGCCTGCGGCCCACCACGAGTTCAGCAGGAGTATTGCCATCCCGCACGCAGATGAATGCACCGATGCCTTGCTCGACACCGTCCTCAAACACACGCGCGAAGATCAGGTGCAGCTTGGAAACGCCACCACCGGTGATCCAGTACTTCTCGCCATTGAGGATGTACTCATCGCCCTTCTTGTCGGCACGCGTGGTCATCTCGCTGGCAGCGCTACCGGCATTCGGCTCAGAGATGCAGATGGCCGGCTTGTCTCCCGCCAGGACCAGATCGGCGGCCAACTTCAGTTGCTCGGCGGTTCCGTATTTGGCGATGGCGCCGATCGCGCCCATGTTTGCCTCGACGGTGATCCGGCCCATGGTGGCGCAGGCCTTCGCCATCTCTTCGATAACGATCACGGTGTCCAGGTAGGAAAGGCCGCGCCCACCCAGACTTTTTGGCAACGTCATACCCATGAACCCCGCATCGCGCAGTGCGGCTACGTTGTCCCATGGGTACTGCTCCGTGAGATCCGTATTGGCGGCGGTGGGGGCAAATACTGATTGGGCAAGCTCGCGTGCTTGCGCCTGCAGTGTCAGTTGTTCAGAAGTCAGGTCGTACATGGTGTCTCCTAGTGCGTTGCATTGTTTCCAAGCCAATCCGCCAGCACTTCGGCAGCGTGCTCATTGAGCCGCGGTGGCGGTCGTCTATAGCTCGGCGGCGTTGCTGACATCCTGAGCGGATTTGCCAGAAGACCAATCTCCCCGCCCGCCGCCCACTCGCACGGCATCCGCAATTCGGCACCGCGTGCCTTGACGTGGGGGTCGGCAAATACGTCTTCCAGGTTGTTCACGGGGCCGCACGGAACGCCGACCGCCTCCAACTCTTGGAGCCACGTAGCGCGAGGCCGCGTGCTAAGTGCATTGCCAACCAGCTCACACAGCGCGACTCGATTGCGAATCCGCATTGGATTGGTCGCATAGCGCTCATCGGACGCGACTTCGTCTATTCCTGCAACTTCGCAGAATCGACGGAACTGCGCATCGTTGCCAACGGCGAGGATCATGGGTGCGTCGGCCGTCGAGAACACCTGGTATGGAACGATGTTCGGGTGGCCGTTTCCCAAGCGGGTCGGCAGTTGCCCGTCCGTCAGATAGTTCGTGCCGGCGTTGACGAGCCAGGAGATCTGCGTATCGAGGAGGGAAATGTCGATGTGCTGCCCCTGTCCTGTTCGCTGCCGATGCTGCAGCGCCGCCAGGATGCCGACGGTGGCGTACATGCCGGTCATGACATCGGCGATGCCGACACCTACCTTCATCGGCTCGCCATCCGGTACACCGGTCAGACTCATGATGCCGCCCATGCCCTGGATCAAGAAGTCATAGCCCGGCCGAGTAGCGTACGGGCCCGTGTGCCCGAAGCCGGTGACAGAACAATAGATCAGGCCTGGATAGCGGTCCTTGATCTGCTCGTACGCCAGGCCGTACTTGGCAAGGCCACCCACTTTGTAGTTCTCCACCAGGATGTCGGACTGCGCAAGCAGCTGATGCACAAGCTCGCGTCCGGACGCCGACCCGATATCGATAGCAATCGACCGCTTGTTGCGGTTGGCCGATAGGTAGTAGGCGCTCTCATCTGTCTTTTCCCCAGACGTCCCCTGTACGTAGGGTGGGCCCCATTTGCGCGTGTCGTCCCCTTCGTCAGGTTTCTCCACCTTGACGACATCTGCGCCGAGGTCCCCGAGAAGCTGTGCGGCGCTGGGGCCCGCCAGGATGCGGGAAAGATCCAGAACCTTGATGCCTGCCAGTGCTGCCATGTCACCAGATTTCATGCCATATCACCGTGGAGATCTTTCGCATCAACCACCAAGCAGGTCAAACGCTTCCATCGCTCGTGCGGAGTACACGAAGGCAGCACCGGCATTGAGCGCAATTGCGGTCCCGAGTGCCTCCGCGACTTCTTGCTTGGTCGCACCCGCTTTCTGTGCGGCTGCAGCATGGGAAGCAATACAGCCCTCGCATCGCGTGGTGACGGCCACGGCCAACGCGATGAGCTCGCGCGTCTTGAGGTCGAGCGCCTTGCTCTCGCTCAAGGACTCGTTCAGACCAAAGAACGCTTTGACCACTGGCGCGTTTGCCTTTGCCAGGTTTGCCCCGGCGGCACGTTGGTTCGAAAGAAGTTCAGTCCAGTCATGAATCATGTTTAGCCTCTACCTAGTTGTTCAACCAGTTACGAAATTCGTAACGTCGAAATGCATCGAATCAGCTACCGAACTGATCGAACGCCTCCATCGCGCGCGCTGAGTACACGAAGGCAGCCCCGGCATTGAGGGCAATCGCGGTCCCCAGTGCCTCTGCAACCTCTTGTTTGGTCGCCCCTGCCTTTTGCGCTGCCGCAGCATGGGAAGCGAGACAGCCCTCACATCGCGTGGTGACAGCCACCGCCAGCGCAATCAGCTCACGCGTCTTGAGGTCTAGCGCCTTGCTCTCATTCAAAGACTCGTTCAAGCCAAAAAACGCTTTGACCACTGGTGGGTTCGCCTTCGACAGGTTTGCCCCTGCCGCACGTTGATTCGAAAGAAGTTCAGCCCAGTCGTTAATCACTTCGGTCTCCTTTGTTACCTTCAGTTGCTACAACGGTTAAAGAATGCGCCGCTCAACGCTGTGCGAGCGCCTTCGAAATCTGCTCGATCGCCAAGTCAATGGTCTGGCGGGGGCAACCGAGATTTGCGCGCATGAAGCCATGGCCTTCAATGCCGAACTTGGGCCCCTTGTCCAGCCATACACGCCCCTTGACCAGCATGAAATCTTCGAGCTGCTCTGGCGTCATCCCAAGCGCTCGACAGTTGACCCAAGCCAGGTAGAGGGAGTCCATATCGATCACCTTGATGCCAGCATCGAGCGAGTTGATGCGCGCCGCAAAATGCCGCTGGTTCTGCGCGATGTAGGCGACGAGCTCGTCGACCCACGCAGCGCCGTGTGTAAAGGCAGCTTCGGTCGCCACCATGCCGAGCACATTGAGGCGGGCGTTGTGATTTCTCTCGATGGTTCGAACGACCTCGTCGCGCTTGACCTTGTCGGCAATGAACATGTTGCCGCACTGCAGCCCAGCCAGATTGAACGTCTTGCTCGCGGACGTGCAGGTGATGCTGTTGTGGGTGAATCGCCGATCCAACGAAGCGAACGGCGTGTGCTTCTTTCCCGCACCGAACACGAGGTCGCAATGGATCTCATCGGCAATCACCAGCACCCCGTGGTTCAGGCAGATCTCGCCCATGGTGCGCAGCTCATCCTCGGTCCACACGTTGCCCGTCGGGTTATGGGGGTTCGAGAGGATGAAGATCTTGGTGTTGTCGCGAATCGAGTCTTCGAACACCTTTGCGTCAAAGCGATAGCGCTCACCGTCGAACTGCAATGGCGCGGTGGTTACTTGGCGGCCGTTAATCACCACGTCGTGGTGAAAGTGCACATAGACCGGTGGTTGGATCAACACAGAGTCGCCCGGCTGTGAGAACGCCTGCACGATGGTTTTGAGCGCGACAATCACGCTGGCCACCGGCACCACCCATCCCGGCGGCACGTCCCAACCGAATCGCTTGTGCTGCCAGCCGGTAACGGCTTCCAGATACTTCGTGGTCGGACCTGCGGGATAACCGTAGACACCATGTGCGATAGCGTCGTGCAGAGCGTCGATCACGGCGGGCGGGGACTTGAAGTCCATGTCCGCCACCCACATGGGTAAAGGCTTGGCTTGCGCCTGAGCCGGTGTCATGGCGCTAGCCGCGCTTCCCCATTTCAATGAGTTGCTGCTACGGCGATCTATCACGGTATCGAAGTCGAACCGAGACGTGCCGTCCAGCGACACACGTCGATTTTGAGTCATTGGTTTCTGCCTATTTCGAGCTTGCACTACGGAACTAGCGTCGACGTGATGTCAGTAGCCCATCGCTTTTAGGATTGGCGACATGCACAAGATGACGCCAAACGCGAACACACACCAAACCTTCGGGGAGCGGTACTTCTTGAGTGCCGGCACCTTGTAGACAAGCGCGCAAGGAATGATGAATGACGCGATGCCGTAGATGGGCGATGCGAGTTGTTGCAGCAACAGGATCGAGAAGCGCGTCTGCACCCAGAACCACAGGCCAAGAACAATGAATACGCAGGTGCCAACGGATACCAAGCGCGCGTTGATACGCTCCTGCGGAACGAAGCGAGAGATGACGTTGATCGCCACACCTTTGATCGACTCTTCGAGCCCCAGGTAGATGCCGAGGAAAGCCGTCACGATGGCGAACACGTTAAGAGCCGTGGCCATATACAGCACACCATTTCCCGGGATGACGCTGCCAGCCAGCGCAAGCGCCGAGATGTTCTGTGCCTTGGCCGACAACGCCTGCTCATGTGAAAGCGCAAAGGTGAACGAAGTAGCGAAGAAAAGAACCGCGATCACCAGGATGGCATACGCGATTCGATTGGCACGAATGGCGCGATACGTGGCAATGCGGGGATTTTTCTCCACCTTGCGGAACGCGATGTTCATCGGGCTCAAGATCTGCACAAACATGATCGAGAACAGCGTGAACGGCACGGTCAGAACCGTATCAACTACGAACTGCTTGAGTTCCGGCAGCGAAGGCAGGTTCCCGGCGATATCCCAATGGGGAATCATGACGAAGCCCAGCAGCACGACGACGCCGAGCTTAAAGAGAACCAGCGGACTGGAGACCTTGAAAATCATCTTCTCCCCTTGCGCTGCGATCAGTACCAATAGGCACAGCAGGGCCAGCGAGAAGAACGGGCTATCGGAAAGTAGACCCTTCGTTACACCGAAGCTCTGTAGGTACTTAGCCGTATCAAAGGTCACCGCCAGCGAGTAGGTGAGCATCCCCTTGACGAGCATGAAGAAGTACACGACTGCCAGAAAGACGCCCCAGTTCTTTCCGAGATACTGTGTAATGACACCGGCATAGTTCTCACATTGAGCGCTTTCAGAGAGCGTCTGCAGGTACAGCTTCTGCATCATGTACAGCGCCGGATATGCCAGCAGCACTGACGCGACGAACACCCAGACACCGGTAATACCCACTTGCACTGGCAAGAAAACAATGCCGGCACCAATCGCCATACCAATGCACAAGATGACCCACCCCATGTCGTATCGGGTGAACGGAACCCTGGCGAAAGGTTCGGCGGATATTTCCAGCTCTGCAACGGTGTTCATGTGTGTCTCCTGGTGTATTGGCGTCAAGGCGCGCGTGAACGCGACGAAACGCTGCGACGTTTTATCGTTCTTGTGATGGCGAGGCGGAAAGCCTCAACTGCGGTGGCAACGCCTGCTGACTCGATTTCGGGTTAGGAGGGGTCGCCGTAGAGGGTTAGTTGTGCACGTTGTCCTGCAATCGAATGGCCAACATCTCTCCGACAGCACAGGTCAGATCTCCTGCGGTCAAAGCCAAATCGATCCATGCCTTTCGCCCCTCCGATGAGCGAAGGCGGCCAGTGATTACCAACTCAACGCCTAAGGGCGTGGGCTGCATGAAGTCGACTTTCAAAGACGCTGTAACGAAGCGAGGAGGCTGCAAGCCTTCGCTGCCCAGTTGCGCATCCTTCTGAGATGCGAAGGCCGCTGCGGAGGCTGCACCGTGGCAATCCAGAAGCGAGGCAATCATCCCGCCATAGACATGGTCTGGAACGCCACCGCTATAGCGAAGATCGGGCGTGAACCTGGCCACCGTATGTTCGCCAACGAGGTAGCTCTTCAAATGGTGTCCGTGCGGATTCTGCGCACCGCAGCCATAGCAGTGGGCGAACTCCGGTGGGTAGGTTTCCTGTATTGCGCGGGCGGGCATGGGTCGGTCTCCTCGTCGGAATGCGAGATGCAGGCCGTCAGCGGGACAACCGTTGACGTGGCACCTACCCCGGTCCGATCTTGAACGTGTAGCTATCGTATTTCCTCATCTCGTTCACAAACAATTGAGATTTTTATCAATCACCGGAGTGCTCCGGTACGTCGCCTGAGCAGGCGGCTTCCCGGCGATGTTTGCGCGCTGATGGCAATGGTTTGCTCTCCGCATCCGGACTTGCCGTAGTACCCGGCTGCCAATACGATGTTCATGTAACCGCGTATCACTTGAGAGAAATTTCAATGGGCCACCGATCCGGCACGACGACACCAACACTTCGGCAGCTTCAGCTTCTGCTGGCACTTACCTCTTCCGATGGAATTGCGGGCGCTGGTGCGAAGCTCGGTATGTCGCCTTCGGCCACGAGTCACGCCCTGCGGGCGCTGGAAACGGCACTGGGGACGGAGTTGATCGACCGCAACGCACCGGGGCTCGCGCTGACCTATACAGGCGAGCATGTCCTTCCCCATGTTCGCGACGTCTTTGCGTCACTTCAATTGGTACAGGCGACAGCGCTGGCTGGCGCGGAGCTAAAAACCGGTCTGCTGCGCTTGGGCTCATTCGGCGCAAGCGCGACGATCAGGGTTCTGCCTCCGCTGCTGGAGCGATTCAAGGCCCGCTACCCCGGTGTTGATGTCGTTGTCACAGAGAAACCGGACGAGCAGACATCACGTGATCTAATCGAGCGTCGCCTGGAAATTGCAGCCGTGACGCTGCCCAAGTCCGATTTCGACTCGCAAACTCTCGTCGTTGATGAGCTTGTCGCGGTTTTGCCTTCCGGCCACCCTCTGGCAAAACTGGAGACCGTTCCGCTCAAGGAGATGACGACTGTCCCGTTCATCCTGACCCGCGCGGGGTCGCAGGCCTTGGTGCTCAAGCTGTTTTCAAGAAATGGGCTCAGCCCGCAGGTGGGCTATGAACTCCTGCAACTGATGTCGATACTGGAGCTGGTCGCAAGCGGAAAAGGGGTTTCGATCCTAGCGAAGCTGGCGCTGCCGGATCGCTACCCCGGCACAGTCGTCCGTCCTCTTTCCCCTGGTACATCCAGACGTATTGGATTGGTCTGCCTGAATGAGAATCGCCTTTCCCCGGTGGCTCAAGCATTTTGGCAGGAGGCTCGTCGGTATCGTGCTGAGATCAAGTCCACCGCTCGATAGCATTGGGACCATGCCTGATCAAAGTTCCCGAAGTGCATGCAGCACTTGAAAATAATTTCAATTGAGCAAGAAGCGCCCTGAGTCAACAATTGGTGTAGCTCACCTCGGCCGACCGCTCGGCACGAGCTGACGACTAGAACAACACCCAGCTATTGGAGACATCTAATGCGCGTTCCGGCTACGCTTTTCAATGAGTTCGTGCGCGAATTTACGCAACTTGTTGACAACTCTTCAGGGGATGAAGCGCAGATTCTGAGCAAGGGGCGCGCGCTTCTCACGGACCTTGTCCGGCACGATGACTGGCTGCCGCAGGAGTATTCGCAGGCACACCCCCAGTACTACCAGCAGTACCTGCTACATGCCGACCCAGCCGATCGCTTCTCGGTTGCCAGCTTTGTTTGGGGGCCTGGTCAAAAGACTCCCATCCACAACCACACGGTTTGGGCACTGATCGGTATGTTGCGGGGGGGCGAGCGTGCCGAGGGTTTTGAAATCGGCGAGCCCGGCCAGCCGATGCGGTCGCTCGGGACCGACTATCTCACCCCAGGGACGGTGGAGAGCATTTCGCCGCGCACCGGCGATATCCACAGGGTGTCCAACGCGTACGAAGATCGTGTCTCGATCAGCGTTCATATCTACGGTGGGAACATCGGGCGAATTTCGCGGCACGTGTTCGATCCGCAAACAGGCGCGCGAAAGACTTTCATCTCCGGCTATTCCAACGAGGCCGAGATCTCTGCGTAGACAACCAAAGCTTGCCGTGGCTGGTTTTGTCCGAGGCGTTCTGATTCACGGAACCCAATCCTGATGTCCACTTCGAGAATCAACGCCGACGTCTTACGGTTGGCCATGGCGCAAGCGCTGGCCGGAGCAAACTCGACGGTCGTCTACGCCACCGGCGCCATCATCGGCCACATGCTCGCCCCAAAGCCTGCGCTGGCCACAGTGCCGGTCTCCATCTTTGTGGTGGGGATGGCCGCCGCGACGCTGCCGGTTGGCGTGCTGACCCGACGCCATGGCCGCAAAACCGCTGCGCTGTTCGGCAACGCGTGCGGTGTGGTGCTTGGGCTGCTGGCGGCGCTAGCGCTGGTGATCCAGTCGTTCAACCTGTTCTGCGCCGCCATGCTGTTTGGTGGCGCGTATGCGGCGGCAGTGCTGACCTTCCGGTTTGCAGCGGCCGAATGCGTGCCGGCGGAGCAACGTGCGCGGGCCATGTCGACGGTGCTTGCCGGGGGCGTGGCCGCAGGTGTGCTCGGCCCGCAGTTGGTGACGGCCACGATGAATTTGTGGTCACCGCACGCGTACGCGGTGACCTATCTGGCCTCTGCCGGCGCGGCGGTGCTCTCGGCCATCGTACTGCGGGGCGTGCGGTTCGAGCATCAGCCGCCGGTGTCGGCCCAAGCACAGGGGCGACCGAGCATCGCCATCGTGCGGCAGCCGCGCTTTGTGGTGGCGATGCTCTGCGGTGTCGTGAGCTACATGATGATGAACTTCATGATGACCTCCGCACCGCTGGCCATGGAGTTGTGCGGCATCCCGCGCGTGCATGCCAACTACGGCATCGAGATCCACGTCATTGCCATGTACGCGCCGAGCTTTTTCACGGGGCGGCTGATTGCCCGCCTTGGCGCACCGGTCGTCAGCCTGGCGGGGCTGGCGCTGATTGCGCTGGCGGCCGTCACGGGCATGAGCGGCTTGTCCGTGAACCACTTCTGGATTGCACTGATGCTGCTTGGGCTGGGGTGGAACTTCGGCTTCCTTGGCGCATCCGCCATGGTGCTGGCGTGTCATACGCCGGCAGAAGGGCCGCGTGTGCAGTCCATCTATGACTTCGTGGTGTTCGGGGCGATGGTCATCGGCTCGTTCGCGTCGGGCGGCCTGCTAGCAACGTACGGATGGGCCTTGGTATGTAGCCTAATTCTTCCTCCGGTGCTGATGGCAGCGGCCAGCCTTCTCTGGTTACGGCGCGAACTGAGGTCAGACGCTCCATTGGCGCAGCGCAATTGATGGCCTAGCATCGTTCACGACGACTTAATGATGGCGTCCACCCTCGACACCAGCGCAGCGGCTCGGTCAATGTCTTGCTCAATCGAACTCATGTTGCTGACCACTGGACACCGAGTCGACTGGCGAGCTGACTTGCGCCTCATCAACTCGCCTTCGACTTGGTCACGTTGGCTTTGCGCCCGCGCGAAGCCGGCTTTGCAGGGACCGTGCGCCCGTACTCGGTCCACCACGCCGTAAGTGCTTCCATCGTGGGTCCAAGCCCGCGCGCCTTTTTAGTGATCTCGTACTCAACTCGCGGAGGCACTTCCGCAAAGACAGTACGTGACACCAGGCCATCCGCCTCAAGTTCACGAAGTTGCGCGGTCAGCATGTGCTGTGTGATGCCTGGAATTGCCTTTCTCAACTCGCCGAAGCGATAGACCCGCTGGTTGAGCAACCACATGATTTCCAACTTCCACTTGCCCGAGAGCAGCGCAAAGGCGCGCCGCATCTCTTCGTGCATGTTGACCTCTTGCTCGCCATTAGTCTGGTTTTCCATACTAAGCACAGTTTTTTCATCCTACTTGCGATGATTCATCTTAGACGACATCCTCACGCCAAGTCGATTGGATTACTCGCAAAGGAGAACTTCATGGTTGCGAACTATGTGTATTGGAGCAGCACTGTGCTGTTGTCGCTGCTGTACCTAGCCTCGGTGAGTCTGTATGTGACCAAACGGGATTACGTTAGGCAGGCCCAGGCCGCGCTTGGCTACTCTGCCGCGCATCTGGTGCCATTCATGATCATCGTGAAGATTCTGGGGCCCGTCGCAATCCTGTCGCGGTTCAGTGTCCCGCTCAGCGACCTCGCGTATGCCGGGCTCTTCTATCACCTCATCTTGTCTGGCATGGCACACCTAGGTGTTCGCCAGCCGAAAGCTGCCGTCCCGGCGGCAGTGGGCCTCGTGCTCCTCGTTACATCATTTGTCACGCAAAACGCTGCACGCGAGGTTCCGTCGCCCTATGCGCCGAGTCTGGCACAGCCAATCCACCAACCCCTCAACTGAATGGAGATATTCATGGGCCGACTTAACGGAAAGGTAGCCATCGTCACGGGTGCCGGCCGAGGCATCGGTCGAGCCACCGCAAAGCTGTTCGCAGCTGAAGGCGCGAAGGTCGCGGTTCTCTCCCTCACTCCCTCAAATGTGGATGCTGTCGTCGCGGACATCAGAACCGCCGGCGGCACAGCCATCGGCGTGCCATGCGACATCAGCGACGCCGCGCAAATCAAAGCCGCGGTTGAAAAGGTGGTCGAAGCCTACGGCGGCATCGACATCCTGGTGAACAACGCCTTCGATCCCGCTGCACCATTCTCATCCATCATCGACCTCTCAGTGGAGCAGTTGCAGCGCAATTTCGAGGTCGGTCCCATTGCCTATCTGCGCACAATGCAGGCTTGCTACCCCCACCTCAAGGCGAGCGGCGCAGGCCGCGTCATCAACTTTGGCTCGATGGCCGGCGTCGTCGGTCTGACAGGCTACGGCCCGTACAACATGGCGAAAGAAGCCGTGCGCGCATTAACACGCACCGCAGCGAAAGAATGGGGCTCCGACAAGATCACCGTGAACAATGTTTTGCCGGTTGCGGAAACGTGGGGCAAGGACGTCAACGTGCCCGCCCCCAGCAATCCGCTCGGTCGCTATGGATCGCCGGAGGATGACGTCGCGCCCGTTGTTCTGTTCCTGGCGAGCAAGGATGCGCAATTCCTCACGGGTTACAGCCTCACTCCTGACGGCGGCTCGATCATCGACAGTGCTCGATGACTGGCAGTCACTACGTGTGGCCCGATCCGTTGCGCAGCGATCAGCACAGAATCGAGCCATCTGTCTGAAGCCGTAAAGCGCAAATCGAGGAAAGTATGAAAGTGACTCTTTTCGGAGCGACCGGAAAAACCGGACCATACCTGATAAGTGAGGGGTTGCGGCGCGGCTTCGAACTCACTGTCTTTGCGCGGCCAAACAGCAGATTTGCAAACGCCGATGTCCGGGTCGTCCGAGGCGAACTCAATGACATCGCCTTGTTGCGAGAGGCCATCCGTGGATCTGATTCGGTAATTTCAGAGCTCGGCCCAGCAAAGCAGCCCCACCCAAAAGGTCTGCCGATCACCGCAGCAACCAAAGCAATCATCTCCGCAATGGAATGGGAGCAGGTGAAACGGCTAATCGCGGTCTCAACAGGTACAGCCGTTGATCCAGGTGACGGCTTTGATCTGAAGATCTGGCTCCCTGCCGCACTGATCAAGCTCGCGATGCCCAACGCCTACCAAGACATGATCGGACTTGCAAACACCATCCGTGCTTCACAACTTGATTGGACAATGGTCCGGGCAGCGGTATTGAAGAATCGCCCCGCCTCAGAACACCTCAACGTAGGCTTGTACGGCCATACCAAGCATTCGTTGACCGTCTCCCGCGAGGATCTGGTCGCATTCATGTTTGATCAAATATCCAACCGCGACTTCATTCACAAGGCCCCTGGAATCAGCAGCCGACGATGACGCAGGGAGGGTTGTCGGCTTCCGATACGCAAATTTATCAATATTAGCGCCGCCAATCTTGAAGTGGCATAGCAACCACCTGCGAGCTGGCTGCGCCTTTCAGTATCGCTCACTAATCCCGGCGTCGACTGCGTGCTTTTGGTATGCAGCTGCCAGAGACCTCGATTGCCGGAGGCTCAGGCGGCGACCCCATGCATCCATGTGTCAGCCAATGGATCTTCAAGTCTAGGAAGCGACTCAGCGCGGCAATCTCGGCGGCCCTCTTGCGAAGCTGGGCGCGCTGCCCAGTCATGGTCTGCAACATCCTGTCTCGCCCGCCCACCCGCCTCTCATCGGCCAGGAGGCGAATCTCCGTCAGTGACAGACCTATGGCCTGCCCCATGCGGATCACAGCCGCACGGCGCAGATCGCGCTCTGAGAATTCGAGATAGGGACGGCTGCCGCCGGCCCGCCCTGTCCTTGGCTGAAGGAGCCCCTCTCGTACATAGAACCGCACGGTCGACGTACTCAGTTTTGCTTCTTCCGCGAACTGGCTTATCCACATTGGTGATCTCCGGGAAGCTTGACTATGAACTGAACTTCATAGTTAGGATAACCACGAAATCGCAGACAACCCCCATCGGACCAATCAAAAATGTCGAGCCAAGTTCCGCTGCTGCTCCTGCCAGGACTCATGAACGATGATCGAATCTGGAAGCCGATCCAGGATGCACTGCCAACCGGACGGACAATAGGCGTAAGCCCGACGCACCAGGTTTCGGAGATATCGGAGCTCGCGGTCAGGGCGATCAAGTCCATGCCTTCCGGCAGCTTTGCCGTGGGAGGCTTTTCTCTGGGTGGTTTCGTGGCGCTGGAGGTGTGTCGCCAGGTCCCTGAGCGGGTCGCCGGACTCGCACTGCTCGACACAAGTGCTCGGGCCGATTCCGATGAAGCAAGAGCGAGTCGTCAGAAAATGGTCGACGCTATCGCCTCGGGCAAGTCGAGCTTCGCACAAGTGGCTGGTGCCTTTGCGCCTAGACTGCTGCACCCGACCCATGCCGAAGATCCTTCTATCCTCCAAGTTCTGACCGACATGGCTCGCCGCATCGGCGCGGCTGGGTTCGCGCGGCAGCAGGCTGCAGCGATGAGTCGTCAAGACAGCCGCGAACTGTTAAAGACGATTCGCTGCCCAGCGTTGGTCATCTGCGGTGAACAGGACCAGATCACTCCGCCATCATTAAGCGCGGAGACAGCACAACTGCTTGCAGGCCACGTGGATCTCGTTCAGATCCCGGAATGCGGCCACATGTCGACCTTGGAGCAACCTGTCGCGGTCACCACCGCCTTCATGAAGTGGCTTCGCCTCGTTGATGCCTAGTCCGGGCCGAGGCTCTCAATGCTGCGTGGCAGGAAGGTTGCGGTCCTAACCAATATCGCCCCATCGATGATCCAGTTCGTAACCAAAATCTGGGAAACAATGAGCCACCAAGCGCTTGTCATTCCCTCCTGACGGCGCAAGACACAGGAAACGACCTCCCCGGCGGGGAGGAAAAACTGGCGGTGCTGAAGTGGCTCGCAACACCGGCCCAGTTTCTGTCGAAGGTCCATGTACGCATCGCCGACAAAGACGATGGCACGTATAAAGGCCATATCCTTACGCTCGAGCCCAGATGGTGATCGCTCGGTGAATCCGCACTGACGAGCCCCCCTTGTCATGCGAGCAGAGCAAATCTTCGAACAGATTCGGTACCCGGCGCGCAGAAAGTTCCAAATTCAACGACCCGGGCCCCAGATAGTTCCAAGTTAAGTGAACCAAGAGTTCCAAGTTCGCTGAACAACTTCGCTGGGAATGGCTATATATCGCGCTCCAGCGGTTCAAAATTCAGTGAATCTCGACACCTGTTCGCTGACCGTCGGCAATGACCGCTGCCTCGTCCTTGACATGCAATAACCTGCTTGCCTATTCTTCATGCAACAGATGACTTGCCTATCGCCGCCCATGGCCGAGCGCCCCAATGACACCGACCTGCTGTTCAAGGCCCTCGCCGATCCCAGCCGGCGCAAGCTGCTGGACTTGCTGCACGCCCACGATGGCCGCACCCTCAACGAGCTGTGCGAGCACCTGGACATGACGCGGCAAGGCGTGACGCAGCACCTGGGCGTGCTGGAGGCGGCCAACCTCGTGGCCACCACATGGCGCGGCCGCGAGAAGCTGCACTTCCTCAATCCGGTGCCGCTGCAGGAGATCTACGAGCGCTGGATCGCCAAGTTCGAAGCACCGCGCCTCAAGGCGCTGGGGGATCTGAAACAACGACTGGAGAAAGACGATGGCTAGATCGACCTTTGTCTACGTGACCTACATCCGCACCACGCCGGAGCAGCTGTGGTCGGCCCTGACCGACGCAGCGTTCATGCGCCAGTACTGGTTCGGCATGCACTGTGAAAGCCAGTGGACGGCGGGATCGTCATGGCAGCTGGTGTCCGGAGACGGCCAGGTTTTCGACGCTGGCGAGATCGTCGAGGCCGAGCCGCCACGACGCCTGGTGATCCGCTGGCACCACCAGAACAAGCCCGAGCTCAAGGCCGAAGGCCCATCGCTGTGCACGATGGAACTGGAACCCGCCGCAGGCGCGGTCAAGCTCTCCATCACCCACAGCATCGAGCGCGAACCGTCGAAGCTGATCGAGGCGGTGTCCGGCGGCTGGCCGAAGATCCTCTCCAACCTCAAGTCGCTGCTGGAGACCGGCGCCATCGCGCTGGAGGAGGCCTACCCCGCTCAGGGCACCCAGGCCGCAAAGGCGTGACCCTGGCAAAGCGGGTTGGGCCTCAGACGCCAACCACCTTGTTCTTGCCGGCACGCTTGGCCTGATACATGCCGCGGTCAGCGCGCTGGATCGCGGCCATCGGGCTCTCGTCCCTGCCAAGCTCGGTCACGCCGGCCGAGAAGGTGATCACCAGCTTGGCGCTGCCGGTCATGAAGAAGCGCCGGGTCAGCGCGCGTTGCAGCCGGGTCATCGCCCGCACCCCATCCTCCAGGGCCGTATCCGGCATCAGGACCACGAACTCCTCGCCGCCAAAACGCGCGAGCGTGTCCTGGGGGCGCATCGATTCGCGCGCGACCTGCGCCAGGTGTGCCAGCGCGTCATCGCCGGCAAGGTGCCCGTGGAGGTCATTGATCGACTTGAAGTTGTCGACGTCCAGGAAAGCGATCGACAGCGGCGAGCCTTTGCGCGCGACGCCAGCGACCTCTCGCTCCAGCGCTTCTTCGAGCCCCTTGCGGTTGAGCGCTCCGGTCTGAAGATCGTGGCGGGCCGACGCCGAGGCCAGGTCAAGCTCCTTGCGCAGCCTTGCGGCCTCGGTCGCGGCCTCTTCCGCCTTCCGTTTCATCGCCGAGAGCTCGTCCCGGTTGCGCGCCGCCTCCAGAGAGATCCAGCGGGTGGCGGAGAGTGCCTCCTGGATGGCCGGGGCGATCTCCGAGATCATGGTGGCCGACTCGATCTTCTTGGCGCAGGCCTCCATGTGGCAGTGGTGCTCGCCAGAGAGCTCCGCCAGCGAGGAGAGCCGCTCCATGAAGGAGGCCAGCAGCCGCTTCATGTCTTCCTGGGCTTCGATCGTCCTGGCCTTCAGCTCGCTTTGCTTGAGGATCACATCCTTGAGCCGGCTACGCACGTCGTCGAGCCGGCGCAGGCTCACCGGCGCTTCGCTGGCCTTCATCAACGCTTCGATCTGGCCGTGCAGCCAGCGGTCGTCCAGCGACAGCTCGCCGATGTTCTCAAAGACGAGCCGGAGCATCCCCAGCAGCGATTGGCGAATTTCGCTTTGGTCCTCCGCCGCGAACGACAGCCGATGGTTGAATGCAGCGAGCTTGGTATTCAGACTCGCGAGACATTCTGATTCTGCGCGGCAGGCCTCGGCCAGGGCCGCGGCGTCGGGCCCGATCCTGGCGTCGTCTTCCCCCAGGGCCGGCAGGCAGAACTCGATCGTGCGTGCGATCTGCTCGCGCAGTTCGTGCACCAACGCCATCTGCCCTGAACGCCCTGCGGAGGCCGCTTCCGGCTGGGCGTGCGTGCCGGCTGGTCTGGCGCGATCCTGGGCCTGGCGCAGGGCGTCGAACAGCCTGTCCCACTTGCCCTCCTGGATCCATTCGACCATCCGGCGCGCCTCGTGCGGGTCGAAGGCATCCGCCCCCGAGAAGCTTGCCTTGAATGCCTCCAGGGCGTCTTCATTGGGCTTGCTGCCGGCGATCTCATGGTAGATCGAGGCGAAGTTGGCGGGCGTGGGCGCGAGCTTGCGCGAGGCCAGGAGCTTGAGGGTGTCGCGCGCGGCTTCGGAGGGATGCTTTGCTGCCATCGATGCGGATCGCCAACTTGCCATCACAACGTCAGCAGCACGTCTTGCGACGCACCGGCTCCGGAACCCAGCAGCGACTCGAAGTCGGCCTGCGTCATGGGCTTGCCAAAGAAATACCCCTGCGCCAACTTGCAGCCATGCTCGGCCAGGTACGCGGCCTGCGCCGAGGTCTCGACGCCTTCCGCCACGGTCTCCAACTCCAGGGCCGCACCGATGGAAAGCATCGCCTTGACGAGTTCGCGCTTGTCGCGCTGCTCCAGCATGTCGCTGATGAATGAGCGATCGATCTTGATCTGGCGGACCGGGAATCGGTGCAGATAGCTCAACGCCGAGTAACCCGTCCCGAAGTCGTCGATCGAGATCGATAGGCCAAGGTCGCGCAGCGCGCTGAGCATGGACCCGACCAGGCTGTTGTCTTCGAGGAGCAGGCTCTCGGTAATCTCAAGCTCGAGCCACTCGGCCCGGCACCCCGTTTCCTGCAGAATCGCTTGAACGGTGTCGACGAGCCCGGCCGAGGCGAATTGCCGGGTGGACAGATTGACGGCGATCCGGATGTTGTGGGGCCACGCGCGATTCCAGCCCGCAACGGTCTGGCATGCCGTCCTCAGCACCCACTCGCCGATTTCCGTGATCAGCCCCGCAGCCTCGGCAACGGGGATGAACTCGCCGGGCGGTACTACGTCATGACCTGGCCGGTACCAGCGCAACAGCGCCTCCGCACCGGTCAGCCGTCGCGTCGCCAAGTCGATCTGCGGCTGGTAGTGGAGGGTCAACTCGCCGCTGCGCAGTGCCTTGCGCAAGGCGACTTCCAGCTCCATCCGACTGACCGACCGCGTGGTGAGCTCCCGCACGTAGAACTGCGCGTTGTTGCGTCCCATCCGCTTGGCGAGATACATGGCCGAATCGGCAAACTTGTACAGCGCTTCAATGTCGGCGGTGTCTCGCGGGTAGCGGGCAATCCCAATGCTTCCCGACACGAAGAGTTCATGCCCCTCAACCATGAGAGGTGCCGCCAGCGCCTTCAGGATGTCGCCCGCAGTGGTGGCCAGCATCGCGTCGTCGCCGGCGTCCGGCAGCAACACGGAGAACTCGTCCCCGCCCAGGCGCGCCACCGTCACCGCCTGCGGCACGCAGGACAGCATCCGCCGGCCGGTCTCCTGCAGCACGTGATCGCCGGCGCCATGCCCGAGCGCGTCGTTGATTTCCTTGAAGTTGTCGATGTCCAACAACATCAGGGCGAAGCCAGGATGGCCGCGATCGGCATGCTCGCGGCTCAGGCGCGAGATGGACTCGAACAGCAGCGCCCGGTTCGGCAAACCGGTCAGGCTGTCGTAAAAGGCCTGATGGTGAATGTCGCGACGGTACCGGTCGATTTCCGTAATGTCGCGGCCGACGGCCAGCACATGGACCACCTCCCCTACCGGGGAGAATTCCGGCGCCATGCGGATGTGGGAGCAGAACTCGGTGCTCTCCCGTTTCCAGCGCAGCTCGAAATTGCGCGGCTGCCCGGTGGCCATGACTTCGCGCAGCGTGCTCTCGTATAGGAGGGCGGAGGCGCCACCCGGAAACTGGGACGGCGTGCTGCCCAGGATGCGCGAGACATCGCCGCCCATGTCGTGCAGGAGCTTCGGGTTGGCGTAGGTGCGCCGGCAATCGCGGTCGTAGCGGGCAATCGTGTCGGGTGAGTTCTCCACCAGTGTGCGGAACTCCTGCTCGCGCCGATACAGCGCCTCCTGCGCCAGCTTCAGCGCGGTGATGTCCCGACTGATCGACAGGACGCTGGTCACCCCCTCCTCGGCGTCGTGTTCGGGTACCGCCGTGAGCGCGAAGCAGACGCGCTCGCCGTCTGGGCGGGTCCAGTCCAGCTCGATGTTGGCCGCGTCACCAGAATCCAGAACTTGCCGCAGCAGGCGCTCGAAAGCATGCGCCGGCATGGTCGGGATCAGCCACTGCTCGGCAGGCGTTTTGCCGAGAATGGCTTCAGCGGCCACGCCAGTGACTGCGGCGTACTTGGGATTGACGTACAGGCGACGGAAGTCGCGGTCATAGCGGACGATCGCGTCGGGACTGTTCTCCGAGAGCTTGCGAAACTGTGCCTCGCGTTCGCGCAGCCGCTGTTCGATGCGCCGGCGTTCGCTCACATCGCGGACGATGCAAACCCCAAGCCTCGCGCCGGCGTGCTCCACCGTCGAGGCGCTGATTTCCACCGGGAACCGGCGGCCGCTGCTGTGTCGTTGCCATGACGTGATGAAGCCCGCGAATCCTTCCTGCAGCTTGCGCTTCCAGTCTGCAAAGGCGTCCGGCGTGCAATCCGCGCCCGTGTCCAGCAGCGTCATCCGCAGCAGCGCTTCGCGCGGATGACCCAGCAGACGGCAAGCCGCATCGTTCACGTAGTGCATGCGCAACTGCGCATCGACCAGGAAGACGGCGTCAGCGGACAGATTGATCGCGTGGTCGAGCAGCCCCGGAGGCGCCGGCGTGCATGACGCGGCCTTTCCGGCGTGTTCGCAGGCATTCGCCGCAGCAAGCTGCGAGTCTGTGGTTCCGTTGCGCTCGTCCATTGTTCTCATCTTCGTGCCGCCCCGTCCCCGCGCGCATCCTTCAGCGCCGAGCCCTGCTGCAACAGCACCTCAGGACCACACTGTCGAAAAACTCCCCCGTTGGACTACTACGGCGGTTTGCCTGCTTTCTGAAGAGGTGGCCCGGTCGTACCCCCGATCGGCATCTCTGGTAGGCTCAGATTCCAGCCAAGGCAAACAAGTGAGTTCACGACCATGCGAGACGAGCAACTGGATGCAGCACCCGACAGCACCGCGGCACGGGTCGCCTTGTGGCGCGCGCTGCATGTTCGGATCGATCCGCCTCCGCACGTGCTGGAAGACGAGATCGGCATCAAGCTGCTGGCCCCGCAGGAAGACTGGCACCTGCGCGGCGACATGGACCCGCAGTTCACGCGCCCGTTTCGCGCCTCCATCGTGGGCCGCGCCCGCTTCATCGAGGACCTCGTCATCGACCAGGCCGGCCGCGGGCTGAGTCAATACGTCATCCTCGGTGCGGGGCTCGACAGCTTCGCGCAGCGGCGGCCGGAGATCGCGTCCCGGCTCAGGGTGTTCGAGGTCGACCAGCCAGGTCCGCAGGCATGGAAACGCCAGCGCCTGATCGAACTCGGCTTCGGGGTTCCGGACTGGCTGCGCTTCGTGCCGGTCGATTTCGAGGCGGGCGGGTCGTGGCGGGACGGGCTCGTGGCAGCGGGCTTCGATGAAAGCAAGCCGGCCATCGTGGTCTCAACGGGCGTCAGCATGTATCTCACCAAGGAGGCGAACGCAGCCACCCTGCGCCAGGTCGCGGGGCTTGCCCGCGGCTCGACGCTCGCCATGACATTCCTGCTCCCGCTGGAGCTGTCCGACCCGGAGGTGCGTCCCGGCCTCGAGATGGCGGAGAAAGGGGCGCGCGCGAGCGGCACACCGTTTCTCAGCTTCTTCACGCCGAAAGAGATCCTGGCCCTGGCCCACGAGACCGGCTTTGGAGAAGCGCGGCACGTATCGGCGGCCGATCTGACCCAGCGCTATTTCGCGGGCAGGACCGATGGCTTTCGCCCACCGAGCAACGCGGAAGAGCTGCTGGTCGCGACGACCTAGGTCTGAAGGAAGGGTGCCCCGGGCTCAGGCACGCCCGGTGGCCAGATTGCCCGCCGTCCTGCGCCGGCCTAGAACCACATGCAGTGGCGCCATGCCGGCGGCGGCCAGGCCGATCAGCCAGTGGACGCAGCTGATCCACGGGCGGGCCTGCTCGTCGCCGACGTAGTACAGGCCATAGCCGGTCGCGATCAGCAGCGCCACCATTCCCAGAATCGACAGGCCTGAGCGATGGTTCCTGCGCATCTGCCATGCACGGCTGATATGGCCGGGCAGCAGGGACCCCAGGCCGATCAGGAAACCCATCGCCGCCGCGCCGTGGATGCGCAGCCACCATGGCTCGGATGGATGCGGCGCATCGCCGAATTCGCCTCGCCCGCCCAGTAGATCGTGAGCGACCAGCCAGCCGAGGCCGGAAGCCAGCAGCACCACCGCCGTCACATACAGCCAGCGCTTGTGCCGCAGGCTCAGCCGTACCGGCAGCCGAACAACCTGGGGCGAGGTCATCGCGTGTCCGTCCGTTGCAGCAGCGTGGGGCCGCACGTGCCGACGGCCTGCGCATCCACCACCACCGCTTGCGCGTGAAGGCAATCGAGTATCCCCGGCGCGCGTGCGCGGGCAAGGCGCACGATCTTGGTCAACGCATCCGCCGTCATGCAGTCCGATGCCACCACACTGATGCTCTCGTGCCACGCCGTGCACGCATGGCTGCCCGGGTCGACCAGCGGATCGACCTGCCGGCCATCGCGTTCGACGCCGGCGAAATAGCCGCCGGAGGTCGCGATCGCCAGGTTGTTGAGCCACCCGAGCGGCACCAGCACAGCCGGCGCATCGGGGCGACGCACGTGGATCGGCTCGGCCCTGCCGTAGCAGCGCAGATCGCCACCGGCATTGACGACGGCGGCATCGACGCCGTGCGAGTGCAGTGTCGCGATGGCGCAGTCGACCGCGTACCCCTTGGCGATACCACCGAGGTCGATCCATCCCTTGCGGTGCCATTGCACGCGATGGCCGTCCATCAGCACCAGATCGCGAAAGCTTGCCTGTGGTTCCGGGCGCTGCGCCCCGGCGGGCGCGGGCAGGAAGCCCTGCTCCACCAGCGCGCCGGCCGTCGCAATGTCAAAGACGCCGCCGGACAGCTCCCCCAGCTCGAGCGCCCGCGTCAGTACACGAAAGGTGTCCGCTTCCACGCTGACCACGCTGCCGGTCTCCGCGGCGTTGATGCGGGAGACGTCGCTGTCGCTCGCATGGAAGCTCATCAGCCGGTGCACGCGCTCGATGGACGCGAACGCCGCATCGAGTGCAGGCTGCAGGGCGGCCTCGGGCCCGCTGGCCGTGATCTCGACCAGCGTGCCAAGCAACGGCTTGGCGCGGCGCAACTTAACGGAGGGCGACCGCATACGTGGCCAGCACCCGCTTCACACCGTCGGTGACATGCCGGGACGACAGCGTCGCACCGCTGATGTTGCGGATGTCCGCATTGAGGCGCAGCGGGTCCGCCGCCGTTTTGCCGACGAACTGCTTGCGCCATTCCGGGTTGCGCACCTCGTAGCCGTACGATTCGCGGTAGTCCATGATCTCGATCTGGCGCACGCTGCCGTTGGCATGCAAGGCCACGGCGTAGGTGATGAACTCATGCTTGCCCACCACCTCGTCGAGGATGAACCAGCCGCCGTGCTCGGCCTTCCACGCGTGGATCTCCTTGTGGCGGACGTTGACGTCGGTGGCCTTCTCGATCTGCCTGGCCTGCTCGTCGGTGAGCGTGACGAAGGCCGCAGTCAACTTCTCGCCGGGGAACAGCGCCTGCTGCGCCTGCTCCGTGGTGAAGTACGTCGTCGCGTACACCGAGGTCGAGATCGCTGCGAGCGGGACCCACAGCCATTGAGCCTTGTTCATTGGACGTCCTCGTGATCAGAAGTAGTAGCCCGCCTTGATGCGCACGCGATATTTCTCAAAATCGTTGTCGAAGGTGCGGCCGCCCACCAGGGTGCCGTCGACGGTATCGGAGTGCGCATGCGCCCAGGGGAGCTGCTCCAGGAAGGTGGCCGTCACGAAGAAGTTCTTACCGCCGTAGTGGAGCGTCGGGCCGATGAAGTAGCCGTTGTTGGATTGATTCTTGTAGCGGTAGCTGTTGTATTCGTGTTCGTTGACGAACTCGACGCCGGCCGACCATTTGGGCGCGAAGCGGTAGGAGACGGCGAAGTTGTAGTTGATGTCGGTCTCTTCCTGCCAGCTCTTGCCCGACACCGCACTGGTGTCGTCCAGGTAGCGCCACTCAGGTGCGTAAGTGAAGTTGAACGCCGTCGTCAGCCGATCATCGAGGAAGTTCTTCTGCAGGATGATCTTGGTCTCCAGCTCCTTGAACTTGGGGCCGATCGTCGGTTCGACGTACAGCGCCAGCCCCACGCCGTCGGTGTAGGGGCTGAGCACGCGGTAGATCGCTTCGCCCGAGACGCCGACGAAACGCCGGCCGGTCCACAGCGCGTTCGGATCCACATCCTTGTCGGCAAACTGCTCTGGCGGCGTCGTGGCGCCAAATGGGCCGTTCTGGTAAGCACGCGACCACGCGTAGTTGCCATACAACGCCACCTGAAGACGGTCGGTCAGGCCGTACTCGACCTCCGTCCGCCCTTCGATCTGGTCATACGCCCCGCCGATCTTCTGATGGCGCCAGGTCATCCATTGCTCGATTTCCTTGGCCCCCTTGGGCAGCAGGTCCGTCGTGTACACGTACGCGAACTGGCTCTCTTCCGCCTTCGCGACAGACATGCCCCCCAAACCGAGGGCAGCCAAGCCGAGCAAGCCCCAAAACCGTCGCAAAAAGCCCATGTGTGATTTCCCTCCCCGAAAGCGCAGGCCGGAATCGTAAATGAAAATCACTATCATTACAATTCACTTAGCGACGCTCAGGTGAGGCTTGACTTTGCCTTCACACAATCTTCACGGGCCAACCTCGGTCGGCGCCTGTGGGACCGTGCGCTGCCGTAAACAGCGGAATCTGCGGGACTCGCCATCCGCTGGCGGCGTAGCCGACTCGCCGCATGCTTTTGAGTTGCTTAACAATCACCTTTCAATTGTTAACAATCAGAGGCGTAGAGACGCGTCCAATGTGCAGGTAAAGATGCCCCTCGTCTTGCCGTTAGCCTGGGATGACGCCGGCCTGCCATGCCGGCCGAGACGTCATGTCGTGCCGGCCCGCTCGCCAAGACCCCATGCTTCGGACCATGTCCTCAGAAATGTCGATGGACAGGCGTTTTGGCTTCAGCGTCGCCATCGTCCTGATCCCGATCCTGCTGCTGTCGTGCTGGCTACTCACCTATGAGTGGCTCGCCTACGTGCGCGCCGATGAAGCCTCGCGCAGCTTCCAGTCGCTGCGCGCCGCCTTGCTGGCGATGGAAAAGGTCTCGGCCGAACGCGGCCCGGCCAACGGCGTGCTGGGCGAGGACGTACCGCTTCCCGCCGCCCGCCAGACCGCGCTGCAGCACGCCCGTGAAGAGAGCGACCGCCGCATCGCGCAGTTGCTCGACACGCTGCGCCCCGAGCACTGCGCCCATTGCACGGCCGACCTTGACACCGCCCGCCGCATGCAGGCCGACCTGGCCGCCGCCCGCAGTCAAGTCGACCAGCTGGTCGCCCTGCCCCTGCCGCAACGCGACGATCACATGCTCCAGCATGCGGTGGTCCGGATGATCGCGGTCATCCCTGAATTCGATCCGATCGTGACCGCCCGCACCTCGGGCGTCATCCGCGGCGATGCCGACGCGCTCAACTGCCTGATCCTCGCCCGGCTGGCAGCCGACCTGCGCGAGCACGCGGGTCAGCTCGGCTCGCGCTTGACCGCCGCGCTGGCCATGCGCCGATCGCTGACCGACACCGAACGCTATGCCGTGGAGCGCACGCGCGGCCGCATCGACCAGCTGCGCGCGCTGATCGACTCGCGCATCACCAACCAGTTCAGCCTCAGCCCCGTGCCGCTGGCGCGGCTCAATACGCAGTACTTCGGCGACGGCCTGCGCTACGTCGACCAGGTGCAGGCGCTGACCGGCCACCCGGGCGGCGCTGGCATCACCACCGGCGAGTTTGCCGAGCACTACGTGCCGACCATGCGCGCCATCACCGATTTCCGCGACGGCGTGTTGCGGCTGGCGGAAGACGAATTGCGCCAGCACCGGCAGACCATGCTGCTGGTCCTGACCGGCACCGCGGCGGCCGTGGGGTTGTTGCTGGCGGCGCTGGCGTGGATGGTCGGCTCGTTCCGCCGGCACGTGGTCAGCCCCTTCGTCAACGCCACGCGCAGCATCGACGCCATCGCCAAGGGCGACCTGACCGAGCCCATCCCAACCGCCTTCCCGCACCGGGAGACGCGCGCGATGTTCGCGGCCATCGGCGTGCTGCGCACCAACAGCCTCGAGCGCCGGCGGCTGGAACGCGAGCGCGCGCAGCTGATGGAAGAACTGGCGACGATGGCGGAAACCGATTCGCTCACCCGCCTGCTGAACCGGCGCGCCTTCGAGAGCCGCGCCCGCGTCGTCTGTGAGACATACGGCGAGACACGCGGCGAAACACGCGGCGAAACACGCGGCCAGCCGCGCAGCACCGACGCGCGGCTGGTCGCGCTCGTGATGTTCGACATCGACCACTTCAAGCAGATCAACGACACCTACGGCCACGCCGTCGGCGACGACGCCCTGCGCATCGTCGCCGAGCTGTGCCGCGCGCGCTGGCGCCAATCCGACATCGTCGCGCGCATCGGCGGCGAGGAATTTGCGGTGATGGCGCAGGTGGACACGGCCGCCCAGGCGTACGCCCTGGCCGAACGCATGCGCGAGGCGATTGCCGAGGCGCGCGTGCCAACCGGCGAGGACGCCGGCCATCGCATGACCGCCAGCTTCGGCGTGGCCGTGGCCTCGATGGCGGATGCGCCCGACCTGGAAGCGCTGCTCAAGCGCGCCGACCACCGGCTCTATGCGGCCAAGCAGTCCGGGCGCAATCGCGTGCTGGCCGACGGCACCACCGAAGCGCCCGCAGCCGGGGCCCCACGACGTCAGGCCTGACCCGCGCCGCGCCGGTACTCCGCCGGCGCCTTGCCCACCAGCTTGCGGAAGTCGCGCGTGAAATGCGCCTAGTCGAAATAGCCGAGTGCGTGCGCCAGTTCCGCCAGGTCGATCGGCTCGCCGCCGGCGAGCTTGTCGGCGGCTTCGTGCAGGCGGTAGCGGCAGATCACCCACTTGGGCGTCACGCCCACGTAATCGGAGAAGAGCTGCTGCAGGGTGCGCTCGCTCAGGCCGGCACGTTCGGCCAGGTCGCGCACCTGCGTGAGGCCGATGTCCTGCTGCAGCATCTGCAGGATGGCGTGGATGCGCTCGACCTGCGGATCGGGCGGCGGCAGCACGCGCAGCAGCAGCGTCTCGGCTGCGGCGACCATGCCGGCATCATCCGGCGCGCCCAGCACGATCGCTTCGGCTTCGGCATCGTCGCCGCCGAGCAGCGTGGACACCGGCAGCACCTTGTCCGTCAGCCCATGCACCGGCTTGCCGAAGAACGCACGGAAGGCGCCGGGCCGGAAACGTAGACCAATCACCCGGCCGGCCTCCGCCAGTGTGGTCTCGAACGCGCCCGACACCACCCCGAAGACGCCGGTCTGCCGCCGGTCGAACACCAGGTTCACACACGGATACGGCAGCGTGCGCTGCACGTAGGGCGGCTGGCCGCGCAGGTCCCATTCGACGATCCAGTGGTGGTCCAGCACGCCGGCCAGCGCCGCGCACGGGTGGTAGCGATTCAGGCGGAAGCGCTGGTGGAAGGCCAGCGGATCGACCACGCCCTTGGGCGTATCGGCGACGTCACGCAAGTCGGTCATGAGGGGTCATGCGGCAGGCAGCGGAGGCGATGCCGCGATGATGCGCCGCCGCAGCGGATTTTTCCAAGACGGCAACGCGCAGCCGTCCTACATTGAAACGCTCGCTTCCCAACCCTGCCCCGGAGCCGACGATGCCACAAGACCGCCACCTGATCTTCTACCACGCCCCGCGCAGCCGCTCGGCCGGGGCCCGCATGCTGCTCGAAGAGCTGAACGCCGACTACGAACTGCATGCGTTCGACCTGCCCGCCGGCAAGCACCACCTGCCCGATTACCTGAGCACCAACCCGATGGGCAAAGTGCCCGCGCTACGGCATGGCGATGCAGTCATCACCGAGCAGGCGGCGGTCTACATGTATGCGGCGGAGCTGTATCCAGAAGCCGGTCTGGCGCCGGCCGTGGGCGACCCGCTGCGTGGGCCTTACCTGCGCTGGATGGTGTTCTACGGCTCGTGCTTGGAGCCAGCCATCGTCGACCGCTCGCTGAACCGCCCGCCGGCGGCGTATTCCACCTCGCCATACGGTGACTTCGAGACCGTCATCAACACGATCAGCGCGCAGCTGGCCAGGGGCCCCTACCTGCTGGGCGAGCGCTTCACGGCGGCGGATGTACTGTGGGGCGCGGCGCTGAACTGGACCACGATGTTCAAGCTCGTGCCGGAGACGCCCGTGGTGCGCGCCTATATCGACCGCATCCTGGCGCGCCCGGCCATCCAGCGCGCACAGGCGGCGGATGCGGCGCTGGCTGCCGAGTATGACAAGGCCCGGGCGGCGGCGGCCCCGGCCGCGTAGCGTTCAGCGGGCGCTCAATGCGAGAGGCGGAACGACCCAACCGCCTCGTTCAGGTTGTGCGCCTGCTCTTCCAGCGATTCGGCGGCGGCGGCGGCCTGCTCCACCAGCGCGGCGTTCTGCTGCGTCACCTGGTCCATCTGGTTGACGGCCTGGTTGACCTGCTCGATGCCGCTGCTCTGCTCTTCCGACGCGGCCGAGATCTCGCCCATGATGTCGGTCACGCGCTTCACCGCCTCAACGATCTCGGCCATGGTCACGCCGGCCTGGTCAACCAGCGCGGTGCCGTTGGAGACACGACCCACCGAGTCGTTGATCAGCGCCTTGATCTCCTTGGCCGCCCCGGCCGAGCGCTGCGCCAGGCTGCGCACTTCGCTGGCCACCACCGCAAAGCCGCGGCCCTGCTCGCCGGCACGTGCAGCTTCCACCGCGGCGTTCAGCGCCAGGATGTTGGTCTGGAAGGCGATGCTCTCGATCACACCGATGATGTCGGCGATCTTCTTGCTGCTGTCGT